>Ga0310695_10002505_pt1 | contig 38621 bp, 31 predicted proteins | sample RumenRJG_04DNA_FD_203882 | JGI IMG/M metagenome (GOLD analysis project Ga0310695, IMG submission 203882) | Bovine rumen microbial communities from Lethbridge, Alberta, Canada - RJG_04 (v2) (version 2) | ecosystem: Host-associated > Mammals > Digestive system > Stomach > Rumen | place: Canada...
GGGGATGAAAAGGATGGAGATGATGAATGAACATTTCGGGAGGACTTGATTTATCAGATGGGATAGCATAAACTATAGTTTATACGAAAAGTAGTAAACTATGGGGTGGAAACTATGACCATGCTGCGTTTTATGACGGCGGGGGAGTCGCACGGCCCGTGTCTCACCGCTATTCTGGAAGGGCTGCCGGCCGGACTGAAGCTCGATGAGGCGGCGCTGAACCGCGACCTCGCACGGCGGCAGGAAGGCTATGGCCGCGGCGGCCGCATGAAGATCGAGAAGGATAAGGTCCTGGTCGTTTCGGGCGTGCGCTTCGGCGAGACGCTCGGCGGGCCGATTACCTTGCAGGTCATCAACAAGGATTTCGCGAACTGGGGCGGCCGCATGTCGGCGTTCGGGGAGCCGGAGGGCGAGAAGGTCACGGCTGCGCGCCCGGGGCACGCGGATCTGACCGGCGTGTGGAAATACGACCGGGCGGATGTCCGCGATATCCTCGAGCGCTCGAGCGCGCGGGAAACGACCATGCGCGTCGCTGTCGGCGCGGTCTGCAAGGAATTCCTGCGTGCGCTCGGTGTCGAGGTGGTCTCTGAGGTCACGGAGATCGGCGGCGTCCGCGTCGATGCCGCGAAGATTGACCGCTCGAAGATCGGGCAGGATGTCGGTTCGGAGCTCAACTGCTATGATGCAGATGCGGAGCAGCGCATGAAGGCGCGCATCGATGAGGCGAAGGCGGCCGGGGATACGCTCGGCGGCACGTTCGAGGTCATCGCGCGCGGCCTGCCGGCGGGGCTCGGCAGCCATATCCAATGGGATCGCCGCCTCGACGCGCGGCTTGCCGGCGCGATGATGTCGATCCAGGCCATCAAGGGCGTCGAGATCGGCGCGGGCTTTGATGTGGCGCACCTCCCGGGCAGCCAGATCCACGATGAGGTCTTCGTCGGCGCGGACGGGCTTCCCGAGCGTCGGACGAACCGCGCGGGCGGCCTCGAGGGCGGCATGTCGAACGGGGAGGAAATCGTCATCCGCGCGGCGATGAAGCCGATTCCGACGCTCATGAAACCCCTGCATTCCGTGGATGTCGCGACGCATGAGGCCGTGCTCGCTTGCAAGGAGCGCAGCGATACCTGCGCGGTGTCGGCGGCTTCGGTCGTCGGCGAGGCGATGACCGCGTTCGTGCTCGCGCAGGCATTCTGCGAGAAGTTCGGTTCTGACGCGATGGTGGACCTGCGCGAGGCCGTACGGGCTTATCGCGCGCGGATCGCGCGTGAGTGGAAGGAGGCCCCGCATGCGTAACGTTGTTCTGATCGGCTTCATGGGTACGGGGAAGACGAGCATCGGGAAAATGCTCGCGACGCGGCTCGGCTTTTCCTTTGTCGACCTCGACCAGTATATCGAGCAGAAAGAAGGGCGTTCGATTCCCTCCATCTTTCAGGAGCAGGGGGAAGCGGCGTTCCGCGCGATGGAGCACGAGGCCGTGCTCGAGAATGCGAAGCGCCGGAATACGGTGATCGCGACGGGCGGCGGCACGGTGAAGGACGCTTCGAATATGGAAGCTCTGCACGCGACCGGCGCCATTGTCTGCCTGAAGGCGGATGTCGACACGATCCTCGAGCGCACAGCCCGCGAAGGGGAACGTCCCGTGCTCGACAAGGAGGATCAGGGCGACCGCCGGCAGGCCATCGAAAAGCTGCTCGAGGAAAGGAAAGACCTCTATACCGTGGCGGATTTCTCCGTGAATACCGCAGATCTCTCCCCCCTCCAGGTCGTCGATACCATCGCGCAGCAGCTGAAACGTCGAGGTGTTTTACATGGGTGAAGAAATACGGACGGTTCCCGTGGAACTCGGGCCGGAAAGCTATACCATTTATATCGGCAAGAATCTGCAGGAAACGGTTCTTTCCGCTCTGCGGCAGAAGGCGTACTCGAAAAAGGCCCTGCTCGTGACGGACAGCAATGTCGGCCCGCTCTACGGGTCGAAGGTGCGCTCCGTCCTGCGGAAGGCAGGGCTCGAGGTCGACCTCTATGAGGTTCCGGCCGGCGAACACACGAAGAATCTCGCGGAGGCCGAGAAGCTCTACACGCGCTGCATCGAGCTCGGGCTCGACCGCAAGTCCCCGATTTTCGCGCTCGGCGGCGGTGTGGTCGGCGATCTCACCGGCTTCGTCGCGGCAACCTATATGCGCGGCGTGCCGTTCGTGCAGCTGCCGACCAGCCTGCTCGCGATGGTCGATTCCAGCGTCGGCGGGAAGGTCGCGGTCAACCACGCGCTCGGCAAGAACCTGATCGGGGCATTTTATCAGCCGGACGCGGTATTCATGGATCTCTCGATGCTCGGGAGCCTGCCGGAACGGGAAATCTGCACGGGGCTCGGGGAGATCGTCAAGTACGGCATGATCTATGATGTGGATTTCTTTGCGTTCCTCGAGCAGCATGCGGAGGAAGTCCTGCGTCTCGACCATGAGCCGACGCGGCACATGATTGCGCGGTCGTGCGAGATCAAGGCAGAGGTCGTGAGCCAGGACGAGAAAGAAGCGGGGCTCCGGCGTATCCTGAACTTCGGGCATACGATGGGGCACGCCATCGAGAAGGAAACGGGTTATATCCGCTACAATCACGGCGAGGCCGTTGCCATCGGCATGGCGGGCGCCGCGGATATCAGCGTGCAGATGGGCCTCCTCAGTGAGGAAGATGCCCGGCGCATCGATGCGCTGATTGAGGCCATGCACCTGCCGCTCTATGCGGACGGGTGCACGGTCGATGCGATGTACGCGGATATCTTCCATGATAAGAAGACCATCGGCGGCAAGGTCAACTGGGTATTGCTCGACCGCATCGGTCATGCCGTCTGCCGGAATGACGTACCGGAATCCGTCGTGCGCGGGGCGATGCAGGCGCGGATCCAGCACTGACGCGCGTTCCTGCCAAGTTCTTTCGGGCGCTTCTATAAAAATACAGATTATCCTTTTGCAGAGGACGAGTTTGTGCTATAATGATGTCATGTTGTAATCTTTACATGACTTTGCTCGAAGTTTTGTATAGAAGAAAAGAAAGAACAGGAGTTGGTGCGTGTTGAAGATCTTCCGCACAAAGAGCATCCAGGAATATATGATGGATGCATCGAAGACACATCTGAAAAAGGAAATGGGGCCGATCGACGTCATTTTCCTCGGCGTCGGCATCATCGTCGGAACGGGTATTTTCGTGCTGCCGGGCGTCGCCGCCGCGAAATACGCGGGGCCTGCCTTGATGCTTTCCTTCGTCCTCGCGAGCGTCGCCTGCGGCTTCGTTGCGATGCTTTATTCGGAGCTCGCCTCGACCATGCCGGTCGCCGGCAGTTCCTATGCCTACGCCTATGCGTCCCTCGGCGAGGTACTCGCGTGGCTGGTCGGGTGGAACCTCGTGCTCGAGTATACGGTCGGCGCGAGCGCAGTCGCTGGCGGCTGGTCCGCCTACGTCATGGGCCTGCTGAAGTCCGCCGGGTTTGCGATATCCGATGCCTGGACGAAGGTGCCGGCGGACGGCGGCATCATGAACCTGCCAGCCATCCTGATCACGCTGTTCCTGACCGTCCTGCTGATCCGCGGCGTGCATGAGAGCACGATGGTCAACCGCGTGCTCGTCGCCGTGAAATTGCTGGCCATCTTCATTTTCCTGTTCCTCGCTGCGCCGTCTGTCGATGTGACGAATTGGGAGCCGTTCATGCCGTACGGGTTCTCCGGCGTCTCCGCGGGTGCCGCGGTCATCATCTTCGGCTATCTCGGATTCGACGCAATCTCGACGGCAGCGGAGGAGACGAAGAAGCCGGAGCGCGATATGCCGATCGGCATCATCGGGTCGCTGCTGATCTGCACGCTGCTCTACGTCGCGGTGACGGCCGTCATGACGGGCAATGTGCCCTATACGGAGCTCGACAACGCGGAGCCGGTGGCGTTCACCCTGCGCGAGCTCGGCTACCGCTTCGGTTCCGCTGTCGTAGGCACGGGCGCTATCGCCGGCCTGACGACGGTCCTGCTGAACATGATGTATGCGCAGACGCGCGCGTTCTTCGCGATGTCGCGCGACGGCCTGATCCCGCGTTCCGTATGCAAGATCAACCCGCGCTTCGCGACGCCGCACCGCATCACGATCATCGTCGGTCTGGCGGTCGCGCTGATTTCCGGCTTCACACCGATCAACGTCGTCGCGGAGATGTGCTCGGTCGGCACACTGTTCGCGTTCATCATCGCGTCCATCGGCGCGGTGCTCATGCGCAGCAAGTATCCGGACGTCCATCGTCCATTCAAGTGCCCGGCCATCAAGGTCATCGGCCTGCTCGCCGTCCTGAGCTGCGGCTACATCATGTACTATCTGTCCTCCGTGACCTGGGAGCGCTTCTGGATCTGGAGTGCGATTGGCCTGCTGATCTATTTCGTGTATGGCTACCGGCACAGCCGCGAGAATGCTGAGGAAGAAAAAGCCGAATAAGTAGCATAATAAAATACTAATATAAAAATAATGAAAGTTTTTTCGTAAGCCTTTCCATAAAAAGAAATTATATATGCGATAAATAAGGCAACGCCGCCTTTCTGTAACAGGATAGGGCGGTGTTTCTTTATGCGTGCGATTCCGGATGCAAGGCATGACTTTTGCAAAAATCCGTTTGTCTAATAGACAGAATCTTATCGTTGCATAAGCGAGACTTATATCAGAAAGTGCCAAAGTTTGTAAATCGGTTTCGTTTTGATGCGATAAGGCTTTTCTATAGTGTTTACAAGCATTCTTTCGCGGTGTATAATGAAAAAGAACTCGCGGAGCTGCGCTTTCGTTATCCGCGGGATTCGCATCTAGTTGTGTAAGGATTCCTGCCTCAGGCAGAATAATGTAAAATCCAAGAGGGGAGCAATTACCACATGAGCAAAAAGATGAAAACCATGGACGGCAACACAGCTGCCGCCTACGTCTCCTACGCCTTTACGGATGTGGCTGCGATCTATCCAATTACGCCGTCGTCGCCGATGGCGGAGCATGTCGATGAATTCGCGGCGCATGGCCGGAAGAACCTTTTCGGCCAGACGGTTCGCGTCATCGAGATGGAGTCCGAGGGCGGCGCGGCAGGCGCAGTCCACGGGTCGCTGCAGGCCGGCGCATTGACGACGACCTACACGGCATCGCAGGGCTTCCTGCTGATGATTCCGAACCTCTACAAGGTCGCCGGTGAGCTGCTGCCGGGCGTGTTCCACGTTTCGGCGCGCGCGCTCGCGGCATCGAGCCTGAACATCTTCGGCGATCATCAGGATGTCATGGCAGCCCGCCAGACGGGCTGCGCGATGCTCGCTGAAGCGAGCGTGCAGGAGGTCATGGATCTCTCTGCGGTCGCGCATCTCGTCGCGATCAAGGGCCGTGTGCCGTTCATCAATTTCTTCGATGGTTTCCGCACGTCGCATGAGATCCAGAAGATCGAGACGATCGATTACGAAGACCTCGGCAAGATCCTCGACTGGGATGCTGTCAAGGCTTTCCGCCGCCGCGCATTGAACCCGGATCATCCGGTCATCCGCGGCACGGCGCAGAACCCGGATATCTACTTCCAGGAGCGCGAGGCCGTCAACCCGTATTATGAGGCAATCCCGCAGCTCGTCGAGGACGCGATGGCGGATCTCGCGAAGATCACGGGCCGCGAGCATCATCTGTTCGACTACTACGGCGCGAAGGATGCGGACCGCGTGATCATTGCGATGGGCTCCGTCTGCCAGACGGCGCAGGAGGTCGCAGGCTACCTCAACGCGAACGGCGAAAAGATCGGCGTGCTGAACGTCCATCTCTACCGCCCGTTCTCCGTCGAGCATTTCTTGAAGCAACTCCCGACGACGGTAAAGAAAGTCGCGGTGCTTGACCGCACGAAGGAGCCGGGCGCGCTCGGCGAGCCGCTCTACCTCGATGTGCGCGCGGCGTACTACAGCTCCGACCGCAAGCCGGTCATCGTCGGCGGCCGCTACGGCCTCGGCGGCAAGGACACGACGCCGGATCAGATCTTCGCCGTCTACGAGGAACTCAAGAAGGATGCACCGAAGGACGGCTTCACGATCGGCATCGAGGACAATGTCACGGAGACGAGCCTGACGCCAATCCACGGCGACGTCAACCTGACGCCAGCCGGGACGACGGCGTGCAAGTTCTGGGGCATGGGCTCCGATGGTACGGTCGGCGCGAACAAGAGCGCGATTAAGATCATCGGCGACAACACGGATATGTACGCGCAGGCTTACTTCGCCTATGACTCGAAGAAGTCGGGCGGCATCACGATGAGTCATCTGCGCTTCGGCAAGGATCCAATCACGAGCCCGTACCTGATCAACCAGGCGGACTTCATCAGCTGCTCGCAGCAGTCGTATGTGAACAACTACGACCTGCTCGCCGGCCTCAAGAAGGGCGGCACGTTCCTGCTCAATACGGTCTGGGACGATGCGGAGCTCTCCGAGCATCTGCCGGCTTCGATGAAACGTTATATCGCGGAGAACGACATCCAGTTCTACACGGTCAACGCCGTGAAGATCGCGGCAGACCTCGGTCTCGGCGGCCGCTTCAACATGGTCATGCAGTCCGCGTTCTTCAAGCTCACGAACATCATCCCGATCGATGAGGCTGTGAAGTACCTGAAAGACGCGGTCGTCACGGCGTATGGCCGCAAGGGCCAGAAGGTCGTCGACATGAACCACGGCGCCATCGACCAGGGCATCAACGCGCTGCACAAGGTCGCAGTTCCGGCTGAGTGGAAGGATGCGCAGGATGAGGCAAAGGCCAAGAAAGATGTCCCGGCCTTCATCGAGAAGATCCAGGAAGTCATGAACCGTCAGGAAGGCGACAAGCTGACGGTCGGCGACTTCAAGGGCATGGAAGACGGCACGTTCCCACTCGGCGGCACGCAGTACGAGAAGCGCGGCACGGCCATCAAGGTTCCGGTCTGGGATGCCGAGAAGTGCATCGCCTGCAACCAGTGCTCGTTCGTCTGCCCGCATGCGGCAATCCGTCCGGTCCTGACAACCGACGAAGAGCTCGCGAAGGCGCCGGAGGGCTTCCCTCATTTCGAGCCGCGCCAGTACAAGGGCCTGCATTTCACGATTGCGGTGTCGGACTTCGACTGCCTCGGCTGCGGCAACTGCGCACAGGTCTGCCCGAAGCAGGCGCTCTCGATGGAGCCACTTGACGATACGCGCCGCGCAGAGCAGTGCTGGTTCGACTATGGTGTAGACACGGAGAAAGTCACCGCGAAGAAGACCATGATGAAGAAGACGACGGTCATCGGCTCGCAGTTCGAGAAGCCGCTGTTCGAGTTCTCCGGCGCCTGCGCCGGCTGCGGCGAGACGCCGTATGCGAAGCTCATCACGCAGCTGTTCGGCGACCGCATGATGGTCGCGAACGCGACGGGCTGCTCCTCCATCTGGGGAGCTTCGGCTCCGGCTATGCCGTACGTCAAGAACGCACAGGGACACGGCCCGGCATGGGCAAACTCCCTGTTCGAGGACAATGCGGAGTTCGGTCTCGGCATGATGCTCGGCACGAAGGCGGTCCGCAACCGTCTGCAGGCCGATGTCGACGCTGCCGTTGAGGCAGGCAAGGGCTCGGCAGAGCTGCAGGCTGCGCTCAAGGATTGGAGCGGGCATGTCGATGACGGCGAGGGCACGCGCGACCGCGCGGACAAGCTCACGGCGCTCCTCGAGGCCGAGAAGGGCAGCGACGAGCTCCTGAACAAGATCTACGAGGAGAAGGACTACTTCGTGAAGCGCTCCCAGTGGATCTTCGGCGGCGACGGCTGGGCTTACGATATCGGCTACGGCGGACTCGACCACGTGCTCGCATCCGGCGAGGACGTCAACGTGTTCGTCTTTGATACCGAGGTCTACTCGAATACGGGCGGCCAGGCATCGAAGGCAACGCCGGCGGCAGCTATCGCTCAGTTCGCGGCATCCGGCAAGAAGACGAAGAAGAAGGATCTCGGCCGCATGGCGATGTCCTATGGCTACGTCTACGTTGCGCAGGTCGATATGGGTGCGGATCACAATCAGCTCATGAAGGCCATCACCGAGGCCGAGGCTTATCATGGCCCGTCCCTGATCATCGGCTACAGCCCGTGCATCAACCACGGCATCCGCAAGGGCATGGGCTGCTCCCAGCTCGAGGGCAAGCTCGCGGTCGAGTGCGGCTATTGGGCGAACTACCGCTACAACCCGCAGCTCGTCGGCACGGATAAGAATCCGTTCAGCCTCGACTCCAAGGAGCCGGACTTCTCGAAATTCCACGACTTCCTCATGGGCGAGACCCGCTACATCAGCCTGTCCCGCTCCTTCCCGGAGGCAGCCGAGGCGCTGTTCGAGAAGACCCAGCATGACGCTGAGGTACGTTACAACACATACAAGAAGCTCGCTGGCAAGGAATAATCACCCGGCGTGAATCGCATAAGAGAGCGGGGGCTCTGCAGGCTGGATCTGCGGAGCCCCTGCTCTTTTTGATTGCATTTGACGTCCTTCCATGATAAACTGGATATAATATGGGTTAGAGGAGTTATTTTCAAGTTGAATAGAAAAGATAGACGTTATTTTTTCCGCGGATTGAGAGGCGCTGCCTTTGCTGCGGCTTTTGGCGCGTCAATGTTTCTCCCGTTGATGCACGGGGGAGATATGGTGCTGGCTGAGTCTCTGGACGGACAGGGTCCGGAGCGGGTGCAGGAACAGGAAATCGAGGGGAAGCCGGCCTCCGGGGCGGTGTTCGGCTATCATCCGATGGCGCGGCCGGATATCCCGGGGCTCTACGTGTCGCCGGATGACGCGATCCCGGAGCTCTCCGCACGCTCAGCCATCGTGATGGATGCAGCGACGGGGCGCGTGCTCTACGAGCGGGATATGAAGACGCGGCGTTTCCCCGCGAGCACGACGAAGATCATGACGCTGATCATCGCGCTCGAGAACAGCAGCCCGGACGAGATCGTGCATATCGGGCCGCACGCCGCCGGTGCGGAGGGCTCGACGCTCTGGCTGCAGGAGGGCGACGAGATCCCGATGGGCGAGCTTTTGACGGGCATGATGATGCGCTCAGGCAATGATGCGACGATTGCCGTGGCGGAGCATATCGCCGGTTCGGTCGATGCGTTCGCGAAGTTGATGACGGAGAAGGCGAAGGAGATCGGCGCGGAGGATACCTCGTTCGTGAACTCGAGCGGGCTGCCGGACGAGAACCATTACACGACGGCCTATGACCTCGCGTTGATCGCGAGCTACGGTTACCGCGAGGTGCCGCATTTCGAGGAGATCGTCTCGACGAAGGAGATTGAGTACCCGTGGGTCAAGGACGAGACGAAGCATCTGCGCAACGAGAACCAGATGCTCTGGCTCTATCGCGGAGGGAATGGCGTCAAGACCGGCTATACGGAGGCGGCGGGCCGCTGCCTCGTGTCTGGGGCGAAGCAGAACGGACTGCAGCTCGTCTCGGTGGTCCTCGACTCGGCCTATATGTGGAACGATTCGATTGCCCTGCTCGACTACGGCTTCCAGCATGTCAAGGCGCATACGCTATGCAAGGCCGGCGACACGGTCGCGAGCATTCCCGTGCGCAAGGGCAGGGGCGGTTCGGTGTCCGTTGTCGCGGCATCGGATGTGACCGTCTCGCTGCAGGATGGCGAGAAGGAAAAGGACTACGAGAAGCATATCGAGGTGCCGAAGAACCTGCAGGCGCCGGTCAAGGCCGGCGACGTGGTCGGCAGGCTTGTCCTTACGTATAAAGGAAAGCCGTGCTATTCGACGGATTTGATCGCGTCCCGTGATGTCGAGGAGAAGTCATTGTTCCGGACGGTCTGGCAGGCCTTGCAGGATATCGGAAAGGGTTGGCTCTGATGGAAGGACGGGCATCTGGCGGGCCGGAGCGCCTGCAGAAAATCCTGAGCCGTGCGGGCATCGCCTCGCGCCGCGGCGCAGAGGCGATGATACAGGCGGGCCGCGTGACCGTCGACGGTCAGGTCGTGACCGAGCTCGGCACGAAGGTCGATCCGGCAGAGGCCCGCATCGCGGTGGACGGCAAAGCCATCGAGGGGCCGGAGCGGCAGGTCTATTTCCTGCTGAACAAGCCGAAGGGGTATCTTTCGACGGCACGCGACGACCGCGGCCGGAAGACCGTGCTCGACCTGTTCTCGGAGGTTCGCGAGCGGATCTACCCGGTCGGACGCCTCGACTACGACACCGAGGGGCTGCTCCTGCTCACGAATGACGGGGCGCTCATGAACGGGCTGCTTCACCCGCGCTATGAGGTCGAGAAAACCTATGTGGCAAAGGTGCAGGGGCCAGTGGATGAAGGCCGCCTCGAACAGATGCGGAAAGGGCTCGCGCTCGAAGATGGCATGACGGCGCCGGCAAAAGTGAAATTGCTCGGACGCGAGGGGCATGACACGCACCGCGTCGAGGTCAGGATCCACGAGGGGCGCAACCGGCAGGTGCGCCGGATGTTCGCGGCGATCGGCTGCGAGGTGCTCGCGCTGCGGCGCGTGCGGTTCGCTTTTCTCGACCTGCACGACGTGAGGACGGGCGCATATCGCGCGCTGACGAAGGAAGAAATACAGAGACTTTATGCAATAGCTGGGGGACAGCAGAATGAGCGGAACGGACGGTAAACCGGAAATCGTCGTGATCGGCGGCGGTCCCGGCGGCATGATGGCGGCGGCTGCGGCCGCGGAGCAGGGCGGAGCGGTCACGCTGTTCGAGAAGATGAAGCAGCCAGGCCGGAAGATGCGGATTACCGGAAAGGGCCGTTGCAACATCACGAACGCGGCCGATGTGCCGGAGATCCTGCGGCATATCCCGGGCAATGGGCCCTTTCTGAACAGCTCGATGCGCGCGTTCGACAACCGCGACGTCATGGACTTCTTTGAGGAAAATGGCGTGCCGGTAAAGGTCGAGCGCGGCCAGCGCGTGTTCCCCGTGAGCGACAAGGCGCAGGACTGCGTCGACGCGATGGTCGCGCGCATGCACGAACTCGGCGTCACGCTCCTCTGCGGAAAGCCGGTGCGCGATATCCTGACCGAGGACGGCCGCGCGGCCGGCGTGCGCTGCGAGGATGGCACCGTCCGGCGGGCGGATGCCGTGATCCTCGCGGTGGGCGGCGCGTCCTATCCCGGCACGGGCTCGACGGGAGACGGCTACCACATGGCAAAAGCCCTCGGGCACACGGTCGAAAAGATCCTGCCGTCGCTCGTGCCGCTTCTTACGGAGGAAGACTGGGTCAAAGAGGTCCAAGGCCTGTCTCTGCGCAACGTCCGCGTTGAGCTGGTGGTGGACGGAGAAAAACGGACGGCAGCACCGGGCAGCGAGATGCTCTTCACGCATTTCGGCGTGTCGGGGCCGATCGTGCTCTCCATGAGCCGTGAGGCCGCGCGCCTGCTCGACAAAGGCCATTTCGTGGAGCTCGAGATCGACCTGAAGCCCGGCCTGACGCCTGAGAAGCTCGATGCCCGCATCCAGCGCGATTTCGAGAAATACCAGCGCAAGCAGCTTGGCAACGCGCTCGTCGACCTGCTGCCGCACAAGCTGATCCCGGTCGTGCTCGACAGCGCCTACCTGCAGCCGGAGACCCCGGTGAATCAGGTGACGGCCGAGGCGCGGCACCGCCTCGGCGATACGCTGAAGCATCTGTGCCTGACCATCACCGGGACGCGGCCGATTGCCGAGGCCATCGTGACGGCGGGCGGCGTTTCGGTAAAGGAAATCAATCCGAAGACCATGGAATCAAAGATTGTGCCGGGGCTCTATTTCGCCGGGGAAGTCACCGATGTCGATGGCTTCACGGGCGGATACAATCTGCAGGCGGCGTTCTCGATGGGGCACGCCGCCGGGCAGTGGAGCGTCTGGCAGAGCGGCGAATAACGAGGAGGAAATGCGTATGGCAGAGGAAAAAGAAACGATGATCCGGCCTGCAGAGGGCGGACTGCACGGCGAGGTGGAGATCCCGGGCGATAAATCGATCTCGCATCGGAGCGTCATGCTGTCGAGCCTCGCGGACACACCCGTGCGGATCCACCATTTCCTGCCGGGGCAGGACTGCCTGTCGACTGCGGCCTGCTTCCGCGCGATGGGGGCGGAAATCACGTTCCACAACGCGGAGAAGACGGAGCTCACGGTGAAGGGGAATGGCCTGCGCGGCCTGCGGGAGCCGGGGAATATCCTCGATGCCGGCAACTCCGGCACGACGCTCCGCCTGATGCTCGGGCTCATGAGCGCGCAGCCGTTCTGCGCGGCATTCACGGGGGATGATTCCCTGCGCGAGCGCCCGATGGGCCGCGTCGTGAAGCCGCTCTCGAGGATGGGAGCGCGGATCTACGGACGTGCAGGCAATGCGAAGCTGCCGCTCATGACGGTTCCCGCGGACGGCGGCCTGCATGGCATGATCTATGAGAGCCCGGTCGCGAGCGCACAGGTGAAGTCATCCATCCTGCTCGCGGGCATGTATGCGGATGGCAGCACGACGGTCGTCGAGCCTGTGACCTCCCGCGACCATACGGAGCGCATGCTCGAGGCGTTCGGCGTGCATACGGAAAAGGAAGGGACGGCCGTGACGATTCATCCGGTCGACCATTTCACGGCGCCTGCCGATATCGACGTGCCGGGGGATATCAGTTCGGCCGCGTATTGGCTCGCCGCCGGGAGCATCGTGCCGGGCAGCGATATCCTGCTGCGCCATGTCGGCATCAATCCGACGCGCACGGGCATTCTCGACGTCCTGCAGGCGATGGGCGCAGATTTGACCATCTCGAACCGGCGTACGAGCGGCGGCGAGGAGGCCGCGGATATCCGCGTGCGCGCGGCGAAGCTGCACGGCACGGAATTCGGTGTGGACATCATGCCGCGGCTCATCGATGAAATCCCGGCCATCGCGGCTGCGGCGCTGTTCGCCGACGGCGACACCGTGATCACGGGCGCCGGCGAGCTCCGCGTCAAGGAGTCTGACCGCCTGCAGGCCATCGAGGATCAGTGGAATGCCATCGCGCCGGGCTCGGTGGAGGGCAGCGCGGACGGGCTTGTCATCCACGGAGGCGTGCCGGTGCAGGCCGGACGCGTGGAGTCCTACGACGATCACCGCATGGCGATGTCGCTCGCCATCGTCGGGCTCGCGGGCAAGGGTGTCTCCATCGTGAATGGCGGCTGCGTCAAGATATCGTATCCGGATTTCTACGATACGCTGGATCTGCTGCAGAACTGATGGCGATGTGAATGCCTTCGCCCTTTCTGTTGATGAGCATTTGAGAGTTATAGGAGGAAATTTCGTTGGAAAAGAAACTTGTCGTCGCGATTGACGGCCCCGCCGGCGCGGGGAAGAGCACGGTGGCGCAGCTCGCCGCGAAGAAGCTTGGCTACACCTATATCGATACGGGTGCGATGTACCGTGCCGTGGCCTGGCTGACTCTGCAGCAGAAGAAACCGGTCAGCGACGAGCTGATCCTGTCGGTGCTGCCGGGTATCGACGTCGACCTCTGCTATGCGGATGGCAGAACAACGGTATCCGTGAACGGAACGGACGTCACGAAAGAAATCCGCACGCCGGAGGTCAGCAAGATCGTCTCGCAGGTCGCGCGGCTCGGCCCGGTACGTGAGAAGATGGTGGAGCTTCAGCGCAAGATGGCCGCGCGCGGCGGCGTCCTGATGGACGGCCGCGACATCGCGACGGCCGTCCTGCCAGATGCGGATGTCAAGATCTTCCTGACCGCCTCAATCGAGGAGCGCGCACAGCGCCGCTGGAAAGAGATGCAGGAGAAGGGGTATTCCATGAGCCTCGAGGATCTGCAGAAGGATATCGCGGCGCGCGACAAGGCGGACATGGAGCGCGAGATCTCGCCGCTCCGCCAGGCAGAGGATGCCGTCCTGCTCGATACGACCGGACTCTCCATCGACGAGGTCGTCGACCGGATTCTCGCGCTCTGCGCCTGAGGAGGCTTTCTATGCTGTATCATCTCTTGAAAATCCTGTTTCAGATCCTGTTTCGCCTCGTGTTCCGCGCGTCGGTCGAGGGCAGGGAAAATATCCCGAAGGACGGGCGGCTGATTCTCGCGGCAAACCATATGAGCGATGCCGATCCGCCGCTCATCGGCTGCTTCTTTACGCGTCCGGTCTGCTATATGGCCAAGGAGGAGCTTTTTGAAATGCCGGTCATCGGGTTCATCATCCGGCATTGCTATTCGTTCCCGGTTCACCGTGGCGCGGCAGACCGCGCGGCCATCAAGACGGCGGTCACCATCCTGAAGCAGGATCTGGTGCTCGGCATCTTCCCAGAGGGAACGCGCGCGAAAAACGGGCGCATGCACAAGGCGGAGGCCGGCGTCGGCCTGATCGCGGCGATGACCGGCGCACCGGTTCTGCCCACGGCCATCGTCGGGACGGACAAAATCTTCGCAAACGGCGGTTTCCTGCCGAAACTCCGCGTCATCTACGGCAAGCCGATGACTTTCACCGGCAACCGCAAGGATAAGGAAGCGCTCGAGGCGTTCTCGCAGTCCATCCTGGACGAAATTGCGAGGATGAAAGCTCCGTATGAGAACCAATAAAAAAATTCCCCATTCCGGGGAATTTTTTTTTATCCAATGCGCCGTAAATGTCAAACAGTATATCGAGAGCCAGAAAACATCGCAAAGGAAGTGAGCATGTGGAACCATATACACTGGGATACAAGTTCTGCATCTATCCGAATAAGGCGCAGGCACGGTTAATCAACCGCTCGAATGTTCTTAAAGCTGCGAATGATGGGGAAGAGAATTGTCGGAGATAGAAAGCAGGAAAACATATTTCATTATTTTTCCTACGAGCCCTGGTATAATACAGGTAGGAATTGTAAGGGGGGTTCTTATGGCTGATATCATTGATTTGAAGGACGGCGTATATGAGAAGGTTATTTCCCGAGACTTTGATAAAAAGCTGACAAAGGCGCTGGCGGATAAGGAAATCTGGGCGGATCGGGAGGATGTGGATGCCCAGGAGGCAGTGGGGTATTTGTCCTCTTATCTGGAAAAGCTGATCCGGCTCTGTCTGAAGGAGATTGCCGATGAGAACCAGGACCACTGCGTGAAAGATGAGCTGGCACTGACAAATGAGCTGGTAGAAAAGCTGGCGTCTCGCATTGCGAATCTGGGAGATGGCCATGATGTGACGGCGGAGCAGTTCCTTTTGAAATCCCTGGAGCATCGGGCCAATAAGATTGCCAGAAAGAAATGGGAAGTGCCGGCTACATCACTGGTGAATTCCTTTCTTTTTACCAATTCCCGGAATGATGTATCCATGATTCATGAGCTGAACCGGGAAATCATGACCTGTGACCGCATGGATATGCTGATTTCCTTTATCCGCTTTTCCGGCCTCTCCCTCATTCTGCCCTGTCTTCGCCGGTTTACTGCCGGCGGCGGCCATCTTAGAGTGGTGACCACTACCTACATGGGCGCTACAGACCCGAAGGCAGTGAAGGTGCTGTCGGAGCTGCCCAATACGGAGGTTCGGATTTCCTATAACGTGAAGGAAACAAGGCTTCATGCGAAGTCCTATATGTTCTATCGGGACAGCGGATTTTCTACGGCTTACGTAGGATCCTCCAATCTGTCCCGCGCCGCCATTGCCGATGGTATGGAATGGAATATGAAGGTCACTGAGCAGGACCTGCCCGGTATCATTGCCAAGATGAAAGCCACCTTTGATACCTACTGGCACTCCGATGAATTCCAGCCATTTCAGGTGTCTGACTTTGATAAACTGAGCCGAGCCATAGACCGGGAAAGGGGCCGGAAAGAAGGGGAAAATGATGCTGCCTATTCCTTTGATATTGAGCCCTATCCTTACCAGCAGGCCGTGCTGGATGCTCTCCGCACAGAAAGAGTGGGGAAGAACCGCTGGTATAATCTGGTAGTGGCGGCGACAGGCACAGGGAAGACCGCTATTTCGGCCTTTGACTATCGGAATTTTTATCAGAGCCGCAAAGGAAATGCCAAGCTTCTAGGAAATTATCACGCTGCCCGCAGTGAGCATCTTTTTATGTCCATCCAGACTTTTAACAGCCAAAAGTTCTGGGAAAAAATGGATCCCTCCTACTATGACATGATCATTGTAGATGAATTTCACCATGCGGCGGCCAAAGGGTACCAGAAGCTTCTGAACTGGTTTCGTCCGAAAATCCTGCTGGGCCTTACGGCTACACCGGAACGAATGGATGGGAAGAACATACTGAACTATTTCGGTGGTCATATGGCGGCAGAAATCAGGCTTCCCGATGCCATTGAACGGCGCCTGCTCTGCCCCTTCCATTACTTTGGCATCGACGATCCCGTGAGCCTTTCCCATATCAAGTGGACCGGCGGCCATTATGATATAGAAGAACTGGAAAATGTATATACCGGGGAAGGAGCCCTGGCCAGCCAGCGGGCCCGTGCCATTCTCCAGGCCCTGGGGCGGTATACAGCGGATATGAGAGACGTGAAAGCCCTGGGCTTCTGCGTTTCTAAAAAACATGCCCATTTTATGGCAGACTACTTCAACCGGCAGGGTATCAAAGCCCTGGCCCTGGACGCAGACAGCCGGAAGGATGTCCGAAATGCGGCCAGGCAAAAGCTGGAAAGCGGGGACATCACCATCATTTTCGTAGTGGACCTTTTCAATGAAGGGGTGGATATTCCTGCGGTGAATACAGTCCTCTTCCTTCGTCCTACCAATTCCATGACCATTTTCCTCCAGCAGCTGGGGCGCGGCCTGCGCCTTTTCCCGGAGAAAGACTGCCTCACGGTATTGGACTTCGTAGCCCAGGCCAACAGGAAGTACGACTTTGCCTCCCGCTATGCCTCTCTTCTGGGCAAAAGCCATGTGGTCATCAAGAAAGAAATCCAGGATGGATTTCCCCATGTACCTAAGGGCTGTTCTATTCAGCTGGAAGAAATCGCTGCCCGCCATGTACTGGAAAATATTAACAGCCGCCTTCGGAAAAATGAATTTTATATGGACATGGTGAAGGAACTGGATTCGGCCACCGGCCATATTCCTACACTGGAAGAATTTTTCAAAGCCACCGCCATCCATCCCCATACCTTTTATAATGAAAAACATACCTTTGCCAGACTGCTGGCGGATGCCGGGCTCATTCCCGATTTTCCTGTGACCGAAGAGGAAGAAGTCCTTCGGAAAGCCCTGCCAAGAGTGCTTTCCATGGACTCGCCCCAATGGATTTCCTTCATGGAGAAATGTTATGAAACCATGCCGCCTGCCCTGACGGAGATGGAGAAAAAATATCTCCGCATGTGGCAGCTCACCCTGTATCCGGAAGGTGGCAAATGGAGCTGCCCGGCACCGGAAGACGCAGTGCGTCGTTTCCGTGGACAGCACGAACTGACCGCTGAAATCAAGGCACTGCTCCGCTGGCAGTATGACTCCATCGATATCATTCCGGAAAAGCCGGACCTCCCTTACCAAACGCCTCTGGAAGTATACTGCAACTACAGCAGGGATCAGCTCTTTGCGGCTCTGGGCTTTGCCAAACCCGGGAGCATCAGGGAAGGCGTGAAATATCTGACTCCTGAAAACAGCGATGTGGTCACGGCGCCTACCGATGTATTTCTGGTGACCCTCAATAAATCGGAAAAAGAATTTTCCGATACCACCCTGTATGAAGACTATTCCATAGACAGACAAACCTTCCACTGGCAGAGCCAGAGTACCACCACGCCGGAATCCAAAACAGGACAGCGCTATATCCACCAGAGAGACAACGGGACCACCGTGCTCCTTTTCGTACGAAGTGCCAAACGGGACGCCTACAAATCCTCCATGGCCTATACCTTCCTGGGCCCCGCCCACCTCATGAGATGGGAAGGCTCACAGCCCATGACCATCATCTACCATTTGGATAACCCCATCCCGGCCAAGTACATCACCAAAACTGACAGCGCCGGCGTGCTGTAAGGGAAATGAGGAGCTGCATCCCCATTCATCCCGCCTGCCCCGTCATTTGGAGCGTCAACACGGCAAGGTCCGGTGTATGTGATACAGTAAAAGTACCCACACCCAAATGAGGAAATCCGCTTGACAGAAAACAGACGATCGGCAGCGGCAGGAATTGCTATCAAATGGCATCCGCCAGCGCTGCTGGTGGAAAGAGGTGAGCCGAGTCGCCGAGGTTTGCGGGGCTCTCGTTCCTTAGCACGCTTTGAGTATAGCAGGCTGCGCCGCCGGGGGAAAATCAGACGTCGAGTCACGTCTGATTTTCTCCTGCACCGGAACGGGAGGGCCAATGGCGCTGGAGGCTTTCTGTATGCGCCCTCCCGCCCTCTGCCTTTCGGGGACTCCTCCTCCGGAAAAGCCAAAATCAGCCACGACGTCCTCAATTTTTCCTTTTTTTCATCGGTGGATAACATGGTGGATAACCTGGTTGATAAGCAGTGGATAAACATATCTGACGGCAAAATGCTGTCCCGGAATGCGTTTCGATCCGGGGGGTGCCTCTGCCAAAATGGGGCAGCTTCGTCCCAAAATGGGGCAACGTTACGAGAATAAAACAAGAGAAAATAGAAAGACAAACACGCCTGCACGCGCGCGTACGCGCACCCGCAGGCGTACACACACGCGCACACGCACCCGCAGGCGTACACACACGCGCACACGCAGGCGCATGCGCGCGACGATAGGAAGCCAGGAAATTTCTGGGTATGCCCATTCTTCCGGCATCACGGGATAAAATTTAAATTTCTCAAAAAGCCTATTGACATTCGCGTGGAAAAGAACTATGATTTACGCAGAAAGACAAGACGAATCTTGTGCAAAGAATCAAGAACGCGTGTATGCGCACGATGAAATCGTACCGTTATGCCGTAGACGAGATGGTAGGTTTATGTGTTTTTCGCTTGTCATCGAATCCGGACTTGGCGTATAATCATAGGTGAAGAGAGCGGTTCAGGAGGAGGCATGCCGATGGACAGAGCGAATCAAACGGATGCGCTGAAAGCCTGGGAAGATCTAACCATCGCGGACAACTTCATCTTCCAAAAGGTCATGCGCAAGAAGCGCCTTTGCAAGCGGCTGATTGAAACGATCCTGAACATCAAGATCCGTAAGATCACCTTTGCAGAAACGGAGAAGGATATCCACGTGCGCCGTGACAGCAAGAGCGTGCGGCTCGATGTCTACGTTGAGGATGAGCAGGGCACCCTCTACGACATCGAGATGCAGACGACGGACTATGCCGATCCCGCGGAGCTCCCGAAGCGTACACGCTACTATCAGGCCATGATGGATATGGATGTGCTGAACAAGGGCGAGTTCTATACGAAGCTGCGGAAGACGTATATCATCTTCATCTGCACCTTCGATCCCTTCGACCGAAGTCTCAGTCAGTATACCTTCCACGAGACCTGCGCGGAGGATGCGTCGCTGGCGATGGGCGACGAGACGACGAAGATCTTCCTGAACAGCAAGGGCAGGCGTGAGGGCATCAACCAAAACCTTGCCGCATTCCTCGACTACATCGAGGGCAAAGCGCCGAAAGGGAAATTCACAGAAACCATTGCCGATGCGGTAGAAGCAGCGAAAGAAAACAAAGAAATGAAGGTGGAGTATATGACGTTTTTTATGGAATTGCGCCGCCGTGAAGAAAAAGGCCGCGAAGAAGGAATAGCAAAGGGCCGCGAAGAAGGCCGTGCGGAAGGACTTGCTGAAGGGGAAGCGAAAGGCACGATAAAAGGCAGGGCGGGGGCACTGATAGAACTCGTACAAGACGGCCTCCTCACGATGAAAGAAGCGGCGAAGCGGGCGGGCATGTCAGAAGAGGCATTCCGCAAACTGGCGGCGCAGTGATCGGGCTGCGTTTTTCGCTTGTCACCGAATCCTTCCACGAGACCTGCGCGGAGGATGTGACGCTGGCGATGGGCGACGAGACGACGAAGATCTTCCTGAACAGCAAGGGCAGGCGCGAGGGCATCAACCAAAACCTTGCCGCATTCCTCGACTACATCGAGGGCAAGACGCCGAAAGGAAAATTCACAGAAACCATTGCCGATGCGGTAGAAGCAGCGAAAGAAAACAAAGAAATGAAGGTGGAGTATATGACGTTTTTCATGGAATTGCGCCGCCGTGAAGAAAAAGGTCGCGAAGAAGGAATAGCAAAGGGCCGTGCAGAAGGGCTTGCCGAAGGGGAAGCGAAAGGGCTTGCCGAAGGGAAAGCGAAAGGACTTGCCGAAGGCCGCGAGGAAGGGATGGCAAAAGGCCGCTGGACCACACTCGCGGAGTTGGTTCGTGAGGGCATTCTGACGCTCCAGGAAGCCGCGAAGAAAGCCGGCATGTCCGAAGAACATTTCCGGAAGCTCGCGGCGCTCTGATCGGGCTGCCTTTGTTTGATGCAAGAACCGCCTTGTAGCTGCTGTGCTACAGGGCGGTTCTTGGTATCCGCGTGATTTTTGTCAAGCGATGCATGGCTCAATTTTATGAACTAAAGATATTAAAGACTTTCAATAAGAAATCGAAGAAATCAGCCCAAAATACTCTTTCTTTTTTCGTTATGTTATGATAAACTATATGTATAGAAACCGTTTCACATAACCGTTAAACACCGATCAATGCATGGTGAATCGGATAGAACGAAAAGGGAGAGTCATTACGATGCGGAAATTTCAGAATGAGCAGCGGGATATCGATGCTTTGCCAGAAGCGTACAAGAGCTTTTTCTACGCGATCGGCAAGGAGATACCCGATGAGCGGATCATCACGGATCCGGTGCGGAATTTTGCGTTCGGCGAGGATGCCAGCCTGTACCGGATCACGCCGAAGATCGTCGTCAAGGCGCGGCAGACGGCGGATGTTTCGCTGATCCTCAAAGAGGCGGCGAAGGTCCACATCCCGGTGACGTTCCGGGCGGCTGGCACGAGCCTCTGTGGACAGGCACTGACGGACTCCGTGCTCGTGCTGATCACGGACGACTGGCAGGGCTACAAGATTGAGGACGAGGGCAGCAGGATCACGCTGCAGCCGGGCGTTCTCGGCTCGCATGCCAACCTGTACCTGAAGAAGTACTGGCGCAAGATCGGACCGGATCCGGCATCCATCAAGCATGCGCTGATCGGCGGCATCGCGGCGAACAACGCGAGCGGCATGTGCTGCGGCACATCCGACAACAGCTACAAGACCGTGCTCGATATGAAGCTCGTGTTCGCGGACGGTTCGATGCTGGACACGGCGGATAAAGCGGACTGCGAGAAATGGTCTGCCGCGCATCCGGAGATCATCGAGACGCTCACGAGCATCCGCGATGAGGTCGCGAGCGACGAGGAACTGCGCGAGCTCATCGCGCATAAATTCAAGATCAAGAATACGACGGGCTACAGCCTGAATGCGTTCGTGGATTACAAGGATCCGATCGATATCCTGAAGCATGTGCTGATCGGCTCTGAGGGCACGCTCGCGATGATTGCGGAGATCACGTACCGCACGGTCGTCGAGGCGAAGTACAAGGCGTCGGCCATGCTGTTCTTCCCATCGATGCGCGTGGCCTGCCAGGCGGTCCATGAGCTCTACCGCCCGCTCGTCGCGGCGGCGGAGATGCTCGACCGCGTATCCCTGCGCTCCGTCGAGGACTGGCCGGAAATCCCGGACTACTACAAGGAGTTCCCCGAGGGTGTCGCGGCCATCCTGACCGAATGCCGAGCCGATACGAAGGAGGAGCTGCAGGAAAAGGTCGAGAAGGTCAAGAAAATCATGAAGGGCTTTGAGCTCGTGCGCCCGATTTATTTCACCGATAATCCGGATGAATACAATATGTACTGGCAGGTCCGCGCGGGCATCTTCCCGGCGGTCGGCGGCGTCCGCGAGCTCGGCACGACGGTCATCATCGAGGATATCGCATTCCAGCACGACAATCTGGCTGACGCAGTCATGGATCTGCGTGAGCTCATGGATAAGCACGGCTACGGCGACGGCATCATCTACGGGCACGTGCTCGACGGCAACGTCCATTTCGTCATCACGCAGCGGTTCCAGACGGAGGAAGAGGAGAAGCACTATCAGGTATTCCTCGAGGATGTCTGCCACATGGTCACGGATAAGTATCATGGCTCCCTGAAGGCTGAGCACGGCACGGGCCGGAACATGGCGCCGTTTGTCGAGCAGGAATGGGGCAAGAAGGCGTACAGCCTCATGAAGCGCATCAAGAAGGCATTTGATCCGCAGACCATCCTGAACCCGGATGTCATCATCACGGAGAACGGCCTCGTGTTCATGGAGAACATCAAGCGCATGTACCCGGTACATGAGATCGTCGACCGCTGCATGGAATGCGGCTACTGCGAGGTCGACTGCCCATCCCGCAACCTGACGTTCACGCCGCGCCAGCGCACGGCTATCCAGCGCGAGATCTCGCGCCTGCGCACGACCGGCGAGAACCCGGCGATGCTCAAGCGCTTCGAGGAGGAGTACAAGTATTATGGCGAGGAAACCTGCGCGGTCGACGGGCTCTGCATGGTGAACTGCCCGCTCTCCATCAATACCGGTGACTTCACGCGGCAGCTGCGCGCGGCGCAGGCGCCGGACGGCCTGAAAAATGGCGCAAATTTCATGGCGGATCATTTCGCGGGTGTCTCCTGCATGACGCGCGTCGGGCTCGACGGGCTCAGCCTCGCGCAAAGCATCGTCGGCAAAGGCTTCATCTCCTGGGTCGATCAGAAGCTCCGCGATGTCAGCGGCGGCAAGTTCCCGTACTGGACGGAGTGGATGCCGAAGGGCGGCCATCTGCCGCAGCTCGCCGCACCGACGCAGCGGGATACGGAGAAGCCGAAGGTCGTCTATTTCCCGAGCTGCACGACGCGCATGATGGGCGTTGCAAAGGGCGACCACGACAAGCGGCACCTGTCCTATGTCATGATCCAGCTGCTCGAGCGCGCGGGCTATGAGGTCATCCTGCCGAAGGATCTCAAGAAATATTGCTGCGGCATGCCATTTGAGAGCATGGGGCTGTTCAAGGTCGCGGACAAGCTGTCGGATCAGCTCGAGGGCGCCCTGCTCGAGGCGAGCAGCGACGGGCAGTATCCGATCCTCTGCGATATGAGTCCGTGCACCTACCGCATGCAGCACAAGATGGGCGACAAGCTCCACATCTACGATACGGTCGCGTTCATCCACGACTCCCTGCTCGACAAGCTCACAATCCACAAGGTCGACCGCACGATCATGGTGCATGTGACCTGCTCGGCGGTCAAGATGGGCCTGACGAAGCAGTTCAAGGAAATCGCGGAGAAATGCGCGACGAAGGTCGTGATTCCGGAAAAGGTCGCCTGCTGCGGTTTCGCCGGGGACAAGGGCTTCACGAATCCGGAGCTCAACGCGTCGGCGCTCAAGCACCTGAACGAGGCTATCCCGGAGGGCTGCGAGTACGGATATTCGAACAGCCGCACCTGCGAGATCGGCCTCTCTGCGAAGAGCGGCTTCTCCTACCAGTCTATCGCTTACCTTGTCGAGGAATGCTCGCGTCCGCAGGCATGAGCATTCGCGCGGCAAAAGCAGAAAAATCACGTGGATTTACGAGATAATGCGCGGGATTCTATCGAAAAACATTGACAGAGGCGGATGTATGCCGTATAATAGCCGTGTTTAGTAAGCATATTTTTCGTTTGTGCTTATGGGAAAAACGGATACGAAAGGAGCCAATAATTATGGCAGCAAAAGAAGTAATCAGCAAATCCGCACTCGTAGACAAGGTAGCCGAGAAGGCAGCCGTCAGCAAGAAAGAGGCTAAGGCAGTTGTCGAGGCTATGCTCGAGACCGTCGTTGAGTCGGTGAAAAGCGACGCAGAGGTTCGCCTGATCGGCTTCGGTACGTTCAAGAAGGCACATCGCAACGCGCGCACGGGCCGCAACCCGCAGACGGGTGAAACGATCCAGATCGCTGCTAGCGACAGCCTCGCTTTCAAATCCAGCGTTAAGTACTGATTGCGAAATCGGACATACAGAAAATAAAGACGCAGCACCGTTCCCGGTCTATCCGGGCGGCGCTGTGTTTTCTTTTCCGTCTTTTCCATCAGAAGCAGGAAGAGCACCGCAGAGCAGCGAATAGAATCGGTATGGGGATGACAGATGGACAGGGTGATGGAATATGCAGGGGAATCGTTTGACGCGTCTTGTCTTGCTTATCGGTGTACTGTGCAGCTTTGCGTTGATGACGGCAGGGCAGCGTGCTGAAGCTGCGGCCACGGAGAAAACCGTCCGGCTCGGCTTCAGCCTCGAAGATAATTTCATGATGGAGAAGGAGGGCCGTTTCCTCGGCTTTTCGTATGATTATGCGCGGCTCGTGGCGGAGTATGCGAACTGGAATTATGTCTACGTCTACGGCAGCAAAGAGAAGCTGCTCGAAAAGTTCCTGCGAGGGGAAATCGACGTGATGCCGGGTATTTCGTATACCGAGGCGCGCTCGGGGCAGATGCTGTTCCCTCGCCTTCCGATGAACACGGAGGAGTACTACATCTTCGTGCCGGATGACGAACGTTACGACGGGCGGACGCTGAGCCTCAGCGACTTGACCATCGGTGTCAACAGCAGCATGCGGATCAACGAGGTACTGAAGGACTGGGCAGAAAAAGAAGGCTTGTCGCTGCAGCTGAAATACTATCCCAGTGATGCAGAGCGCCTGCGCGCTTATCAGGATGGAGAGACGGATGCGACCGCCGCGATGGGCATGCATGTGAACCGGGGAAGCGGCGGACAGGCGGTTGCGCGTTTCGGTGTGACGGCATCCTACATGGCGGTCTCGAAGAACCGCCCGGATCTGCTCAGAGACCTCGATGAGGCACAGTGGGCGATCTACAGCTATTCGCCGCATTTCATCGCAGACCTCTCGGACCGTTATTTCCAGAATTCGGAGATCTGGCATACGGTCATGCCGGATGAGAGGAGCTGGCTGGACAGCCATCCGGTCATCCGCGTCGGCTATATGCGGGATATGCCTCCCTTCACGTTCGAGGATACGAAGACCAAGGAACTGCAGGGCGTTTTTGTAGAATTGCTGCAAGATATCCTCGGCTATTTCAAGCTGGATAACCAGCTCCAATACGTCGGGTATGACAGCTATCAATCCATGGTGGATGATCTGAAGGACGGCATCATTGATATCGGCATCCCGGTCGATGATGATTTCTGGCGTTCGGAAACGCATGGGGTCCTGCAGACGACCAATGTCATGAACCTGCAGCTCTACATGGTCATGCGAAGCGGCGCTCACTTCACGGAGCAGACGAGGCTCGGCATCCAGAAATACGAATCTGGAAAGAAGATCTACGAGAACGATGCCTACCCACGGAATCCGCATATCATCTGCGGGAGCCTTGCCGAGCAGGTGAAAGCGCTGAAAGCGCACCGTGTCGATGCCGTCCTGATGGATTATCCATCGTATCAGGTCTGGATCGGGACGAACGGGGATTATCAGGCGTGGCCGCTGCCGCCGGATATGGAGAAGATGGCGCTGAGCATCGGCCTGAGCGAGCAGAGCAGGCCGATGCTGCGCCTGCTCAACCACGGAATCACGGCACTGGGCGATGATGCGGTCCGCGTCTCCATCTACCGCAACACGGAAAAGGCGCGCGAGGCGTCGAAGACGTGGATGGACGTCCTTAGGAAATACGCTCTGCCGCTCACGCTCGCGGCACTCGTCATCGTCCTGCTGTTCGCATTGCTGATCTGGCGGAACCGCACGATGTATCACCGGGTCGCCGCGCAGCTCGAACTTCGCGTGAACCGGCAGAAAAAGGCTTTGATCCGGCAGAATGCGCGGCTCGAGACCTTGCTTCAGACAGCGGAGAATCAGCGGCAGAAGGCGGATGAGGCAGCGGTGCAGGCCGAGGCCGCGAGCCGCGCGAAATCCTCGTTCCTCTCGAGCATGTCGCACGACATCCGCACGCCGATGAACGCCATTCTCGGATTCACGCATCTCGCGCAGGAGCATCCGGAGGACGTGGAGAAGGTAAAGGCATACCTCGACCATATTTCGGTCTCCAGCTCGTATCTGCTCGAACTCATCAATGAGATCCTCGATATGAGCCGCATCGAGAGCGGCAAATACGAGATACGGAATGCGCGCGGGAATCTGACGGAGTGGCTGAACCGATTGCACGATGTCATCTGCCTGGATGCGCGCGAACACAAACGGAATCTGGATTTTGAAAAGAGCGTTGTACACGATTGGGTCATCTGCGATTGGATGCATCTCGGACGTGTGATACAGAACTGCCTTTCCAACGCGCTGAAATACACGGAGGAGGGCGGTCATGTCCGGCTGACCATCGAGGAGCAGCCGCTCGAGAAGGAAGGCTTCAGCCGGTATACCTTTCAGGTCGCTGATGACGGCATCGGCATGAGCCCGGAATTCCTCGCAAAGGTGTTCGAGCCGTTCTCGAGAGAGCGCACGACCACGGTCAGCCGGATCCAGGGGACGGGCCTCGGCATGAGCATCGCAAAGTCCATCGTGGACGCGATGGGCGGCACGATGACGGCGGATAGCGAGCAGGGAAAGGGGACGACCTTCCGTATCAGTCTCGACCTCAAGACGGCCGAGGGGCCGCATGTCGAAGAGAAGCTGCATGAGGCGCCGGATAAAGCAGAGACAATACCTATCCGGCAGCCAGAGCACGCTGCTCCGCCGGATCTTTCCGGGAAGCATATCCTCTATGCGGAGGACAACGAGCTGAACCGGGAGATCCTCGAGGCGATGCTCGAGGAAACGGGCGTTACCCTCTACGCCGCCGAGAACGGGAAAGAAGCGGTGGATCTTTTCGAGCAGCATCCGGAAATCGACCTGATTCTGATGGATGTGCAGATGCCGGTCATGGATGGCCTCGAGGCGGCGCGGGCCATCCGCGCCCTGCCGATGGAGCGCGCAAAGCAGGTGCCGATTCTCGCGATGACGGCGAACGCGTTCGAGGAGGATCGGCAGCGCGCGTTCGCAAGCGGCATGAATGATTTCATCGCGAAACCGATGGACATGCCGATCCTGCTGCAGAAACTGCGGATCTACCTGAAGGACGGCTGCTAGCCGCACTTAACCAGAAATTTTCTTTTCCAAAAAGAAAATTTCACGAAAGTTGCCGGAAAGTGCTTGCAAAGACGGGAAAACTCATGCTATACTAGTTGTTAGATTGCATAGGAGGGCGGATTCATACCTTCCTTGCGATGAAAACCATAAGGTGGGAAAAGCTTGGAAGTCATATTGGCAGACTATCTTGGATTCTGCTACGGCGTCAAGCGAGCCATAAAATTGGCACGGGAGCACGCGTCTCCGGATGGCGGCGCGAATACGCTCGGCCCCATCATCCATAACCCGCAGATGGTCGAACGCCTGAAAAAGGAGGGCGTCGGAACCGTCGATGATGTGGAGGATATGGATAAGGGGACGCTGATCATCCGCTCGCATGGCGTCGGGCCGGAGACCTATGAGGCCGTCCGGCAGCGCGGACTCGAGCTCGTCGATGCGACCTGTCCGCATGTCCGGAAAGCGCAGCTTTCCGCGAAGACGCTCGCCGACGATGGCTATCATGTCATCATCATCGGCGAGAAGGAGCATCCGGAGGTCCAGAGCATCTACAAATGGACCAGCGGAACCGCGGAGGTCATCGAGACCGTCGAGGAAGCGAAAGCACTGAAGACCTATGCGCGGCTCGGCATCGTGAGCCAGACGACATTCTCCGGCCAGATGTTCCAGAGGATCGTCGGAGAGCTGCTCGAGAAGTCGCGCGATATCCGCATCCTGCGCACCATCTGCACCGCGACGGATCAGCGGCAGGCAGCCGCTGTAGATCTCGCTTCGAAGGTTGACCTGATGCTGGTCATCGGCGGCAAGAACAGCGCAAACACGACGCGGCTCGCGGAACTTTGCGCGAAGCGATGTAAGACTTATCACATCGAGACTGCGGCAGAGCTGCAGGACGAATGGTTTGATAAAATTGATAAAATTGGTATTACAGCCGGTGCCTCAACGCCTGACTGGATTATCAAGGAGGTATATAAAAAGTGTCAGAACAGATGAATATGGAAGAATTGCTTGCTCAGGAGAACCTGCCGGACATTCACGAGCATGAGGTTGTCAAGGGTAAAGTTATTCAGGTTTCCCGCGATGAGGCATATGTCGATATCGGCTACAAGCAGGAAATTGCGATCCCGAAGCGCGAGCTCGCTTACCCGACGCCGGAGTCCGCAGAGGATGTCGTCAAAGTCGGCGATGTCATCGACGTCTACATCCAGTCGCTCGGCGGCGACAACGGCGGCGCGCTCTCGAAGGTAAAGGCTGACCGCATGGCAGCATGGGGCGTCCTCCAGCAGAAGCAGGAGAACGACGAGACGGTCGAGGCGAAGGTTACGCAGGTCGTCAAGGGCGGCCTCGTGGCTTCCGTCGAGGGTCTCCGCGGCTTCATCCCGGCTTCGCAGATGGAGCTTCACTTCGTCAAAGACCTCAGCGTCTATGTCGGCCAGACGGTCAACTGCAAGATCATCGAGATCGATGTGCATAAGCAGCGTCTCGTTCTTTCCCGCCGTCAGATCCTCGAGGCTGAGCGCGAAGAGCGTGAGGAAGAGGTATTCTCGACGCTCGAGGCTGGCACGATTGTCAAGGGCGTTGTCAAGCGCATCGTCGATTACGGCGCTTTCATCGATATCGGCGGCGTAGACGGCCTCGCACATATCTCCGATCTCGCTTGGCACCGCGTCAAGCATCCGTCCGACGTTCTTCAGGTCGGCCAGGAGCTCGATGTCTATGTCAAGAACGTCGACAAAGAGAACAAGCGCATCTCGCTGTCTGTCAAGGACACGACGCGCGATCCGTGGTTCGATTATGCCGAGAAGTACGAGGAAGGCCAGATCATCACGGGCAAGATCATCAAGCTGACGGACTTCGGCGCATTCATGGAGATTGAGCCGGGCTTCGATGGCCTGATCCCGATGGGCGAACTCGCTGATCATCGCATCGAGCGTGCGGATGAGGCGGTTCATACGGGCGATGAGGTCACGGTCAAGATCCTCCGCATCGATATGAAGCGCAAACGCATTTCCCTTTCGATTACGAAGGCAAAATAATTCCGGTACAGCTGGAATCAAAATAAGATAGCGTGGGAAAGGAGTGATGGAAACGTCACTCCTTTCTTGTGTCTGCCTGATGCGCGGTTCTGTGCTATAATGAAAGGGTATGGATGAATAGGTGGTGAAAGTACATGGGACGACAGTATCCCGGGAAGATCCTGCGCGTGTATCCGGGAAGCCTCGCGGAGGAACTCGAACTCCAGCCGGGCGATAAGATCCTGTCCATCAATGGGCAGAATCTGCGCGATATCATCGACGTGAGCTTCGCGATGGCCGACGAGGAGATTGATCTGCTCGTTGAGCACCCGGACGGCGAGCAGGAGATGATCTCGTTCGACAAGGATACGGATGAGGAGCTCGGCGTCGAGTTCGAGAGCGCGGTTTTCGATGGGATCCGCCGCTGCGCGAATCACTGCTATTTCTGCTTCGTCGATATGATAGCGCCGGATATGCGCTCGAGCCTGTCCATCAAAGATGACGATTACCGTCTGAGCTTCCTCTACGGGAATTTCGTCACGATGACGAATATGGGGCCGGCGGATTTCGACCGGATCAAGCGCTTCCATCTGTCGCCGCTCTACGTGTCCATCCAGTGCATGGATCCGGTGCTTCGCGCGCAGATGCTCCGCTGCAAGGCCGCGAAGGACATCGCTTCCCAGCTTGACCAGCTCGAGGCCGCGGACTGCGACTACCATACGCAGGTCGTGCTCTGCGCGGGACTGAACGATGGCAGATACCTCGAGCAGACCATCCGCGAGGTCATCGCGCGCCGCCCGCATGCGCTTTCGATGGCGGTCGTTCCGGTCGGACTGACGAAATTCCGTACAGATCCCTTCCCGTTGCATCAATTCGATCACGATGGGGCGGAACGCGTCATCGAGGAAGCGGAGAAATGGCAGCGGAAAATGCAGCAGGAGACGGGACGCACGTTCCTGTACCTCAGCGATGAGTTCTACTTCCTCGCGGGCCGCGAGGTGCCGGATTCCTCGTTCTACGATGGGTTCCCGCAGCTCGATAACGGCATCGGGCTCACGCGCAATTTCATCAATGACTGGGAGAAGACGCCGGAGGGGACGGAGCCCTATGACGAGCCCGTCTATCTCGATGTCGTGACCGGAACGTCGGTCGCGCCGGTCATGAAGAAGCTGGCCGCGTCCGTGCAGAAAGAGAATCTGCACGTGCGCGTCGTGCCGGTCGAGAATGACTGGTTCGGCCACATGGTCAATGTCTCGGGACTGCTGACCGGGCACGACATCGTGAAGAAGCTCCAGTCGATGGATGGCCCCCGCACGGGGATCCTGCTGCCGGAGTCCGCCCTGCGTTCGGGTGAGGATATCTTCCTCGACGACATGAAGCTGACGGATTTCATGAAGAAATTCCCCGAAGCACGCGTGGAACCGGTGCAGAGCGGCAGCGATTACCGACGGGCGTTGACGGACTGGACGCATTACCATAAGAACCGCCAGCAGGAATCTGCCTACACATGGCAGAGCAACGCGGGCTATACGAAGAATATTTCTTATTGATGAACGATATATATAGGCTTTGAAAAGAGGAGGAGATTCCATTATGAGCAAACCGATTGTCGCGATTGTCGGGCGGCCGAATGTCGGGAAATCGACGCTGTTCAACCAGATCGGCAAGCGCCGCGTCTCGATTGTCGATGACATGCCGGGTGTGACGCGCGACCGCATCTACATGGACGCGGAATGGCTGAACCAGCCGTTCACGATGATCGATACCGGCGGCATCGAGCTCGACGAGAGCAATCATATCCTGAAATCCATGCGCGACCAGGCACAGATCGCGATGGAGGAAGCGGACGTCATCCTGTTCCTCGTCGACGGGCGTGCGGGCCTCACGTCGGCGGACGAGGAGATCGCGAAGATCCTGCGGCACGCGAAGAAACCGGTCGTGCTCGCGGTCAACAAGATCGACAGCCCGAAACAGGAAATGGATATCTACGAGTTCTACCAGCTCGGGCTCGGTGAGCCGCATCCGCTCTCCGCATCGAACGCCATGCACCTCGGTGACCTGCTCGACGCGGTCGCTGCAGAGTTCCCGGAGGGCGATGCCGGGGAGAAGGATGAGGACGAGATCGCGATCGCGGTCATCGGGCGGCCGAATGTCGGCAAATCGTCGATCGTCAACAAGATTCTCGGCGAGGACCGCGTCATCGTCAGCGACGTCCCGGGCACGACGCGCGATGCAATCGACACGCATTTCGTCAAGGATGGGCAGAAATATCTGCTGATCGATACGGCGGGCATGCGCCGCAAGGGCAAGATCGACGAGCCGGTCGAGCGCTACAGCGTCATGCGCTCCCTGCGCGCGATCGACCGCGCGGATGTCGTGCTCATGATGATCAACGCCTACGAGGGAATCACCGATCAGGACAAGCGCATCGCGGGCTACGCGCATGAGGCCGGCAAGGCGTCGGTCATCGTCGTGAACAAATGGGATATCTATCCGGACAAGGATGATAAGTCCACGCTGCGCTTCACCGATGAGCTGCGTGAGCAGCTCGGCTTCCTGCAATACGCGCCGGTCGTCTACACCTCGGCGCTGACGGGACAGCGCGTGCCGCGCGTGACGGAGCTCGTCAAGTACGTCGCGGATCAGCAGATGATGCGCATCAAGACGAGCCTCCTGAACGAGCTCGTGCGCGATGCCGTCTCGGTCAACCCGCCGCCGATGCATCGCGGCCGCCAGCTCAAGATCCTGTTCATGACGCAGGCCGACGTGCACCCGCCGAAATTCATCATCTTCGTCAATGACCCGAAGCTCATGCATTTCTCGTATCTGCGCTTCCTCGAGAACAAGCTGCGCGAGCAGTTCGGCTTCGAGGGCACGCCGCTGAAGCTCATCGTGCGCGCGCGCAAGGAGGATGAAGAAGTATGATGGATTATCTGCTTTCCGTGGTCATCGCGTATCTCCTCGGCTCCATCCCGAACGGCCTCGTCCTCGGCAAAGCCATCTGGCATATCGACCTGCGGGAGTACGGGAGCCACAACATCGGTGCGACGAATGCCTGGCGCACGCTCGGCAAGGGGCCGGGCTTCCTGATCTTCCTGCTGGATTTCCTGAAGGGCGCCGCCAGCGTCTGGCTTGCCGGGTGGATCGCCGGTACGCCGGAGGCTGAGGTGCTCGCCGCAATCTTTGCCATCGTCGGTCATTCGTACTCGCTTTTCCTGCGGTTCAAGGGCGGCAAAGGGGTCGCGACAGGGCTCGGCGTCTGCGTCGTGCTGATGCCGGAGATCAGCCTGATCGTATTCCTGGTCTGGCTGGCCATCGTCGCCGTCACGCGCTACGTGTCGCTCGGCTCGTGCGTGGCCGCGTGCCTCGTGCCGATCCTCGCCTACGCCCTCGGTGACCCGGCGGTATATGTCGGCTTCGGTGCCCTCGCCGCGGCCTTCATCGTGATCCGGCACAAGGCGAATATCGGGCGTCTGCTGAACGGGACGGAAAACAAGATCCACGCCGGGCACCGCGGCTGAAACTAGGAAGAAAAGAGAATCGGTATAATGGACAAGCCTGAGGTTTGTTCTTAAAGAAAATACATCTTGACATAAACGAAAGACATGCGTTACAATAGTGGCATACATTTTTCAGGAGGCGCAGGATAAGATGACAAGAGTATTGGTAAACGGCGCGCTCGGCCGCATGGGGAAGAGCGTTGTCAAGGCAGTGCTGAATGAGGATGGTCTCGAGCTCGCCGGTGCAGTGGACATCCACGCGGCGGACGACGCTGGCCTTGCGGCCGGTGCGGCCGCAGCCGGCGTGCCGGTTGAGACAGACCTCGCGGCGGCGCTCGAGCGGATCAAGCCGGAGGTCATGATCGACTTCACGCGGCCGGACGTGGTCTATGGCAACGTCATGACGGCGCTCAAGCATAAGGTCAGCCCGGTCGTCGGGACGACGGGGCTCTCACCGGAGCAGCGCGAGGAGATCCGGAAGGCCGCGGAGGCGGAAGATACGCCGGCCTTCATCGCACCGAACTTCGCCATCGGCGCCGTGCTGCTCATGATGCTTTCGAAAACGGCCGCGAAATATATGCCGGATGTCGAGATCATTGAGCTCCATCATGACCACAAGCTCGATGCACCGTCCGGGACGGCCGCGCAGACGGCGGAACTCATCGCAGAGGTCCGCAAGGCGCATAAGCAGGGCCATCCCGAGGAGAAAGAGAAGGACGGCTGGAAGGGCGCGCGCGGCGCGGACTACGAGGGCATGCATGTGCACAGCGTCCGTCTGCCGGGCTTCGTCGCGAGCCAGGAGGTCATTTTCGGCGGCCTCGGCCAGACGCTTACCCTGCGCCACGATACGACGAGCCGCGAGTCCTTCATGCCGGGCGTCATGCTCGCGGCGAAAAAGGTGCGCGGCCTTAAGGGGCTGACGGTCGGTCTCGACAAACTGCTCGACTGATGAGCGGAACGTATTCCGAGATTCCTTCGTTATTTATCCGATATTCTATATAAAGAGGAGACCTTACGATGAAGAAGTACAATGTTGCCATTCTCGGTGCGACGGGTGCGGTCGGCACGGAGTTCCTGAAGCTCATCGAGGAGAGGAATTTTCCATTCGCGAACCTGAAGCTGCTCGCGTCGAAGCGTTCGGCGGGCAAGATCATCCCGTTCATGGGCAAGGACTACACGGTCGAGGAGGCTACGGACGACTCGTTCAAGGACGTGCAGATCGCCCTGTTCGCAGGCGGCGCGGCGAGCAAGCTGTTCGCTCCGGCGGCGGTCAAGGCCGGCGCGGTCGTCATCGATAACTCGAGCGCATTCCGCATGGATCCGGAAGTCCCGCTCGTCGTGCCGGAAGTCAATCCGCACGCGATTGCGCGCCACAAAGGCATCATCGCGAACCCGAACTGCTCGACGATCATCATGATGATGGCGCTGAAGCCGCTCTACGATATCTCGAAGATCCAGCGCATCGTCGTATCCACCTATCAGGCGGCGTCCGGCGCCGGCAAGGAGGGCATGGCAGAGCTCGAGGAAGAGACGAAGGCCATCGCGGAGGGCCGCCCGGTCGAGCCGAAGGTCCTGCCGGTCGGCAAGCTGCCGAAGCATTATCAGCTCGCATGCAATCTGCTGCCGCAGATCGATGTGTTTCAGGACAACCTCTACACGAAAGAGGAAATGAAGATGGTCAACGAGACCAAGAAGATCCTCGAGGACGATGCCCTGCGCATCACGGCGACGACGGTCCGCGTGCCGGTGTTCCGCAGCCATGCGGAGTCCGTTAATGTCGAGTTCGAAGACGAGGTCACGGTCGAGCAGGCGCGCGAGGCGCTCAGCAAATTCCCGGGCGTCATCGTCAAGGACAATCCGGCCGAGCAGGTCTATCCGATGCCACTGGAGACGTCCGGCAAGAACGACGTCGAGGTCGGCCGCATCCGCAAGGACTTCTCGATTGAGCACGGCCTGAACTTCTGGTGCTGCGGCGATCAGATCCGCAAGGGCGCTGCGCTCAACGCGCTGCAGATTGCGGAGTACATGATCGCGCATGACCAGATCTGACGGCACCGAGCAGTTTTTGATAAGCAGAAGGAACGGGCAGAGCTTCATCTGCCGGTTCCTTTTTTGTTTCTTTCAGCGAATCTATAGGAAAAGCGCGTACAATATGATACAATGATAGTAATATGAGGAAGAGGGAGAGTTTCCCTGTCTTTCTTTTGGAGGAATCAATATGGTAAACGATGAGACCATGATGTTCAAGACGGAGAGCGACGCGAACAAGGCGAAGCAGATTATCCACGAAGTCTGCGAGGCCATGCAGGAGAAGGGCTATGACCCGATCGGCCAGCTCGTCGGCTATCTGCTCTCCGGCGACCCGGCGTATATCACGAGCCATAACGATGCGCGTAACAAGATCCGCACGCTCGAGCGCGACGAGCTGCTCGAAGAGCTCGTGCGCGCCTATGTGGAGAATCTCTCATGAAGCGGTATCTCGGACTCGATATCGGCGACCGCACGATCGGCATCGCGGTCAGTGACCTTCTGGGCCTTACGGCGCAGGGCGTCGAGACAATCCACCGGAAATCGCTAGAGGATGACCTGAAACGCCTCGGGGAGCTCATGGAGCAGTATGAGACGAGATCGCTCGTCTCCGGCCTGCCGAAGAACATGAACGGCACGGAGGGGCCGCGCTGCGAGGTCACCAAAGAGTTTGTCGCAAAGATCCGGGAGCGCTATCCGGACGCCACCGTGACGTTCTGGGATGAGCGGCTGACGACGGTTGCTGCGACGCGCTCCCTGATCCAGGCGGACGTCTCACGCAAGAAACGGAAGAAGGTCATCGACAAGATGGCCGCCGTGCTGATCTTGCAGGGATTCCTTGACAGACAGCGCCGGAATACGGTAGACTAAGGGAAGAAAAAAGCGCAAGAGAAATGGAAAGTCGAGGCGATCGTTTTGGCAAAGCATGAACATGAAGAAGAAACCGAAGAGGTTACGGAAATCGTATTCACCGATGAAGATGGGCAGGAATATCATTATTATCAGGAAATGATACTCCCTGTGAACGGAGATGAGTTCGCTCTGCTCGTTCCGCTGCCGGAGGAAGGCCATGAGCATGGCTGTGACTGTGGCTGCGAGGATGACGAGGCATGTTTCGCCAAAATCGTCCGCGACGAAAAGGGAGAGACCGTTTATGCCGTTCCGACGGACGAGGAGTTCGAGGCCGTGCAGAAGGCATACGATGCAATCTTCGAGGATGACGAGGAAGACTGAGTGGAAGAGTGCCGCCGTCCTGCGGGATGGCGGCTTTTCGTTTGTTCGTTTTTCTCAGTGAACGGCGCGAGGATCGGAGGAGGATACGATGAAGCCGGAGCTTCCGCATATGCCAAACCTTCCCAAGGGAATGCCGGATGGCCAGACATTCCGGCAGGCTGGCGAAAAGTTGAAGGAAAAGCTCGGGGGGGTTCCGGGCAGTTTCAGAAGGTGGTTTTTCCGCGCGGAGGCTCCGGCGGAGCAGCCGGGAACTGCGATGGGGCTGCTGGAACCTTCCGCTGGCGGCCGCATTTTGAAGTTCGTCCATTCTGTGACGAAAAGAGGCTGGGCCACGCTGGCTGCAGCCGTCTTCCTTGCGGCTGCAGCCGCTGGCTTTGCCCTGACACCTGCTGCACCGGCCGTGCAGCGGGCGGCGTACGATGCGGACACCGCGATCTACTATACCGTGAAGCCCGGGGCCAGCGCGCGCGATATCGCGGAGGATCTGGCGGGACGCGGCGTGCTTACCGAGAAATGGAAGTTCTGGCTCCTCGCGCGGACGGGCGGCTATGCGGAGAAATTCAAGGCCGGAACCTACGCGCTTCACGCCGATATGACGGCGGAGGAAGTCGTGCAGAAACTGGCATCCGGGGAGACGACGGAAATCCGCTTCACGATACCGGAGGGATTCGGCGTCAAGGAGATCGCGAAACGCCTCGACGATGAGGGCATCGCGGATGAGCAGGAATTCCTGAAGAAGGCCAAGAATTTCGCGCCGTACGGCTATATCGAGAAGAACCCCGATGCGCATTATGCCTGTGAGGGGTTCCTGTTCCCCGATACGTACATCCTGCACGAGACGATGAGCGTCGATGACATCCTGAAGATGATGGCGCGCGACTTCGACCAGCGGCTGACGCCGGAGATGCGCGCGAAAGCAGCGTCGATGCATCTTTCCATCTATCAGCTGATCACGCTGGCCTCTCTCGTCGAGAAAGAGGCGCGGTTCGCGGAGGACCGGCCAATCATCGCGCAGGTATTCTTCAAGCGGCTGCAGATCGGCATGCCTCTGCAGACCGATACGACGCTGCAGTACCTGATGGACGGGCCGAAAGAGGACGTCTCCATCGAGGATACGAAAATCGATTCGCCATACAACACCTATCAGCACCGCGGCCTGCCGCCCGGACCGGTCGCGAACCCGGGACTCGCAGCCATCGAGGCCGTGCTGAACCCCGCGGACACGGACTATCTCTATTTCGTCGCGGATAGGCAGGGGCACAATCACTATTCGACCAATTACGAGGACCATCTGGCCCTTGTCAACCAGTATCGCTGATATCGCTGATGGAAGGGGCAGATAGATGGAGACGCGCGTACTGCTGAGGGAAATGGAAGATTACGCGGCGCAGCACGGCGTCCCGATTATCCGCGCGCAGGAGCACGCGATTTTCGTGCATGCCGTGCAGGCGGCCGCTCCGCATCATATCCTTGAGATCGGCACGGCCATCGGCTACTCCGCATTGCTGCTCGCCTATTACAGCCCGGCGGGATCAAGCATCCTGACGATGGAAAAGGATGAGCGCCGCATGCAGGAGGCGGCGGCGTTTCTCGGGCAGTCGCCTCTGCGTGAGAAAATCTCTGTCCTGCCCGGCGACGCGGGGGAGAACCTCGCGCGCCTTTCGGCAGATCCGGCGTATCAGGGGTATTTTGATTTCGTCTTCATCGACGCGGCGAAGGGACAGTACCCGGACTATCTGCGGAAAATCCTGCCGATGCTCGCGGATCGGGCGGTGATCCTGTCGGATAACGTCCTGTTCCGCGGCTATGTGACGAGCGGAGAAAAGCCGCCGCGGCGCTACAAGACCATCGTCAAGCGGCTCCGCGAGTATCTCGCGATGCTCGCGGAGCTCGGCGGGAAGACCAAGATCTACGAGGACGGCGACGGGCTCGCCGTCACGGAATTCAGGAGGGAAGACTATGCAGGATAGACCGGAGCTTCTGGCGCCGGCAGGCAATCTCGAGAAGATGAAGATGGCCATTCTCTATGGGGCGGATGCCGTCTATCTCGGCGGCAAGACGTTCGGCCTGCGCGCGCTCGGCGGGAATTTCGACCGCGAGGAAATGCGCGAGGCCATGGCTTTTGCGCACGCGCGCGGGAAGAAGGTCTATGTGACCGTGAATATCTTCCCGCATAATGCCGACCTTGACGGCCTGCCGGAATACCTGGATTTCCTCCGAGAAATCCGTACCGACGGCTTGCTCGTTGCGGATCTCGGCTTGTTCCAATACGCGAGGGAACATGTGCCGGAGCTCCCCTTGCATGTGAGCACGCAGGCGAACAACACGAACTGGCGGACGGTCACGGCCTGGCAGCAGCTCGGTGCGAGCCGCGTGGTGCTCGCGCGGGAACTGTCGCTCGCGGAAATCCGCGAAATCCGTCAGCATACGGATGTGGAGCTCGAGATGTTCGTGCACGGCGCGATGTGCATCTCGTATTCCGGCCGCTGCCTGCTCTCGAGCTATTTCACGGGGCGCGACGCGAACCGCGGGAGCTGCGCGCAGTGCTGCCGCTGGAAGTACGCCCTCGTCGAGGAAACGCGCCCGGGGCAGTATTTCCCAATTGAGGAGGACGAGCGCGGCACCTACATCATGAATTCGAAGGATCTCTGCCTGCTGCCCTATCTCGATCAGGTCATCGAGAGCGGCGTAAGCAGCCTGAAGATCGAGGGCCGCATGAAGAGCGTGCATTACGCGGCAAGCGTCACGAAGGCCTACCGGCTCGCGATGGATGCTTATTTTGCGCATCCGGAGTCGTGGCAGGTACGGCAGGA
>Ga0310695_10002507_pt1 | contig 38599 bp, 26 predicted proteins | sample RumenRJG_04DNA_FD_203882 | JGI IMG/M metagenome (GOLD analysis project Ga0310695, IMG submission 203882) | Bovine rumen microbial communities from Lethbridge, Alberta, Canada - RJG_04 (v2) (version 2) | ecosystem: Host-associated > Mammals > Digestive system > Stomach > Rumen | place: Canada...
CAGGCAGTTGTTCGGCTACAGCGTGTGGGGCACCCTGTGGCGCGTGATAGCGGCCTTCGTGTGTGCTTTTACCTTACTGTCGGCCCTGCTGAACACCAATTATGCTATTCACCTGTTGCGCGAGCAGCAGGGCGACATGGCACGGGTCTTTTTCCTCAACATTCCCATCGTCCTCGTCGTACTTATCATCATCTTGGGCATCTGCTACACCATCAGCCGGATGGACTGGCGCAAGCGGACAAAACGCACCGCAGCGGCCGTCGAGGCCGCCGACGAATCCGAGGCCGGCAATTGATATCAATCCCTTATTTGTTGTTCTGCAGCATTTCGTCGATTGAGACGAACGAATAGCCGCGGCGCTTGAGTTCCTTGATGAGGGCTGGCAAACGGTCGTAGAATTTTTCGGGTCGTCGCTGGTCGGTCCCGAAGTGTATCATCAGCAGATGGCCGTTGAGCGTCTTTTCCCGCTCACAGCGCATGATGCGGTCCCACAGCCAGCGGTTGTCGCGGTAGGGGTTGCTGCCGGTGATGCCGGGGTAGGTGTAGTCGTTGCTGCTGGCGGTGCCGGGCGAGAAGTTGACGAGTTGCACGCCCATCTCGCATGCCCAGGCGGCAATGGTGGCATTGTGCCACTCGTAGGGCGGAATCATGTAGGGTGCCTGTTGCGGCGTGATGCCGAATTGGGCAAGTTTGGCATAACCCTTGACGAGGTCGTCGCGGAATTCCTGCTTGGTGACCAGCAGCGAGTCGCGCTTTCCCCAATCACAGTAGAGCAGGTGACCGTAACTGTGGCAGCCTACATAGTGGCCGTCGTTGACGAGGCGTTGCACCACATCGGGATACATGTCAAAGAAGCGCCCCGTGAAGAAGAAAGCCCCCTTGATACCGTTTTTCTTGAGCGTCGAGATGATGCGGTGGGCACCGTCGGCCCGGTCGTCGGCGGTGAAGACGAGGCACAGCCGCTTCTTGGTCGCGTCGCCGCGCACGATGGCGCCCTCGTCCCACAGGAAGTCGCCGCTGGTGCCGTGGCCCTCGGTCTCGTAGAACGAGAAGGGGAAGGTCAGCGAGGCTGTGCCGTCCATGGTGGGCTCGTTGGTGCTGTAGTCGTGGGTGTTGTCGTGATAGACTACATCGCCGGGCTGGAACAGGTCGTAGGTGTTGCCCTCGATGTTGAGCATGTCATCGGCCAGGTTCACGCCCTTGAGGCTGTTGAAGATGGTGGCATATACCGGGCCGTCGACCAGTCCGCCTGTGGGCATTCCGACGCGTTCCATCACATAGTTGCTGTGGGGCGCATGGGGATAGGTGCCGCCTCGGGGCAGTTCCACAATCATGCTCGTGCCCCAGGGGTTGCAGCCCAGCAGCCAGTCGCGCAAGGCCGCTTCCATCTCCACGAACTGGCGGTCGCCCGTCATCTGGCGGTAGAGGATGCACTGGGTGAGCATCGCCGTGGTCAGGTTGTTGCTGCACCAGATGCCGGGCACGCCCCACATGAAGGGGTTGCCCGTCTGCTCGGCGCGCTGCTGCACGCGCTCGATGCCCGCACGGATGTTGCGGACGAACTCGGCCTGCAGCCGTCGGTTGCCATCGGCTTGCTGGTCCACGCGGATGTGTCCCATGTTCATGAAGGGGTACCACTGGTAGTGGCGTGCGCTGTCGGCCCCCATCCACGGCGTGACGGGTTCACGGCGGCCGTATTCCACGGCTTGGACCAGATAACTGCTGTCACCCGTCATGCGGTAGAGTTCCACGGCCCCCAGTTCCATATCGTCGACCCAGTTGTCCTCCTCATAGATGTAGGGCGAGACGACGCTCACCGTTTGGGCATTGCCAGGCTTGTCGATGCCCACCTGGAAGGCATCGGCGGCTTTGCTGCGGATTTTTGCGGCAAACTCAGGATAATACGGTTCCAGTACCTCGGCTCCCAGGGCAAAGTCGCTGGCGAACTTGCCTGCCGTGCTAGCCGCGCCCATCGTGGCGTTTATGAACTTGCCGCGCTGCTGCGGCTTGCCGTCGATGTAGTAGACAGGCCGTCCGTTATTGGGTCCCCAGCCATAGTCGGCAGGGTCGTCCTTAGGCAGTTTCATGCCGATGTGGTCACGGTCGTCGGCAATCTGGTTGTATAACTCGCCTTTTGACGGATTCATCTTGTCGAGCCAGGTGAGGCCCCAGTAGATTTCGTCGATGATGTCGGGGATGCCGTTGGCGCCCTCGAGTCCGTTAGCCTGATAGTGGTCGCCGAATGCCGACGGACACTGCTGCCATGCCAGCATCATCTGGTAGATGGCGTTGGCGCTCGTCGTGGTGTATTGCAGCAGGTCGGCCGCATCGTGCCATCCGCCCGTGACATCGATGCGCTGCCCCTCCTTATCGGGGTGGTAGCGCACATAGGCATCCCTGGTGTGGCAACTGTCGCGCTGGAACGGGTTGTAGCCGCAGCGCTGCTGCCGCATGTAGTTCAGCACAAAGTCGGCTGTGCCGTCCCACACCCGGTCGTTGATGGGGAACACCGGCGACTCAATGCCGCAAGCCACGATGCGGAAGGCCCCCACGCCGAGGAAGCTGCTGAAGTCCAGGCGGCAAGTCGCCGCCATCTGTCCCCAAGGTCCCATGTCGCGGGTCGCGGTCGAGCGATAGACGGTCTCTTGGGTGTAGGCATCCACCAGCACGAATTCAGTGACATGCACCTTGTCCTGACTCATGAGGACAGCCACCTTGGTGGCATCGGGCAGGTACCCCAACTGATTGATGCGTATCCATCCCTCGGCATGTACTGCAGCACATCCTGCCAGGATGATTGCCGCAAGGGTTATTAAATATCGACTCATTGTTATCAGTGTTTTTTTTGACTTGTAATATTCAATGCCAGCTATTGCGGCATTGCCTGTAATGAACTGTGACAAAGGTAGTAAAAATACCTTACCGTTCACTCGAAGCCCCCTTAATTTCCCCTAAATATGGAAAAATTTCAATAATTTTGGCGCTAAAGTATTGCATGTTTTTATTATTGTACATATCTTTGCGAGCTAGAAAATAAGCGCTGCTCACTGGTGTGATTGAGGGCTTTAACATGCTGGTGCAGTGAAAGGAATGGATGATTTGCGTGAAGCACATCAGAATTTTTTGTTTGAAGCGCTGCTGATGAATTGTGTTTAACCTATAGGATTATATGAAAAAATTAACCTTATTACTAAGCGCTATGCTGGTGGCTATTGTTGCATCGGCACAGTTTGTCGGTCCCGGTTTCTATCGTGTTCACAATGTGTACACCGATAGCTACATCTGTATCAAGGGTACCCATTATGAGCGTTCGACTAACCCGGATGCTTTCTGGCCTTGTGCGTTGATGCAGAAAGACTCTGCCCAGGTCAATGACCCCGGTTCAATCATCTACATCCCCGACACGATCCAGGTGGGCCTGTACAGTCAGGGCGTGGATACCTACACATTGACCACGCTGCCGCTTGATGTGCATCCCGCTCCCGTGATGCAGAACGGGTTGCCCACCTATGTTGCCTATACGCAATATGAGCCTGATCCCGAGGGCAATCCGGGCAAGTTTTTCCCGTGTTACTTCCGCGACCAGGGCTTTGGCATGACTGCCGGCAGCAGTCCCCGCCGTGCCGAGTCCCATTGGTGGATTGAGCCTGTCAATGAAGGCTCGATGGACAGTTCCTATTTTGCCGTGAAGCCTGTCAGCGATCTGATGAAGGATGCCGACGGCTATTACTGGACTACCCTGTGCTGTGATTTCGCGCTCCTGATTCCTGCCGAGGGCGGTGTTGAGGGCGCTTATACCGTGCGTGAGGTGTTGACTGGTGAAGATGGTCTGAACTATGCTCAGGCTGTTAAGGTCTACGGCCGCGGCGAGGTGGTTCCAGCCGCTACTCCGGTGCTGCTCCGTTGCGAGTCGCCTTACATGAGTGGCAACAAGTTGGTCCCGGTGGAAGATATTGCCAACCATCGTGATATGCCTATTGCCCAGGACCTGTTAATGGGCAACTACTTCAGCATTTTCAAGAACCACGGCTCGAGCGATGACATCACTTACATGATAGACTACATTCCCGAGCAGGCAACTCCGGCCAAGGATTGTTTCCTTGCCCTGGGTGTTGATGACGAGGGTCAGCTGGCCTTTGTCCCCCAAGAGGAAGGTACCTACATGGCTGCCAACACGGCATGGCTCAGCATCACCAGTCTGGAGTTGCAGCCTGGAAAACCCGTCTATCTGGCTCTTGCGGTTGAGAACGAGGTTGCTCCCGGCGACTGTGACGGCAATGGCATGGTTGATATCGACGATGTAATCCTGTTGATTGATTATGTGCTAGGTCGAATAGAGCCCGAGGACAGGAAAGAATATGATGAGCGTTTTGACATCAACAAAGACCTGCTGATTGATATTGATGATATTGTCTTGATTATCGAGATTGTGTTGGGCTGAGAATGAGCCCCCTCATTATTATAGAATAAGGTAAAAGATTCCCAGTCAAGGGAAAAATAAATCAACCCCCGCCCATCCCCACTCGGATGACAGGCGGGGGTTGCTGTATCAGAACACGAGCAGACCGGTGATACCTGCAAGGATGATGACCAGGATGGGATGGACGCGTGTGAAATAGACGATGCAGAACGAGGCGATGCAGATGGCGATGGTGATGATGCGCTCGTTGATTTCATGGCCGAAGTTCTCGCTGTTCATCAGCAGCAGGGCGGCCGAGGCGATGAGTCCGACGACCACGGGCCTCAAACCCATGAAAGCGCCCTTGATGAACGGGCTCTGTCGATGGCGGTCGATGTAGTGGGCGGCAATGAGCGTGAGGACAAACGGCGGCAACACGACGGTTAGGGTGGTTACCAGTGAGCCCAGCACGCTGCCGGTGACGACATAGCCGATGTAGGTGGCGCTGTTGATGCCGATGGGGCCCGGTGTCATCTGCGAGATGGCGACGATGTCGGTGAACATCTGGCTGGAAATCCATCCCGAATCCACCACCTCGCGCTGGATGAGCGAGAGCATCGCGTAGCCACCGCCAAAACCGAACAGGCCGATTTTCAGGTAGGACCAGATGAGTTTCAGGTAATTGTCAAGCATCGGCAGCCTCCTTTCCGTTTTTCCCTTTTAATAATGTGTGCATGTAGTAGATGTACCCCCCGATAGCCCCCATCACGATGTAGACGATGGGGTTGGAGATGTAGGGAATCTTGCTGTAGATGAGCAGAGCCACTGCCACGGGGATGATGACGGTCTTCCAGTTGATGCCGGCGCTGCGGGCTGTGGTGAGCACCGGTGCGACAATCAGCGCCACCACGGCAGGGCGTATGCCCTTGAAGATGCGTGCCACCACGGCGTTGTTCTTGATGGTATCGGGCGTGAGGAAGATGGCGATGGCGAGAATCATCAGGAACGACGGCAAGATGGTGCCGATGGCGGCACAGATGCTGCCCTTTAGCCCCTTGAGACGGTCCCCGATGACCACGCTGATGTTTACTGCCAGAATGCCGGGCATGGACTGTGCTACGGCGAGCAGGTCCAGGAACTCGGCCTCCTCAATCCACTTGTGCTTCTCGACAATCTCGCGCTGGATGATGCTGATCATCGCCCAGCCGCCACCAAAGGTGAATGCTCCAATTTTGGCAAAGGTAAGAAACAGTTGCAGATACAGGTTTTGCATGGCAGGCGTGGAGGCGGTTACTTGTTGCGCTCATAGTTGCGTTGCGCGTGGATGTAGCCGTAGTTGTTCTTGTTCAGGTGGGTGCGAATGAGCATGACGCTGTCGACATAGGCCGTGTGGCCGCGCTTGATGTTGTAACTCAAGTAGCCGTAGACGCGTCTCACTTGCCGTGCCGAGTCACTTTGCACATCGATGTTTACCCAACCGTCGCTGTTGGTGCCGCGGCTAATCTGTGAAGTGCCGCCATCGGCGTAGTCGATATTCAGGCTCACCTTGAATTCATTGCCACCCCGGGTGAGCTTATAGGTCAGCTGGTAGCGGTCGCCACGCTGTTTCCCTGCATCGGGCGGCAGGTCAAAGGTGATGAATCCCCGTTGTGCGCCCTGGGTGAGCATGTACCTGCGCTTGCCTTGCCACATGTCGGTGGTGTCGCCCTGTACATTGTTGCTGCCCATTTTGTTCAAGTGCCTGGGTTTTCCCTGAGCGCCCCCTGGTGTTGCCGCATGGGTGGGCATGCCCTGCACCCCGACAGGTTCGTCGCCCGACATGTTGTTGCCGTCGTTCTTGATTTTCTCGTGCCGTTTGTTAAGGGTGGTCAATGCTTTGTCATAAGCCTTGGTGTAGTCTTCCATGTTGTGGGCATACCACACCAGTGAGCTGTCATAATCCTGCAAGGTGATGCCGTGCTTCTTGAAGATGGACTGTTTCAACACCATCTTGGAAGAGTCGTTGGGGTAGTCGCCGATGTGGCTCTCGATGTAGGCATCGGCGATTTGCAGGTCCACAATCAAGTCGGCCATGTCGTCAACGCTCAACACACCGTGTGGCGTCTTGTCACAAGAGAGCAGCGACAAGGCCAGCGCCAATAGAGATGTGTAGATACAGATGTTGCGCATGGCAGGATTATTGATGTGACGGGGGGGTGTCGTCGTTGGCCGTGGCCTCGCCGTCTTGTTCAGTAGTTTTACTCTCGTCCGTTTCTGATGTCGATTTTGCCAGATAGCGCGTATAGAACAGAATGAGGACGATGACACTCACACTGAGTGCGGCGTCGGCAACATTGAAGATGGGCTGGAAGAACACGAAGTGCTGACCGCCAATCCAGGGCATCCACTGGGGCCAGTCCCATTCACACAGCGGGAAATAGAACATGTCCACGACACGGCCGTTGAACAGCGTGCCGTAACCCCCGTCGGGCGGGAACAACTGTGCCACCTGCGGCGGTGTGGGCGCATTGAAAATCAGGCCATAGGCGATGCAGTCGATGACATTGCCCAATGCACCGGCGGTAATCAGCGCGATGCACACGATATAACCCTTGGGGATGTCGATGCGGTTGCGCAAGCGCCACAAGTAGTAGATGAATGCTCCCGAAGCGACGATGCGGAACATGGTGAGCAGCAGTTTGCTGCCCAACTCCATGCCGAATGCCATGCCGTTGTTCTCGATAAAGAGCAGCCTGAACCAAGATGTTATCTGCACCTCTTCGCCATAATAGAAGTGGGTCTTGACCCAAATCTTTACAGCTTGGTCGATGAAAATAACCAGCGCGATGATTAGCGCTGCCAGTTTGCCGTTAGACAGTTTCATGTGTACTGGCTGTCGTCAGGATTTCTTTTTGCGTTGTGCCTCAATCTCCTTGCCCTCGATAGACAGGGTGGCGTGGGGCACGGCCAGAAGGCGCTCCTTGGGGATGAGTTTGCCCGTGATGCGGCACACGCCATAGGTCTTGTTCTCGATGCGTACGAGAGCGGCTTGGAGTTTGCGGATGAAGTCCAGCTGGCGCTCGGCCTGTTGGCTGGAGACCTCCTTCTGCAAGGTAGATGCTCCCTCTTCCATCATCTTGAATGTGGGGTTAGACTCATCGACCATGATGGTGTCCTTGAGGCGCTTGTAGTTCTCCTCGGCCTGCTCAATTTTGGCCATGATGAGCTCCTTGAATTCTTGCAGCTCCTCGTCGCTATACCTTGTCTTCTCTTGCTTGGTAGCCATAATCAGTAGTTTATTGTTATAGTTGTTGATGTCGGTTGATGTTACACTTTCTCGACCTTGACGGGCAGCGTCCAGCCGTCCATGTCGAGTTCGTCGGCCGACTCACTGTCGACAGGAGCCACTGTAATGCTGGTGGCGAGCACCTGATGGGCGATATAGTCGCCAAATGCCTTGACGGCCTCGTCGGTGCGCTCGTCGGGAGCGATGGTGACAGAGATTTTGTCGGTGATGTCAAAGTCCTTGCTCTTGCGCAGATTCTGGATGCGGTTCACCAGTTCGCGTGCGATACCCTCGAGTCTCAACTCATCGGTCACTGTGATGTCGAGAGCGACGGTCAGGTTGCCCTCGTTGGCCACGAGCCAGCCGGGGATGTCCTCGCTGATGATTTCGACATCGGCAAGTTCGATTTGTGCCTGCTGTCCGTCGATGTCAACAGCAAACATGCCGTCCTTCTCGAACTGTGCGATTTCGGGCTGCGTCATGCCGGCGATGCGTGCGGCAAGGGCCTTCATGATTTTTCCATACTTCGGTCCCAGTTTCTTGAAATCGGGTTTCACGCGCTTGACGAGGATGCCTGCATCATTGCCCACGAGCTTGATTTCCTTGACATTGACCTCGTTGCGGATGAGGTCGGCAACGGCTTCGACATCGTTGCGCTGGTTGTCGTCGAGCACGGGAACCATGATGGCCTGCAGCGGCTGGCGCACCTTGAGGTTCTGCTTGCGGCGCAGTGACAGTACCATCGAGGTGACATCCTGGGCGGCCTGCATGCGTTTCTCGAGCTGCTTGTCGATCACGCTGGCGTCGCTCTTGGGGAAGTTGGCCAGGTGGACGGAATTCTCGCTGTGGGTCAGGTCACGGTACAGGCGGTCGCTGTAGAAGGGCGATACGGGAGCCATGAGCAGGGCTACGGTGGTCAGGCACTGGTACAGCGTCTGGTAGGCAGCCAGCTTGTCCTGAGTCATCTCTCCGCCCCAGAAACGCTTGCGGTTCAGGCGCACATACCAGTTGCTCAGGTGGTCTCCCACAAAGGTGCTGATGGCGCGTGCGGCCTTGGTGGGCTCGTAGTCCTCCAGGTCGGCCTGCACCTCGGCAATGAGGGAGTTGAGCAGCGAGATGATCCAGCGGTCAATCTCGGGGCGCTCGGCCAGGGGCACCTGCGTAGCCTCGGGGTCGAAGCCATCCACATTGGCATACAGTGCAAAGAACGAGTAGGTGTTGTAGAGGGTGCCGAAGAACTTGCGGGCGACCTCAATCACGCCAGCCTCGTCAAACTTGAGGTTGTCCCAAGGTGACGAGTTGCTGATCATGTACCAGCGCAGGGGGTCGCTGCCGTAGGCCTCGATGGCCTTGAACGGGTCAACGGCGTTGCCCAGTCGCTTGCTCATCTTGGCACCCACCTTGTCGAGCACCAGACCGTTGCTGATGACATTCTTATAGGCCACGCTGTCAAACACCATCGTGGCGATGGCATGCAGCGTGAAGAACCAACCGCGCGTCTGGTCCACACCCTCGGCAATGAAGTCGGCGGGGAAGAAACCGTTGTTGTCCACAGCCTCCTTGTTCTCGAACGGGTAGTGCAGCTGGGCATAGGGCATGGCACCGCTGTCGAACCACACATCGATGAGGTCCAGCTCACGCTTCATGGGCTTGCCCGTGTCGCTCAGCAGGATGATGTTGTCAACATAGGGGCGGTGGATGTCAATCTTGTTGTAGTTCTCCTCGCTGTAGTCGCCGGGAACGAAGCCCTTGTCCTTGTAGGGGTTGCTCTTCATCACGCCGGCAGCCACGGCCTTCTCGATCTCGTTGTAGAGTTCCTCGATGCTGCCGATGCACTTCTCCTCACCGTCCTCGTTGCGCCAGATGGGCAGCGGTGTGCCCCAGTAGCGGCTGCGGCTCAGGTTCCAGTCGTTGAGGTTCTCCAGCCACTTGCCAAATCGTCCGGTACCCGTGTGTTCGGGCTTCCAGTTGATGGTGTGGTTGAGTTCAATCATGCGGTCACGGCATGCCGTGTCGCGGATGAACCAGCTGTCGAGCGGGTAGTAAAGCACGGGCTTGTCGGTGCGCCAGCAGTGGGGATAGTTGTGGGTGTGCTTCTCCATCTTGAAGGCGGTGCCTTCCTGCTTCATGCGGATGCAGATGTAGATGTTGAGGTCCTCGGCCTTGGCAGCGGCGGCCTCGTCAAACTTGCCTCCCACGGTGTACTGCGGGTCATAGGCGTTCTTGACCCAGCGGCCGGCATATTCCTGATAGAGGTCGACATTGACGAAGTTCTTTACGAACTCCTCGTCCAGGTCCTCAATCTTGTAATATTTACCTGTGAGGTCCACCATGGGGCGGGTCTCCAGTTTCTTGTTGATCATGTACAGGGCGGGTATGCCGGCAGCCTTGGCCACGCGGGCATCGTCGGCACCGAAGGTGGGAGCGATGTGCACGATACCGGTACCGTCCTCGGTGGTCACATAGTCACCGGGGATGACACGGAAACCGTTGTCGTTGCCCACGACCTTGCCGTCGACCTTGTCCACGGGCTTCACCCAGGGGAACAGTTGGGCGTAGCGCATCTCGAGCAGGTCCTGGCCCTTGAACGATGCGATGACCTTCCAGGGCACCACCTTGTCGCCGGCGTTGTACTCCATCGGCTGGTCCTTGCCGTCGGCCTTGAAGTAGGCATCGACGCGTGCCTCGGCGAGCAGGTAGATGGCGGGCTTGCCGCTGTAGGGGTTGAAACTCTCGACAGCGACATAGTCAATCTTGTTGCCCACGCACAGGGCGGTGTTGCTCGGCAGGGTCCACGGAGTGGTCGTCCATGCCAGTACATAGGAATCGTTGAAGCCCTCGTCGGCGGCCTCGCGGATTTTCTTGATGACAGGATGCTCGTCGCCGCTCAGCACGGTGAACTGTGCGGTAACCGTCTGGTCCTTCACATCGCGGTAGCAGCCCGGCAGGTTCAGCTCGTGGCTGCTCAGTCCGGTACCGGCAGCGGGTGAGTAAGGCTGGATGGTGTAGCCCTTGTAGAGCAGACCCTTGTTGTAGAGCTGCTTCAACAGCCACCACAGGCTCTCGATGTAACTGTTCTTGTAGGTGATGTAGGGGTTCTTCATGTCCACCCAGTAACCCATGCGGTGGGTCAAGTCTTCCCACTCGCGGGTGTATTTCATCACCTCCTTGCGGCAGGTGGCGTTGTACTCATCGACCGAGATTTTCTTGCCGATATCCTCCTTGGTGATGCCCAGGGCCTTCTCCACGCCCAGTTCCACGGGCAGGCCGTGGGTGTCCCAACCGGCCTTGCGGTGTACCTGGTAACCCTGCATCGTCTTGTAGCGGCAGAAGATGTCCTTGATGGTCCTGGCCATCACATGGTGGATGCCCGGCATGCCGTTGGCGCTGGGAGGGCCCTCATAAAAAACATATGAAGGAGCACCCTCGCGCTCGCTGATGCTACGGCCAAAAACATCTTCCTTGTCCCACTGTTGCAGGACTTCCTTGTTGATATCTGACAGGTTAAACCCGTTATACTCGTTAAATTTTTTCATCTTTTTTAATAATGTAATTATCCAAATATGGGCGCAAAGGTACATAAAATTTGTGCAAGCCAAACACAGAATAAAAAGAATTTATTCTTTTTTTATGTCGAGGTGTCTCCTGCATGCCTTTCAGTCAAGTACTTAAGTACTTTAACTTGAAGACAAGAAAGACAAAGATGACAATTATTTTTTATTGTGTGACACCTGAAGCCAAACCCCAGAAGCAAAGGACAAAGACATCCGCACCCCGTTGGACAGAGTGCGGATGCTTGATGATCAGTTGCCTAGGTTGTCAGTGTTGTCTGATAAACACTAGGGTGGGGCCAAGCGGAGTGTTTCAATTCTTGAGGGTTTTCTTTCCGTTTTGGGAGATGATGCCGCGGGTGTCCTCGGAGGCCATGTCGCCATTCCGGCGAAAGGGCTGGCTGCTGGCGGGAACGGCAGTTGCGGGCACATTGCCGATGCCGGCCTGCTGGCCCGTCTTCACACGGTATTCTTCCTGGGCCTTGGCCATCTGCTCGCGGAACTCAGGGCTGCCATGCAATGCGCCATAGGCTATGCTGGCGGCGACACGGCTGGCATCCACATCGCTCTGCCAGTGGGCACCCACGATGACGCGGCTCTCACCGTACATCCAGCCGCGTGCAAAGATGGTGTCGGCAGCGGCAGGGTTGACCTCAGCCAGCAGCAGGGCGGCTGTCCATCCACGCATGGTGTGGCCCGAGGGATAGGACCCCTCGCCAGCCAGATCGGCCTCCTCGTCGGTGAGCATCTTGTCCTGGAATCGCTCAAAGGGGCGCTGGCGGTGATAGTAAGCCTTAGGGGCGACGCGCATGGCGTCGGTAGTGGTGAGGCTGGTCACCATCAGTTTCCAGATTTCGGGCGTGTCCTCGGGGCTCATGTGCAGCCCGAAGGGGACATCAAACTCGGCCAGCAGGGCCTCGTAGGACCACACGGCATCGCGCTTGGCGATTGCGGCGCGCTCCTCGTCCAGTCGCTGCTGCTTGCCCCAGGCGAAACGCATCATGTCGTAGGCAAACTCAGGGCTGTCAAATGCTGGCGGAGCGGGCAGGCACTTGATGAGGTCGGGTAACTCGTCGACCGTGAAGTAGGGCTGCACCTCGTTCTGTGCATTCATCGTCACGGCAGCCATGATGGCAACCATGAATAAAGCAAAACTCTTTTTCATATTGATGATGGATGGTTGTAATAATATTTTGGCGCAAAGGTACAACAAAATTTCTCTCGCCCCGATGATGGATGCGGTCTTTTAGCACAAATGGTATGTCGGCCTGCCCTGACCAGTGCGGTGCAAACGCCGATTGCAAGAACCTTGCGTCCGGCGATACCGATAAGACGAATCCACGCGTCAGCCATCTGGGTCCAGTAGGTGTGCATAATTATGCGTTGCTATAAAGCGGGCCGATCGGGTGTCATCACTTATTCCAGTGCGTAGGGGGATTGTGGGCGGCGATGTGGCGTGCTTTTTTCCCGGTGTTGACGATATTTAGTTGGGATTTAAGATTTTTTTAGATGGATTGGTATTACCTTTGCCAGCAACAAACCAATCAAACGAGATGTTTATGATATCTGATAAACTATTGTTGCTGCAGTCGGATGCAACTACCGCCAATGAACTGGTGGACAGGTTCCGCTACCTGGATGTGGGTGACTTGATGACATCGTTGTCGAGCCAGTTGATTTCGCTGGGGTTGCGTATCGTCGCCGCCATCCTGGTCTTCTACATCGGCAAGTTCATCATCAACAAGATTTATAATGTGGTGCGCGCCATCATGGTGGCCAAGGGCTTTGACCGCTCGTTGACATCGTTCCTGTTGTCATTCATCCGCATCACGCTGCTGTTCCTGCTCGTCATCACCGTCATCGGCGTGCTGGGCATCGAGACGAGTTCGTTTATCGCCATCTTTGCCAGTGCCGGTGTCGCCATCGGCATGGCGCTGAGCGGCACACTGCAGAATTTTGCCGGCGGTGTCCTCATCCTGTTGCTCAAGCCCTACAAGGTGGGCGACTACATCGAGTTTGGCGAGTTCAAGGGCACCGTCAAGGAAATCCAGATATTCAACACGGTCATCAATACCTACAACAACGACCGCATCGTGATTCCCAACGGAGGGCTCTCGACCAGTTCGCTCAAGAACTTCACAGCCGAGCCTTACCACCGTGTGGAGTGGCGTGTGGGCATCACCTATGGTGACGATGTGGAGGTGGCCCGTAAAGTAGCCCTCGACATCCTGGCTGCCGATGGGCGTGTTGTTCACACCGATGCCGATGTCCACGAGGCAGAACAGCCTCAACAGACTGAAGAGCGTCACCAGCAGGAGGAAAAGCCGGCGCCGTGGTGGCAACGCGTCTTCCACTGGCAACGGCGCCGCATCGAGCAATGGAACGAGCAGCAGGAGGCAAAACTCGAGGCGCTTGTTCCCAAGCCCAACTACAAGCCTGTGGTTGCCGTCGAGAGCCTGGACGAGAGCCAAGTGACGCTCATCGTGAGGGCATGGACCGAAATTGGCAACTATTGGAATGTCCTCTACGATGTGAACGAGAAGATTTACAAGCAGTTCCCGCAGCATGGCATCCACTTCCCGTACCCGCAAGTCGATGTGCACATTAACAGTTGATAGTCAGGAGTTGTGATTGATTGAAAGGAATGAAGAATCAGTTATTACGGTTATTGGTGATTGTGGCTGTGCTGGCGATGGGGCAGCAGAGTGGGGCGCAGGTGGTCAATTCCATCGGCGACGAGAACATGAAGGTGCCGCAAGGCATGAAACCGCAAGAGAAAAAGGCTGGGAATCCCTATATCGCCGACTTGGACACCGAGACACCTTATTTCCAATATATCGACTCGGCGCAGACCTGCATCTACAGCCACGACTGGCCTCAGGCAGAGCAGTGGCTCCTCAAAGCATTCAAGGCTGACCCCGACAATCCGGGTAACTCGATGGTGCTGAGCAATATAGCCACCCTGCAGCGTTATCAGGGGAAGCTTGCCGACGCCGTGAAGAATTACACGCTGGCACTGGACATGACACCCCATGCCGTGACGCTGCTGCTGAACCGTGCCGCGCTCTATGTTGAGATGGACAGCGTGCAGCGTGCTATCGATGACTATGAGCGAGTGTGTGAGCTCGACTTCTACAATACCGAGGCGCGCTACTCGTTGGGCGTTCTGGCCATGGAACGCGGAGACACCAATCGTGCCGAAGACCTGTTCAACGAAATCAAGCGTATCAACCCCAATTCGGGCCTCTATCATGAGGGGATGGGCCTGCTGCACAAGCGCAACGGCAACCATGCCCGTGCGGCGGAACTGTTCACTCAACTCATCAAGGTGCAGCCCACCGCCCAACTGCTGGGACACCGCGCCGACTGCTATCTGGCGATGAAACGCCTCAACGATGCCGAGGAAGACATCCGCACCGCCCTCGAGATGTCACCCGGCGATCCCTATCTGTACCTGTTGCGTGCCAAACTGAATAAACTACGCTTCCAGCGTGACGACATGAACCGCGACATCGATACCGCCGTGTCGCTCGGCCTGAGCCGCGACTACATCAACCAAGCCCTCAACGAGCAATAAGGCATCGGCATCCTCCTTTTTCCCACACGCTAAGCCGCAAAGCCGGAAAGTCTTTTCAGGCAACGCGGACAACTTTTCAAGACAACTGATTATATGGCTTCCGCACTCCGGCAGGGTGCGGAAGCCTATATCCGGGTGTCTGGTTTTAGAAGACAAGAAAGACAAAACAGGACAATATCAAGTTCATTTGCCATAGGCGTACACAAGTTTTCCCGCCCATGTGGCGGTTGATATAACTGATGGGCCAACTGCGATATCGTTACCTGAAATTTTTTGTTAATTTCTAGGCCGTCAGGCCGATACAAGACTTAGCGGCTTTGGTGGCTTGGCGTGAGGCCAAGGTGCGTGTTTTCTTGTTTTCCTTATTTTAAGGGGGCAGAGTGAAAAGTTTTTAGTACATTTGCACCTGCTATTATGAGAAAGAAGAAAGATATTCCGGTAATTGAGAATTTTGAGATAACGGGCGTGGCGGCCGAGGGCAAGAGCCTGGGTCGCTGGAACGACCTGGTGGTGTTTGTCCCCTTTGGTGCTCCCGGCGATGTGATTGACCTGAAAATCGACCGCAAGAAGCACAGTTATGCCGAGGGTCACATCGAGCGGCTGGTCAAACCAAGTCCGCTGCGCGTGGAGCCGATGTGCGAGCACTTTGGGCTGTGCGGCGGCTGCAAGTGGCAGCACCTGCCCTATGAGTACCAGTTGCAGTGCAAGCAGCAGCAGGTGGTCGACGCCATGGAGCGCATCGCCAAGGTACCCATCCCTGCCATCAGCCCCATCCTGGGCTCGGCGGTGACGACGCATTACCGCAATAAACTGGAATTCACCTTCTCCAACAAGTGCTGGCTCACCCGCGAGCAGCTCGACAGCGGCGTCGAGTTCCCCGACCGCAACGCCGCGGGCTTCCACATCCCCGGCGCCTTTGACAAGGTGCTCGACATCAAGCGCTGCTGGCTGCAGGACGACATCAGCAACGAGATGCGTCTGTTCATCCGTGGCCTCTGCGTCGAGCGGGGATATTCGTTTTATGACATCCGCGGTCAGCAGGGCTTCATCCGCATGACCATGACGCGCACCGCCTCGACGGGCGAGGTGATGGAGGTCGTCGTCTTTGGTGAGGACAACCAGGCCGCCATCGACGACGTGATGAGCGCCGTGCGCGACCGTTTCCCGCAGATCACCTCGCTGCTCTATGTCGTCAACCTCAAGGTCAACGACTCGCTGGCCGACCAGGAGTTCATCACCTACAGCGGCCGCGACTACATCGAGGAGGAGATGGAGGGACTCAGGTTCCGCGTGGGACCCAAGTCGTTCTACCAGACCAACTCGCGCCAGGCCTATGAACTCTACAAGGTGGCGCGCCGCATGGCTGCCCTCACGGGCGATGAACTCGTCTATGACCTGTACACCGGCACGGGCACCATCGCCAACTTCGTTGCCCGCCAGGCCCGTCAGGTCATCGGCATCGAGTATGTCCCCGAGGCCATCGAGGACGCCAAGTTGAACTCCCGCGTAAACGGCATCGAGAACACCCTGTTCTATGCCGGCGACATGAAGGAAGTGCTCACCGACGGCTTTATCGCCGAGCACGGCCGCCCCGAGGTGATGATCATCGACCCGCCCCGCGCCGGCATGCACGAGGACGTCGTCAAGGTCATTCTGGGCGCCGAGCCTCAGCGCCTCGTCTACGTGAGTTGCAACCCCGCCACCCAGGCGCGCGACATCGCCCTGCTCGACGAGAAATACCGTGTCGTTGAAATCCAACCCGTCGATATGTTCCCGCACACCCACCATGTCGAGAACGTCGCCCTGCTCGAGAAGAAATAATCATTGGTCCCCCGGGAAATCTCGGTGTTGTCGTAGTATGTAGGGCCACGCCACGGCGAGGCCCTACACGGGTAGCGGCTGCAGGTAAGCCCATGTCATTGAAATCTTGCTAAACTAATTGTGAATCAGAGCATCGTGACACTTCACAAGATCTTCCCCGGACACATATAAGAAATAATCCTCATCGAGGATGAAGCATAATGGTGAGCCCTGGTAGTTGCACGTGCAACTACCAGGGCTCATCATTGTGTATCATGTGCCAGCAATGGCGTGCCGTCACATGACCCCGGGGGGGCGTCACCTCTTGCCCAGGATGGTGTCGATGAGATCGGTGATGTCATTGATGTCGGTCACTCCGTCGCCGTTGACGTCGGACCAGGCGGGCTTGTCCCCCGTGAGCACCATGTCGATGAGGCCGGTCAAGTCGTTGATGTCGATCTCGCCATTGCCGTCGATGTCACCGGGGCCGGCCCCGACAAAGGGCACGATGTGCATGAATCGGCCCCACTCGGCGTCGGCCTTGTAGGCCTCGAGGCCGTCTTGCGGGACAAAGAGCGCCACCTGTTCAAAGAAGGGGTCGCCCTCGCTGTAATAGAGACTGGCGGGAATGGGTGTGCTCGACAGGCAGGTGATGCTACCGGCATTGTCGCAGAAGTGACGCTGAACGCCTGTCACGGTGTATTGATCGCCGGCGATGGTCAGTGAGGCGGGTATCACGATGTGGGTCAACGCGGGCAGGGTGAGGTAGTCGCCCTGGGCGGCGTCCTGGCTCAGGATGGCGGTGACGTTCTTCTCATACTCATAGCCATAGCCGTTCTCGGGGAAATAGTACATGCCGTTATAGACGATATAGGAGTTGCAGCGGCTGTAGAAGCCGTCAAGGCCATAGTGGACGTCGATGGTCACGGTGGCACTGTTGCAGCAATCGTCGCCGCCGGCGGCACCATAGGCCTCGATGGTGTAGTCGCCATAGGCCGGCAGGTAGAAGGAGCCGTCGATGTCGACGCTTGCCCACTCGTCAGCACCATTGATGCGGTAGTGGCATGACTCGGGCCACACGTGGGTGAAGCCGTCGGTCCAGAAGTATAGGTTGTAATAATCGTTGGCATCGGCACAGACGTTGATCTTCAGTCCCTTGCCCTGTTCAACCTCGCTCGCATACATCATCGGAAGCGTGGCAAAAGTCGAATAGCGGGAGTCATATCCGAAGTAATAGGCGCTTTCGAGATAGATGATGTAGACAAGTATGTGGAAGTCTTCGCTGGTGCGCCGCGGTATCGAGTAGGTGAGCGAGCCAAGGCATCCCATGTCATGTCCGTCAATTGTCACCGAGGCATAGTCGTCAGTGAAGACGCGGACCGTCAGTTCATCGGCCGACTCATCAAACAAGACGAGGGGAGTATACTTGTTTGTGGATTGGATGGGGAATCTGCCCCAGAACTCATGTGAAAGGTAGTCATACTCTGCCTCGGACGGGACATAGAGCCTAAAGATATAGGGGTATTCCTCGCTGTCGGTCTCGGCAACGCTGGGCGGGGTAGTAGGCCTGCAGACGATGGTCTGTAGCGAATAGCAGCCCCCGAAAGCGCCTTTTCCAACCGTGGTGACAGACTGAGGCAGGAAGATCAGTTTCAATCCCTCGCAGTTGTAGAAAGCATAGTCGCCGATGGCTTCGATATTGTGGGGAACAGTGGTCTTGTTGCATCCAGCAATCAGCGTGTTGGTGGCTGTCTCGATGATGGCATTGCAGTTGACACGGGAGTCATAGAACGGGTTGGAACTATCGACCGTAATTGACTCGATGTCCCGGCAGAAGTCTAACGGATTCTCCTCGATATAACTGATGGTGCGGGGAAGGTGTATCCCGGTGATGCCGTAGTCACGTTCTGCGAATGCCCTATGTTTGATGCCGGTCACGTTGTAGGTTTTGCCGTCGATTGAGACGGTGGCGGGAATCACGATGTCACCGCTGTAATGGAGGTCAAAACCGGGCCTTATCATGGAATCGCCCGAGGACAGGGCCGCCGTGTTGCCGTCTTCAACGTCATAGATGATGCCGTTGTGGACAATAATGCCGTTGCACAGGGTAGTGTAGCCCGAGGCGTCATAGTCAACGATTGCCTTGACGGTGTGGCTGTCGAGGGCTCCGGCGGCTTGCCCGAAGGCCTCGATGGTGTAGTGACCGTAGCCGGGCAGGGCAATCGTGCCGCCATAGCGGGGCAGGGCTACCTGCTCACCGCCATTGATGCTGTAGTAGTAGGCCTCGGCGTCGACAAAGGTGTAAGGCTCTGGGTTGTAGCCGTTCTTGTATTCTTCATAGAGCGGGTCGGTAGTGATGTACATCCTTAACCCGCTGCTTTGTGAGAATTGCAGGGGATGGATCAACGGTGGAGTGGCCATCTCCTGTTTGTATTGATTGACTTGGAATTGCATATAGGTGACTTCGCTGTCGGTCTTGCCCTCGACCCGGGCATAGGCCATGACGGTATAATAGCCTTCTTCGGTAAACATGATGGGCTCGCCGTCATACAGCATCCAGTCGGTCTGTTCGCCATATGGGAGCAGGATGGCGTAGAAGATTTCGGCATAGGGGTCTTCCTGGTCATTAGTGATGGTCACGTAGCAGCCTCCGTTATCGGGCTTGGTAACGGTGATTACGGGCATAGCCGTCTGTTGCATGGGCATAGGACTGAGAATGTATGAGGAGGCCGTCACAGGGCTGGGGAGTTTGCCCTCGGCCTGGGCATAGGCCGTTACTGCAACCTCCTGTTCCTCGTAGGTGCGATCAACAAGATAAACATACTCGCTGTCAATCCTGCCCACGCTCACGTCGTTCACATAGAGTTCTGCATGTTCAGGACAATAAATGTGAACTTCCAGGTTCTCATAGCACTCGAGAAAACTTATTGATGGCGACATGGTGGTCTCCTGAGCCACGGCCAGGAGTCCCGACATCATCAACAACAAAGATAAAAGTACTTTTTTCATCATCATCATAGTTTTTATTATTAATGTTACCTGTAGGTTGCAATGTCCTATAAAATAGGGAAATAAGGAGGAAATCGCAAGATTGCGGGATTATCTCAATCACCCATGATTATTCATCATTTATTTATAGTTGGAGCGCGCCACCAGCGCATGTTAATGACGCACAACGTGATATCAATGTTGCAAATTTAAGCAAATATTGCATAACTGGCAAGTTTTTGTTGCATATAAATGGTAAAAACTTGTTGTTTGCTTGATGAAGGCCATTTTGCGTTTTAGAATTGTTGTCGACAACGATGGACTGACAAGGTCGAGGGGCCCCATGTCTCATGAAAAATCACTGAAGTAAGGTTGCTTGTCAACAAAATCAAAATAATTCTTGCGATTGTGTCCATCTTGCAGTATCTTTGCATGTTAAAACAAAGTTAAAGGCCGTTATGAAAGGACTAAAAAAGCAACTGTTGGCTATGGCCGTTAGCACATTAGCGCTGGCAGGCATGGCAGCGCAGCTCGACTGGCAGAGCCAGGTCGATGAGTTGATCGCGCAGGGCGAGTTTGCCCGTGCCGAGAAGTTGATGAAATCGTTGCCCAAGAAGGTGCGCCAGGCCGATGCCGTGCGCATCGACTCGCTGATGACCATCATGCAGCGCATCCGCACTGACTTCCGCATCACCCCCGAGGAGGGAGTGAAGATGATTCGCGAGAAGATGCCCGAGGCTACCGATGCCCAAATCCAGCACTGGAAAGACACCCGGGCCCTCGAGGTGATGAACATCGACGGCAAGGAGATGTGGTTCCGCAAGAGCGTGGGCAACCTGTGGCTGCTGGGCAAGGAGTTTGCCGAGCAGAATGCCGCCGATAACCACGAGAGTTTCCTTACCCGCCGCAAGTACTACCTGGAGGCGATGCACACGCCCGCCGACGCTAACAATGTGCGTGACTGGCGCCATGTGAACATCACATTCGTCCTCGATGTCAATGCCGATGCCGTGTCTGCTGGCGAGACCTTGCGCGTGTGGATGCCGTTCCCCTACGAGAACCTGCGCCAGCGCAACATCCGCCTCGAGAGCAGCAACCGCCCGGTGACCTACAGCGAGGGCAGCCGGCACCACACCGTCTATATGGAGGCGGTGGCCGAAAAGGGCAAGCCGACGCACTTTGAGTACACCTTCTCCTATGATGTGGGAGAGCGCCATTACAGCCAGCAGGACCTCATCGCCATGCTGGAGCCCTACGATACCAACAGCGAGTTGTACAAGCGCTATACCGGCGACGAGCCGCGTCATGTCATCATCACCGACGAGATGCGCGCCCTGGCCCGCAAAATCGTGGGCAACGAGACCAACCCCGTGTTGCAGGCCGCCAAGATCTATGAGTGGATTGGTTACAACCTGCCGTGGGCCGGTGCCCGTGAGTACAGCACGCTGTCCAACATCCCGCAGTATGTCCTCGAGAACAATCACGGCGACTGCGGCCAAGTGGGACTGCTGTATATCACCCTGGCACGCTCGCTGGGCATTCCCGCCCGCTGGGAGAGCGGCTGGATGCTGCATCCCGACGAAATCAATTGGCACGACTGGTGCGAGACCTATTTTGAGGGCATCGGCTGGATTCCCACCGACCCGTCATTCGGCCGCAGTGCCGTGGGCACCCCACTCAACGACTACTATGCCACGGGTATCGATGTGTACCGCATGGCGACCAACGAGGGCGTTGGCGACAAGTTGAGCCCTGCCAAGACCTACATCCGCAGCGAGACCGTCGATTTCCAGCCCGGCGAGGTCGAGTGGCGCAAGGGTAACCTGTTCTATGACAAGTGGGACAGCCATCTGAAAGTTAATTCAATAACACCGATAAAGAAATGAGAATCAAGTCGATAATATTGGCTGTGCTGCTCGCCTTGACGAGTTTTGCAGCCCTGGCAGTGACACCCGTCGATGTGCTCAGTGACCTCAAACAACGCATCGCTCCCGACAAACGCACCGCTGTGTGGGATGTCTCGGCCGCTCAGCAGGGCGGTAAGTGGGTGCTCTCGGGCACTGTGGGCACGCAGGCGCAGAAGAAAGCCATCGTGGCGGCAATGATCAAGAACGGCTATAGCACCTATACCGACAAAATCACTGTCCTTGAGGACGGCATCCCCGCCTCGCGCAAGTGGGCGCTGGTCAAACTGAGCATCGCCACGCTGCGCACCGAGCCCAAGCACAGCGCCGAAATCGCGACACAGGGCATCATGGGTGCACCTGTCAAGGTGCTGCAGAAGTGTGACGACTGGTACCGCGTGCAGATGGCTGATGACTACATCGCCTATGTACCCGAGAGTTCATTGGCATTCAAGACCGAGTCGCAGATGAAGGCGTGGCGCAAGGCCAAGCGCTATATTGTCACTGCCTATGACTCGCGTCTGGTCACCGAGGCCCATGGCGATGAGACGGTGAGCGACCTGGTGATGGGCAACATCCTTGAGTTCAAGGCCGAGCAAGGCAACTGGCTCAAGCTCGCCACTCCCGATGGCCGCACTGGCTGGGTGGATGCTGCCGATGTCGCCGAATTGTCGCAGTGGAGCCAGCAGGGCTTCAGTGCCGCGCAAATAGAGAAGACGGCCCGCCGCATGATGGGCTCGAGTTACCTGTGGGGTGGCACCTCGACCAAGGTGACCGACTGCTCGGGACTGTCCAAGGTGTGCTACCTGAGCAACGGCATCATCCTGCAGCGCGATGCCTCGCAGCAGGCGCTTACGGGCAAGATCATGAAGAAGGGCACCGACTGGCGCCAGTATGAGACCGGCGACCTGCTGTTCTTTGGCAACGAGAAGACGGGCCGCGTGACCCATGTGGGCATCTACCTGCGCGACGGCAAGTACATCCACTGCTCGGGTCAGGTCAAAATCAATAGCCTGATTCCCACGGCCAGCGATTATCCTTACCTGTACTCGCCGTTGAGCGCCAGCCGCATCAAGGGCATGGTGGGCACCAAGGGTATCGTCGCCCTCAAGAACCACCCGTGGTACTTTTAAAGTTAGGAGTTAGGAGTTAGGAGTTAGAAGTTAGGAGTTAGGAGTTTACCGGTCTAGAGCATCTAGAGTGTCTAGCCAATCCAGTTAGTTAATAACTTAAAATTCAGTAGATTATGGATAGGAGAAAATTTATTGCAGGAATGGGTTTGACGGCTATCGCAGCCGCATCGCCCGTGTCAATCGACGCTGTTGAGCGTGTAGCCAAGAAAGGGCGTCGCCGTCGTTCGGTGCCCCGTGTCAACCAGGTGCCTAAAACAGGAAAACTGAAACTCTCGTTCTTCCCCTATGAGTTGCAGTTGCGCCACGCCTTCAATCTGGCTCGTTACAGTCGCACTACCACGCCCGATGTGCAGGTGACACTCGAGTATGAGGGCATCAAGGGCTATGGCGAGGCATCGATGCCTCCCTACCTGGGCGAGAGTGTTGAGAGCGTGACCACTTTCCTCAACAAACTTGACCTGGACCAGTTCAACGACCCGTTCCGCATCGAGGATATCCTGGACTATGTGGACCATGTCGATGAGAACAACCGTGCAGCCAAGGCCAGTATCGACATCGCCCTGCATGACCTGTTGGGCAAGATTATGGGTCAGCCCTGGTACAAGATCTGGGGCTACAACCCCGACAAGACCCCGGTCACCAGCATGACCATCGGTATCGACACCCCCGAGGTGGTCCGCCAAAAGGTTGAGGAGGCCCGTCCCTACAAACTCATCAAGGTGAAGATGGGTCTGGACCGCGACCAGGAAACCATCGACATCATCCGCGAGATGATGCCCGATGTGCCCATCTGCGTGGACTGCAACCAGGGCTGGAACGACAAGGAGCATGCCCTGGAGATGTGCCACTGGCTCAACGAGCGCAACTGCCTGTTTGTCGAGCAACCGTTCGACAAGACCTGGATTGACGAGACCGCTTGGCTGCGTGAGCGTTCACCGCTGCCCATCATCGCCGACGAGGCCTTCCAGCGTCTTCCCGACATCGTGAAGTTCAAGGGCGTGTATGACGGCATCAACATCAAGTTGATGAAGAGCACCGGCCTGCATGAGGCTCACAAGATGGTGACCCTGGCCCGTGCTCTCGACATGAAGGTGATGATAGGCTGCATGACCGAGACCTCGTGTGCCGTGACCGCTGCCGCCAACCTGTCGCCCGTCGTGGACTATGCCGACCTGGACGGCAACCTGCTTATTGCCAACGACCGCTTCACGGGCATGACTGTCGAGAACGGCAAGATTACCCTGCACGACCGTCCCGGCATTGGCATCGAACTGCTGAAATAACCCCGAATTACTGACTAAATGGTGACGGCTCCATGAGAACAAGCACAGGAGCCGTCACCACCCAAATGAGCACAACACGATTTAACACTGAATGAACAAACCATACTGGGGGCTGTGGGCCCTGCTTCTTGTCGCACTGGCTTTTTTTGTCGTCCTGTCGTTTTGGGGCGACAGTATCAACATTGGCAGTTTTGAACTCAAGACGGCCTCCTTTGCCGAGCAGACCTCAGAGTATATCTTCGGAAAAGACAGGTCGCTGGGTAAAAGCAAGAAAGCCGATGAGGATTCGGCCAGTTGGCGCGCGCCGATGGACACTACGGCCAAGAACATCCTCTTTATCGGCGACTCGATGCTGGAGGGTCTGGCACCTCGTCTGGCATCCTATTGCGACAAGAACGGACACACGCTGGTCGAGGTCATCTGGTACAGCAGTTCCACCCTGTGCTGGAGCGAGACGGCGCGATTGACCGAACTCATCAACAAGTATCACCCTGACTATATCTTTGTGTGCCTGGGTGCCAATGAGTTGTATGTCCCCGACATCAAAACCGCACGCAAGCCGTATCTTAAAAAGATACTGGCCGAGATAGGGGATATCCCTTATGTGTGGATTGGACCTCCCAACTGGGACGAGGACACGGGTATTAACGACATGCTTGCCGAGAATCTGGACAAGGGCTGTTTCTACCTGAGTGCCAACGACAAGTTTGAGCGCAAGCGTGACGGCGCGCACCCCACTCAAAAGTCGGCCCAGCAGTGGATGGACCGCGTGGTCAAGTGGATCGAGAAATCGGGTGCCCACCCAATCAGGCTTGAAGATCCTGGCGAGGGCACCAGCCGCGCTTCCCGCATTGTAATTTATCAACCCCCGAAATAAACCATGTTGCTGAATACCATCGATATTACCCACATGCTGTCACTGTTATCGTTTAACCGTGACGAGCCGATGCTGTTCACCAGTGGACTGTTCTGGATACTGTTCCTGGTGTTCCTGCCGCTATATGCCCTCATCAAGTCGCGCCGCAAGCAGATGATGCTCTTTGTCATCGCTTTCAGCCTTTATTTCTTCTACAAATCGAGCGGTTGGTTTTTCCTGCTGCTGGTGGCGACCTCGTTTATCGACTGGTGGGTTGGGCAGTTTATCGACTCGAGCAAGAACCGCACTGAGCGTCGCATAGCGCTCACCGTGTCGATGGTGTTGTCGTTGGGTGTGCTGCTGTTTTTTAAGTACAGCAACTTCTTCATGATCAATTTTGAGTCGCTCATCGGCGGCAATTTCCAGCCGCTGGACCTGATTATGCCTGTGGGCGTCTCGTTCTATACCTTCCGCACCATCAGTTATGTGGTGGATATCTACAAGGGCAAGATACAGCCCGTCGACGACTATATCGACTACCTCTTCTTCCTGTCCTATTTCCCTTGCCTGGTGGCTGGCCCTATCGTGCGAGCGCGTGAATTCATGCCGCAGTTGCAGCAGAACAAGCCCGCCACGCGGGAGATGATATACGGAGGCCTGTTCCTTGTCATGCTGGGCATCCTGAAGAAGGCCGTCTTTGCCGACTATATCGCCCAGTACAACAACATCGCGTTTGGTAATCCCACGGGCTACACGGGCTTTGAGCTGCTGATGGCGGTGCTGGGTTTCACGATGCAGATCTACTGTGACTTCTCGGGCTACAGCGACATGGCCATCGGCCTGGGCGGCATCATGGGTTTTAACCTGGGTATCAACTTCGACTATCCTTACCGCTCGCTCAATGTGACCGAGTTCTGGCATCGATGGCACATTTCCCTATCGACATGGTTGCGCGACTACATCTACATTCCGCTGGGCGGTAACCGCAAGGGCAAGGTGCGCCAGCACTTCAACCTGATGGTCACCATGCTGCTGGGCGGCTTGTGGCATGGTGCGGCGTGGACCTTCGTCGTGTGGGGTGCCGGGCACGGCATCGCCCTGTGTATCCACAAGTTGTGCAAACCGTGGCTCGACAAGATTCCCGGCAATCCGATTACCCGTGTCGTCTCGTGGCTGATGACTTTCACCTTTGTGGTCATGCTGTGGATTTTCTTCCGTGCGAACTCCTTCCAGGCTGCAGGGCAGGTCATCAGCGGAATCTTCACCGATTTTGAGTGGGCCTACCTCCGTGTGTTCCTCGAGCGCCGCTTGACATGGTGCCTGATGCTTGCCATTATCTTCGGACTGCACTTCGTGCCCCGCCGCGTCTGGGACAAGATGTGTGACCGTTTCGTCGCTGCCCCCTGGGTCGTGAAGCTGCTTATCTTCATCGTTCTCATCCAACTGGTCCTCCAGTTTGCCAGCGCCACCGTCCAGCCGTTCCTCTATTCCCGGTTCTAGAAGAGAGACTGGCTATAAGTATTGATTGGCTGAGGGGTCGCCGCAGGCGACATCTTGAGAGTATCCTGTTCCCCCAGAGATGTCTGTTTCACTCGCAACGCTCGTTTCACAGCCACCACTGGGGGTTACTCAGAGGCCACCCTTCGGGTGATTTCGCGACACTCAAATCCCGTTAAATAACTCTAATATCCACCAATGTGTTGCGCCATTGAGGGAAAAATCGTACCTTTGCCACTTAATTGTGGCGAAGGTAGGATGCGTTTCGGCATAAAAACAAGTGAACTTGTTTGTTCTGCGCTCAACTTTCACTACCTTTGGAGTTTGATTAATAAGAACAATATCAACCAAAACAATAAATATAACAAGACAACTGAACAATGGCAAAACAGGAAGATGTTTTCAAGAAAATCGTGTCGCACGCCAAGGAATATGGCTTTGTGTTCCCCTCGAGTGAAATCTATGACGGCCTCGGCGCTGTCTATGACTACGCTCAGAACGGCGTGGAACTGAAAAACAATATCAAGCGCTACTGGTGGGAGGCAATGACCCTGCTGCACGAGAACATCGTGGGCATCGATAGCGCCATCTTCATGCACCCGACCATCTGGAAGGCTTCGGGCCATGTTGACGCGTTCAACGACCCGTTGATTGACAACCGCGACAGCAAGAAGCGCTACCGCGCCGATGTGCTCATCGAGGACGAGATTGCCAAGATTGAGGAGAAGATCAACAAGGAGTGTGAGAAGGCAGCCAAGCGCTTCGGCGACAAGTTTGACGAGACGATGTTCCGCCAGACCAATCCCCGCGTGCTCGACAACCAGAAGAAGCGCGACGAACTGCATGCCCGCTACGAGAAGGCCATGAATGACAACGACCTGGCCGAACTGAAGCAGATTATCGTGGACTACGAGATTGTGGACCCCGTGAGCGGTACCAAGAACTGGACCGATGTGCGCCAGTTCAACCTCATGTTCAAGACCCAGATGGGCAGCAGCGCCGACTCGACGATGGATGTTTACCTGCGTCCCGAGACGGCACAGGGCATCTTTGTGAACTTCCTGAATGTGCAGAAGACCGGCCGCATGCGCATCCCCTTCGGCATCGCGCAGATCGGTAAGGCCTTCCGCAACGAGATTGTTGCCCGCCAGTTCATCTTCCGCATGCGTGAGTTTGAACAGATGGAGATGCAATTCTTTGTGCGTCCCGGCGAGGAGTTGAAATGGTTCGACTACTGGCGTGAGCAGCGCCTGCGCTGGCACAAGGCCCTCGGCCTGGGCGACGAGAAGTACCGCTTCCACGACCACGAGAAACTGGCCCACTATGCCAACGCCGCCACCGACATCGAGTTCAAGATGCCGTTCGGTTTCAAGGAGGTGGAGGGTATCCACAGCCGCACGGACTTTGACTTGAGCCAGCACGCCAAGTTCTCGGGCAAGAAGATCCAGTACTTCGACGCCGAGTTGAACGAGAGTTACACCCCCTATGTCATCGAGACCTCGATTGGCGTGGACCGCATGTTCCTCTCTGTGATGTGCTCCAGCTACGAGGAGCAGCAACTCGAGGGCGGCGACACCCGCGTTGTGCTGCATCTGCCCAAGGCCCTGGCTCCCATCAAGTGTGCCATCCTGCCGCTCGTCCGCAAGGACGGCATGCCCGAGAAGGCTCACGAGATCATGAACATGCTCAAGTTTGACTTTGCCTGCCACTACGAGGACAAGGACACCGTGGGCAAGCGCTACCGCCGCCAGGATGCCATCGGCACTCCCTATTGCATCACCGTCGACGGCCAGACCCTCGAGGACAACACCGTCACCCTGCGTGACCGTGACACCATGCAGCAGGAGCGCGTCGCCATTGCCGACCTGCCCGCCATCCTCGCCCGCGAGTGCAGCCTGAATAATGTCCTGCGCAAACTCATGTAAATTATCAACGACAATGAAGAAGTTATTCTATACTGTCATCCTGGCTTTCATGGCCGTCACGATGCTCGACTCATGCCTCGGTAAGAATGTGTATGACGAGTACAAGGATTGGCGCGAGAAGAACGACGAGTGGTTTAGCAAGCAGGAAGCATCGGGCCAGTATACCAAGCTCATTGCGCCTTGGGACCCTTCGGCCTGTGTGCTCATCCGCTGGCACAATGACCAGCAGCTCACCAAGGACAACCTGGTGCCCTTGCTCTCATCGACGGTCGATGTGAAGTATCGTGTTCGCCTGTATGACGGCACTCCGGTGGACTCGTCCTATTATCTGACCTCGCCTGCCGACAGCATCTACCGTACCATGGTCAGCCAGAATGTGGAAGGATGGATGATTGCGCTCACCCGCATGCATGTGGGCGACAGCTGCACGGTCGTCGTTCCTTATCAGCAGGCCTACGGCTCTACCAAGAGGAGCGAAGTGCTGTTGCCTTACAGTGCCCTCATCTTTGACATGAAGCTGGTGGACATCTACAAGTACAAGGCCAATTAAGTATTCATTCAGTATACAAGAATCCCCTCAAGACTTGTGCCTTGAGGGGATTCTTGTATACTGAAGTTTAGAGTTTAGGGTTTAGGGTTTAGAGAGGCATCCGCAGTCATGCTCGCGTTGCTCGCAGGTTAGAGGTTAGAGGTTAAAGATGGCTGCCGCATTCCTTTGTTGGAGTGCGGCAGCTTTTCAGTTTTACCCGTTAAATCCGCAGGCAGTCATTCCTGGGGTGCTCGCTGCGCTCGCGGTTTGGGGGCTGTTCTTCTCTACCTCAGCGACAACTGGTAGTTGTAGTACTTCTCGTTGCCGGTGATGTCCTCGACCACCTCGATGAAGGGCGGGATTTCCACCTCGTCGCCCTCCTTGATGCCTTCCACCTCCAGAATCTGCATACCCAGTTTAGGCTCGATGTAGGTGTCCAGCTCGAAGTAGTGGTTCTTCCACACGAAGCACTTGCGCATCTTGCTGATGGGCTTGCGGTTGGGGTCGGCAATCTGCAGCAGGTCGACATACTGCTGGGCAGTGATGCGGCGCTCGGTCTCGATCTGCTTGTTGCTGCTGACGGTCTTCTTGATGGTCTGGAAATAGACATAGCTGCCCTGCCAGCCGCGTTTGCGTACGCGCATCTCGGTGCCGGGCTCGCTCAGCAGGTAGGTCTGGGTGATTTCGCTCTCGGTATATTCGGGAATCACGCCAGTGACCTTGACGATGTATTTGCGCTCCTGCTCGATGGGGCAGGGAACGCCCAGCACTGTCGAAATCTCGTTGAGCACCTGGCGCAACTTGTCGTCAAAGTCGGTTTGGTTGCCGATGACGCGCAGGTGGGGATGTCCCGTCCATGCGCTGAGCACCTTGCGGTCGAGTTCACGCGCCAGTTCCACATCCTCGCTGCGGAACTTGTTGTTCTCGTTGGTGTAGAACTGCTCGGCACCGGCGGCAGCGGTCACCATGTGCAGGATGGCCTCGTAGCGGGCGTCGCGCAGTTTCACGGTGTTGGTGCCCATCTCCTCGGTCAGCGCCTCCCATAGCTCGGGTGAGACATAGGCGCTGATGTCCATCGTGCCGCGGTCGCACACGATGAGCACGGGCTTGTTGCACTGCTCCGCCATCTTGGCGAAATGGTCCTCGAGCTGCAACTGGATGTTGAGCGTCGATTTCTCGGCCTCAAAGAACAGGGCCTTGTTCTGTGTCAGGTAGTTGATGCCGGCGCTGCTGAACATCGTGGGCACCTCGGGGATGGCGAATACCTGGAAGCCCAGGCCGCTGAAGTGCTCGATAATCCTGGCCATCGCCGTTGTCTTGCCGGCGCAGGGGCCACCGGTCAACACAATCTTAGTGATTTTATTGGTAATCTTATCAGTCATTTGGTTAATGATAATTCCGGTTTCACAAAAAGAAAGCCAAAGATACACACAATCTTCCACCCCCACAACCTTTCCATCCTAAAAGATGTGAAAGAGAAAAATGGGACGGTTCTTTTGATGTAATTTTGATGTGCCACTAGGGAGATAGCCTGTAATAGCGTTATTTCATTTTATGGTGAATTATATGCTTTTGTTATCAGTTGATTCATCGTCGCTGACCATGTCCCAATTGCGGGATATCCAATGTATATGCCGGGTCTCGATGTTCTGACTGATTCCAAGGTCAATCTTTTTCTCATAGTAGTATTCTTTGGGCCATCCGTTTAAGAAAAACCCGTAATACTCATTGACAATGATTTCGGCACCATTGGGCTTCGCGATTTTCAGCGAATCAACAATCTGGTCACGAACCGCTTCCAGGCTGTCATTGGCCATGTCGCTCACTATCATTGACAGCGCGCCGATGCCAAAATCCATCAAATCCTCGACAGGAATAGTCGTTGTTGACAGGGTCGAGATGGCATAATCTCCCTCGAAGTCATCCTCTTCGTTCTCGATGGTGGTGTAGCCTATTCTGACCGAGATATGTTGGGGGTAACCTTGTTCCTCGGTATCCACTTCTTTATCACCGAGGTCAAAGGCGGAGCCGTGCAGCCCGAAGAGATCCTCCAATTCCTCGTATGAGTCGCGGATGCCCTCCTCGGTTGAGAAATGGAGCAACAGGATGTTTTCCAACGACTTTCGGGGCATGATGCTGTCCAGGTCTGGGATGGTCGTGTACAGCGTGTTGCATGTGACTTTTACACCCTTCTTGAGTTGGTCGCGTATCTCGCGCCAGTTGGTGATGCTTTTGAGCAATCCCATCTCATCGGTTGTGAACTCGCACTCGACCGACTGCATCAACTGGCTCATGGCATTAGTCATCAGACTTGTGACCGTGTCGGCATTATTGAGGGTAAAGTTTAGTGGAATGTACTTCATCTTGTATCCCTCGCTGGTGGAGTCGGTCACCACTATCATGAACTCCTCCTCGTAGGATTCGCTTATTGTCGTGTCGTTCCCTTCAATCTTGTACTTGTTGTGCGTCTGCCTGTAGGTCATCGTGTCGTTCTTGCAAAAGAAGCCCACCACAGCAATTTCGTCCTCGGGTTCCTCTTGGCTTAACATCAGGTTCTGTGACCATGCAGCCGTGGCTATGCTGGAAAGTGCCAAAGCACAAACCACCATTCTAAGCAATGTCTTTCTCATCTCTATAATTAATTGGATTCAGTAGTGTTTTGGTTTTTCAGAAATTTGTGTTTATTGTATTTCTTGTTTTCCTATTATAAAAAGAGCATTATTGTTTTATCCCAGGCGGCGCTTGACGAAGTCGACGATGAACTGTGCCGTGCCCTCGACGCCCAGCAGGCTGGAGTCCAGGCACAGGTCGTAACTCTCGGCGTGGCCCCACAGTTTGTCGGTGTAGAAGTTGTAGTACTCGGCGCGCAGTTTGCCTATTTTGTCGGCGCGTTTCTCGGCGGCCTCGCGTGTGTCGCAGTCGCCGCGCTCGATGATGCGCCTGACGCGGTCCTCGATGGGAGCATGCAGGAACACGCTGATGACGGGGCAGTAGTCACGCAACACATAGTCGGCAGTGCGGCCCACGATGACGCAGGGCTTGCGGTCCACCAGCTCTCTCATCACCTGGCACTGCGCCTGGTAGATGCTGTCGTCGCTCATCGGCGTCTCGCCGACGAAGGCCGAGCCAGCCATTGCCAGGTTCAGTGGCCACAGGCTGGGGAAGAACTTGGGTGTGCGCTCGTCGGCGGCCTCAAACATCTCGGCATTGATGCCGCTGGCCTTGGATGCCTCGAGCAGCAGTTGCTTGTCGAAGTAGTTGATGTCGAGCATTTGGGCCACGCGCTGTCCCACTTCACGGCCACCGCAGCCGAATTGGCGTCCGATGGCAATCACATAATTCCGGTTGTTTTTAAGGTCCTGGTTCATTGTCTAGGTATCGTATTTACGGGTTTTAGTCTTCCATCCTTGCCGGCCTGTCAAGTGACTCGCGGTCCCGGTAGGGGTCATCGTTGATGACGACTGTGAGCCACTTGAGCGCCTGGCCTGGTGACCACTGGGCAATCACATTGGTGGGGTAGGGTGGTGCGGGGAATTCCACAAACTCGAACTCCTGCACAAACTTCACCTTGCCCTGCCGCTTGAATGTGCGTTCCAACAGCGACATGTTCTCCTTGCTGGTGAGCACCACGAAGTGGTAGCGCCCGTGCTCCAGGGCGCCGTAGTAGATGCTCGGGTCCTGCTTGCCGCGGGTGACGATGTCGTCGCTGCGGGCACCGATGGCCATCTGGCCGTCGGCTTTGGGCTCGAGCAGGAGCACAAAGGTGCGGTTCCTGTAGTCCTCGCTGGCAATGGTGTCCATCACCTGGCCGATGGCGTCGAGCAGGTCGGCGTCGGCATGCTTGGCGGGGGCAAGGCGTTTCATCTCCACGACGATGGTCTTGTCGGGGAGTGAACCGCGCTGTGCCGCAGTGAGTTGGCGGGTCACGATGACTTCGTCATCCTTGGCCCACAGGCAAGTGGCGGCCAGCAGGGCCGCAGCCATTGTGATTATCAGTCGTTTCATCTTTTCAACCTGCTAAATTACATTTTTATTTTGACAAATCGTCAAAGGATTCGTTTAATTTGACCGATTATCGGCGAATGGTTAAAAAACAGCCGTCGATATTTGATGATTATCAGTTTTTACCTAAATTTGCGATTATTAAACCAACTATAAGATTATCAAACCAACAATAAACTGACAAGGATTATGAGAAAGTATTTACTGTTTCTGACGGTGGCGCTGATAGCGCCGTTCACTATGATGTCGCAGGGATGGCCCGCCGACTATGGCGGCGTGGTCCTGCAAGGATTTTTCTGGGACAGTTTCCGGCCTGCCGATAACCAGCCGGGTAAGACGATGGCGACGATGTATGGTGCGGGGTGGGGCGCCAACGACCAGTGGTATGTCCCCGTCACCACCTGGGCCGAGTTGTTGAACCAGAAGGATAATATCGCTCCCTATATCGACCTGCTGTGGCTGCCGCAGAGCGGCGCAACGGTGTGCTCGGACAAGAGTGTGTTCACTACCAAGTGGGAGGCCTGGCGTGCCGGCCATGACGGCTCGTGGGTCTGCACCCATTACGGCGACACCATCAACAACCCCGACTGCATGGGCTTTGTGCCCGTGTTCTACCTGGACCATGGCCGGGGCCTGACCTACGAGGTCAACGGCACGACATGGGCACCCAAGAGTTACTTCGGTACCGAGACCGAACTCATCAACCTCATCAGTGCCTACAAGGCCGCGGGCACCGGCGCCATGGAGGATGTGGTCGCCAACCACAAGGGCGGCCTGAGCACATGGAGCGGTGAGGAATTTGCTGCCGACTTTGTAGACGAGATTGATGTCATCGGCCCCACGACAGGCAAGACCTACAGCATCCAGTGGGAGTGGGACGAGAACGGCAAATGCAAGGACATCTGCTGTGACGACGAGAGCGGCAAGGGCAGCGGCAACTACGACTGCGGCGGCGATGCCGGCAAGGGACCCTGGGCCCGCGATGTAGACCACCACAACCCTGCCACGCAGCAGAAGGAACTGACCTACCTGCGTTACCTCAAGGACGAGTTGGGCTACATCGGCTTCCGCTACGACTACGCCCGTGGCTTCGAGCCCAAGCACTTCGCAGAATACAACACCACGGTGAGGCCCACCTTCTCGGTGGGTGAGTTCTGGGGCACATCGGGCGACATCAAGGACTGGATCAAGGGCGTGTATGACGAGGGCGGCTTCCAGAGTGCCGCGTTCGACTTCCCCCTGCAGGAGCAGATCCGTCAGGCGTTCAACGATGAGCGCGGGCACAGTTTCCGCTTGCTCAAGAATGACGGTCTCATCTGGGACTACCGCTTCAAGCGCTATGCCGTGACATTTATCGATAACCACGACACATTCAAGGACCTGCCCACCGATGCCAGCAACAGCAACTATCAGCACCGTGTCAATCACCAGATTGTTGAGGCCAACTGCTTCATCCTGACGATGCCGGGCACGCCGTGCCTGTTCTATCCCCACTTTATGCACCCGGGATGGCACGACCTGATTGCTCGCTTCATCAAGGCGCGCCGCACCGCCGGCATCACCAACGAGAGCACCGCCTGGAATCCCGATGAAATCGGGGCTTACAGTATCGCTTGGCGCGTCACCGGCGAGAACGGCGAACTGTACCTGCAGTTGGGCGACGAGGCCGTCAATGCGGGCATTCCCGACGGGTTCGCCCAGGTGTGGCTCAACGACGAGGGTACCTGCCGCCTGAGCATCACGGCCTCGCTGGCCGACCAGGTGGACGGTAATGTCAAGCGCGATCTGGTCTATGGCTATCCTGTCATCGACAAGAGCAGCGGCAACTACAGTGCCCCCGTGGCCGTCAATGTGAAGCCTTCGAGCGAGGGCACCGTGCTGGTCTACACGACCGACGGCCATGAGCCCAATGCCTACAGCAAGCAGATTACCGACACCGTGGGCGTGGACTTGTCGTTCGACCGCACGACGACGCTCAAGGTGGGTGTGCTGGCCAACGGTGAAGTGCGTCCCAACAGCGTCGTGACGCGTGAGTATGTTGTGGCAGGCGGCACCGCCAGCGGCCAGATTATGGTCTATGTCAAGTATGACGGAGGCAGCATGCCTTGGGTATATGCCTTTGACGACGAGGACAACAGCCTCACGGGCACTTTCCCGGGCTGGCAGTACAGTTATGAGAACCGTGTCGTTATCGGTGGCGTGACCTGGCTCCATGCAGCGCTGAACGCCAGCAGAGCCAACCTCATCTTGAGCTATGGCAACGACGCGTCCAAGACACCCGACATCATGGGTGTCACCAGCGATGTGTTCTACAGTTTTGCCGACGGTGTGGTCAACGATGTAACGGCAACCTATACCCAGGCGCTCCACAATCCTGTGGTCTCGATTGATTTGGCCAGTGGCGAATACGACCATGCCATCACTCCGCGCCTCACGGCCAGCAACAGCAATGCGGTGATCGTCTACACCGTCGACGGCAGCGAGCCCTCGACGACCAATGGCCGCCAGATGACCACCTATGAGGGCACTGTGACCTTTGACACTGACGGCAGTCATGTGCTCCGCGCCGGTGTGCTCGTTGACGGCAGCGTCATCAATCAGGTGGCCCGCACCTATTATCTCACGGGCAGCGGCAGCAACAGTGTCAACATCTATGTCGCAGCCGACAACGATCCCTATCTCTACGCATGGGAGGAAATCGATGGCCAGAATGTCGCACCCGTGCCTTGGCCCGGCATCCAGTTGACCGATAAGGACGCCCAGGGATGGTATCGCTACTCGCAGAATGTGACATCGTCGCTCAACATCATCCTGCACAACAACTACGGTGCCCAGACCAGGGACATCCGTGGACTGACACCCGGCAGCCACTACTTCAATTACGACGGCGGCACGGGCTACAGCACGGTCGAAGTCGAGGAGTCGCCCGAGCTGCCCTCTTGTGCAACCGGCATGGGCGAGGATGTGTTCTACTGCTACTTCGAGAACAGCAGGCCCTATGCCGCCCCCTATGCCTGGATTTCCAACCAGACGGCGATTTACACCGGCGGCAGTTGGCCCGGCCAGTCGCTCGGTTCGCCTGTTGGCGTCGCCCCGAGCGGAAACCTCATCTACCGATGGGTTTACACCGGCAGCCACACGGCAATGCCGGCCAATGTAATCTTTAGTGATAACGGCAACCAGTCGACCCAGACCGTGGACTTTGAATTTGTCAACGGCGGCTACTACACTGCCGACGGCCTGGTGGGTATCGTCAACGGCAATGTGATGTCACTTGCCGATATCATCGGCAAGGGCCAGATGGGCAAGGAATATGTCGTGGCCAACGACCTGTCGGCCGTCTGGCTGAATGACCCGGGCAAGTGGCTGTGGGTGAAGGACGGCAACGGCGATGCCGTCAATCCCAGCTACAATGTGAACTCGCTGCCCGAGCCCGCTTCGGCACTTTACGCGGAATATGACCAGAGTAATTGGGCGCAACTCATCCTCAGGGATCCCGCTGCCAATGATGATGAGGCGCAGGCCCTCAACGGCGGCATCTTGTTGGGACAGACGGTCATCGGTCGTCTCACCGACCGTGATAACCCCACGATTGAACTGACTGTCAAGCCCGTTTACACGATGGCCGGGGCCTATACGCCTAACGCCTACACGCCTGCCAACTTTGTGGAGCAGACCGATTACTTCATGGTTCAACCCAAGCCGCAGGAGTATGCCAGCATCAAGTCGGCCATCTGCCGTGAACAAATCAACGACACGACCTTTGTCATGACAGTCCCCAAGAGCGGGAACGGCTATAACGACGAGAATCTGCCGGGCGCTTTCATCGCCACGGTCAAGCAGGGCTATTGGCAGGACATGTCGGCCTTCAATCCCGACAGCACATTGCGTGAGGGCTACCTGTACCAGTTGACCGGCATTGTCAGGGCCATTGATGGCGCGCCCGGTCTGCAAGCGGGATTCAGCTCCGATGATGCTTACCACTCGCCCGTCAGCGACCTGTGGCAACTCTACATCGTCAGTGTGGATGAGAGCCAGGCTCCTGGTAAGATGGGCGATGTCAACGATGACGGCGAGGTGGACATCAACGATGTCACCGACCTGATCAGGTTTGTGCTCACCGGCGATTCCACGGGCATCAACCTGGCCAATGCCGACCTGTTGGCCAACGGCTTGGTGGACATCAACGATGTGACTGCTCTCATCGAGAGGGTGCTCAAGGGAGAATGAATTGCAGCCTGTGCCCCTGGAGGTGCGCTTTGCAGGGTCCGGGGGCACAATCAGGCTGCGGGATTTTGATGCCGTACTGTTTTCTTATATTTATAATGTGTAAAGCAGATGGTTCAAAAAATCTGGATAAAGGGCCACTTGATTGAGTTTTTTTATACTTTTGTGCTTTAATACAACTTAAGGTATACTACGATGAAGGAAATAATCTACTTGATGGCATGCATCTTGATGGCGTGCGCACCTCAACCGACGGAACAGCAGGAAGCCCAAGCCGCCACAGCGCCAACCATTGCTCCGACGGCCGCCCCGGCAGGTACTGCCACGACTTTAGCCAGGATGCGTTTCCACTGCGAGAGCGACACCACTGTGATTAATAATTTGCTCTTGCTTGGCCAGCAGAGTGGCCTCACCGACGCTAATGCCCTGGTCGAGTTCTATGCACGCCACTTGTTGGGCACTCCCTATGTGGCCCACACGCTCGAGGGCGACGAGGAGTTGCTCACCATCAACATCCACCAGCTCGATTGTCTGACCTTTATCGAGACGCTCTACGCCTTGACGCGCACCACGATGGAACAGCGCTGCTCTTGGCGGGACTATGCCGCACACATCGAGAATGTGCGCTACCGCGGGGGCGAGATGGGCGACTATTCCACCAGGATTCATTACATGAGCGAGTGGATTATCGACAACCACATGCGTGGTAACCTTGTAGAGGTGACACCCGACATTCCCCATGCCGACTATATGGTCAAGAACATTGACTACATGACGCATCACACCGCCAGTTACCGCCAGCTCAAGGATGACCCGGCAATGGTCGAGAAAATCAGGAAACACGAGTTGCGCAACCACCGCTTTCCTTATCTCAAGCGTTCGTGGCTGAATGACAAGGCCGTGAAGGCGGCATTGCGTTCGGGCGACTTCATCTCGCTGGTGACCAAGAACGAGGGACTTGATGTGTCACACAACGGCATCATCATCGTCGATAAGGGAGAGCCCTACCTGCTCGACGCGTCGATGAGCGGTGGCAAGGTTATGCTCGAGAGCAAGCCGCTGTTCAAATATCTGGAGCGTTCCAAGACCAATATCGGGGTGCGCGTCTACCGCATCATGCAGTGACGAAAACCTGTTTTTGGGGGAGCGCCTCAAGAAATTTCAAAAAAAATAAAATTTTTTTTCGTGTTTCAACTAGCTGTTTTACAGCTGGTTGAAACTGTTTTTGGGCAAATTGTTAATAACTTAGGCGAAAAAAAGTTGCTAAAAAATTTGCCAGTTTCAAAAATGGCAGTACCTTTGCACCGCTTTTCGCCGCTGGTGCGGCGCTAAACAATAGCTCTTTGACATGTTTGCAGCAACGAGTAGTACAAGAGAACAAGGGACAATGTAATGATTGTTCCCGTCGATTCCAAGTCGTTTAAAACGATGTACATCAGGCAGTAAGATACGAGATTCAACCTGAATAGAGGCCAGGGATTAAGCTGGAAAAACTTCGGTCGAGTGTTGCGTTTTCATTTAATTTCTGAAAAGAAAAAAGACGAGATACAACAACGAAGAGTTTGATCCTGGCTCAGGATGAACGCTAGCGACAGGCTTAACACATGCAAGTCGAGGGGCAGCGCGGGGGTAGCAATACCTTTGGCGGCGACCGGCGCACTGG
>Ga0310695_10002509_pt1 | contig 38593 bp, 24 predicted proteins | sample RumenRJG_04DNA_FD_203882 | JGI IMG/M metagenome (GOLD analysis project Ga0310695, IMG submission 203882) | Bovine rumen microbial communities from Lethbridge, Alberta, Canada - RJG_04 (v2) (version 2) | ecosystem: Host-associated > Mammals > Digestive system > Stomach > Rumen | place: Canada...
TCGGACGCGCCTGTCAGCGTCAGCGTCCCGCCCTCATGGATGAACGTCGTGACGGCGGACGCGGCGCCGCCGACATGGAGATTGCCCATCTCCCAGTCTCCTCCCTCCTTGACGACGGTCGATGTGATGTTCGCCAAGGTCCCGACCGTCCACGAGGCGGGTCTGTTCGCAAGCGTCGCCGCAGCGCCGACGCGGAGCGTGACGGGCTTCGCCGGATCCGTGCCGAACGTGAACTTCGTCCAGTCGAACGAGACGCCGTCGGATATGGCGAGCGTTCCCTCCGAAAGCGTCGTCTGCTCAGTTCTGTTCGTGCCGAGGACGAGCGTTCCAGCGCCTGTCTTGGCGAACACGCCGGAGAGAGGTGCGTTCACCGTCGCGGAGACGCCGGGCTTCACGATGACTTCAGGCGTGGTGATCGCCGCCTCCACGCCCTCTGCCGCATTGACCGTCGCGTTGGCGCGGAAGTCGAGCGCGACCGCCGCCACGTCCGCGTCGAGCGAAGCCACGTCGCCCGTCGACGCGAACACCGCATTGTTGTTGCCCTCCCATGCGGACGCGGCGCCATCTACGAGCCAGTTCGAGCCGGCCGTCCATCCGCCGCCGTTCGCGCCGCCGCCCCACACGTAGTCCTTCGCGAAAATGGCGTATGTGAGATAGCCGTCCACCCAGCCCTTCTCTACTTCAAGCGACGCTCCCGCCGAGGTTGCGGCGACGATCTCGCAGTTCGCGGCGTCGGCCTGCGGCATCTCGAAGAGGCGGAACACACGGCCGGATTCCGGAATGGAATGGAAGGTCAGCCGGAACGCCGTCTTCTTTTCCTCCGTCGCGAAGATGTTCGTCGAAGCGGCGACGAGCTTGTCGCAGCCGGTCGCGTCGGCGTCGAGCATGAGCGTTGATCCGGCGGCGAGCGTCAGGGAGTCAAGCGCATAGTCGGCGACCGTCGCGTCCGCGTCGAACCAGCGCAGCGTCGTGTCCTCGCCCACGGATATCGCGGCGACGTCGCCGAGCGCGGTGAACTTCGCCGATCCGCCGCCCGTCACTGCGAGTGCGGCGTGCGGGGCGTCCGCAGCCTTGTTGAACGCGGCGTTGAGGACGACATCGTACCCGGCGGTGTCGAGCGTCGCTCCGCCGGACTTCACGGACACGTTGAGGTTCGCCTTCGCGATCAGCCCATTCGAGTCCACGCCGCTCGCCTTTAGCGTGCCGCCGCTGATGACGAGGGAACACGCTGCGCTGTCTGCGGTTCTGATGTACTTGGCCGAGACCGTCCCGCCGTTGAGATGGAACGTGCCCGTGGAATTGGCGCCGATTCCGATCCCGAACTCGTTGCGCACAAGGAGCGTTCCGCCGTTCATCGTGAACGTGCCGGTCGAGCCGCTGCCTGTTCCCAACCGCAAGTAATAGCAGTCCCAGTCGCCGCCGTCCTTCACGACGACGCCCGTCGCGTTCGCACCGGTGCCCAGATTGAACACCTGTCCGGATCCCGTCTGATGCACGGCGGATGAAACGCCCGTGAACGTGCAGCTGCTTCCTGCCCGGTTGCCGACGTTGAGATCAGCGGGGACCGTCAGCTCGGCGTTGTAGAGCGAAACCGACGAAACGCCGCTAACGTAGAAGTGCCTTGTGGACAGCGTCGTCTTGACGGTTGCCGATTCGTCGCCGATCTTCAGCCAGAAATTGTGGGTGGTGCTGCCGCTGCCTTCGCCCACGTGGAAGTTTTTGTTGTTTGTGCCGTTGAACACGTAAGTGCCGGACTTGAACCACAGCCAGCCGTCCTCGTAGTATCCGAGCCATGTGTCGTCCTTGATGGTCAGCATGTTGGCGGGATCGGTGGCCTCGATGATGTATGGCGCGTTCGCGGAACTGCCTGCGCCGACGTGGATGTTGCCGGTGTAGGTGTAGTTGCCGTCCAGCGTGGCCGTCCTGCTGCCGACGTTCGATACCCGGAACGCCAACGACGCGTTGCCGGCAGGCAGGATGCTGTTCTCCCAGTTCGCCGCCGTGCTCCAGAGCGTGTCGCTTCCGTTGCCCGTCCAGTTCACCGCCTGCGACGACGCGGGCGCCATCGCCACGCACAGCGCGGCCGCAGCCGCAATGCCATTCAGCTTTTTCATCCTAAATTCCTCTGTTGAAGAATTCGCCAAGCCAATTTACCGTGGCCTCCACGGTTCAAACCACATGGTCTGAACACCCGCCGCAGAACGCTCCCTCACTTCAAATCGGCCAAGCGCATCCATTATGCCAAAATTCGGGCTTTTACGCAAGGGGGAAAAATCGAGCGACGTGTCGTTCGTGACGAGCGCGTAGCAGTCCCAGATGCGCCGCCCCTTCGCGCACTCCACGAACTCGAACTCCTGCTGCACGGGCACGGGGGCGTTCTTCCTCGGCCTTCCGCGTGGCCTCGAGGCGCGGCCAGAGCTCCCTCGGCAGCGCGTCCAGCATCGCGAACACGCCCTTCGCGCCGACCTTGCCGGAATGCATCCTGCCGGGCTGCACGTCCACCGTGACGACGATCCTGAGCATCCCGATGAAGGCCGTGTGGTAGTTGTGGCTCGGCCGCCCCGGCTTCTGCGGATGCGCCGCCTTTCCGCCGCAAGAGCCATGCGCCTCACGCGCTCGACCTCGTAGTACATAGGGCGGCGAAGACGCCGCACATGCGCGTCCACCGCGCGAGCGAGCCACCACGCGACAGCCGCCGCGCCCATTACGGCCACGAGAAACACGAGATCGAAGAGCCATTCGCCGTATGGATGCAGGCGCGGGTCGGTGAACTCTAGCGCCGTTTGTGGCATGTGGCCCACGGTGCGCCCGCCACGGAGCGCCTCGCGCCAGAACCTTCGGCGTTACTCGAGAGCGTCGAATCCCATCACGTCCTCGTGGAACCAGCGGAAGAAGCCTGCCCAGCCGGCCTCTACGCCGAGAGGCCCCTTAGCCGACCTGCCGCGCGCGGGAAGAATGCCGCGCCTCTCGAGATGTCGTGAACTGTGTAGTGTAGGCCTTGTGCTACCAATCTGGGGCACCTGTAGGCCTTATGCTCCCAATTGACCGTCCTCGACGGGGAGGCCTTGCGGTTTCACCGTTCGCCACCATCTTCACAAACAACGCCGCACATTCCATGCTGTCGGGACATTCCCAGTGATTATTGAGAACCATGTCAAAAAACTGAAGAGCCTTCTTCAGGTTCCTAGCCGTTCCGTAACCCACAAAAAAACAGAGTGCAAGATGATAGGCACAACCTTCAGGATCAATGGCAAACCCACGCTTGAGCCACTTGAAGCACAAGTCAGCACGCCCCATCATAGAATATGTCATGGCTATGTTGTTTGCTGCCTCCACAATGCCCATGCGCAATGCCTTGCGGTACAACCGCAACGCATTCCGGGGATCCTTCTGCACGTTTGCAAGACCAAGAACGGCATCGCGCTCCCTAGTTTTGGCAACAAGCCGATACCATCTCTCTGCAAGTGACCTGTTCTTTCGCACGTAGAACCAAGCGCCGTTTTCACGCTCCACATAACCATCTGCATAGGCATCCGCGAGCTTCCATGCGGCATCAGCGTCACCTTTCGCCGCCTCTTTCTTCAACACAGCCCAATACTCACCATCCGTCATCTGTCAACTTCCTCTTTGGGAGCCTGCCACCCGCGCTGCGCACGAGAATGTAAATGAGGATAAATTAGCATGGAAACAACATTGACAACTGTTAAAAACAACTTCTTTTACGGCGGGCAACATGCCCGCCGATTTAGGAACGCCGCGAGGTTTCGCGGCGAGAAAGATAAAGTTGTTTTTACACGTTGTTTTTGTTGTTTCCATAGGCAAGATAAAAACCCAATGGCACTGCGCTCATTCGCGTTCGGAAAGTTCGAGCCAGCGGGTTTCGGCGGCATCTAGCTCGGCGCGGGCCGCAGGCAGGCGCACCGCAAGAGCCGCGGCGCGAGAGGGATCCTTCGCGTAGATGGTTCCATCCGAAAGATCGCGCTCGGCGGCTGCTATCTCCTCCTCAAGCGCAGCGATCTGATCAGGAAGCGCAGCCAGCTCGCGGGTCTCCTTGTAGCTCAGCTTGCGCGCGGAAGCGGGAACGGCGACGGCAGGCTCGGCGCGCGGCGCAGATGATGACGCCTCCTCTGCGGCGGCGCGTGCGGACGCCTTCAGCATGCGTGCGGCCTCTTCGTACCCGCCCGCGCAGATGCGCACCGTGCCGTCACCTGGAAGGACGTATGTTGATGTGACCACGTTGTCGAGGAACGCGCGGTCGTGAGAGACCACGAGCAGCGTCCCCTTGTAGTTCATCAGCTGCTCCTCTAGAAGCTCAAGCGTCTCGACGTCGAGGTCGTTCGTTGGCTCGTCCATCACGAGGAGATTAGACGGCGCGAGAAAGAGCCGCGCGAGAAGCAGACGCGCCTTCTCGCCGCCGGAGAGCGCCTTCACCGGCGCGCGGGAGCGTTCGGGCGTGAACAGAAAGTCCTGCAAGTAGCCGTACACATGCTTCTGAACGCCGCCCACCGTGACGAAGTCGCGATCCGTCGCCACGATCTCCTTCACGGAAAGCTCGGGATCAAGGCGGGAGTGAAGCTGGTCGAAGTAGGCGATCTCAACGCGCGTTCCCATCGTCACGCTGCCGGACGTCGGGGCGAGCGCGCCCGTGAGCAGTTTTAGAAGCGTCGTCTTGCCCACTCCGTTCTCGCCCACCACGCCGATGCGCTCGCCGCGCAGGACGTCCGCCGTGAAGTCTTTCACCACCGTACGCGCCGCCTCCTCGCCTAACGCGGCGGGGTATGCGAACGACACGTTCTCGATCTTGATCACGCGCTCGCCCGATGCGCCCGCCGTGTCGATCTTCAAGCTTGCCGTGCCAGGTGCCACGCGGCGGCGCGCGAATTCGAGGCGCAGCTGGCGCAACGCCTCCACGCGACCCTGGTTGCGCGTGCGGCGCGCCTTCACGCCCTGACGGATCCACGCCTCTTCCTGCGCGAGCTTCTTGGCCTTCTTCGCCCAGAGAGCGGCCTCGTCGGCGGCAAGGTCGGCCTTGCGCTGCTGGAACGTGCGCCAGTCGCAGTTCCAGCCGGCCAGCTGGCCGCGGTCGAGATCATAGACGTATGTGGCTACGCTCCGCAGAAACGCGCGGTCGTGGGTGACGAATAAAAACGCCGTCTCGCCGGAACGGCGGATGTAGCTTTCGAGCCATTCGATGGATGCGATGTCGAGATGGTTGGTGGGCTCGTCGAGAAGCACGAGGTCAGGGCCGTCGGCCAACGCGCGCGCCAAGAGCACCCGCCGCCGCATGCCGCCGGAAAGCGTGTTGAAGACGGCATCCGCCTCGAGCCCCATCTGCGAGATGAACTTCTCCGAGCCGGCGATTTCGCGCACAGTGCCTGGACGGTCGCTCGGCACCTCCTGCTCAAGGTAGGCTACCTTGAGGCCTGGCGCGCGTATTATCTCGCCGGCGTCAGGCTCGATGCGCCCGGCGATAACCTTCAGAAGCGTGGACTTCCCCTCTCCGTTGCGGCCCGTCACGCAGGCGCGCACACCGCTCTCCACGTTGAGCGAGACATCCTCCAAAACAGAGTCACCCCCGAAAGCGAGGGTGACGCCGTGCAGTGAAAGAAGATGGCGAGCCACGTCTAGCTTACGCCGTTGGGCGCGGCGGCTCCTTGTGGCGGTACGTTATGCGGCCCTTGCCGAGGTCGTACGGCGATATCTCCACAGTCACCTTGTCGCCAATGGCGATCTTGATGAAGAATTTGCGCATCTTGCCCGAAATGTGGGCAAGCACCTCGTGTCCATTGTCCAGCTGGACTTTGTACATCGTAGCCGGAAGCACCTTGATCACGGTGCCAGTTACTTCTATCGCACTGTCGTCTTCTTTTGCCATAAGGTCTCTTTTGGGGTTAAAACAATGTGCAAATGATATCACACTAGCATCGCGCAGTCAATAGAGCCACGCGAAAAAGTTGAAATCAGAGCACATCTTCGGGGGCTTCAACCACGAACACAAGGTGGTATGTGCCCGCGCCGAGCATGGCGTGGTCGTGGGGACGATCCCCCCAGCTGTTGTCGCCGCCCACGCCCATCTGCGCGGCATCCACGTTCACCGTCACGCGGTCTTCCACCTTGAGGTCGATCTGGTGCTTGGCCTTCTCGAGCGAATGCTGCGAATACGGCCACGCGTTGAAACCGAACGGCTGGTTGACCGCCGTGATCTTCACCTTCCTGCCGCCCGCTCCGGCGATCTCAAGCGACGTGCAGCCAGTGCGGTAGCCCTGCTCGTTGGGCTCCACGTAGTTGTCGGGGTTGAGGCGATTGGCGGGATACTCTATCGTGCCGGTCTTCGGGTCCATGAGGCCCGAGACGAGCCCCACCTTGGCCATGAACTCGCCGAAGCGGCAGGAGGTGCGGCGGTCGCAGTAGTTCTCGTGCGGACCATACCCGCACCACTTCACGTCGGTGAAGTCCTTGGGCAGGGTGAACGTTACGCCCACGCGCGGAATGGGCGGCAGCTTGCGCCCCTTCTCGACGACGAGCGTGAAGTCGACGAGCTTCTTTCCGCCGCCGAGGTCCTTGACCTCAAGCGTGGACTTGACGCCTTCGGGCATCTTCTGCGAGGAGGTGGCGTCCTTCCAGACTCTGCACACGTTCGGCATGTGCCAGCCCCAGTCGTTGTCGATGGGCGCGCGCCAGAGATTGATCTTGAAGGCGTCCGCCTTCGCGGCGCCCTTGGCCTTGGGCTCGGCGCGGGGCGTGAACGGCTTCACGAAAGTGTCGGTGGCGATGATTTTGCCGCCGCGCATGAAGGCGAAGTTCACGGCGTCGCCGTCCGGGACGTTGATCTCCACGTCCTTCGTCTCGTCGGGGCCTATCGCCGGCATGGCGAAACCACCCAAAAACGCGGTCTTGCCGTCCTTGACCACTTCGCAGAACGCCTCCACTCCCTCCAGCGACGTGAAGCGCCAGGAGTTGTAGATCGTGGCCTTCTTCGTAGCCCAGTCCCACTTGTCCACATGCACAGGCTGGTAGGCGTGCTTGATCTCGTACGCGCCGGGCTGAGGCTCGCGCGTGGCGCTGATGAAGCCGTTGCAGTTGAAGTTGTCGTCGTTGGGCTGGTCGCCCCAGTCGCCGCCGAACGAGAGCCAGGTGCCGCGGTGGTCCGTCTTCCACACGGCCTGGTCCGCGAAGTCCCACACGAATCCGCCCTGCATGGAGGGGTACTTGCGCACGAGGTCCCAGTAGTCCTGCACGTCGCCGTTCGAGTTGCCCATGGCGTGCACGTACTCGCAGAGGATGAAGGGTTTCTTCGGGTTGTTCTTCACATACTTCTCCACGCCCCAGGGACGCGTGTACATCGGGCACTTGATGTCGCTGTGGTCGCTGTCCTGCGCGCGCTCGTACTGGATCGGGCGCGTGGCGTCGATCGCGCGCATGGCCTTGTAGAGGTCGGCGAAGTTGGGTCCGTCGCCCGCCTCGTTGCCCATCGACCAGATGACGACCGAGGGATGGTTGCGGAACGTCTTCACCATGTTGACGCCGCGTTCGATGTGGGCGGCGTGGTAGAGGGGATTCTTCGCGAGCGTGTTCGCGCCGTATCCCGCGCCGTGCGACTCGATGTTCGCCTCGCACACCACGTAGATGCCCTCGCGGTCGCAGAGCTCGTACCACGTGGGGTCGTTGGGGTAGTGGCAGGTGCGAACGGCGTTCACGTTGAACTCGTGGAAGATGGCGATGTCCCGCTTCATGCCCTCGAGCGTGACGGTGTAGCCGCCTTCGGGCTGCATCTCGTGGCGGTCGGTGCCCATGAAGAGGGCGCGCTTGCCGTTGATGTAGAGGACGGCGTTCTTGATCTCGACCTTGCGGAAGCCGACGGGGAAGGCGCGCCAGTCGTCGCCCACGCGCACCGTCTCGTAGTAGAGGTGCGGCGCCTCGCAGTTCCAGAGCGTGGGATTGTCGTACGTCTTGCGCAGGAGTTCGCGTCCGTTCTCGTCGCGCGCGACGACGGTGCCTTTCGAGTAGTCGTCGCTGAGGGTCGTCTCCACCACGAGGTCCTTCGGCGCGGAGGGCTGCTCGGCGACGAGCCACACGTCGCGGAAGATTCCGGAGAAGCGCCAGAAGTCCTGGTCCTCGAGGAACGTTCCGTCGCAGTGCTTGAGCACCTCGACCTCGAGTGCGTTCGCGCCGCTCTTCAGGAACGAGGTGAGGTCGAACTCGGCCGGCAGGCGGCTATCCTCGGAGTAGCCCACGTCCTTCCCGTTCAGGCGCACGTACATTGCGGACGACACGCCGCCGAAGTGTATGACGACGCGGCGCCCCTTCCACGAGTCGGGAATCGTGAACGAACGGGAGTACAGGCCCACGGGGTTGCGGAAGCGCCTGCTCGTGAAGTGCTTCGGCGGCTCTGCCATCGGGTTGCCTTCCTTGTACCCGGCTACGGGATAGGTGACGTTGACGTAGAGAGGCGGATCAAAGTCGCCCTGCAGCTGCCAGCAGCCGGGCACCTTGATCTTGGTGGACTTCTCCCACTGCGCGTCGACGTTGTGCTTCCACTTGAAGTCCCACGTGCCGTTGAGCAGCTCCAGCCACTTCGACTCCGTGCGCGCAAGCTCTCCCTTCGCGATCTTCAGCGCCTTCTCGGCGCTCTCGCACGGAACGGCAATCGCGCGCGCCGGCAGGCGGTTGATGGAGTTGACGCCGGGATCGGCCCAAGGAGCCTTCTGCTGGGCCTGGGAGAGCGTCAAAACGGCTGCTGCAGCCACGAAAAGTGCAGTCTTTGGATTCATGATGCTTGTCCTCTTATTCTGTTCGTTGTTTGTTTATTATACCAAAGAAACGCGCCCGCTTCCACCACCTTTTATGATTGTGGAATTGTGCAATTGTGGAATTGTGCAATTGTGGAATTGTGCCATTATGAAATTGAAGGCGGACAATTCCAGAATGTCTCAATGCCACAATGCCATAATTTCAGGATGCCATAATGACAGGCAGGACAGACGACAGAGGACAAAGGACAAAGGATCTGGCTGAAGAGTGCTTCGCGAGATCCAGCCTTCATCCTCTGTCCTCTGTCTTTTGTCCTCTGTCCTCCAACTCCAATGGAATGTTGCCAGTGTTGCCAATATCCAGTTCCAATGACCAATTGACAACTGGCAACATTGGAATTGGCAACACTTCCACATTGGCAACATTTTCACCCGGCATTACGGCTGCGACGAAGCGCTGAGGGCACTCGTTTGCGGCGCGTCAATGTTGTTACGGGGACAGATGACCCTCCCTCAGGCAGACTGTCTGCCATAAGAATTAAAGAACTGAAGAATTGAATGCGCTCGCGTTGCTCGCTATTTGGCGAACCCTTGGACTGGGCGAACAGACTGCCCGTAGTAGCGGTTGCGGCTGCCCGTGTAGTGGCCGCCCGAATAGAAGTAGAGGTTCCGCGCGTTGTAGTAGTCCGAGCACGGAACGGACGACCAGAAGTTGCCGTACGAACCGGCATTGTCGAGCGAAGTCCCAATGCCGTAGCCGGCGGCGGGAAGGAAAATACCGGCGGAAGCATATTCACCGTTGCCGCGGACAAAATACCCTTTAACACCATCCTTTGCTATCCAAGTCCACTTGCACTTGTCACCAAGATCTTTCAACTCCTGCTTTGTCGGCATGCGCCAATTGCCACCCCAGTGCACATGCGCCGCATCGTGCTCTGGCGCAAGAACGCCATCCGAAGTAATCCATCCTATACGATGCAGCGTATCGAGGTCTTTTCTGCAGGTCGGAAGGTTCTCAATTTCAAACGAGAAGTTTGATGAAGAACCCGCATATAGCTCTTTAGATGGTTTGGCGCTCGCCACCCAGGCATTGCCTTCGCGCTTGTAGCCGACGGTATCCCCCCACCAGAAATAGTAGCCGTAATCTTCAGGCTTCTCCGCGCCGATGTTCGTCTCAGCCCAGTACGGGCCGTTCTCCCAAAGCTGGACACCTTTGTGACTAGCTTTGGACACAAATCGGCCATTACTAAGCCACCAGCCGCATAAAACCGCAAGGCCGAGCGCCACAGCGGCAAAGACACCTTTCTTGGCCACAAAACAGCGCAACACTACTGAACAGGCACGCAAGACGCGCGGCACTAACGGCGGGCGCGACCCTCCCGATTGCGGCCCGCTCGGTGATCGGGCCCTACCACTCTGCGACTCTGAGTCTCCGCGCCTCTGCGTTAAAACATCTCCCTCCAGTACAGCCGCGCAGGTGGCGGGGCGGTCCTCTGGCTTCTTAGCGAGGCCGGCCATTATCCCCGCCGTCAATATGGCGTTCCCAGTCAGCGGCTCAGGCTGCTTGTTCTTGATCTGATCTTCAATCGACCCTCGCACAAACGGGGGCTCGCCCTTCAGGCATTCGTATGCCATCGCGGCGAAGGAATACACATCCTGCGCGGGCTTCGGCGATTCGCCCATCAGCTGCTCGGGGCTCATGTAGAGCAGCGTACCGCTCGAGAGCTTCCCCGTAACGCGCGTCATCGTCTCCTGGATCTCTCTGGCGATGCCGAAGTCTAGAATAAACGGATGACCATCCCTGCGGATCATCACGTTCGCCGGCTTGACGTCGCGATGCACCACACCCTCGCCATGCGCGTAGTCCAGCGCGGCGGCGATGGGGCACAAAACTCTTAAGACCTCATCCTCGGATAGTCTGCCCTTCTCGGCAAGGTACTCATCTAGCGTCTGACCGTCAATGTAGTCCATCACGAGAAACGGATTGCCGTCGTTCTCCTCAAAGGCGCGTATCTGCATGATGTTTGGATGAACGAGCTTCATCGCCACGAGCGCCTCGGCCTTGAGCTGGGCGTACGCGCGCTTGTTGCTCACGAGAATGCTCGACAGCATCTTGACTGCAAAAGGCTTGTTGTCGAGAAGCGTGTCTTCAACGAGCCACATAGCGCCCATGCCGCCCTGCCCGAGCTGCCGGACTACGCGGTACCGCCCGGCGAGGAGCGTTCCCTTGCCGCCCGGCTGCATCGTCTGCGCATTGTCAATTGTGTCGTATGTCATCGTGTTTACTTGGCTAACTTCAGATTCAACCGTTGGCCTCAACAACAATCATGTTTATTATATCATGTGTTCATGCTGGACTCAATAGGGAACAAAGGCAGTTGCAGTTCGTTAATTGTGGGATTATGGAATTGTGGAATTATGACATTATGAAATTATGAAATTGAAGGCGGACAATTCCATAATGGCATAATGCCACAATGCCATAATTTCAGAATGCCATAATCACTACGGGGGACAGTCCCCGCGCGGTTTCCGCAGTTTGCAAGTTTTAGGGTTTGACGGGGACAGACCCCGCGCGTTTTCCAAGCGCATTAAGGTGGGAAACAACCAGAACAACTTGAAAAAACAACTTTGAAGAGGTGCGCGGGCTAACTCGCCCTCGCGCATTTTTTCATCTGTTTGTCACAGAAAGGATTTAGTGTAAAAGTGCCGCTTTGGATGAGCCGATGGGCGCGGGCGAGTTAGCCCACGCGCCAAAGACAGGTTGTTTTCAAACAGTTGTTTCCATTCAACTGGACTCCTCCGACTCCACAGTGACTGTCCCCGCGCGCTTCTTCACACACCTCTGCGTCCTTCGCGCCTCTAGATTTCACGGGCGCTTCTTGGACGTCTTGAAGTCGTATGCGCCGAGGATGCGGCGCTGTTCGTCCGCCGCGCTTACCATCATGAGCCGGTAGTTCGCGCCGTCCGGAGCAACATCCACCACCGCATGCACGCCTTTGAACGATTCAGGCGCAAAGTCCTTCAGCCACGGCTCGGCGGCATCTTCCCTGCGGCGCCTCTCCGGGAGAATCCCCGGCGCGTAGAGGCACGGCCAGTCGGCCTTCGCGAGCCGCCGCATCGTCGGGCGGTTCATGTGAGCGTCGTGCCACACGCCAGCCACGACCACGCGGGCGCGAAGCGCCTTCACGAGCGCATCGGGCATGCTGTGGTGGCCGTGGTGGTTCGCCTTCGCCACGTCGACCTGCGGACACTCCGCCGCGAGGAAGTCCTCGATCTCCACTCGGCTTCCGTCCGGCTTCTTCATGCCTGCGGAGAAGTCCCCGCCGTTGTAGTAGCGGAAGTCCCCAAGCGAGAACACCATCGCTAGCGAGAGAGGGTTCTCGTCGAACTTGCTTCTGGGCCTGCCCATGGCCTCGCCAAGGTCGAGCACGGATCCGTCGCGGCGCAGCAGGCATCCGCGCGCACAGAGCGGCGTGAACGAGAAGCCCTTGCACCCGCCGTGGAGAAGGCGTATCTGGTCGGATCCCTTTTCAAGCCGGAACCTCTCTATCTTTATGCCGCGGCGTTCGACCTCGGCATAGACCTCCTTAAGGTGCTTGACGGTGTAGTCGTCGAACTTGTCGGGACGCGGAGCCGGGTCGTCCATATTGGGCCAGGACCTGTCGATGAACCTGCCGAAATCGAGGAACTCCATGGCCTGCCCGATTCCGCTTAGGCTGAACTTGCCGTTGGCGCTTCTGCCTGCGTTGAAGGGCAACCCGCCAGCATGGTCGCTGTGGTAGTGGGAGAGGATGAAGTAGTCGACCTTCTTTCCGTTCGGGTTGTCCGCCAGCACCCAGCGGGCGGTCCACTCTCCTGCGCGGCGCGAACCGTTCGGCATGGCCGGCACTCCACAGCAACGGTAGTCGCCGCAGTCTATGAGCGCCGACGTGCCGTCCGGAAACACGAGGAACGACGCCTCGGAGCTTCCGGTGTAGAGGGTGGTTATGCGGAAGCGCCCCTTCTCCCACTTGGGGAGAGTGGCGCCTGCAAGCGGATGCTTTGTCATTTCGGCCCATACGCGGCCACCGAGGGCGCCAACGCCCAACATCGCGAAGCCCTTGCCTATAAACGCGCGCCTGCCGCACGCGGAGATTGTCTGGAGTGTAGCATCTTTCATGATTGACCTTCCTTCGTTTAGATTGGCCACGGCCACGCGCAAAGACGAGTCCATCTGCTAGCCGATGGAGGGCTTGCGGCCTTCGAGGGCGGGATTGTGGTGGGCCCAGAGGGCCTGACGGGCGACGCCGAGCATTATTGCGGCGTCGTCGCGGGTCTGCACGCCGCGCGAGAAGATGCGGTGTATGCCCTGCATCATGTGCTCGGTCTGCTTCTCGTTCATGAAGCCGATGTCCTGCAGCATCGTCTGCCAGTTCTTCATGAGCTGCATCTTCTGCGCCTGCGGGGCGGGTGGCGCCTTCTCGTGCGGCGGCTGGTAGCTGCCGGTTGCGGTGAAGAGCTCGTAGCAGGTTATGAGCACGGCCTGGGAGAGGTTGATCGAGGTGTAGCCCTCGTCCACGGGAATGCGGATGAGATGCGTGCACTGGGCGACCTCCTCGTTGAGAAGGCCCTTGTCCTCACGCCCGAAGACGAGCGCCACGGGACCGGTCTCGGCGAGCGAAAGGATCTCGCTCGCGCAGTCGCGCGGCGCCTTCACGTGCTGGCGGTAGAGGCCTCCGCGCGCAGTCGTGCCGACAACGGCCACGCAGTCCGCCACAGCCTCCTCGAACGTGGCGAACTCGCGCCGGGCGGCAAGTATGTCCGTCGCGTGCACGGCCATGCGCTCCGCCTCGTCCCAGCTGTTCTGCAGATTCGGCGCGGCGAGAACGAGGTTGCGGAAGCCCATGTTCGCCATAGCGCGGCACGAGCTGCCCACGTTGCCGGTGTAGAGCGTGCCAACGAGCACAACCCTTATGTTGTCCAGCACTGACGCCATATTGTCATGCACCTCCGTTGTATGTGCGCCCTACCGGCGCGACGAGCCTTCGGGCGGCTTGAAGCCCTGTGGGGCGGACGACCTGTGCGGCAAGGAGCCTTTGGGCCTTTTTTCGTTCAGCGGGTTGCGTTCGCTTGCGCACAGCGTTCCCTGATACGCGATCTGGTAGCCCTGCCCGTCATTTGCAAGATGCGCCACGAAGCAGCCTGTGCCCTGCACGAGATACTCCCACTTCTCGTCGTCCGTCATGAAGAGGTTGCCGAACGGCGAGAGGCGCTGGTAGGCGATGAAGCGCGTGTTGTCGGGCAGCGTCACGCGCACCTTGAAGCGCGTCTTGTCCTTGACAGTGCGCCCGTTGGGGAGCGTGACGTTGTAGAAGTGGTCCTTCTCGTCGCGCCCCTCCTCCACGGTGACGTAGTTGTTCGCGTCGTCCACGTACCGCTTCACTGCGGTGGCCTCAAACGACGTGCAGCCCGTGAGCACGAGCTGCGCCGCCGCCGCGAAGGCCATGATTGCCGTCAATGCGCGCATCGTTGCGTCCTCGTGCGTCCAAGACTAGGCGTTGTACGTGGCGGCGGATGTGGTGCCGCCGTGTCCGGTCCAGTTCGTGTGGAAGAACTGTCCGCGCGGCGCGTCGAGACGCTCGTACGTGTGGGCGCCGAAGTAGTCGCGCTGCGCCTGCAGCAGGTTGGCAGGCAGGCGCTCCGTCGTGTAGCCGTCGAAGTAGCTGAGCGCGCTCGTCATCGTGGGCGCGGGGATGCCGTAGGAGAGCGCGGTGGACGCCACCTTGCGCCATGCTGGCACGAGCTTTTCGATCGTCTCCTTGAAGTACGGGTCCAGCAGCAGGTTGGAGAGCTGCGGGTCGCGGTCGTACGCCTCCTTGATCTTGCCGAGGAACACGCTGCGGATGATGCAGCCGCCGCGCCACATGAGCGCGATGCCGCCGTAGTTGAGGTTCCAGCCGTACGTCTTCGCCGCGGTGCGCATGAGCGTGTAGCCCTGCGCGTAGGAGATGATCTTCGACGCGTAGAGCGCCTGGCGTATCGCCTCAACGAACTCCGCCCTGTCGCCCGTGAACGCGGGCACCTTGCGCGCGTACGCCTTGGCGGCGGTCACGCGGTCGGCCTTCATCGCGGAGAGGCAGCGCGCGAACACGGCCTCGCCGATGAGAGTGAGGGGCACGCCCTCGTCGAGCGCGGCGATGCCGGTCCACTTGCCGGTTCCCTTCTGGCCGGCCGTGTCGAGGATCTTCTCGACGATGGGCGAACCGTCTTCGTCCTTGAAGGCGAGGATGTCGCGCGTGATCTCGATGAGGTAGCTGTCGAGCTCGGTCGTGTTCCAGCGCTTGAAGACCTCGTGCATCTCGTCGTCGCTCATTCCGAGAAGGTCGCGCATGAGCTGGTAGCTCTCGCAGATGAGCTGCATGTCGCCGTACTCGATGCCGTTGTGCACCATCTTCACGAAGTGGCCCGCGCCGTTCTCGCCCACCCAGTCGCAGCAGGGCGAGCCGTCCTCAACCTTGGCGCAGATCGCCTGGAAGATGGGCTTCACGAAGGGCCATGCGGCGGGCGAGCCGCCGGGCATCATGCTGGGACCCTTCAGCGCGCCCTCTTCACCGCCCGAGACGCCCGTGCCCACGTAGAGGAGACCCTTGGACTCCACGTACTGCGTGCGGCGGATCGTGTCGGGGAAGTGGCTGTTGCCGCCGTCGATGATGATGTCGCCCGGCGAGAGCAGCGGGATGAGCTGTTCGATCATCGCGTCGACGGCCGCGCCCGCCTTTACCATCAGAAACACCTTGCGCGGCGCGGCGAGGCTCTCCACGAGCTCCTCCACCGAGTGGCAGCCGATGATGTTCTTGCCCTTTGCGCGTCCTGACGTGAATGCGTCCACCTTCTCCACCGTGCGGTTGTAGCACGCCACGGTGAAGCCCTTGGACTCCATGTTCATGATCAGGTTCTCGCCCATCACGGCGAGGCCCACGAGGCCGATGTCTGCTTTCTGCATGTTCTTGTTCCTTTGGGTGGTGTGGAGAAAATCAGTTGGCACGCAGGAGAAGTCCGACGGAGGCGACTTCGGCGGCGTCGAGCGCGTAGGCGGGATCGACTTCCAGCGGCAGCGATTCGGGTACCTGCACGCCGGCCTTCGCGAGCTGACGGCGCCACTTGGCCTGGAGGTCGGCGCGGCAGGTGGCGGGGGAGTCCTTGCCCTCGGCGTTCTTCACGGGCGAGAATTCGTCCGCGCGGTCGAACGCGAGGCAGCTGACGCCCTTCGCGTCGGCCAGCGCGTCGAAGATGAACTTCTCGAACTTGTAGCCGTTCGGCTCGGAGGGCTTCACCGTCTTGCCCGAGGCGTCCACCGTGGCGATCTTCTTGTGGGCGAGATGGAGCGGCATCGCCTTCGAGGCCTCGCGCTCGAGGAAGGCGCGGTCGAACACGTGGATTGCGGGCGAGCCGAACTTGAAGTAGAGGTCGCCCGTCTTCGTGCGGCGGGTGTTCATCTCCTCTGTCATCTCGGTGTACTCGATCATGTCGAAGTGGCCGTCGCGCTTAACCACCATGCCGAGGCCCTCGTAGGGATCGCGCTTGGCGCAGAGCTTGAGGGAGTACTCGCTCTTCTCTAGCGTGTGGAGGCCGATGAAGGCGGGATCGGCCACTTCGACCATGGGGTTGTCCACCTGGAAGTAGAAGAGAGTCTTGACGCCGCGCGCCTTCATGTCCTTGAAGCAGCCGTTCGCCTTGAGGGCGCTGATCATGCCGCCGTGTCCGTCGGGGCTCATGAACACATGACCGGGGGCGTCGAGGATGATCTTGCCGTCTGCCGTCATGCCGGGCCACATTCCCTGGCGGAAGAAGACGACGTTCTTCGGATCGAGGCCGAAGTAGTCGTTCTCCTCGAAGTGGGCGACCGTGGCGTCGTAGTTGGCGGCGCTAGTCATCACGTAGAACGGAATCGCGGCCTTGTAGCGCACGCTGAGGGCGAGTATCTTGCGCGCGTGGAAGTGGAAGAGCGAGGCGCCTGTCACGGGGCCGATGGAATACGCGCCCTTGGGACCATCGTAGCCGAGGCGCGAGCCCTGCCCGCCCGCGACGAGCAGCACGCCCACGCGTCCCACGGCAAGCTCCTTCTCGCCTGCGGCCACGGCCTTCTTAAGCGGGGCGCCCTTGAGCTGCGCCACCTTGGGCGCTGTGGGCTTGCCTTTCTTCGCGGCGGCCGCTCCGCCGCTCGCGAGAATCGCCGCGCAGCGCTTCAGCTCCTTGAAGTCTATCGTCTCCACCTGCGCGAGAAGCGCCTCGCGCTCCTTCGCAGAAAGCTGCTTCCAGAACTGGAGCACGTGCCCCTGGCCGTTTTTCTCGAGAACGGACTTCGCCTCGTCGTATGTCATTGCTGCTTCCTTTTGCTCGTTATGATCGTGTGGCCTTTATGCCGCGCCGCTCCGGACCGGGACGACGCGCGGGGACGCACCGTCCCCGAAAAGCGGGAAGATTATAGCACATTTTTCCGGCGCGTTAAATTCAAAAGGGCCGGGGTTGCGCTTTTCCAGATGAAGCCTATGCGGCTCTGGTGCGACGGAGGAAGTCGAAGGTCGTGCGCGCCACGACGGGCGAGAGAAGCACGAGCGCGACGAGGTTGGGGAACGCCATGAGGCCGTTGAAGACGTCCGCAATGCCCCACACCGCCGACACCGTGAGGTACGGCCCCACGAACACGACTGCGACGTAGGCGATGCGGTATGCGTTGATGGCCCATGGGCGCTTCGTGCCAACTAGGTATTCTAGGCATTTCTCCGAGTAGTATGCCCAGCCGAGAATCGTTGTGAACGCGAAGAACGCGAGAGCCGTCATCAGGAAGAACGACGCGATTATGCTCGAATGCGGGCCGAGGAAGGCGAGGCCGCGACTGAACGCCTCGATCGTGATGTCGACGCCCTTGAGCCCGAGCGACGGTTCCCATGCGCCGGTGACGACGATCGCAAGGCCCGTCATCGTGCAGATCACGATCGTGTCGATGAAGGTGCCCGTCATGCACACGAGCCCCTGGCGCGCCGGCTCGTTCGTCTTTGCTGCCGCGGCGGCGATCGGCGCGGACCCCAGGCCCGCCTCGTTCGAGAAGATGCCGCGCGCCACGCCTTTCTGAATGGCGATGAACACAGTTCCCACCACGCCGCCCGTGAACGCCTTCGGGTTGAACGCGGCCTTCACGATCAGCTCCACCGCTTCGGTCACCTTCGAGAGGTTGCCCATCAGGAGGAACACGATGATCGCCACGTAGAAGATGGCCATGAAGGGCACGATCACCATCGAGACTTTTGCGATGCGCCTGAGTCCGCCAATCACCACGAGGCCCACGCACGCCGTCACCGCGATGCCGGCCAGGACCACCGGCATGGAGTAGGTGGTGCCGAATAGCTGAATGCCCGTCGTCATGTCGGAGGGGTTGAAGTTCGGGTCGAAGAAGCGCTGCACGGCCGAGGTGATGCCGTGGATCTGCGTGATGGTGCCGATGCCCATGATTCCCGCGAGCGTGCCGAAGAACGCGAACGCCACGGCGAGCGGTTTCCAGCGGCGGCCGAGTCCTTTTTCGATGTAGTAGAAGGGGCCGCCAAGAACGCGTCCGTCTGCCGCCACCTCGCGGTATTTCACGGCTAGCAGACCCTCTGCGTATTTCGTGGCCATGCCGAAGAACGCGGCCACCTCCATCCAGAAGAGGGCGCCGGGTCCGCCCGTGCCTATCGCCGTGGCCACGCCCACGATGTTTCCCGTGCCGATCGTCGCCGAGAGCGCGGTGCACAGCGCGCCGAACGAGCTCACCTCGCCCGACACGCCATCCCCCTCTTCCTGCTGGAACATGTACTTGAAGGCGCGCTTCAGGTTGAAGACGTGGCTGAGGCGCAGATAGAGCGTGAGGATCATTCCGGTGGCCAGGATGGCGGCTATGAGCGGCACGCCCCACACCCAGTTGTCGGCCGTATCCACCATGCCCGTGAAGGCGTCGAGCCAGCCGCTTGAGGCTTCCACCGAGGCAGCCACGCCGGGAGCGGCCCGCACGGCCTCCGGCTCGGACGCCACGGACTGCAGCGCCGTGGGCGCAGTCTGCGCGAGCGTAGGAAGTGTTCCGCAGCAGAACGCCGCTGCGGCCATGAATGATATTGCCACGAATGTCTTCATGGCCAAATGATACCATGCCCGCCTTCAACCGTCAAGCGTCAACATTCACCGGATCGGCCGCGCATTGGCGCATGCCGATTTCCGTCCTGGGCGCTTGCGCGGAGTGCGGGGATTTGGTAAACTAGGCGTGTTAAGACTGTTGTTCCGGCTAACGGGAGGAGAACAATGCTGAAATCGAGATTCATGTTTGCAGCGGCCATGGCGGCGTGTGCGTACGCGCTCCATGCAGGCAGAACTATCGAGGCCGACTACACGCTGGAGGCCGACGAGGACTGGAGTTCGGAAGGCACCGTGACGATAAACGCCGGCGTGGTCGTGAACCTCAACGGGCACGACCTCCGGGTGGGCGGGCTCGCCGGGGAAGGCCGCATCGTCTCGTCCACCGCAAATCTCGTCGCCAACGGCAGTTTCGAGGTTTTCAATGCAGCCATTTCCGGAACGTCCGGCGGCTTCGCCGCAGATGGCCTCGCGCCGGATTCCTGGACATATGCACTTGGTGCAAACGCGTCGTCCGGTTGGGCCAAGAGCAACGACAAGACGTGGAGCTCCGGCGTTTCCGCCCACGACGGCGGCTTTTCCGTCTTCTGGTGGTGCAAAGACGCCGCCGGCAGGGATGCGGCGCTTGTGCAGACCGTGACGGTGGAGGCGACTGGTCTCTACAGGCTCTCATTCTGGACGTCGTGCCGCCCCGGCAACGCCGTATTCAAGAACATGCGCCTGCACGCGGAGGTGGACGGACAGCCGCTTGGGCACGCCACATGCGGCGACGTTGCCTGGCGGAAGACGGTGTTCGACGTTGCGCTCATGGCAGGCACGCACGAAATCGCGTTCCGGTCGGACGGGACGGGCGGCGCGTCAAACCCATGCGCGCTGTTCGACGACGTCTCGCTCCGCCGCAGGTCGTCCCTGCGCCTCGTCCAGTCGGCCGGCGGCGCGTACGACCGCTGCGGAATCTCAGTGGACGAAAACGTGCGTGTGGTCGCCGAGTCTCAGACGCTTTCCGCCGACTGCGACTGGAGCGCGCTCGGCCCGGTGACGCTCGCGGGCGGCGCCGTGATCGACCTCGCGGGGCACGACCTTTCAATGTACGCGACAGGCTGGCGCGGAGAGGAGTTCGTCAAGAACGGAAGCTTCGAGACTTTCGCGGGCACGCCCTCCGGCGACAGGTCGGGCTTCACCGAGGCCGTGTATCCGAAGGCCTGGGAAAGCCAGAGGGCCGCCGACAACAATGCGTCCGTATTCTGGGTGACTGGCGGCAACTGGTGCGCGAACGCCCCTGACGGAGCTTTCCACATAGGATACTGGGTCAACAAGAACAGCGACTCGTCCTCGCTGGTCTCGCAGCAGGTGACGGTGCCGGAGGCCGGCAAGTACCGCCTTTCGTTCTGGACTGCGGCAAGGAGCGGCGGATACAACAACACGCTTACCGTCGGCGCAGTCGTCGACGGCGAAACCGTGCTGGCGGCGCCGTGCCCCAACACGACGTGGCGGGAGAACGCAATCGATCTGGACCTTGCGGCCGGAATCCACACGGTCGCCTTCCGCGGGGCCGGCCGCAGCGCGACAACCCCTGGAGGCGGCGTTGACAAGGTGTCGCTGCGCCCTGCAAACGCCGCCATCACCAACTCGGACGGCGGCACGACCGGCGAACTGCGCGCGAATGTCGCGGCGGGATGGATGGCCAACGACAGCGTCGTCATCGGCGGCAACGTCAAGCTGGTGAAGGAAGGCGCGGGCACGTTCGCGTCGCACATGGTGCAGGCGTACACTGGCGGAACGCTGGTGGCGGGCGGCACGGCGCAGCCGCCGGACGGAAACGGCGCGAACGACACGTACAGCCCTGCGAAGGGCTATACCGCGTTCGGTTTGGGAAAGATCGTAGTGGGCGAGGGCGCGTTCTTCGACCTGCGCGGCAACTACGACTTCAACGGCGCGCTTTCCATCGATCTCGACGGCGGCACCATCACAAGCGGCATAGAGATGAAGCAGCCGGGCTGGGGCGGATCCGGCGTAGGCATGCTCACAAAGGACTCCTTCGTGAACGTGCAGCGGGCCATCGTCTTCGGCGGGGGAACGCTCGACCTCGGCGGGCACAAGCTCTCGGTGTCCATGGCGTATGGCAGGATCTTGTACGCCAAATATTCCGTCATCTCGAACGGAACGCTGGAGACGTCCGGCACGGGCTGGCTGCGCTTCGACGCTAGCTGCGACATGAGAACCGTCAGGTTCGTGTCGGGCAGCCCGCTTGCGCTAGGCGGAGACATCACGATCGAGCTGGGAGACTACGTGGTCAGCTACGCAGGAAACGAATCAGATGGAACAGGGGTGCTGAACGTGCACGGCGCGTTCGTGCCCAATACGGACAGTTTCTTCGGCTGCACGATGCAGGACGGATCGACAATCGACCTCTCGGGCAGAACGACCGCCCTCCCTGCGGAATCGTCCTTCGCGGGTAGTCAAGGCGTCAAGCCCTCGCATCTTGGCGTCTCGTTCGCGGCGAACGCCAGGGTGACGGTGAACCTGGCGGGACGCGAAGGGCTGAAGGAGCTTGCGGGCTCGAAGGACGAAGGTGGCGCCTTCGCCGGATACCTGATGATGTGGGGCGACGAGGCTCCCGACGCGTCCGTGAAATTCGCCCTCGACGCGGAGACCGCCGAACGCTACTACATCAGAAGCACCGGCAAGGGCCTTCTGCTGCGCCGCCCGGAAGGACTGGACGTATTTATTCGCTGACTGAATCCGCGAGATTCACAAGCGCTGCCGGCGGGGGATTTTTTCGTCCCTGCGGGCGGCGCGTCAGGGCGCATCTCCATAATTCTCCGCAGCCTTTTCCATTGAACCTAAAAAATGCAGTTGAACAATCTCTTCTTATTTCGTTTAGCCGCAAAGAACGCAAAGGTCGCAAAGTGTATTGAAATGGCGGTCTATTATGAGAGGTAATTGCAAAACCTCCAAAAACATCTCACGCCAAGTTCGCAAAGTACGCGAAGTTCTGTTTCATGGATGACTTTGCGAACTTAGCGGACTTTGCGTGAAACTAAAAAGCAGGTTTTGCAACTGGCTCATGAATTATAAGGGTTGATTTTCAGTTTCTATCTTTTCACCAATTGGGTGAATTGCCATAAATGAGAAAGAAGAGGTATAATCAAGAAATACGCCCTCTTCTTTGTGTTCTTTGCGCTCTTTGCGGCTAAAAACCTACGCCCTAGCTGCCGAGTTTTGGATAGCGATTCTGAAAGTGAGAAGGTTCAAGGTGTGCCCGTAGGAACAAGTTGTTTTTGAAGGTTGTTTTGGTTGTTTCCATTACAAAGGAGGGACGGTGAAAAACGGAGATGCGCCCGGCGCGTCACAAACTTGCAATGACGGATTGGCGCGCGGCTTGTGGATTTGATATAATATCCGCAAGCAAAGAAAGGTAGGTACATCATGGTCAAGATCTTGTTGAAACGCATTCTGCCGTCGCTGATCGCGCTGGCGCTCGTAGTTCTGGGATGCCTGTGGCTATACGGCTTCGTGGGCGTGAAGGCCGGATGGATCGGCCCCACCGAGGTGCCCGGCCTCAATAAGATATCGCACCACGGCGCCGAAGCGGCGGGTGGAGTTGCCGCGGCGACGAAAGCCAAGGTTGGTCTCTGATAATTGTTCACAAATGACAATTGAGATTTGTGAACAATGACTCTATGGTCAAAGGGGAGGGCAGGAACAAGGCAATGAACAGAATAGTCATTTTGGACTATGGCTCGCAGTACACGCAGCTGATAGCGCGTCGTATTCGCGAGATGGAGGTGTACTCCGAGATAGTCGGCTGCGGCACGACGGCCGAAGAGCTGAGCAAGGACATGCCATCCGGCATCGTGCTCTCGGGCGGCCCGAACAGCGTGTTCGACGACGGCGCGCCCACCGTGGACCCTGCCATCTTCGAGCTCGGAGTGCCCGTTTTGGGCATCTGCTACGGAATGCAGCTGATGAGCCGGAAACTGGGCGGCAGAGTGGCGCCGGGCGCCGAGCGCGAGTACGGCAAGATGCCCATTGAGATCATGCCGGGCAATCCGCTCTTCAAGGACGTGCCATCCACGGTCACGGTGTGGATGAGCCACGGCGACAGGGTGGAGGCGATTCCGGCGAACTTCGAGCGCGGGGCCGTGTCGGCAACGTGTCCCTTCGCCGCGATGTTCGACAACGCCAGGCGCCTCTACGCGCTCCAGTTTCACCCCGAGGTGGTGCACACGCAGTACGGCACGCAGATGCTGGCGAACTTCGTGTTCGGCATATGCGGATGCGCGCGCGACTGGCGGCTCGACTCGTGGGTGGACGCCACGGTGGCGCGCCTGCAGAAGGAGATCGGCGACGACGAAGTGGTGCTAGGCCTCTCCGGCGGCGTCGATTCGTCCGTGGTGGCCGTTCTCCTCAACCGCGCGATCGGCAGGCGCCTGCACTGCATCTTCGTGGACAACGGCCTGCTGCGCTGGCGCGAGGCCGAGCAGGTGGAGGAGATGTTCAGGCGCAACCTCGGCCTCGACCTCACCGTGGTGCGCGCGGCGGACCGTTTCTACGCCGCGCTCGCGGGCATTGACGATCCCGAGAAGAAGCGCAAGACGATAGGCAGGCTCTTCATCGACGTCTTCGCCGAAGAGGCGCGCCGGTTCCGCGACTGCCGCTATCTGGCGCAGGGCACGATCTATCCGGACGTCATCGAGTCCAAGAGCCCGAAGAACGGTCCGTCGCAGACCATCAAGAGCCATCACAACGTGGGCGGCCTGCCGCCGGACCTGAAGTTCGAGCTGGTGGAGCCGCTGAAGGAGCTCTTCAAGGACGAGGTGCGCGCCGTCGGGCGCGTTCTCGGCATGGCCGACGAGCTCCTCGACCGTCAGCCGTTTCCAGGCCCCGGCCTCGGCGTGCGCATACTCGGCGAGGTCACGAAGGAGAAGGTGGAGCTGCTGCAGCTCGCCGACCTACGCGTGCAGGAGGAGATCAGGAAACTGCCCGACTACAAGACAATCTGGCAGACGTTCGCCGTGCTGCTGCCCGTGAGGAGCGTGGGCGTGATGGGCGACCAGCGCACGTACGAGTACACGTGCGCGATACGCAGCGTCAACTCGATCGATGCGATGACGGCGGACTGGACGCGCATCCCCTATGACGTTCTGGCGCGCATGTCGAACAGGATCATCAACGAAGTGCGCGGCATCAACCGCGTGGTGTACGACATCTCCTCGAAGCCGCCCGCCACGATCGAATGGGAGTGAGATGGGCGACATCATAATAGAGGGCGCAAAGGTCCACAACCTGCGCGACGTTGACGTACGGATTCCGCGCAATTCTCTCACAGTGGTGACGGGGCTTTCGGGAAGCGGGAAGTCCTCGCTTGCGTTCGACACGCTGTACGCCGAGGGGCAGCGTCGCTACGTGGAGTCGCTTTCCGCCTACGCGCGCCAGTTCCTGGACCAGATGCAGAAGCCGGACGTGGAGCGCATTGAGGGCCTCTCGCCGGCGATCGCAATCGAGCAGCGTACGTCGGGCGGCAACCCGCGCTCCATTGTGGCGACGGTCACGGAGATCCACGACTACCTGCGCCTCCTCTACGGATCGGTGGGCGTGGCGCACTGCCCCAAGTGCGGCAAGCCAGTGCGCAGGCAGTCGGCCGAGCAGATCGTCGAAGCGCTCCTCAAGCTTCCCGCCGGCACCAAGTTCATCATCTACGCGCCCGTGGTGAAGGGACGCAAGGGACGTCACGAGGAGACGCTCGCCGACATCAAGCGCGCCGGCTTCGTGCGAGTGCGCGTGGATGGCGCCACGTACCCGCTTGAGGACGTTCCGGCGCTCGACAAGAAGAAGAGCCATTCCATCGACGTAGTCGTGGACCGGCTTGTGATTCCAAGGGAAGTTCAAAGTTCGAAGTTTGAAGTTCAGAGCGGCGAACCACCCAACCACCCAACCGCCCAATTCGTTACGCGCCTCACCGACTCGGTGGAGCTGGGCCTGAAGACGGGCGGCGGGCTCATCACCGTGGAGACTGTAGGCGGCGACGCCCCACTTGTCTTCTCCGAGAAGAACGCGTGCCCCGACTGCGGCCTTTCTTTCGACGAGCTAAAGCCGCGCTCCTTCTCTTTCAACTCGCCGTTCGGGGCGTGTCCAGAATGTGGCGGACTCGGCTCGATATACTACTTCGACGAAGATCTCGTCGTGCCCGACAAGACTCTCCCTCTGCGCGAATGCATTCATCCCTGGCGCCGTGCCGGGCACATGGCGATCATGTACTACAACGAGATACTCGCGAGAATCGCGAAGCAGTACAAGGTAAAGCTCGAGACTCCGTACGAGAAGCTGCCGGCCGGTTTCCGCCACAAGCTGATGCACGGCTTCGACGACGACCTCGTGCTGCCTTGGCGCAAGGAGGATAAGCCGTTCGCCGGCGTTCTCGACAGCGTGAAGCGCATGATGGAGAACGCCGAGAGCGACGAACGGCGCGAGAAGTTCGAGGCGTACCAGAGCTATCGTCCATGCCCCGCGTGCCACGGCTCGCGCCTGAAGCCCGAGTCGCGCGCGGTCACCGTGGCGGGCAAGACGATCGTCGAGGTGATGGCGATGCCTGTGAAGGATTCGCTCGCCTTCTTCAAGGGAATCCAGGCGCGTGCGGTTGACGATCCTGATGGACTCGGCAAGACGCTTGAGCCGGTAAAAGATGTTCTGAAGGAGATCGTGAAGCGCCTCGGCTTCCTCAACGACGTCGGCCTCGACTATCTCACGCTAGACCGGTCGAGCTCCAGCCTGAGCGGCGGCGAGATGCAGCGCATACGCCTCGCCTCGCAGATCGGCAGCGGGCTTGTGGGCGTTCTCTACGTGCTCGACGAACCCACGATCGGACTCCACCCTCGCGACAACGAGAAGCTCATCGCCATGCTCCGCGAGCTGCGCGACAGGGGCAACACCGTGGTAGTCGTGGAGCATGACGCCGAGATGATGCGCACCGCCGACTGGATAGTCGATCTTGGCCCGGGCGCAGGCCGCGAGGGCGGCCGCGTGATGTACCAGGGCCCGTGGGATGGGCTTCTGAAGGCAGGAACGCTGACGGCGGACTACCTCAATGGTAGAAAGTCGATAGCGGCGTATGCGGCGTCCGAAGCCCGTCCGGCCGGGAAGCGCCCGGCCGGCAATGGCAAGTTCCTCACGATCTCCGGCTGCATGGAGCACAATCTCAAGAACATCACGGCGAGAATTCCGCTTGGCACGTTCACGGTGGTGACGGGCGTGAGCGGCAGCGGCAAGTCGACGCTCATCGACGAGACGCTCAAGCGCGAGCTGATGCGGCGCCTCTACCATGCCAAGGCCGCGCCGGGCAAGTTCCGCAGCCTCAAGGGCGTCGAGAACATCGACAAGGTGATCGAGATAGATCAGAGTCCGATCGGACGCACCCCGCGCTCGAATCCAGCCACGTACGTGGGTTTCTTCTCGGACATACGCGAGCTCTTTGCGAAGACGGAGGGCGCAAAGGCGCGCGGGTATGGTCCGGGCCGCTTCAGCTTCAACGTGAAGGGCGGGCGCTGCGAGACGTGCGGCGGCGATGGCGTGCGCAAGCTCGAGATGAGCTTCTTGCCGGATGTCTATGTGACGTGCGAACAGTGCGGCGGGCGGCGCTTCAACAAGGAGACGCTTGAGGTTAAGTACGGCGGCAAATCGATAGCCGAGGTTCTTGACATGACCGTCGCCGAGGCGTACGATTTCTTCGCGAAGGTGCCCCGCCTCGCAGCGAAGCTCAAGACGCTCGTCGACGTGGGGCTTGGATACATCGGCCTTGGCCAGAGCGCCACAACGCTTTCCGGCGGCGAGGCCCAGCGCATAAAGCTCGCGACGGAGCTCTCGCGCCGCTCCACGGGCCGCACGCTCTACCTCCTCGACGAGCCGACTACGGGCCTCCACTTCGACGACGTGGCCAAGCTCATGCGCCTTCTCCTGAAGCTGCGTGAGGGCGGCAACACGGTGGTTGTGATCGAGCACAACGTGGACGTGATGAAGTGCGCCGACTGGATCATCGACCTCGGCCCTGGCGGAGGCGACGCTGGCGGCAACCTCGTGTGCGAAGGCCCGCCCGACGTGATAAGGAAGTGCAAAGAGAGCCTCACCGGACGTTTCCTTTGACGCGCCGTTTGCGCTTGAGGGGGAAGGTCCGTTTTGGTAAAATATAGGGCGTTGTTTCAAGCGCAATAGGAATAGAACCAGAAAAATGAACAAGCCCAAAGACCATCGGGTCGAGAACACCGTGCAGGGTCTGAAAGAGGACTACGCATGGCATCTTCGCTACACGCTCGCAAAATACGCCGGCGCGGCGACGCCGCGCGACCGCTACACCTCGTTCGCATACGCGGTGCGCGACCGCATCGTCGAGCGCTGGATGGAGACGCAGGAGCGCTACCACAAGCAGAACGAGCGCCGCGTGTACTACCTCTCCCTTGAATTTCTCATCGGCCGTCTGCTCGGCAACAACGTGATCAACCTCCAGATCGACCGCGAGTGCTCCGAGGCGCTGAAGGAGGACGGAATCGACTGGAACACCCTGCGCGACTTCGAGACGGACGCCGGCCTTGGCAACGGCGGCCTCGGGCGCCTTGCGGCGTGCTTCCTCGATTCGATGAGCACGCTCGACCTCGCCGGCATGGGCTACGGCCTCAGGTACGACTTCGGCATATTCCGCCAGCGCATCGTGGACGGCCAGCAGGTCGAGGAGCCGGATAGCTGGCTCAAGGACGGCTATCCCTGGGAGTTCGCGCGCCCTGAGTACACGCAGTTCGTGCGCTTCGGCGGCCACGTGGTGTGCAACGAGGATGGCGGCACTTCGAAGTGGAGCTGGACAGGCGGCGAGGTGGTGGAGGGCGTTCCGTACGACATTCCCGTGGTGGGCTACAAAAACGCCGTCAACACACTGCGCCTCTGGAGCGCCAAGGCGCCCGACGAGTTCTCCCTCTCCGAGTTCAACAAGGGCTCGTACGTGGAGGCCGTGGGCCGCAAGGTGGTGGCGGAGAACATCACAAAGGTGCTCTACCCCAACGACAACACCCCGGCCGGTAAGGAGCTGCGCCTCAGGCAGGAGTATTTCTTCGTGTGCTGCTCGGTGGCGGACATCCTGCGGCGCTTCCGAGAGGAGAACGACGACTGGCGCACACTGCCCGAAAAGGCGTTCATCCATCTCAACGAGACGCACCCCGCGCTGGTCATCCCCGAGCTGATGCGCGTTCTCATGGACCTGGAGGGTCTGGACTGGGACGTCGCCTGGGACATCACGTGCCGCACTACGGGCTACACCAACCACACCATCCTCCCCGAGGCCCTCGAGAAGTGGCCCGTCTCCATGATGGAGCGCCTGCTGCCGCGCCATCTGCAGATCATCTACGAGATCAACGGCCGCTTCTTGCGCCGGATATCCGGCCTCTATCCCGGCGACCAGGACCGCCTTGCGCGCATGTCGCTCATCGACGAGGGCGGCGAGCGCTACGTGCGCATGGCCAACCTCGCCATCGTAGGGTCCTCCAGCGTCAACGGCGTGGCCCAGCTGCACACCGAGATCCTCAAGACGCGCCTCTTCCACGACTTCTACGAGCTGATGCCGGACCATTTCCACAACGTGACGAACGGCATCACGCCGCGCCGCTGGCTTCTGAAGGCCAATCCGCCGCTAGCGCAGCTCGTCACAGAGGCGATCGGCTCCGAGTGGATAACCGACCTCTCGCAGCTGCGCAGACTCGAAGAGCGCGCTGACGACGCGGCGTTTCTCGACTGCCTCGCGCGCATCAAGCGCTCCAACAAGCGCGTGCTCGCGAAGTACGTGCACGACACGCTCGGCGTTACGCTGGACACCGCTGCGATCTTCGACGTGCAGGTGAAGCGCCTTCACGAGTACAAGCGCCAGCTTCTCCTCGCGCTCTACATCATCATCTTCTACAACAGGCTTCTCGCCGATCCGTCGTACGATCCGCTGCCGCGCGTCTTCATCTTCGCGGCGAAGGCCGCGCCTGGATACCACATGGCGAAGCTAATCATCCGCCTCATCCACGGCATCGCCGGCGTGGTGAACGAGAATCCGCGCACGAATGGCAGGCTGAAGGTGGTGTTCCTGCCGGACTACCGCGTGTCGCTCGCCGAGAAGATCATGCCCGCCGCCGAGGTGAGCGAGCAGATATCGCTCGCCGGCACCGAGGCGAGCGGCACCGGCAACATGAAGTTCATGGTCAACGGCGCGCTCACTCTCGGCACCTACGACGGCGCGAACGTTGAGATCAACGAGGAGATCGGCGACGAGAACATGTTCCTCTTCGGCCTTCGCACCGAGGACGTGGCGCGCCTGCGGCCCTCGTACATTTCGCAGAGATACTACGAGAAGGACCCAGAGATCCGCCAGGCGATCGACATGATCCGCCGCAACGTGTTCTCGCTGATGCAGCCCGGCATCTTCGACCCGATCGTGCGTTCGCTCATCGAGTACAACGACTACTACATGCTCCTCGCCGACCTGCGCTCCTACTGCGAGGCGCAGGACCGCGTGGACGCGACGTACCGCGACACGACGAAGTGGAACCGCATGTCGCTCGTGAACATCGCCCGTTCCGGCCGATTCTCGAGCGACCGCGCGGTCTCGGAGTACGCGCGCGACATCTGGCACGTGAACGCCGTGGACTTCACGGCCGAGATCTAGAGATCGGATGAATTTGAAAACCAAGGAGAAAGCCATGAAACGACTGATTCTTGCTACGACGGTGCTGATGGGCGTCCTTGCGGCGAACGCCGCTAAGGTGGCGTCTGTCGCCGTCAAGTATCCCGACGGCGGCACGGAGGGTCTGGGCGACGCATGGGCGCAGTGCCAGGTGAAGGCCGGCGACGAGTATGACCCGTCGCAGTGCTCGCGCGACGTGGGCGCGCTGCGCGCCACTGGCGCCTTCGACAACATCACAGTCGACGTCAAGGAAAGCGTGGACGGCGTTGTGGTTACGTACGTGGTGAAGCGCAAGATGCGTTTCCAGGGGCCGCTCCGCGTGAAGGGTAACGAGTACTGGAACGACGGCAAGATCGGCAAGCTCTCAGAACTCAAGGACGGCTATCCGTACGGCGAGCAGGAGTTCGCCGCCGCCGCGAAGAGAATCGCCGAAGAATACAAGAAGAAGTTCTTCTCCGACGTCAAGGTGAATCCGGTCGTCACGCCGGCGGAGGGCCTGGACGGCTTCGTGACGGTGACGATGGAGATCGATGAAGGCGTCCGCCAGGTGGTCGAGTCGTACGAGTTCGACGGCAACGAGGCGTTCAAGGACTCCGAGCTGCGCGCGACGTTCGGCAGCTATCCGTGGTGGAATCCCATGGGCTGGTTCAACAGCGACCCCGCGCGCGACCAGGAGCTCGCTGAGGCGCGCGACAAGGTGAAGGCCTTCTACCGCGACAACGGCTACCTCGACGCGCAGGTGGGCTTCCCGACGCTGGGCAAGGACGAGAAGGGCCGCACGATCCGCACGTTCGAGGTTAAGGAGGGAACCAAGTACACGGTTGGCACCATCACCGTGACCGGCGTGAAGACGTATCCGGCCGACGTCGTGCTAAAGTCCGCCAAGAGCATCAAGACCGGCGAAGTGGCAGGCGCCTCGGCCCTTGCCGCCGCGGCGCGCGAGATTGAGATCTACTGCGGTTCCGGCAAATCCGCCCTTACGGATACCCATGTGACGTACCGCACCTTCCCGCGCGAGGACGATCCCCAGACGGCCGACGTGGAATTCGCCGTCAAGGAAGGCGTGCCCGTGCAGATCAACAAGATCGAGGTGCGCGGCAACGACTACACGATGGACAAGGTGATAACGCGCGAGATACGCCTCTCGCCCGGCGACCTGATGCTCGCCGACGAGGCCGAGAAGGCGAAGAAGCGCCTTGAGAGCCTGCGCTACTTCGAGCGCGTGCGCTACTACATGGAGAAGGTGGACGGCGGCGAGGCGAAGGACGGACACGCCGAGAAGCGCAATCTCGTGTACGAGGTCGCCGAGCGCAACACGGGCAACTTCCTCATCGGCATTGGCGCGGGCACCGAAAGCTCAGTGTTCGGCCAGGTGGAGATCAGCGAGATCAACTTCGACCTTTTCAGTCCGTGGCGCTTCCGCGGCGCTGGCCAGAAGGGACGCATCGTCGTGCAGGCGGGTCCGCGCGTGCAGACGTACGAGGCGTCGCTCACCGAGCCCTGGTTCCTCGACCGCGAGCTGGAGCTCGACGTGGCGGTCTATCGCCGCCAGCGCTGGTTCGACGACTACGACGTCATCCGCAACGGCGCCTCCGTGGGGCTCAACTACCCCGTCAAGTTCTGGCCCACGTGGGAGGCGTTCGGCCGCATCGGCTTCTCGCTCGCCGTCGAGCTCGTGCAGATGGACGACGTGTCTAGGGGCAAGTTCTACAACCCGAAGACGGACGACGACGAATGGCGCGCCCTCAAGGAGGAGGAGCGCAAGTACGACGACAGCGTCGAGATCCCCTTCGAGGTGTACTGGCGCCACGACGATCTCGACAGGCCCATCTTCCCCACCCGCGGCCACACCGCGCGCATCTATGCCGACATCGTTGGCGGCGACAACAACTACTGGCGCGCTGGCTTCAACTACAGGCACCACTTCCCCGTGTGGAGGAAGTACGGCCACGTGTTCCACATCGGCCTGAGGGGCGAGACGGTGGACGACTTCAGCGGCGGCCTGCCGATCTACGACAGGCTCTTCCTCGGCGGCTCCAAGTCGATCCGCGGCGTGGACTTCCGCGAGATTGCGCCGCGCGTATATTCGCGCGAGAACAAGCACGGCAGGTACGTTCCCTGGGGTGGGCGCACCTCGTGGTGCATGAACATGGAGTACTCGGTGCCCGTGATCTCCATCGTGCGCGTCGCGCTCTTCAGCGACCTCGGCAGCGTGGGCGAGGACGAGTTCGACTTCGACACCGACTGGTTCTGCTGGTCGGTTGGCGTGGGTCTGCGCCTCGACCTCGAGTCGTTCCCGATACGCCTTGACTTCGCGGTGCCGGTGGTCGACCCCGACGAGGATGTGGACGAGAAGGTGTTCTCCTTCTCGATTGGATATGATTTCTAACCAACGAAAGGCAAAGTCAAATGAAGAAGATCATCCTTGGTCTGGCGCTCGCGGCATCGCTGTGCGCATCTGCAGAGCTGAAGATCGGCACGGTGAACATGCTCGATCTCGTGAGGCTGCATCCCAATCACGAGTCCAACAAGGCGCTCGTGAAGTCCACCGACGCCGACTACAAGGCCAAGCTTGAGAAGATGCAGGAGGAGGGCAAGGCGATCGCCGAGGAGGGCAAGAAGCTCCAGGGCGACCTCATGAACCCGATGTTCTCCGCAAGCGCCAAGGCCGAGGCGCAGAAGAAGATGGAGGACGTCCAGAGGCGCTTCCTCTCCGCCCAGCAGGAACTGCGCAACGCGGCGCAGCATTTCCAGAGCGAACTCGCCGACCTCGAGACGCGCCTTCTCAAGATCGAGACGGAGGAGATCCGCGAGAAGATCAACGCCTATGCAAAGGCGAAGAAATTCGACATCATCGCCGACTCCACCATGCTCGCCTTCTCAAGCGAGGCGCTTGACGTGACGGACGACATTCTCAAGGCGATGAAGGTTGATCCCGCCAAGCGCAAGGAGAAGGCGAAGGACGCCAAGGGCGACGCGAAGAAGTAGCGTTCTGGCGCTAGCGCCGCGGGCTTAGCCGCGGCAATGTGAGACGATGGGGCCGCTTCCGCGGCCCCTCGCCTTTCCAGAAGTCCAGCGCTTGGCAGATGCGCAAGAGAGCGTCTTCGCGTCGCACGGCGTCGAGTGCGCACTCCCACACCACGATCACGTTCCATCCGAGTTTGCGCCACTCGGCTTCGTGGCGCTTGTCGCGGCGGACGTTGCGCGACCACTTGGCCATCCAAAAGGCGACGTTCGACTTTGGCATTGACGACTTGGCGCAGCCGTGGCGGTGCCAGAAGCAGCCGCGCACCTCAATGAGCGTTCGCGCGCGCGGTACCACCACGTCCGGATGGCCCGGCAGGCGCTTGTCGCACACGCGAAACCGCCATCCCGCGGCGTGCAGGCGTTTGCGCACTGCGAGCTCGGGCTTGGTGTCGCGCGATCTGATTCGCGACATCACGCGGCTACGCTGCTCCTTTGTTATGGTGTCCATTCGGCATCCTTCCTTCAACGCCGCAAATAATACCATAAACTTTCTCCTCGCTCAAGGCGATTGCGTGGGTGGCGCGGCGCACTGAATTGTGATATACTTGATTTCGTTCCAACAGCAAGGAAAGGAGATTCGTCATGAAGAAGAGATGTGTCAGTTCGTTTTCCGCGCGCATTTGCGTGTTTGTGGCGATGATGATCGCGGTGGCGTGCAATGCCGACACGAAGACGGTGTGGCGCGACGCGCAGGGGCGCGTGCTGGGCACTGCCACAACCGACAGCTATGGCAAGACCACGTACCGCGACTCGATGGGCCGCATCCAGGGCACTGCCAAGACCGACAGCTACGGCAAGACGACGTACCGCGACGCTATGGGCCGCGTGCAGGGCACCAAGACCACCAACAACTACGGCAAGACGACGTACCGCGACGCTATGGGCCGCGTGCAGGGCAGTTCCACCACGAACAGCTACGGAAAGACGACGTACCGCGACGCGCAGGGGCGCGTGCAGGGCACCAAGACCACCAACAACTACGGCAAGACCACATACCGCGACGCGCAGGGGCGCGTGCGTGGAACGGTCTCGAAATAGTGTTTGGTGCTTGGTGGGGCTAGCCAAGCAGTAGTTCGAGGCCGTCGTATGCGGCGCGCAGTCCTTCGGGGAGTTCGGCGTTGATCTTCTCTGACGGCCAGCTGCGGTACTTGACCGCGAGGTGGGTGAGCATCACGCTCTGGCCAGGAGGCAGCACGAGGCGCTTGGTTCGCTTCAGCATGTTCGCGATGCGGGCCACGGTCTGCACGCTAGAGTGAACGAAGATGCGGAAGTCGTCGTCGTCATCGCCGTTCGTCGCCTCCATGATGAAGGCTGTGATCGGCTCTGCGGCGTGCACGTAGGGGTTGTCGGTGAAGGGTTTCTTCTTCGTGCCTGGAGTGACGTGCGGATCAATGCCGATCATGCGCGCGGCGTCGCCTGGAATGCCGCCTGTGTCGGTTGCGTAGAGGAGGCGCGAGGGACCTTTCTCCACAAGGTAGAGAGACGTACGCTCAAGAACGCCGTCTGTCACGCGCGACGTGCTGTGGTTCGCGGGAACGCCGGTGAAACGCATGCCGGATTCCTCGACTGCCTTTCCGAACGGGAGGGCGATCACCTCGGGCGCGGGGAGATTGAGCTTTGCGGCGGCTTCGGCAACTTCCTTTCGCGCGGCGGCGGACCATGTCTCCTGCACGTACATGCGCTTCACGCCGCTCTTGACGGCGGCGGAAGGGTTGTAGTGATCGCCGTGCGAGTGCGTCTGGAAAAGCGCCTCTGGACGGCATCCGGCAGGCATCTTGTCGAAGGCGCACATTGTGCAGTCGATCATCACCTTGTTTTCGAGAAGCAGGCTCGACTGTCGGCGCATGTGCGGATTCTTTGCCCATTCGCTCTTCCAGCCCGCCGCGCCGGACCCGAGGAACCGCACGCGTATGCCGCGGTTGGAAGTTGTGGAGCCGACCGTCTCGGCGATGGTGGTTGAGCAGCCTGCCGCGGCGAGAGCCGTGGCGGCGGTGGAGGCGAGGAAGTGCCTGCGGGTAGTCATGTTTTTCATGGTGGATTATTCCTTGCTCAGCCGCGCAGAAGAGCGATGTTGTCTATGCGCAGGCTTGCGCCGGGGAAGTGGTTGTTGAATGTGATGTTGCAGGAGGCGGGGAACGAGCCGTCCGCTGGCGTGGTGAAAGTGAACACGTAGCGGAGCGTGCCCGGCGTTCCCGATGCGGTGAGGGGGCTGCTCGCCACGACGCGTTCGCTCCTGCGGGAGCAGAGGCGCACGCGCCATCCGCACCAGTCATCGTCTGGCATGCGGCTGTCGAGGTCAAGGACGAGCTGATGGCGCTTGCCTGGCTCGAGATTCGCGAATGCGTTCTCGGGAAGCCACAGAGTGCCTTGCCCGGTGGAAGGCGCGAACATGCCGCCGATGGTGGGCTCCACGGTTTTGTTGTATTCTGTGAAGCGGAGATTGTTCGCAGGAGGCTCGATCTTCCAAAGCTCTCTGGGCGAGGAATGCTCGGGAATCTGAATCTCCTTGGACGCAATGGCTGCGCCGGCGCGGTAGAAGAAGTCGAGCGGACGCACCGACACGCGGTACTTGCCATGTGGCGTGAAGAAACCCGATGCGAGTACGTGGCTGATCGTGCCGCTGCGGTCGGCCTGCGCCTTCCAGAACTCGCTGAACACGTCGTCCTGCGAGAACGCCTCCCATTCGCCGCGTGCGTTCATGCGTTCGCACTGGATGCGGTACATGAACGCCTGTGGCGTGGTGGCGTCTGTGATCTGCACTTTGAAGTCGGCATTGGCGGGCGTCACTTCGACATTAGCGTTCGCGTTGAATGCGGGGAGGCGCTTTACGCGCGCGGCGGCGCGCGCGGGAGCGTATGGAGCGGTGGAGGGGTTGAATGGAAGGGGCACGATCCAGGGCGGTGCGATCTCCGAACCGTCGCGCACGTCGTGGCGGTGGAACACGAGACGGTCCGCAAAGACGTCCATCACGATCGCGCCGAAGTTCGGCTTCGTCTGGCGCGGAGGAGTGGAGCCTGCGGCGAAGCCGCCCCAGGTCTGGAGGCAGCCGATGTTCACGGCGGTGAACTCGCCCTGCCAAATCTGGCGTTCGCACGCGAGCGTGCCGTGAACGTGTCCCGAAAGCGACACCACCTGCGGGAAGCGGTTGAGCATGCGGCGGCATCTTTCGCTGCCCCATTCGCGGCTGTGGAACGTGGTGCCTGCAGGAGGCAGATGGTCGCACACGAAGACGGGTTTGCCAGGGTTGGCGGCGCACACGCGCTCGACGGTCTTCTCATACTCTTCCCACGAAGGAAAGCCTTTCGTGCCAACGTTCTGCGTGGCGACCACGAACGGAAGGCCTTTCCACACGAAGTCGCAGAAAGGCGGATTGGGGGCCTCTAGCTGCTTGCGCACGTTGGCGTATGCGGCCACGGGGTCCCACTTCCCGCCAAGCACCTTGTCATGGTTGATGAGGTCGTGCCAGGCGTACACGAATATCTCCTTCGGACGCGAAGCGGGGTCTGGAAAGACATTGTTGACGGTCTGCCTGTAGAAGCGATAGCCCTGGGGGTAGTGGCGGTCGGCGATGTCGCCGCAGTTGACCACCATCTCCGCGCCTTTTGCCTTGAAGAGCTCAAGCGCAGCCCGCACGCGCGAGCAGCTTTCGAGGGTGGTCTCCACATGTGTGTCGGTGATGAGGCCGATCCTCGCGATTCTTCCGTCTTCGGCCGCCTTGATGAGCGGGGCTGCGCCCGCCGCCATCATGCCGCCGATGAATTGCCTTCTCTTCATTTGTAGCTCCTAGTTGTCCGCTTGAACAAACACGCCATATCATATCATCTGTGAACAGAGTCTGTCAATTCAAACGACGCTCGTCAAACATCTGCGATTGTGGTATAATGATGGCATGAAAACAATCAGAAACATGGTTGCGGCCGTTGTCGCGGCACTGTCGTTCACTGCGTTCGCCGAGGCGGACATGCCGGGCGTCCCTCCCGCTCCGGCGGGCGGATGGAAGAGCAGGGGCATTGCCATAGGCGCGCCTCGGCCAAAAGACGTGGCAAGGTTCTGCGCGTTCATCAAGGATACGCTCAAGCCCGCCGGAGTGGATACGATCGTGCTCCTTGTGCGCTACCGCTACAAGTTCGCATCGCATCCTGAATGCGTGGCCGGTGATGCGATCTCGCTTGCAGATGCGAAGGCGATCAAGGCGGCGTGCGACGCTGCGGGCATGAGGCTCATTCCGAAGATGAATCTTCTCGGGCACCAGAGCGGGAACGTGGTGCACGACGGGCTTCTCAAGGGACATCCAGAGCTGGACGAATCGCCTGAGAAGAAAAAGGTGTCGCGCAACTACTGCCGCAGCATCTGTCCCACGCATCCAGATTCGAAGCGCATCGTATGCGAGATGCTCGACGAGCTCGTGGCTGCGTTCGGTGCGGACATGGTGCACATCGGCTGCGACGAGGTGTTCGAGATCGGGAACTGTCCGCGATGCCGCGGCACTTCCACCGCGAAGCTCTTCGCCGACTGGGTGAACGGCATTGCCGACCACCTGAAGTCGAAAGGCGTTGGCATGATGATGTGGGGCGACCGGCTGCTGGATTCGAAAACCACTGGCTACGGCGTGTGGGAGGCAAGCGACAACGGCACCAGCGCGGCGCTCGGCAAGGTGAACAAAGACGTCGTCATCTGCGACTGGCACTATGAGGGAAAGAAGGCCTATCCTAGCGTGGACGTTTTTGCGGACGCGGGATACAAGATGTATCTCTGCCCGTGGCGCTACGCCGAGAACGCGCAGAAGTTCCTCGCGTACGCCGTGGCACACGACAAGGGGCAGTATCTTGGCTTCCTCTTCACAACCTGGTGTGCGTGCGAAGACCTGATGGACGTGCTTGAGGGCAAGGGCACGCCCCGCCACAAGCCCGACAGCAAGGGTGGCCTGACTCTTGTGGCGCTTCGCAGAAACTTCCGCTACCTCTTCCCCGACTCGAAGAAGCCAGCGACTTCTTCTGCTGCGAAATGACGAGCCTGAGCCCACCAAACAGTCTTCGCCAGCAGCGCTCAACGACAAAATGGCATGAGGTCGACAATGTCTGAAGCGGAAATAAAGAACAATGAACAGACGCGCGCCAGTAGGACGGCGCGCAGGGAAGGGCTATTGCCGCCGCCCGTGGGGACGAGCGACTGGGCGAGGTTCTCGCGCACGTCCTACTGCGTGGACAAGACGCTGATCCTCAAGGACCTCATCGACGCCGAATCGACGGTGGTGCTGTTCACGCGTCCAAGGCGTTTCGGCAAGACGACGATGCTGGAGATGATCCGCGCGTTCTACGAGCCGGAGACGCTGGTGGAAGGCCGCGGCATGGTGAAGACAGAGGCATTCTTCACGGACAAGAAAATCTGGGCGGCTGGAGAGAAGTACCAGCGTGAGCAGGGCAAACATCCTGTCATCTTCCTGTCGTTCAAGGACATCAAGCAGACCACTGTAGAAGAGGCATTCGCCCGTCTTGCCGCCGTGATTGGCGGAGAGGTCGCGCGTTTCTCCGAATGCATTGAGAACGGATGGGGAGACGGGGCCAAGAAGCGGTCGCTGCGCAGAGTGATGAACCGTGAGGGGACGAAGGATGAGTTGTCCGAATCGCTTGGACTTCTCTCCGAGGCGGTCCATGCGTGCACAAAGAAGCTCCCCGTCATCTTGATCGACGAGTATGACCAGCCGATCACCTCCGCTTCGACTCATGGTTATTATGACGAAATGTGCGCCTTCATGCGCGTGTTTCTCTCGGGTGCGCTGAAGGACAACAAGCATTGCTACATTGGGATCATGACGGGTGTACTGCGCGTCGCGAAGGAGGGTATCCTCTCCGGCCTCAACAACCCCGAGGTCTGGACGGTCTTTGAACAGAAGTACTCGCAGTATTTCGGCTTCACCGAGGAAGAGGTTACCGAGATGGCGCGGTACTACGGAGCCGAGGACAAGATG
>Ga0310695_10002510_pt1 | contig 38567 bp, 35 predicted proteins | sample RumenRJG_04DNA_FD_203882 | JGI IMG/M metagenome (GOLD analysis project Ga0310695, IMG submission 203882) | Bovine rumen microbial communities from Lethbridge, Alberta, Canada - RJG_04 (v2) (version 2) | ecosystem: Host-associated > Mammals > Digestive system > Stomach > Rumen | place: Canada...
TGAGTCCTGTCTGACGGAATGCATAGTCGCCAATTGTTCTCAAAGTGCTGTAAATAGTGATCTGTGTCAATGCCGTGCAATTGTAGAATGCCGCATAGTCAATCACGGTGACACTACCGGGAATAGTTACCCCTGTCAGGCCGGAACTCTGGCGGAAGGCCGACGCGCCGATGGCGGTGACGGTATAGACGGTGCCTTCATGGGTAACCGTCGACGGGATGCGCACGAGACCGCTGTAGGAGTTAAAGTTGAGGTCCTTATAGGTGACCTCGGCAGTGTTGGTGCCGGTGATGCGGTAATAGATACCGTTTGACTCAAAGTCGTAACTCTTGCCGACGATGTTGGAAAAGTTCTGCCATACCGAGGCCGAATGGTATTGGCTCACGGCATTGTCGGGCACATAGAGCGTGGCGTTGGAGTAGGCTGCCGTGGGGAAACAACTGCTGTCGGTGCAGATGGGGGGTGTCGTGGCCCTGCAGGTGATGCTGGTGAGTGCGTTGCAATTAACGAATACATTCTGGGCAATCCAGGTCACGCTCGAGGGGATAACAACGCTTGACAATTGTGAACAGTTGCCAAAGGTGCAATACTTTATACTCTCAACACCCTCCGGGATGGTGCAACTTGTCAGACTTGTGCAGTCGTAGAAGGCATACATGCCAATGCTGGAGACTGTTGTCGGAATGCTCACACTGGATAGGTAATGACAGTAGTAGAATGTTTGGGCTTGGATGGCTGTCACGGTATAGGTTTTTCCCCCGTGAGTGACGGTTGACGGAATGACCACATCTCCGGTATAATAATTACTGTAAAAAGTATAAGAACTGTTTGGGTATACCACTTCAGCCTTGTTGTCGCCCAGGTCGTTATAGAAAATGGCATCCACGGCAAAGTCGCAGTCCATTTCCTCGATGGTGCTGAAGTTGGACCATACAGAACTGGACTGATAATTGGACATGTAGCCTTGGGGGACGATGAGTTTGGCATCGCTGTAAACCGATGTCGGGAAATTATTGGTATTGGTGCAGAAACCTGGGTAGGGTTTCAGACAGATGATCGACCTCAGGCTTGTGCAACCGTTGAACACATTATTGTAGACGGCTGACAGAGACTCAGGCAGGGTGATATTGATAAGTCCTGTACAGTTCTGGAATGCGTAGTTCATTATATACTCCACCGAGTTGGGAATCACCACGCGTATCAGGTCGGTACAGTCGCTGAAGGCCGACACGCCAATAGACGTCACGTTGTAGGTGGTCCCATCATGAGTCACCGTGGCGGGGATATTGACCGTGCCGCTGTAACTGTTGTAGTTGGTGTCTTTATAGGTCACCGAGACACTTGTACCGTCGCCGTTGATGTTGTAGTAGATGCCGTCCATGACAAAGTCGTAGGCCGACGCGCTGAACGCGCACACGAGACACAACAGCAGTGCGGTTAGCATTTTGGGTAGGAAGGTAGGGATTTTCATAACTATCAAATGTTTATTGGTGAATATCGTTTTCTTTTGCAAATAAAGATATTTTTGACGAATTATGCAAATTTTTATCACATTTAGGGCTGTTTTTCGGTGAAATGATAATAAAAATGGCTGATAAATTTGCAAACTCAGCATTTTGCATTATCTTTGCCTTTTGCCAGGGCAGGCTGCGCCGCAGTGGTATAATTAACCCTAATGTCCGAGACGATGAGTGAAAACCCGGTGAAAAATCAAGGTTTCTGGTCACGCGCGTTTCATCTGTACTATGATGGATTCCGCAGCATGACTGTGGGTAAGACGCTGTGGCTGATTATCGGCATCAAACTGTTCATCTTCTTTGTCATCATCAAGATGCTTTTCTTCCCGGACTTCCTGGGCACCAAGTGCGATAACGACCAGGAGAAGACCGAGTATGTGCGTCATCAGTTGACCGACCGTTAGCAACGAGGACTTCCTCTCAACAATACATATCACTGGATAACCAACAACTTAAAAAACTAAACAATATGGAAGAATTAATCAATGTCGTTGACTGGTCGCGGGCGCAATTCGCGCTCACGGCAATCTACCATTGGCTGTTCGTGCCATTGACGCTGGGTCTGGGCGTCATCGTTGCCGTGATGGAAACGATATACCTGAAGACCAAGAGCGAGAAGTGGCTGGCGACGACCAAGTTCTGGATGACCATCTTCGGGGTGAACTTCGCCATTGGTGTGGCCACGGGCATCATCCTGGAGTTTGAGTTCGGCACCAACTGGTCCAACTACAGTTGGTTTGTGGGCGACATCTTCGGCGCCCCGTTGGCAGTGGAGGGCATTCTGGCCTTCTTTATGGAATCGACGTTCATCGCTGTGATGTTCTTCGGGTGGAAAAAGGTGAGTCCCAAGTTCCACTTGGCCGCCACATGGCTCACCGCCATCGGAGCGAGCCTGTCGGCACTGTGGATTCTCGTGGCCAACGCGTGGATGCAGTATCCCACGGGCTGCGAGTTCAACCCCGCGACGATGCGCAACGAGATGACGAGTTTTGCCGCCGTGGCGCTCTCGCCGATGGCGATGAGCAAGTTTTTCCACACCGTGCTGAGCGCGTGGACGCTGGGCGGTGTGTTCGTGTGCGGCGTGTGCGGCTGGATGATGCTCAGGAAACGCAACATCGACCACTGCTGGCGCAGCCTGAAGGTGGGCGCCTGGGTGGGCGTCATCGGCATCGTGCTGACGATGATCACGGGCGACTCGAGCGCCATCACCGTCGCTAAATACCAACCGATGAAACTGGCCGCGATGGAGGGCCTGTACAAGGGCAATCAGGGCCAGTCGATTGTGGCATTCGGTATTCTGAACCCGTCCAAGCAGGCCTTTGACGACCAGGATCCCTACCTGTTTGACATCAGCATCCCCAAGGGGCTTTCGTTCCTGGCCACCCACGATTTCGACGCCTTTGTCCCCGGCATCGAGGATATCATCAACGGTGTGAGTTATGACAGCGAGGGCAACGCGGTGAACACCATCCCGTATGCCGAGCGCATGGAGCGCGGAAAGCAGTTGCAGGAACTGCTCTCGCAGTACAGTGCACCGAATAACAGTGGCAACATGTTGATGCGTGACAGTATCCAAAGCATCCTCAACACCGATTTCAAGCACTTCGGCTACGGCTACCTTGAACGCCCCGAGGAGGCCATCCCCAATGTGCCCTTGACGTTCTACACCTTCCACTTCATGGTGACCGTGGGCGGTTACTTGCTACTTTTCCTGTTGTTGGCCCTGTTGTTTGTCTACAAGCCCAACATCCTGGACAAGGCAAAATGGAGCAAGTGGTGGTACCGCCTTGCCATCATCACCGTGCCGCTGACCTACTTGTGCAGCGCCAGCGGATGGATTGTCGCCGAGGTGGGACGTCAGCCCTGGACCATTCAGGACTTGATGCCCAACAAGGTGGCCATCAGCGACCTGAGCGCCGGCTACGTGCAGGTGACCTTCTGGATCTTTGCCGTAATTTTCACGGCCTTACTGATTGCCGACATCAGCATCATCTGCAAGCAGATTTCCAAGAAGTCACAGACCGATTTAGACACCGTTAATGATTAAAAGCAAGGAGGACCCAAGATATGACAACATATAATCTTTTACAGAATTACTGGTGGCTCATCATTTCGGTGCTGGGCGCATTGCTGGTGTTCCTGCTCATGGTGCAGGGAGGCCAGTCGATGCTCATCCATTACACCAAGCCCGACAAGCGCGCGTTGCTCATCAACTCGATGGGCCGCAAGTGGGAGTTGACCTACACGACCTTGGTAACCTTTGGCGGCGCCTTCTTTGCCTCGTTCCCGTTGTTTTACAGTACGAGTTTCGGCGGTGCCTATTGGTTGTGGATGCTCATCCTGTTCAGTTTCGTTATCCAGGCCATCAGTTATGAGTACCGGTCCAAGCCGGGCAACATCTATGGCTCGCGTTTCTACGACACGCTGCTGCTCATCAACGGCATCGTGGGCCCAGTCCTGCTGGGCGTGGCAGTTGCCACGATGTTCTTCGGTGCAGAATTCACGGTCGTCAAGAGCAACATCCTCAACATGGATGGCCAGTCTATCATTTCTCAGTGGGGACCCAAGCATGGCTTGGAGGCCATCGCTAACTGGAAGTGCCTGCTGTTCGGCGTGATGGTGTTCTTCCTTGCCCGCACGCTGGCGTCACTCTACTTCATCAACAACATCAACGATGACGAGGTCAATGCCAGCCAGCGCCACCTGCTGCTCATCAATGCGGGAGTGTTCGTGCCATTGTTCATAGCCGTCGTGGTGGTAATACTCACTTCGCCCGGCATGGGACTGGGCTGTGACGCCAACGGCAATATGAAGTGGATGTGGATACCCTATAAGTACCTGCATAACTACTTGACGATGTGGTGGGCGCTTGTGATTATGCTCATCGGCGTCGGTATGGTACTTTACGGCATCGGAAAGACATTGATGAAGGGCGACTACAAGTACGGCATCTGGCCTGCAGGCATCGGCACAGTACTGGTGGTGATGACACTCTTCTGGGTGGTGGGCTACAACGACACCGCCTACCTGCCCTCGCTGCTCGACGTGAAGAGTTCGCTCACCCTGCGCAACAGTTCATCGAGCGAGTTCACCCTCAAGGTGATGAGCGTCGTGAGCATTCTCGTGCCCTTCGTGTTGGCCTACATCGCCTACTGCTGGTACAAGATGGACCACCGCAAACTCACCAGCGACGAACTCGACAACACTGATCACAAGTATTAAACCGTCATAAGCCTGAGAGACGGCTGTTTTACAGACAACTTGAACAACAAACCTGTCAACCGTTGACAACCTTTTTGTTGTTCAAGTTGTCTTGTTAGTTGCCCAAGTGGTATGAATTGTGTACCTTTGCAGACTAAAAAAATGACACTGCAATGAATGTAAAAGTTAACGATATCGTGCGCTTCCTCAACGACGTGGGAGGCGGCAGAGTTTCCAGGATTGACGGCAAGACCGTCTATGTGGAGGACGAGGACGGATTTGAGCGCCCCGCGCTGGAGCGCGACCTGGTCGTCGTGGGGCAGGCGGGAACCAAGGCATCGGCCTATGACCGCCCGCTGGACATCCGCACCCGTCAGGTAGAGCCCGACAAACCTGCTCCCAGGCCCCAGCCCGCTCCTGAACCCGTTCTGCCCATCGAGGAGACCCCCGAGGGCGAGGTGCTAAACGTGGTGCTGGGCTACGAGGCACGCGAAATCAAGCACCTGAACACCACCACGTTCTATGCGTCGCTGGTCAACGACTCCAACTATTTCCTCTATTTCACCTACATGACGCGCGGCGACGGTGACGGCGAGTGGAAGACCCGCTACCACGGCATCGTTGAGCCCAACATCCAGGTGCAACTCGAGGAGTTCGGGCACGATGACCTCAACGACATGACGCACGTCGCCGTGCAGTATGTCGCCTTCAAGCAGGGCAAGGGCTTCAAGTTGAAGAATCCGGCCCTCGTCGAGCAGCGCCTCGATGTGACCAAGTTCTACAAGGTGCATTGTTTCCACGAGAATCCCTACTTTGATGTGCCCGTCATCGCCATCGAAATCGTCACCAACGACCGCCCGGCACGTATGATGCGCATCGACAGCGGCGAACTGGAACGCGCCTTGAAGGAAAAGAAACGCATGGACCGACCTCAGCGCAAGCCTGTGCAAAAGAAGACTGACAACAACGGCATCATTGTGCAGGACCTGCACATCTCGTCGCTGATGGACAACCTGAACGGTATGACACCCGGCGCCATCCTCGAGTACCAGATGGACAAGTTCCGCGAGGTGATGGACGCCAACCTGAGTAAGCACGGCCAGCGCATCGTCTTCATTCACGGCAAGGGCGAGGGCAAACTGCGTCAGCATCTGCTGAGCGAACTCAAGCGCCGCTACCCGCGCTGCACCGCCCAGGATGCCAGTTTCCGCGAGTACGGCTTCGGCGCCACCCAAGTCACCATCCACTGACGCACACTTCACGACAACACGGATAAAGGGAAAACAACAAACACAATAAATACAAATCTTTGGAAATCAATTATTTGTATTTATTGTGTTCCTTTGTGTCCGTGCGCCTCGTCAGAACCTCACGCTAAGACGCTAAGATAAAAAACTACGAATTTCACGAATTATTCTAATTCTTGGACTAACGCGCCCCTTAGAATCACGCTAAGATTTTTAAAAACAACATGGACAACGATTGACAACATCATATAAGAGTTGTAAAAGTTGTTTGAGTTGTCTTTAATCCCATGGACGCGGATGCCGTTATGTCTATTATTTGAGGATGGGGAAGCGGAATTGGCGCAGTTGGCGTTCCAGTTCCTTTTCCTTGCCGCCGGTGTACTGGTCGCACAGGGCATGGAACTGCGGCGAGTGGTTCATGTGGGTGAGGTGGGCCAACTCGTGGCAGATGATGTAGCGCACCAGCGCCTCGGGCAGGAACATGAGGTTGCGCGAGAGTTGAATGACCTTTTTATTGGTGCAGTGGCCCAGTTTGCGCATGCCGCGGCCCACTTCAAAGCCGGCCGGCTTCAGCCCCAAAGCGTCAGCGACTTGGCGGGCATAGGGCAGCAGCACGGCATGGGCTTGGACCTCCATGGCGCGGCCGATAACACTGGAGAGCGTGCGCTTGACGGCTTCGTCGGCAAGGTCGGCAGTCTCGTGGGGCTGCAGGTGCAGGGTGTCACCATCCCAGTGGTTGAGGATGTAGCCTGGCATTCTGGTTTGGCGCTCAATCATGACGCGGCAGCGGAAACACTCAATCACCTGCCCGAAACGAAAGGTTACGGTCTCGGGACGGGGCAGCGTGCGCAGGCGCTCACGATTGGCATCGACCATCTGTCGCAGGTCGCTCACCGTGACGCCCAACGGTGCCCGCAACAGCAGGTTACCGTCGGCCTGATAAGTGAACCGCACCGAGGTCATGCCCCGGCGCAGTTCTACAAATATCTTACCGAATTCCTCGTCCTCGATGAATCCTTTCATAGTTTCTAGTTTTTAGTCCCTAGTCCCTAGTTTCTAGTCCCTAGTTGTGGCCCTTAGCCCTTCTGTGTGCGGATGCCAACTAGGGACTAGGGACTCTGGACTCAGGACTTAGGACTCAGGACTTGATCAGAACTTCGTGATGCCCATGATTTCGCGCACGTCGGCCAGCGTCTTGCCGGCACGGGCACGGGCGCGCTCGGCACCCATCTCCAGGACGCGGTGCAGGTAGGCACTGTCGTTCTCGATGTCCAGGATGCGCTCGCGGATGGGCGTGGTCATGGCCACGATGTCCTCGGCAATCTCCTTCTTGAGGTCACCGTAGCGGATCGAGCAGTTGTTGTAGGCCTCGGTGAAGAACTCGACCTTGTCGGGCGTGCCGACGAGTTTGAGAATCGTAAACAGGTTCTGCACGGGTTCGGCCATGGGCTGGTTGGGCTCGGTGGGACCACCGTCGGTCACGGCACGCATCACCTTCTTGCGGATGGTCTTCTCGTCATCAACCAGGTAGATGCAGTTGCCCTCGCTCTTGCCCATCTTGCCGCTTCCGTCCAGGCCGGGCACCTTGATGGGCGCGCTGCCGAAGTTGAAGTTCTGCGGCTCGTTGAAATAGTCGACCTTGTAGAACGAGTTGAAGCGGCGGGCAAAGCGGCGGGTCAACTCCAGGTGCTGCTCCTGGTCCTTGCCAACGGGCACGAAGTCGGCGCGCTGGATGAGGATGTCCACAGCCATCAGGGTGGGGTAGGTCAACAGGCCGGCGTTCACGCGCTTGTTGGTGCTGGCGCCGATGATTTCCTTGGCCACGTCCTCGTCGTCATCGCCCTGGGAGGGGGCCGTGATGCCGAGGGCCTTGCGGGCCTTGTCCTTGAAGGCGGCGGTGCGCATCAGTTCGCCGATGCCCACATGCATGTTCAGCAACAGGTACATCTCGCTCACCTCGGGCACGTCGCTCTGCACAAAGATGGTCGACTTCTCGGGGTCGAGACCGGCGGCCAGATACTCGGCCAGGATGTGGCGCACGTTGGTGTGCAGTTCTTTGGGGTCAGGGTTGGTCGTGAGTGCGTGCAGGTCGGCAATGAAGTAATAACTGTCATACTTGCCCTCGTTCTGCATCTTCACAAAGTTACTCAACGCGCCCAGGTAATTGCCCAGGTGCAACTGCCCTGTGGGACGGATTCCGCTTAAAACAATCTTCTTATCCATATTCTGATTTCTTGTATTTTCAATAAATAGACTGCAAAGGTAATCATATTTTTTGAATCGGGAAAAATGTGTATCTTTGCATTGGGTTAAAACTACTGTAAAGCGACAATGACGACCGACTCGGGATGGGATATCGAGATGAGTACAGGCGATGGGGACAATGCCTTCACCGACATCACTGCGCTTGGAGGGCACCGACATGGGTATTGCGACCTGTATCGCGCCCGCAGGCACGGCAAGTGGCACGTGCTCAAGGCCTTGAATCCGGAGTATCGCGACACTCCGGCCTGTCAGGCGATGCTGCGCAAGGAGTTTGATATCGGCTTTCATCTCTCGCATCCCGGCATCGCTGCCACACTGGGCCTGGAGCAGGTGGAGTCGCTGGGCGAGTGTATCATCGAGGAGTGGGTCGACGGCATCACGCTCGACAAGTATATCGCGGGCCACGACTTCTCGGCCGCCAAGGCACGGCACATCATTGCACAGTTGTGTGAGGTGCTCAAGTACATCCATGCCCGCCAGATTGTGCACCGCGACCTCAAGCCCAGCAACATCCTCATCACCGCCGACGGCGACAGCGTGAAAGTCATCGACTTCGGCGTGAGTGACACCGCCAGTTATGCCATCTTGAAGGGGCCTGCCGGCACCCGTGCCTATGCAGCGCCCGAACTGATGGCCGGCGAGAATGTCGATTCGCGTGCCGATATCTTTTCCCTGGGGGTGATTATCGGGCAGATGAACAGCCACCTGCCGCGACAGGACCGCCGGTTGGCCAAGGTGGCAAAATGGTGCAGCGCTGTCGACCCCGCACAACGCCCGGCCTCGTCCGGCGAGGTGCTCAAAGCCCTGCAGCGTCCATCCTCAAGGCGGTATTATTATCTTGCAGCCATCGTTGTTGCAGCGGCTATTGCTGCTATTGTATGGACGATGTTGCCTGACCGCTCATCCCGGCGGGATGTCGCAGCGACTTCATCGGCCCCAACGGTCGATACAGTGGCCACAAGCACTACTGCGCCCGTTCAGCAGGCCGAGAAGCAGGACTCAACGGCTCAGGACCAACCCATCCCATCCATCCAGCCTGTCCAGCATGACGAAACACCAACCGTCACATCTCCCAACAAGCAAGTGCCGCAAGAGCAACCGGCCCCGGAGCCGGAATTGTCGCCAAACATGCGGCAACTCTACCTTGCCAAGACTGCTCAAGTCGGATATAACGAAGCCCGCAAGAGCAGAGCCCGACTCCTTGAGGTTTATCGCTCGCAAGGTCAGGAATTGTTTGACCAGCACATCACAGAAGTCCTGAGAAAGCGCATCGAGTTGGAGGTAATTAATGTGGCCAACGACATGTTCCCCGCCACTGACCCGCGTTTCAAGCCCCTGCGTGAGTATATGGCCTCCCCGGCTGGCCGCCAACTCATCGATGCTGGTCGTCAAGAAGCCCTCGAGAGGGCGCAGATCATCCTGCATGAGGCCTTCCCCGACTTGACCATCCCGCCATTCCCTGCTGCCACCCCCAACTGGCAAGACCGAAAACAATAAAACAAGGTCCATTACCCCTGTTTGGGAGTAATGGGCCTTGATTGTTCATTCAGGAAGAGATGCTATTGGTCAATAATTCCAGCCATCTTCAAATCCACGTTTATACTCTTTGAGTCCCCGTTGGTAAATGCCTTTGGCAAAATCATCTTTGGGCATGCCATAATAAAGCATCCACCATGATTTGAAATCGCTGTCCATTTCTTTTGAACCAGTCTTTTTGAAGAGCCTTGAGTTCTTGTTGTACAGTTTACGGCGGGTGCTTCCCATCGAGACTCCATAGTCATAACTATCTTTCGCGGCACTTTCTATATTATAGGTTCCCTTGGCTGTAGAGAACGTGGTCGGCTCCTGATGAGTGCTGCCTGGAGAGATTTTCTCCATCATGTTATTGACTGCCTCGGCCTTTGCTTTCAGTTCATCATCATTTGCAACTTTGTCAGCCTTCATGCCCTTGCGCAGTTGCGCCATAAAGAGTTCCTTATTGACAGGTTTGCCTAACTGCTTTTCAATTGCTTTGAAGAGTTCGTTGATCTGCACGGCATTCCGCACGCTGGCAGTATCGGCACCCATTATCTGTTCGATTTCTTTAAGTATTTGTTCTGGGTTGGCGGTGGAATCTTGGTCAAGTAAATTCTTGCTGATGGCGCTGCCCCATAGGTCTCCCAATACCATACTCAGCGAGTCCATGGCACTCTCGGCTTTGGGTTGGTCACCCGCCGGTGCACTGGAACTACCTTCCTGTTTACAGCCCCACGTGCCCAAAATCAACAGGCAGGGGAGCAAAATAGTCAATATCCTTTTCATATGGTTCTGATTTGTCTTTGATAGCGTCTTTTTTAAGATAAACAAGTAGAATATTTGTTCCTATCAATCATCATTCGGGGAGGTTATCGTCATCTCCTATCCACTTGTAGGAGCCGTCAAAATCAGTGTTGGTGCCATTGATGGTTATTTTGTCGCCTTCCTTCTTGATGGTGATGGTTTTGTTGAGGAACTGGTTGACGAACTCCTCAGTTGCCTGATGTTTAAACACGCAGTGGTCAATCGTCAGTTGGTGGTTTGGTGCATCATGCTTCACATAGTACTGAGCCGCCATCTCATTCGCTGTAGCGTCAGGCTTCGCTTCGGCATACATGAAGAATATCATGCTGGGGTTGAATCTGACGTAATGAACATTCGGGGGTGTAGCGGTTGAGTCAATTCGTTGATACAATGAGCCTTTCTCTAAAGCCTCAAGATTGTAGTCCTCGCCCTTGGGCTTTGCGCTCTCTTCGGTCTGCTCCTTGTTGTCTGCTTCTTGTGATGAATTGCTGCAACTGGTGAAAGCAGCCGTCAGACCCAATATCAGGGTCGCGATAATCAATAATTGTTTTTTCATTGTTGCTTGAATGTTATATGGTGATTAAAGTTGATGATAATGTTATTTTTTCTTCTCGGTGGACTCTTCTTTTTTCTCGGCTTTCTTGTCTTGGGCCGGGCGTTTCAAAATCAAAACGACGCTCATGGTGCGCACATTGGGCTGAATGCCGGTCACGTACTTCTCATTGCCCCAGTTGGGGTATACGGTTTCGAGTTCGTCGTAGGTGTCGACAAGTTCCCAGCCATCGGCACCGAGTTTGTTCAACTCCTCATCATCGATGATGACATACTTGGAAGCGAACTCTCTGTGATCTTCAAAATTCGGGTCGATGAGGCCGTTGGCTCTCACGATCTTGTACTCCCACTTAGTGGTTTTTTGTTCCTCGCCACCTCCACACGAAGTGAAAAAGGTGGTTAGGCCAATCATAGCGGTAAAGATTAGAATCAGTCTTTTCATAACAGGTAAATATTTTTAATTAAACAATAGGTTCGGTCTCGTGGGCCGGCTTTAGTCGCGATGCTTCAGTTAACGGGCCTGTGAGTCACGCGTGTCACTCGATGCGTTGCAAGACGTTGCCGTCAAAGGGGACATAGGTCTTTATCGTGATGCTTTGCCCGCCCTTGTTGATAACGGCAAACGGGTATTTTTGAGTAGGGATGTAAATAACCCCGTTCTTGACGGTATAGTTGTATTGGTCGGTGTCAAAATAACTGTCAAAACCGCCCATGACTTCCCGCAATTGCTCCTTGGAGTACACCCTGGACTGGAGGTCTCCATCAACGCTCACCTCCATGACACTCTCGCTCAAGAAGGTAACGGTCAAGTCAAGTACGAGTTTGAACATTCCGTTGTCGAATGACTCGGCCAATTCGTCATCGCAGATCTTGACGTCTTTCTTCTGATAAGTGTGTCCCACGATAGCCGAAGCCGGGACTGCCGTGCGCGTCTGTTTCTTTTTTCTTGACTGTCCGGAAGCCACCAGGCAACAGCAGGTGACCATCATCAATGTGATCAATAATGTTTTTTTCATCGTCGATACGTGTTATCTCAAGGTGGATATTATTTGATTCTTTTAAACAGGTTGTCGGTATCCTTCTCAACGAGTTCAAGGCTTCCTTTCCTGGGTGAGAACCGGGTGATGACTTCGCCATCGGTGTCGATGATTTCATAGTAGCCATTGTTCTTCTCTACCTTTTTGGTGCCATTGAAAAAACTTGATTCAAACTGTGAGAGTCGTGCGTGTATCCGTGGCGTATCAAAAATTCCTGTCGGCTGCTCAACGATTTCACTTTCCATAATCACTTTGTTTTCAGAAATAAAGGTCACGGTCATACATAATCTGGCTCCCATGCTATTAATCGTATTGCCGCCGTAATTGTCGCACTGATAGGTGTGGCCCACGACGGTAGCAGTTGTCTTAGCCTTTGCCTTGCCCTGTTGGCGTTTTCTTGTTTGGCCTGAAGCGACCATGCATACACTTGCAAGAATTACAAATAACAATAGTGCAGTTTTTTTCATAATGTTAATGGTTTTTAGGTGAATAATCAGTTTACAAAATTACACAAAATTACTGGAATGTGTTGAAAAAATAAGACAGGAATTGGTTCAAGTTGGTTCACGCAGCGGGAAATTGATAACAAAAAATAAATATTGTTGTAAATTTGCGGCTTATGAACATCACTGACCACGAAATAAGAGAATTGATACGGCTTGTGGAAAGCAAGTTGGGAAGGCCGTTGGCTGCTCCTGTGGACTTCAGCCTGTTGTCTCTTGAAGTCGAGAAGACTTTGAACGAAACCATCAGCATTTCGACAATCAAGCGACTGGTGGGCTATGTCAATGATGAGCACAAGCCTAGCGTTACCACATTGAACCTGTTGGCCCGTTATGTGGGGTATCCCAATTGGATGGCCTTGCAGATGCAGATCGACGATACGACATCCGGCTCGCTGAACGAGGACGTCATCCAGTCGAGCGACCTGGCCGAAGGCGAGGAGGTGGAATTTGAATGGTTGCCCAGCAGATACTGCCATGTGAGGTATTTGGGAAAACACCGCTTTGAAGTCGTTGAGGTTACAGGCAGCAAGCACTTGCAGCCGGGTGACACTTTCGAGACGCTGGTGATGTGTGTCGGCCAGCCGGTGATGGCCACCAATCACATCCATGGCGAAGAACAACACCCGATCTACATCATCGGTCGCCGTCACGGCCTGTCAGCCCTAAGGAAAATCAGTAAGGAATAAACATTTCCTGATTTGAGGGAAATAATCGCTCGGCAGCCTCAAGCGGCTCAAGGCATATTCAGCACATAGATACGCGAAAACACAAGCGGCAACCCAGGGGGCTGCCGCTTACCAATCTTTATTCTGCCGTTATTGTTGGCGGTCGACGGTTTCGATTTCGAAGATGAGGGTTTCGTTGGGGCCGAGATCTCCGACGCCCATAGCGCCATAGGCCAAATTGCCGGGGATGACAACGATTGCCTTGCCGCCGGGTTTCATGAGTTGCAGCATCTCGGCAAAGCCCGGAATGACCTGATTGGTACTAAGGGGCATGGGTTCGCCGTCGCTCGAGTCGAACTCGGTGCCGTCGAGGTGCTTGGCCACATAGATGGTATTTACCACATCATCTTCGGTAAACTTCCCGCCCTTGCCCTTCTTGAGCATCTTATAGGCCATTCCGCTCTTGGTGAACTTGAAACTCTTGTCTTTGCGTAATTGTTCCAGATAGGCCTCACCCGCTTTCTTGTTGGCGATAGCCTCTGGCGATAATTCGGTCGCCCTTATCACCAACGGGTCAATTTGTTGATATAACTCCGTGTACTCTTCTTCGCTGATGTCTTTGACACTCAATCCACTGATCAGGTGCTCCATAAGGAGGTCTTTGTTGAGCGGCATGTGTATTCCATCTGAGATTTGATCTATTACTTGAACGAAATGGATTCCTAACTCTGTACCGGTCATGGAGGATTCATCGCTCTCTTGTTCGGCGCTGTATTCAATGCCCTTTAAGACCTGCTCGAGGTCTGTGTCTGCAAGGTATAATCGCAGATGGGAGCCATTGTAAGTGCCAACTGCGCTGCTTAACGAGTCGGTTAACGCATCGTTTTGGCTCTCGCTGTTGGAATTGATTTGCTCAAAGAGATCATCGATTCTTTCTACCAAGGCCCCTGTCGCAGATTCGTCTAAAGGATTCTCGGTCAACAATTCAGCCTTCAGATGTTCTAAGAGCAGTTGTTTGTTGATATTGATGCCATTGTCTGTCTTGACAGCGTGAAGCATATTGGCAATCGTTACTCCGAACTCCATTCCGGTGATGAAATCTTTGCCCTCTTGGCAATAGACTATCTGGTTGATGGTTTTGGTGACTTGCGCGATGTCGATGTCAACATCTGAATCGAGCAAACTCATGCCTGCTTCAATTCCCATGAGGTCTCCGAGCGCAATACTCAGCGAGTCGACGGCCCTGGTCGCTTCGGGCGAAAGGGTTTGGTATACAGCATATTGGCTCTCATCGTTGGTGATTTGTTCGGTGGCGTGGCCAAGGGCAGTGAATGCCACAAGGCACATCACAACAGGGTAAAGGATTCTTCTCATCATCGTATTAAGGTCGTTTTGAATAGGATTGTTAATGCTGCAAAGATACGAAGCGCCCAATGTTCAACAACGAGCGAATTTGTTAAACATCGTTAATGGCTATGTGCGCTATGATGGAATGCCGTTTACTCGATCATCTCCAGCAGTTGGGTGGCGATGCCGGGGCAGGCTGCCATGATGCAGATGCCGTGGTCTTCGCGGTAGCGCTTGACGGTGGCACCGGCCTCCTGGGCGATGAGTTCTCCGGCACAGGCGTCCCACTCCTTGAGGTTGAGTTCCCAGTAGCCGTCGAGCCATCCGGCGGCGACATAGCACAGGTCCATGGCCGCCGAGCCCAGGCGCCTGAGTCCGCGTATTCGGGGCATGGTGCGTGCCACGCGGTCGAGGTTGTTGTCGGGGTTGGTCGCTTTGTCATAGGGGAAACCCGTGGAGATGACGGCGCGCTGCAACTCGGTTGTCCCCTTGGCCTGCAGGCGGCCGTAGGGGCCATAGGCGCCTTTGCCCTTCACGGCCCAGAACTCCTCGTCGAGCGTCGGGGCATAGACGTAGCCGAAGCGTGTCACGCCATCGACCTTGAGGCCGATAGAGATGCAGTAGGTGGCGATGCCGGCGCTGTAGTTCACGGTGCCGTCAAGGGGGTCGATGACCCACTGGTAGCGTGCCTGGCGATGGTCGTCGCCGCTCTCCTCGCTCAGGATGGCGTGGTCGGGGAAGGTGCTGTGGATGAGGTCCAGGATAATGCGTTCGCTGCCCTTGTCGGCCTCGGTGACGATGTCGTAGGCGCTGCCGCCCTTGTCCTCGATGCTGAGGTCGCGTTGTCTGAAGTGCTCTTTCAGCACCTGGCCTCCGTCATGGGCCATGCGGGTTGCCGCCTCGAGCCACTGGCGCTCCTGTGCGGTAAGGTTGTCTGTAATCATGTTTTTCATCTTGTTTTGCTTTTTTGTAATTAAACCTGAAACTATGGATGGTGTGGAGAGGTGTCATATAATAAAGGGGGCGACTGACTCGCCCCCCTTGTCGGTTACTGTGCCCCGGCTGCTTTGTCGCCGTCGGGCTCGATGGGAATCTGTCGTTTGAACACTTCCTTAAAGGTGATCAGCGTCTCGCTGCGTCCCAGGCCCATCTTCAGGAAACGGTCGTGGATGACCTGCAACAGGTGGTCGTTGTTCTTGGCATACAGTTTGACAAACATGTCATACTTGCCGGTGGTGAAATAGCACTCTACGACCTCGGGCACCGTCTTGAGCCGTGCCACCACCTCGTCAAACTTGGAGGGGTCGTTCAGGAAGAAGCCGATGTAGGCGCAGGTCTGATAACCTACTGATGCGGGGTTGATGAGGGAAATGGAACCGTTGATGACGCCCATGTTGTAAAGTTTCTGGATGCGTTGGTGGATTGCAGCGCCCGACACGTTGCAGGTTCTTGCAATCTCCAGATAAGGCTTGCGTGCGTTCAACGACAGCATTTTCAGAATTTTGTAATCAAGTGAATCGAGTTTAGTTGCCATAAGAAATATTTATTAGTTATTAGAGACCAATATTAGAGTAAATTATTGTTATAATAGGCTCATTTACAGGCTACAATCAGCAAGGGGCCTGAAATGGATGCCTATATACTGAGCGCAAAGTTACAACATTTTTTCTAAAGATATTGATAAATCGAAAGAAAATTTACAAAAAATCTTCTCATTTTGTAAGTTTTTAACAGTTGAGGCTATGGCTTTCTGTTTATTCTGTATGATTGCGCGACCAGTGCGGATTACTCGGATTGTTGCGCCTTCGTGTTCTTGCGGGCTGGCGCTCTCGGTGATTTTTGACTACGAATTAAACGAATTGGCTGCCGCTCTCCTTGCCGAAGATAGGCTGCGCCTCAACAATGATGATGTGTCATAATTGCGACCAGGTAATATAACCGTGCTATCGCACGGGAAATTAAACAAATTTTTATATTAATTTGAATAATTTCCCGCCCGTAGGGCGGTCATAATTCTAGCAGTTGAATTATGACACACCGCCTCTCCGCTCGGCTTGCACTATCGTTCCCTTCGGCCTTCGGCTCCTCGCCGAAGATAGGCTGCGCCTCGAGATAAAAAACAAAAAACTTCGTTTCTTGTTTTGTTCTCCGCTCGGCTTGCACTACTTTGGCTCGTTGCTGCCGCTTCTCGCCGAAGATAGGCTTCGCCTCAACAATGGCAAGTCAAAAAATACTTTTTTTGTTTGCCATTGTATTCGGCTTGCACTATCTTTGTGGGGTGATGAAACTGAAAGAAGCAATAGACCAACTCAAGGAGGGGCTTGCCGGTAGGGTAGCGCCCGAAGAAGCGCAGGCGATGATACGCGTCATCTGCGAGGATGTGTTCAACTATGACCCGGTGGATGTCGCCCTGCGGCAAGACAGCGAGTTGCCCGATTTTGCGCCTCAGCGCATTGCTGAGATCATTGCGCGGCTGCAGCGTCACGAGCCGTTGCAGTACATCGTGGGGAGCGCCCGTTTCCACGGCCACCGCTTCAAGGTGACTCCCGCGGTGCTTATCCCGCGCCCCGAAACCGAACAACTCGTCGACATGATTGTTGATGAGAACCCCGGCAGCGACCTGCGGGTGCTTGACATGGGCACCGGTAGCGGCTGCATCGCCATCTCGCTGGCCAGGGCGTTGAAGTTTGCCGAGGTCGATGCGCTCGACATCTCTCGTGATGCGTTGGCCATCGCGCGCGAGAATGCTGCCGCGCTCAAGGTCAAAGTGCGCTTTTTCGAGAGCGATATGCTGGCTCCGCAGCCGCCTGCACGGTATGACATCATCGTGAGCAACCCGCCCTATGTGTGCTGGAGTGAGCGCGAGACGATGGAGCACAATGTGCTGGACTATGAGCCAGGCCAGGCACTGTTTGTGCCCGACAATGACCCGCTGATGTTCTACAAGGCGATAGTCCCCTATGCCGCCCGGTCGCTGGAGCGCGGAGGACACCTGTATCTGGAAATCAACCAGCGTTTTGGCAACGAGATGAGCCGCCTGCTCGAGGAAAACGGCTTTGGCGAGGTGCGCATCGTCGAGGACAGTTACGGCAAGGTGCGCTTTGCGGTTGCCATGATGCGATAATCAATCAATTGTTTGATGGGTTTATTTGACAGATCGTTTCACACCAGTTGAAATTGATGGAAATTGACGAGAAGTATATGCGACGGGCGTTGCAGTTGGCACGCCAGGGCGAGGGGCACACTTCGCCTAATCCGATGGTGGGCGCGGTGATTGTCGGGTCCGACGGCACCATCGTCGGCGAGGGGTGGCACCGCAGGTGTGGCGAGGGCCATGCCGAGGTCAATGCCGTGGCGAGTGTCCGCAATGCCAGCCTACTGAAAGACAGTACGTTATACGTTACCCTTGAACCCTGTTCCCACTATGGCAAGACGCCGCCTTGTGCCCGCCTGATTATCGAGCGCGGCATCCCCCGTGTGGTGGTGGGCTGCCTGGACCCCTTTGTCAAGGTGGCAGGCCGTGGCGTGGCGCTGTTGCGTGAGGCCGGTGTCGAGGTGGTTGTCGGCGTGCTGGAGCAGGAATGCCGCGCGCTGAACCGCCGTTTCATGACCGCCCACACCACGGGTCGGCCGTGGGTGCAACTCAAGTGGGCGCAGACGTCCGACGGGTTCATTGCCCGTCCTGCCGATGCTGGCGAGAACCCCTTGCGGATGTCCACTCCGGTGACGATGCGCCTGATGCACAGGCAGCGTGCCCTGTGTGATGCCATCGTCGTGGGAGCCGCCACCGCGCGCATCGACAACCCGTCGCTGACCACCCGCGAGTGGCCCGGCAAATCGCCGCTGAGGGTGGTGCTGTCGCGCAATTTGTCATTGGGCGGCAACTTGAGGCTGCTCACCGACGGCCAGCCCACCATCGTCTACAATGACGTGAAAAACGAGGTAGCCGGAGCCGTGGAATATGTCAAGACCGACACCTCGCAACCCAGGTTGTGGCTCCAGGACCTGTACCGCCGCGGCGTGACCAGCGTCATGGTCGAGGGCGGCGCCCAGGTGCTGCAGTCATTGCTCGATGCGGGGCTTTGGGACGAAGCCCGCATCGAGGTGAGCCCGCGCAGGGTGGGGCAGGGTGTCGCGGCCCCGCCAATCGACGGCCTGCGGTCGGCCTGTTACCGTGTCGACGGCAACAGCATCCTCATTGTTACCCCTGCATCGAGGTAAAATCACGTTAAAAAGGTGTAAAAAACCGCATTTTACCGTTTATTATCTTTAACGGGTACATTCCATATGCCCCCGAAATACTATCTTTGGCCCTGCAAAAAACGGCAAGTGACATTATTAAAAAGAAAAAATCGCGTGTGTGACCGAATTTTTTAGTAATTTTGCCGTTTATTACAACGAACGAACAACCGATAGAAACGATAATGACTAATAATAGAGCATCTTTGTATCTCGTCCTGATGGTGGCCATGCTTTTCACATCGCTGCCCGCCCTTGTTTCCTGCAACAAGGATAAAGACGACGATAACAGCACCTATTCCTACAGCGAGAGCGAACAGACGACCCTCGTCACCGGGTTTGCCCTACAGGCCGATGCCGACGTGCTGGCCAGCCTGGACTCGGTACATTTCACCATCGACTACAACAACGGTTTAATCTATAATGCCGACTCGCTCCCCGTGGGTACCGACATCAGTGCCCTGAAGGTCACCGTCGACTTCCTGAACACCGTCAGTTCGGCTGTGTTCTCAATCACTGGAGCGACCGTTCAGGCCGACACGACCATCACCTACACCTCCCAGATGTCCAAGAGCCTGGACTTCACTGGCAACACCAAACTGACCGTGACCTCGGCCGACGAGAGCCAGGTCAAGGACTATGAGGTCAAGGTGCTCGTGCATAAGATGAACCCCGACTCGCTGGTCATTCCGCAGTCGTGGCGCCGTGACCTGCCCGGCTATGCCAGCAACCTGCAGGGCCACAAAGTCGTGAAGCAGGGCGACGTGTACCGCATCATGACCTACGACGGCAGCGTGTGCACCATGCTGTGGGCCAACAGCCCCAACCAGCCCATCTGGACGCCGCAAACGGTCGACGTGCCCTTTGTCCCCCAGGTTAAATCGCTGTGTGCTACCGACGATGCCCTGTACGTGCTCGGTGCCGACGGCACACTCTATACCTCGGCCGACGGCGGGGAGTGGACCTCGTGCGGCGTGGTGTGGCACACCTTGCTGGGCTCCTATGAAGACCGCGTGCTGGGTGTTGCCGGCAGCGACGGCTATTATTTTCATGACGAGTATCCCCGTCCCATGGGCTTCACTGCCAAAGAACTCGAAGACGGCTTCCCCGTGTCGAATGCATCCGAGATGCTCCAGACCGACAACCGCTGGACCGTCTCACTGCAGACCCTGCTGGTGGGCGGACTGGACAGCGAGGGCAACCCTCTGAACAACGTGTGGGGCTATGACGGCACCCATTGGGGCAAAATCAACAACATCCACAGCACGGCTCTGCCGGCCTTGGCCGATGCCACGCTGTTTGCCTACTACATCTACCGTCCGGCGCCCGGTGTTCGCCGCTACAAGTGCCAGCCCACCCTGTTCGTGATGGGTGGCAAGCGTGCCGACGGCACCCTCAACAGTACCATCTACCTGTCCAGCACCCAGGGCGTTACCTGGACCGTCGCCGACTCGACCATGGTGCAGCCCGGCTACATGACCAAGTTCTATGGCGCTCAGGCCTTTGTGAACTACGAGAGCCTGTCGGCCAGTGTCACCGCCAGCGGGCCGCAGCGCATCGTCTCGCCCGTCGTGACGTGGGAATGCCCGTTCTTCTACCTGTTTGGCGGATATAACGACCAGGGAGCATTGCTGCCCTACGTGTGGCGCGGCGTGTACCTGCGCATGACCAATTCCCCCGTATATTGATCGAGATGAAGAAATCACTGTACATAGCACTGATAGCGCTGCTTGCTGCCCTGACGGCGACGGCCCAGCAATACAAGTATGAGGTGGGTCCCGCATTGGGCATGACGGGCTATCTGGGCGATGTGAACAACAGTAACCTGTTCAAGCATCCCGGTGTGACCGGCGGCGCCATTTTCCGCTATGCCCACAACAGCCGTTGGGCCTTCAAGGCTAACCTCAATTATGCCAGCATCAGCGGTAACAGCAAGGATATCGAAACACGTTTCCCCGATGAGCAGCAATACGATTTCTCGTCGAGCCTCATCGACCTGGGCCTCACCGCCGAGTTCAACTTCCTGAACTTTGGCCGTGGTCCCGCCTACAAGAAATACAAGCCAATCTCGCCCTACATGGTTGCCGGTGTGGGCTTTGTGTTTGCCATCAGCAACGGCCACAACCAGGCATCGTTCACGGTGCCCATCGGCATCGGTGTGAAATACAAGTTCAAAGACCGTCTGAATCTGGGCTTTGAGTTCACGATGCGCAAGGAATTCAGCGACCGCATCGACCACCTGAGCGACCTTTACGGCATCAAGCACTCGTTTGCCAAGAACACCGACTGGTACAGTTTTGCCATGTTCTCGGTGTCCTACGAGTTCGGCAAGCGGTGCATCAAGTGCAACTATATAGAATAACAATAACGGCATGTCATCACTCAGCGAAAAGATACAGCAACTCGACCCGACCCGCATCCCGCGTCACGTCGCCATCATCATGGACGGCAACGGACGCTGGGCCAAACAGCACGGGCAGGAGCGCAGTTTCGGCCACGAGAACGGAGTGGCCACTGTGCGTCGAGCCACCGAGATTGCCAGCGAGGTGGGTGTGAAATATCTCACGCTCTACACGTTTTCGACCGAGAACTGGAACCGTCCGCAGGACGAGGTGGATGCACTGATGAACCTCATCGTGGTGAGCATCGAGCAGCAGACGCCCGACCTGATCAAGAACAACGTGCGGCTGACCACCATCGGCGACATGGAGCGTATGCCGGCATTTGCCGCCAACAGGCTGCGCAAGTGCATGCAGGACACCTCACACTGTACCGGTCTGGTGCTGTGCCTGGCCCTGAGTTACTCCTCGCGCTGGGAGATCGTCGAGGCCTGCCGGCAACTGGCCCGCGAGGCCGCGGCAGGCGAGATTGACCCCGCCGCCATCGATGACGCCATGCTCTCGTCGCGCCTGTCGACGCGCGACATGCCCGATCCCGACCTGCTGATACGCACGGGCGGCGATCTGCGTGTGAGCAACTATCTGTTGTGGCAGATAGCCTATAGCGAACTATACTTCACTTCAAAATATTGGCCCGATTTCACCAAGGAAGACTTTGTCGAGGCGATAGCCGACTTCCAGGCGCGCGAACGCCGCTATGGTAAAACGAGCGAACAGGTTAATGACGAAAAATGAAGAAAACCGCATCAATGAATATCAAGCATAAATTGTTGTCGTTGCTGGCTGTAGCCATGTTCCTGCCCGTTGCGGCTGGGGCACAGGAGACGCGCACCGTCAACGACACGATCTATAACCCTAAAATCGTCTTCGCAGGCACCCCCACCAAGTATGAGATTGCGGGCTTGCGTGTCGAGGGCGTGGACAACTACGACGAGAACATCATCATCGGCTACTCGGGCCTGGCCGTCGGTCAGCGCATCGACATCCCCGGTGAGGACATCAAGAGTGCCGCCAAGCGTTTCTGGCGTCAGGGACTGTTCTCCAAGGTCCAGATCCAGGTCGAGAAGGTCTACCAGGACCAGGCATGGCTGGTGTTTAACCTGCGCCAGCAGCCCCGTGTGTCCCAGGTGAACTACAACGGCATGAAGAGCGGCGAGAAGAAGGACATCATGGAGCGGTTGAGTTTCCAGCCGGGCAGCCAGATGACCCCCAACATTGCCGACCGCATCAAAATCATCGTCGAGAAGTACTATGCCAACAAGGGCTTCGGCCAGGCAACGTGCCAAGTCGTCACCGAGCCTGACCTGAGCAAGCAGAACGAGGTGATTGTCAACATCAATGTCGACAAACACGAGAAAATCAAGGTGCACAAAATCTACATCGACGGCAACGAGGTGCTGAGCGACCGCAAGATCAAGCGCACCATGAAGAAGACCAACGAGAAGAAGGACATCCTGAAAATCTTCTCGCAGAAGAAGTTCGTCCAGAGCGACTATGAGGCCGACAAGCAACTCATCATCGACAAGTACAACGAGAAGGGTTACCGCGACGCTGTGATTGTGAAGGACAGCGTGGTGCCTTATGACGAGAAGAGCGTGGACATCTACCTCACCGTGGACGAGGGCAAGAAGTACTATATCTCGGATATCACCTGGGTGGGCAACACGGTCTACCCCTCGGTTATCCTTGACGAGATTCTGGGCATCAGGAAAGGTGACGTCTACAACCAGAAACTGCTCACCAAGCGTACCCAGGAGGACGACGATGCCGTGTCCAACCTGTACCTGAACAACGGCTACCTGTTCTATCAACTCATCCCCATCGAGACCAAAATCGAGGGCGACAGCATCGACCTGGAGATGCGCATGTTCGAGGGCAAGCAGGCCCGCATCAACCGCGTGGTCATCAACGGCAACGACCGTCTGTATGAGAAGGTGGTGCGCCGCGAGTTGCGTGTGCGCCCCGGTGACCTGTTCTCCAAGGACGACCTGATGCGCTCGGCTCGTGAGATTGCCCAGACGGGCCACTTCGATCCCGAGAAGATGGACATCCGCCCCGAACCCAATGCCGACAACGGTACCGTGGACATCATCCTCAACCTCGAGAGCAAGGCCAACGACCAAGTGGAGTTGAGCGCCGGTTGGGGCCAGACGGGTGTCATCTTGAAGGCGTCGCTCAAGTTCACCAACTTCTCGATTCAGAACCTGCTGCACCCGTCGTCCTACAAGGGACTTATCCCGCAGGGCGAGGGCCAGACGTTCACCATCAGCGCCCAGACCAACGCCAAGTACTACCAGGCCTACAGCGTGTCGTTCCTCGACCCGTGGTTTGGCGGCAAGCGTCCCAACTCGCTGTCGGTATCGGCCTTCTACAGCCGCCAGACGGGTATCAACTCGTCCTACTATAGCCAGTTGTACCAGAATGCCATGTACAACTACTACAACAACTACTATGGCATGGGTGGCTACGGCGGTTATGGCGGCTACGGCTACGGCGGTTATGGCGGCTACAACTACTACGAGAACGCCTATGACCCCAACAAGTACCTGCAGATGGCCGGTGTGACGGTGGGCTTCGGTAAGCGTCTGAAGTGGCCCGATGACTACTTCACCTTCATGGCATCGGTAAGTTACCAGTGGTACAGCCTCAAGAACTGGGAGTACCTCTATTATATGAAGAACGGTGTGTCCAACTCCATCGTGCTGGGACTGACGCTCCAGCGCAACAGTATCGACAACCCGCTGTATACCCGCAAGGGTAGCACCTTCACCCTGTCGTTCAACGCCACGCCTCCTGCCAGCCTGTTCGGCAAGAAGGACTGGAGAGCGTTGAGCCAGAGCACCACCGAGGCCTCCAAGAAGGATCTCTATCGCTGGATCGAGTACTGGAAACTCAAGTTCCAGGCCAAGACCTACACGCCGCTCACCGATCCCGACGGCCGCTGGACCCTCGTGCTGATGACCCGCGCCGACTTTGGTCTGCTGGGCAGTTGGAACAAGTGGCTGAAGTCGCCGTTCGAGACCTTCTATGTCGGCGGTGACGGTATGTCGGGTTCCTATACCTATGCCACCGAGACCATCGCCCTGCGCGGTTATGAGAACGGCGCCTTCACGCCTTACGGTTCCGAGGGTTACGCCTATGACCGCTTTGCCGTTGAGTTGCACTTCCCGCTGATGCTCTCGCAGAGCGCCACCATCTATCCCCTGGTGTTCATCGAGGGCGGTAACGCCTGGACCAGTGTCAAGGACTTCAACCCGTTCAACATCAAGCGCTCGGCCGGTGTGGGTGCCCGCATCTTCCTGCCGATGATCGGTATGATGGGTATCGACTGGGGCTACGGTTTCGACAAGGTCTTCGGCGAGAAGGGTGGCAGCAACTTCCACTTTGTGCTCGGCCAGGAATTCTAACCGCGATTTTCTGAATTATGACTGCCGAATAAACGATTTGCCAAATCGTCAGTCTAAAAGTCGAATTTCAACAAACAATATATAAATAATGAAGAATATGAAAAGGATTGCATTAATCGCAGTAGCGCTCGTTGCCGGCTTTATGGCCGCCCATGCGCAGAAGTTCGCCCTGATGGACATGGAGTATGTCTTGAAGAACATTCCCGCCTATGAGATGGCCAACGAGCAACTCAACCAGGTGTCACAGCGCTGGCAGCGTGAGGTTGACGAACTCAAGAAGGAGGCCGACACGATGTACAAGAACTATCAGGCCGACATGGTGTTCCTGACCGACGACCAGAAGAAGAAGAAAGAGACTGAGATTACCGAGAAGGAGAAAGAGGCCCAGCAGTTGCAGTACAAGTACTTCGGCCCGCAGGGTGAACTGTTCAAGAAGCGCCAGTCGCTCATCAAGCCCATCCAGGACGACATCTACAACGCCTGCAAGAAGGTGTGTGAGGAGCGTGGTTTCCAGGTTATCTTTGACCGCGCCAGCAGCCAGAGCATCATCTATGCCTCGCCCCGCATCGACGTGAGCAACGAGATCCTCGAGAAGATGGGTTACAAGTAATTCAAGATAACTTGAAGTTTAGGGTTTAGGGTTCAGAGAAAAGAGAGATTCTGAACACTGAGCAATAACGAGAGAATTTAGACAAAACTATAGTATACTAACAAGCAAACAATTTTATTTAGACATGTTTAAAAGATTTATGCTCTTAGCCGTTATGGCTACCACGCTGTGCCTTGGTGCACAAGCCCAGAAATTCGGTTACGTCAACACCAGCGAGATCTTCAACGTGATGCCCGACAAGGTGACCGCCGAGAATACCCTCAAGCAGGTGAGCGACAAGTATGAGGCCGAATTCAAGAACCTGCAGGATGCCTTCCAGAAGAAGATGACCGAGTATGAAGCAGCCGACCAGGACCCCAGCACTCCCCAGGCCATCAAGGACCGTCATAACCAGGAATTGCAGGATGACTACATGAAGATTCAGAACTTCCAGCAGACCGCTGCACAGGATATGCAGAAGCAGCAGGATATGCTCATCGCCCCCATCACGCAGAAACTGCAGAATGCCATTCAGGCTGTTGGTGCCGAGGGCGGCTACACCTTCATCTTTGACCAGGCTGCCGGCTCGATTCTGTACACTGGCACCAATGCCGAGGACGTGAGTGCCAAGGTGAAAGCCAAATTGGGTATCAAGTAATTCAGATATCTCAAGCAGAAAAAAACAATAACGCTTAGTTGCTGATCCCCTCGTGGACATCGATGTTCATGAGGGGATTATTTGCAGCCGCAGGAACGTGGGCGGCGAAAAAACAATCCCAATAAATCCCAATAAATCGGGAATTTTATTACTTTTGCAGTTGAAGTAACACTCCATAATCAAGAACCGATATGAAAAGATTTCTTATTATCTCATTGTTGATGTGTCTGCCGATGATGCTGTGGGCACAAGGCCAGTTGACTGCCTATTATGCCAAGGTCGATATCGAGAATTACGTGAAGGGCCAGTTGATTGTGGACACCAACGACCCCATCAACCGCATGGTGGACTTTAACAAGTCGCTGTTTAGGTATGAGGGTGATGGAGCAGACGAGCAGGGCTACTACATCCTGTTCGACAAGTCACAGATTACTGTCAAGGAGTACCAGATGTCGCCGCTGCCCGTGAAGTTGGTGCGTGGTGGCGCTTCTTTTCAGTCTCGTGACGGGTTTGAAATACGCATTTTCCCCGCCAATGCCAACGGGCACGGTTTCTATGGGCTTGACGAAGACTTCCAGCCCTATTATGATGCCGAACAGACGGCGGCCCATCAGCATTATTATGTACTGAGCGGATGGTTCCAGTGTGCTTTTGACCCCGATGGATTCTTCTTTGAAGAACCCCTGGAGGTCGAGGACGGCAACATCAAGTTGTATATCTACGGGACTGAAATCGGGTATACCTCCGACGACCCCGACAATGTGCGCAATCGTCCTTACATGATGGGCTTCCTGGAGGAGGAATGGTCAGCCCCCGAGGATTATGAATACGGCGTTTCGGCCTATGACGGTGCGGGCAACCTATTGGTTGACGCCACGCGTATCGTGGATATCCCCACCTCACTGTCTATTGCCTATATCGAGGCCGAGGATGCCCTCTATGTCGATGGTATCTTGTACTATCGGCAGAAATGACTTGACCGGGGAGACATGCCGCAAGGCATCGCCTGGTTAAGCCTCATCAACCTGAATAATCAACAAAGAACAGATAGAATGATATGAAGAAGATTTTAGTGATTGCTATGGCGCTGATGCCGCTGATGCTCATGGCCCAGGCCAGAATAGGCATCGTTAATTCGCAGCAGATTTTTGACCTCATGCCCGACAAGGCCAATGCCGAGGCCCAACTGCAGTCGTTGAGCGAGCATTACCATGCCGAGTATGTGCTGCTGCAGAGCGAGTTTGACAAGAAGTATGCCGACTATCAGACTGTTGCTGCCGACCCCTCCACACCCGAGGCCATCAAGGAGCGCCGCGTGCAGGAATTGCAGGAGAGCGACAAGAAGATTCGTGAATTCCAGCGCCGTGCCGCCGACGACATCGCTTCACGTCGCGAGGCACTGAGCAATCCCATCAACGAGAAGATCCAGACGGCTATCCAGGCCGCCGGCCGCCAGGCCAACCTCGACGTGGTGTTTGACACCGCTGTCACGCCCGTGGCCTACACCGGCCCCAACACCGTCGACATCACACCGATGGTCAAGACCATCCTGGGGTTGTAAGGCCCGCCGGAGTCCAGGCTATCAGCCTGGGGCATAAAAACAAAAAACTGCATCGCCTTAGCGGTGCAGTTTTTGTTTAGGGTGGAAGATGGGGCTCGAACCCACGACCTTCGGAACCACAATCCGACGCTCTAACCAGCTGAGCTACGTCCACCATGTAAAGCGCTTTCTCTCAAACGCGGGTGCAAAGATAATACCATTTTTACTCTTGTGCAAGACTTAAGGCAAAAAAACGAAGATTTTTTTTGCCATGTTGGTCCTTGTCGGGGGGTTATCGGGTGACGATTTCGGCCGGGGCGATGTGGTCGCTGCCCTTGACAAAGGCGCCCATCGAGTAAACGCCCCGCAGGTTGATATCGTTGTCGAGCATCATGATGTCGGCGTCCTTGCCGCGCTGCAGTGAGCCCTTGCGGTCATAGATGCCCATGATGCGGGCCGGTGTCTCGCTGGCCATGCGCACGGCATCCTGCAGCGGTACGTCGACGACGCGCACCATCGTCTTGACCAGGCGGTCCATCGTGGCGATGCTGCCTGCCAGCGCACTGCGGTCCGAGAGTTTGCAGACGCCGTCCTCGATGATGACTCGGGGGTCGAAGGCGTGTTCGCTGTCGCTGTCGGTCACGGCCAGCGCGTCGGTGCACAGTGCGGTGCGTTCCACGCCCTTCATGTGATAGACCAGGTTGAGCAGGGTGGAGGGCACGTGGATGCCGTCGGCAATGACCTCGACGGCCATGTCCTCGAGCAGGTAGATGCTCTCGACGGTGCCTGCATGCTTGAACTCGCGCACGTTGTGGAATCCCGGCATAGCGTTGTAGAAGTGGGTGGCCAGCGTGTAGCCGGCATCCCAGGCGGCCTTGACGTGGTCATACTCGGCTGCCGTGTGGGCAATCGCGGCGACAATGCCCTTGCCGGTGATGTAGCGCCCCATCTCGACGGCACCCGGCAGTTCAGGCGCGGTGTCCCAGCGCCGCATGCAGTCAAAGTCCTCGACGATGTGGCGGTACTCATCGGGCTCGGGGATGCGGATGATTTCGGGCATCTGGGCTCCCGCTTTGCTCGGGTTCAAGTAGGGACCTTCCATGTGCATGCCCATGATGGTGGAGTTGGGCAATTTCATCAGTTCGTCACACGTCTGGCAGGCTCGCTCCATCATGTCGATGGGCGACGAGGATAAGGTGGCATAGATGGCTGTGGTGCCGTGGCGCAGGTGGGTCGCGGCCACCGTCTCGAAGGCCTCGCGCGTGCACTCCTGGAAGTCGCAACCGCCGCCGCCATGGCAGTGGAGGTCGATGCCGCCGGGCACGATGTGCATCCCGTGGGCGTCAATGGCCTTGTCCATGCCGTCCAGCAGGCGGCTGCTCTTGGTCACCTCCTTGATGCGGCTGTCCTCGACGATTACCGAACCGCCGTTAATCCAGCCCTCAGGGGTGAGCACATGGCCATTATAGATTTGTGTGAGCATTACCAATCTTTTTTATCCTTATCAACTTGCAAATATAAGCAGTTTTTTGTTATGATGTGCGCTGCGACACATTTTTTTTGATTTATTGACGATTTTTTAGGATAACAGGCCGTCGGGAGGGAGTTTCGTGCCAGGGGGGCGTGTTTTTTTGGTCTTGATTTTTTTGGTGTTTGTCAACGTGTTTTGCCGATTGGTCACGAAGTGGCCGAAAGGCGTTTTTTTAATTGAAATATTATATATTCCTTTGTAGGCGAGAAATAGATTTTTTTCTCTACAGTTAACACTATTCATCCAAAACACCACAACCAAAATGAAAAAGATTGTTTTAGTAATGATTGTTGCCCTGATGGGCATTGCTATGAATGCACAACAGCCTCGCCACCAAAAGGACCATGGCAGTCCCGAGCAGATGGTTGAGCGCCGCGTCGAGAAACTGGCCAAGGTTCTGGAACTTACCGAGGCCCAGAAGGCCGAGGTCTCCAAGATCTATTCACAGGAGATGGAGACCATGAAGCAAGAGCACCGGTCGATGTCGCCCGAGGGGCAGCAACAGGCCCGACCCGACGAGTCGGCCAGGAAGGCCCGCCACGAGCAGATGAAGGCCCGTCGTGCCGAGACCGATGCCAAGATTGAAGCGCTGCTCACTCCCGAACAGGCAACCAAGTTTGCCGAGTTCAAGCAGCACAGGGGAGAGCGTGGCCACCGCCATGACGCCGGCCACAAGTCGCCCAAGCGTGAATGCAAAAGGCGTTGCTGTGATTGAAAACAGTCAAGCAAGCCCCATTGCAACAATGTAATGGAGAGTAATTTAATCGTGTGTGTGTTTTGAAAGAGGGAGGGCGTTTCCTGATAGAAGGAAGTGCTCTCCCGCCTTTATGTCTTGAGGGTGCCCAAAAGTCGGTTGAAAAGATTTAGAAGATGTTAAAAAGGGGCATTTTTTACTTAAAATGCACTATTGTGGTAGTTAAAAAGCCGCTAAAACGGAAAAAAATTGCTATCTTTGCATATTAAAAAAGAAGATAAGGACATGGATGTAAAGAAAGTCTTATTCATATCGCAGGAAATCGCGCCTTACGTTCCCGAACGGCGCCTGTCCCAGATTGGCCGCCTGTTCCCCCAGTGCATCAAAGAGCATGGCGTCGAGGAGCGTACCTTCATGCCCAAATACGGCATGATAGCCGAGCGCAGCAACCAGTTGCACGAGATGATCAGGCTCTCGGGCATGAACATCATCATCGATGATACCGACCACCCCCTGATCATCAAGGTCGCTACCTTGCAGCAGGCCCATTTCCAGGTTTATTTCATCTATAACGAGGACTACTTCGCCAGCAACCGCATCGACGAGTTGGAGATGAACTGTTCGCCCAAGGACAACGACGAGCGCAGCATGTTCTATGTCCGCGCCGTCATCGAGTCGATCCGCAAGATGCGTTGGGTACCCGATATCATCCAATGCACGGGCTGGATTTCGGCCCTGGCACCGGTTTACATCCGCTCGCTCTATGGCGACGACCCGTCGTTCCGCGATGCCAAGATTGTGACCGCGTTGTTCAACGAGCAACTGTCGGAGCCCCTGGACAGCCGCCTCAGCGAGAAGATGCACATGGACGGTATTCCCAAGAACGCGCTCAAGCCCATCGCCGGCAAGGAACTCACCTATGACGACCTGATGTGCTACTCGCTCAAGTACAGCGATGCCGTTATCCACTGCGAGTCAGGATTGAGCGACACCGTCCTTGAGGCTGCCTCGGCATTGCCCCAGTTGCAGTTTGCCGACGACGATGACGTCAACAAGGTGTATGATTTCTACAGCACCTTGGGTGACTGAGCCTCAGTGTCCCCGCCTCCTGGTTCTTAATAGTCTATTTATCATTTTCGGAATATGAAAAAATTGGTCAATGTGATACTGGCAGCGGCCGCGCTGGTCGGCCTGTACGCATGTACCGACGAGACGATTGGCGTGAGCATCACCGACAGCGTTTCGTCAATTATCGAGGATTCATCATTTGTCATCACGGGGCACTCGGTGCTCAACGACCGTGTGCAGATGCGCACCAGCACCAAGATGCTGGGCGTGCTGCAGGCCGATGGTTATGGCAGCCTCAGTGCCGAGGCCGTGACGATGTGGATGCCCGCCATGAACATCGACACCACCGGCATCACGGCGTCAAATATCGACTCGTGCCGTCTCAAGTTGCGTTTGCCTTACCGTCAGGGTTTCACGGGCGACTCGCTGGCACCGATGCGGTTGAACATCTACCGCCTGAACAAGTCGTTGCCCAGCCCCATCTTCAGCGACTTTGACCCCACAGGCTACTATAGCGATGCCGACCTGCTGGCCTCCGAATCCTATTCGCCCTCGTCGGGCTGGCTCGAGGTGTCGACCTCCTATGTCACCGGAACCCTTACCTACGACACCGTGCGCGTGATTTCGGTCTCGATGCCGTCATCGCTGGGTACCGAGTTGTTCGATGCCTATATCACCAATCCCGAGAAATTCGTGTCGCCCAGGTCGTTTGCCGACATCTTCCCGGGCATCTACATCACCAACAGTTTTGGCAGCGGCCATGTGATGAACATCAAGGCTACCGAACTCGACGTGTACTACCGCAAGCACGTGTGGCTGAACGACACGACCGAGGCCGACTCGACATTCTGCCAGTCCTATCTGGCGTCGACCCCCGAGGTCACCTCGAACAACATCATCCGTTACTTGCCCGATGATGCCATTACCCAGATGGTGGATGCAGGCGATGCCCTGATTGTCGCTCCCGCAGGCTATGAGGTGCAGGTGCGCTTCCCGATTCAGGAGATTATCGACAAGTACCGCAACAATGCGACTGGTAGCCAGTCAATCATCAACACGTTGTCGCTGGAACTGCCTGTCAGCATCCCCGAAACCGAGTACGATATCCAGCCGCCCACCTATCTGTTAATGGTGAAGACGTCCCAGAAGGACAACTTCATCAACGGTGACAGCCTGGCCAACAACAAGGACTCGTTCTATGCCGTCTATCAGCCCAGGTCCAAGAGTTATTACTTCAGCGGCCTGCGCAACTACATCCTGGACATCATCAACAACAAGGGCGGCATCGCCACCGAGGAGGACATCAACTTCACCATCACTCCGGTAGACGTGACCGAGTACACCTATAGTCGGAACTACTATTCCGGTTCGACGACGACGGTGACCAAGATTTCTCCTATGGTTTCACGTCCGGCCATCGTCAGGCTGCTACTTGATAAGGCGAAGATCAAAATCACCTACAGCAAACAAATTGTGAACTAAAGTTTGCTGGATTGGAAAAATAGTGCTACCTTTGCACCCGCATTGCAAATCATCGCAGTGCACCAAGCCGCAATAGCTCAGTCGGTAGAGCATTTCATTCGTAACGAAAAGGTCGCGGGTTCGAGTCCCGCTCGCGGCTCGAGTGAAGGGACGGGAAGACGATTTGTTTTCCCGTCTTTTTTAAATTTAAGGAACAGAGCAGATGGAAATCAGCGTTAAGGATTATATGGAGCGACAGCCCGGCGCGCCGCAGGTGGAACTGACCGACCGTTTCTACCTGTGGGTGGCTTTGCGTCTGGCTAAGTTGTGGGACGAGTCGCCGTGGCTGCGTGGCTTGACCGACGAGGTGCGTCGCGACGTGGTGCTGGCGGTGACCGGCTATTATCAGGATGTGGTGGCCGATGGCGGCCTGTGGCGCTCGTTCACGCGCCTGCACAACGCGCGTCATGGCAGTCCACTGCCCCATTACGGCCGCAGCGGGGACTATACCGACTATGAACTGAACCGCGACGACGTGCGCTATGTGATATGGTGGTCGGTTGCCGGAACCGACGAGGGCGCGGCCCTGGATCCGCACGACACTGAACTGGAAGCCCTGGCGACGGCCTTCTACATGCTGCTCGACGAGGAGTATGAGCAGGCTCCCGTGCCGCGTCAGTACTGCATTGCCGCCGAGTTGGACCTTGACAATCCCGAGGACGCCCAGCGCATCTATGATTTTGCCTACTGGCTCTACTGGCGCAGTTATCTGTTGAGGCCCTCGTCGTTGGCTGTGATGGAACGGGCCACGCCCGAGGCGCATGCCATCATCGCGCGTGCCGGCGAGAGCGATGCCCGCCCCCTGTTGCTCGAACTCAACGAGCGGCTAATGGCCACCCAGCCTGCCGGTCCCATCCCCTTGACCACCGCCCAGTGGCTCCGTCTCATCATCGACGACGAGTTACCCTAATCCAGATGCTCTAGATACTCTAGATATTCTAGATAGTCCAGCCCGTCCAGCCCATCCAGTTAGTCCAGTCCGTCCAGCCCCATCCAGTAAAGCAATCACGCCAACCCCCGTATGGGGGCTGGCGTGATTTGTAGTTGTTGGCTGGATTATGCCAGGCCTCGGCCGTGGCAGTTCTTGTACTTCTTGCCGCTGCCGCAGGGGCAGGGATCGTTACGCCCAATCTTGGGACCCTCGTTGCGGATGGGGCCGGTGGGGCCTTGCGGACGCGGTCCGACGGGAGCGTTGGGACGGCTGGCATCGGGCTCGCCGCCACGGCCCTCGCTGTAGCGCTGGCGAGGCCTCGGCTCGTTGTTGGACACGTTCTCTTGGGGCGGTGCCTCGGGAATCTGTCCGCGCATCAGGATGGCGATGGACTTGCCGTTCATGATGCCGACCATCTGCTTGAACATGTTGAAGGCCTCGGTCTTGTAGATGACCAGCGGGTCCTTCTGCTCGTAACTGGCGTTCTGCACGCTCTGGCGCAACTGGTCCATCTCGCGCAGGTGCTCCTTCCAGTTCTCATCGATGGTGAGCAGCATGACAGCCTTCTGCCATTGCTTGGTCAGGCACTTGCAGTGGGTCTCGGCGGCCTCCTTGATGTCGATGACGATGCCGAAGGTGCGCTTGCCATCGGTGATGGGCACGCGGATGAGGCCCTGGGGCTCCATGCCGTCGGCTTTCTGTTTCTCGACAATCTGTTGGATGATGGGGTCGGCGACCTCGCTCAGGCGTTCCATCTTGCGGTTGAAGGTCTTGAGCACCTTGTCATAGAGGATTTCCTGTTTCTTGCCGTCGTCCATGCGGCGGTATTCCTCCTCGGTGAACGGGACTTCGAGGGCATAGGTCTTGAGCACCTGCATCTTGAAGTCCTCGTAGTCGTCGGCGCCGTAACGCTCAACGATGTCCTCCACGCTGTCGTACAGGGTGTTGATGATGTCCAGGCCGATGCGCTCACCGATGAGTGCATGGTGGCGGCGGGTGTAGATCACCTTGCGCTGGGCGTTCATCACGTCGTCATACTCGAGCAGGTGTTTACGGATACCGAAGTTGTTCTCCTCGACACGTTTCTGGGCGTTCTCGATGCTCTTGGTCACCATGTTGCTCTCGATGGCCTCGCCATCCTTGAGTCCCAGGCGGTCGAGCGTCTTGACCACGCTCTCGCTGGCGAACAGACGCATCAGTTTGTCCTCGAACGACACGAAGAATACCGACGAGCCGGGGTCTCCCTGACGTCCGGAACGACCGCGCAACTGGCGGTCAACGCGGCGGGACTCGTGGCGCTCGGTACCGATGATGGCAAGACCGCCGGCGGCCTTCACCTCGGGCGACAACTTGATATCGGTACCACGACCGGCCATGTTGGTGGCGATGGTCACGACACCCTTGCCGTCGATGGCCTGACCGGCCTGGGCGACAATGTCGGCCTCCTTCTGGTGCAACTTGGCGTTCAGCACGTTGTGCGGGATGCGGCGGCGGTCAAGCATACGGCTCAGTTTCTCACTGATATCGACACTCGTGGTACCCACCAGGGTGGGACGTCCCGAGTTGCGCATCGCCTCAATCTCGTTGATGACGGCGTTGAATTTCTCCAACTCGGTCTTGTAAACGCGGTCGGGCCTGTCGTTGCGGATGACGGGCCTGTTGGTGGGAATGGTGACCACATCCAGTTTGTAGATGTCCCAGAACTCACCGGCCTCGGTCTCGGCGGTACCGGTCATACCCGAGAGTTTGTGGTACATGCGGAAGTAGTTCTGCAGCGTGATGGTGGCGAACGTCTGGGTTGCGGCCTCGACGTTCACGCCCTCCTTGGCCTCGATGGCCTGGTGCAGACCGTCGCTGTAGCGGCGACCTTCCATCACACGGCCCGTCTGCTCGTCCACGATTTTCACCTTGCCCTCGGCATCGACGATGTACTCGTCGTCGCGGTTGAACAGGGTGTAGGCCTTCAAGAGTTGGGTAACGGTGTGCACGCGCTCGGCCTTGACCGAGTAGTTGGCGAGCAGTTCGTCCTTCTTGTTGGTCTTCTCCTCGTCGGTGAGCGGCTCGTTGGTCACAGCCGACAACTGGGCTGCGATATCGGGCAGGATGAAGAATTCGGGGTCGTCGGTACCGCGGGTGAGCACGTCGATACCCTTATCGGTCATCTCGACGGTGTTGTTCTTCTCGTCGATGATGAAGTACAGGGGGTCGGTGACGGTGGGCATCTCGCGGTTGTTGTCCTGCATGTAGAAGGCCTCGGTCTTGAGCATGGCGTTCTTGACGCCCTCCTCGCTCAGGTACTTGATCAGCGGCTTGTACTTGGGCAGACCCTTGAAGGCGCGGTAGAGCCTCAGCGTACCCTCCTTGACGGTGGCCTGGTCATCGCTGGCCATCATCTTCTTGGCATCGGCGAGCAGGCTGGTAACCATCTGGCGCTGAGCGTTATAGACGCGCTCCACGTTGGGCTTGTAGTCCTTGAACATCTGGTCCTCGCCCTTGGGCACGGGACCGGAGATAATCAGCGGCGTACGGGCGTCGTCAATCAACACGCTGTCGACCTCATCGACGATGGCGTAGTTGTGGGGGCGCTGCACCATGTCCTCGGGGCGCATAGCCATATTGTCGCGCAGGTAGTCAAAGCCGAACTCACTGTTGGTGCCGAAGGTGATGTCGCAGTTGTAGGCGGCGCGGCGTTCGAGCGAGTTGGGCTCGGTCTTGTCGATGCAGGCCACGGTCATGCCGTGGAACATGTACAACGGACCCATCCACTCGCTATCGCGCTTGGCCAGGTAGTCGTTGACGGTTACCACGTGGACGCCGTTGCCGGTCAGGCCGTTCAGGAACACGGGCAGTGTAGCCACCAGGGTCTTACCTTCACCAGTCGCCATCTCGGCAATCTTACCCTGATGCAGGACGATACCACCAATCAACTGTACGTCATAGTGTATCATGTCCCAGGTGATCTCGTTACCGCCGGCAATCCAGTGGTTGTGCCAGATGGCCTTGTCGCCATCAATCGAGACGAAATCCTTGCCCTGTGCGGCCAGGTCGCGGTCGAGTTGCGTGGCGTTGACCACGATGGTCTCGTTCTCGGCAAAGCGCCTTGCGGTCGACTTCACGATGGCGAACACGGTGGGGAGCACCTCGCTGAGTTTCTCCTCGAGCACATCGAGAATCTCCTTCTGGATGTCGTCGACCTTCTTCCACAGCGGTTCGCGCTGGTCGTAGTCGAGGCTTTCGATTTCGGTCTTGATGCGTTCAATCTCGTCGCGCTTGTCCTGGACCGACGCGTTCAGTTGCTGACGGATGTCGGCAGTGCGCTGTCTCAGGCTGTCGGTGTCGAGGGCATCAATCTCGGGATAAATCTGTTTGATTTGGTTGACAATAGGCATGATTTTCTTCAAATCACGCGTTGACTTATTGCCAAACATTGATTTCAAAATGTCACTAAGTCCCATTTGTTATTTAGATATCTGATTTTAGTTTTTTCGTATTTTGTGGAGACGCAAAATCTTGCATCTCAGTCATTCAAACGGCAAAGATACACTTTTTTAGCCGATTAACTGCAATGATACAGTGATTTTTGGTTTTTGGGGGATGGGTTGGTGGCAAGAACGCTAAGATTTTGGGCTCTCACCCCTAACTCCTAACTCCTCACTTCTAACCCCTAACTAAAGAGAAGTCGGGCCGCGCGTCGTCTGGCTGCCCAGCAGCACGTTGGTTGCCGAGCGCACCACCAGCGACGTCATCAGCGGGAAGAAGGCCAGGTTGCCCACCTGGGGCTGCCACGGCCAGGCCAGCATCAGCAGGGCCACGATGACCGCGTTCAGGGCATGCAGCAAGCGCGCCGCGCCGCGGGTCTTCTTGAGCCACGGGAGCACGGCGAGCAAGAGCAGCAGCGGGTGCAGCCATGCGATGTTGATGTTGGGCGAGGTGGCCTCGTGTGTGGAGTAGAAAATCAGGAAAAACAGGATGCAGCCTGCCAGCCCGGCCGCGGTGAACAGCAGGGTGTCAAACCAGCGCGACACGTCGCGGCGGCGCCAGTCGCGGCCCGTCACGAGCAGCGTCAGCGCCAGCACGAGCAGAGCGACGGCCATCGGCGAGGCGTACCACGGCGTGGGAGGCCTCACGTTGCCTTCGGTGCTCTTGTCGATGGGCACGGTGGTGGCCTTGACCAGCGGCAGGGTGGTGCTGTCGGTCGTGATGGTGGCATCGGCCACGGCATCCATCAGCAGCATCGGGATAAACATCGCGGCGCGCTGGTCGATGACCGTGTCCACGTCCCAGCCCAGCACCAGGTCGATGCCGAACTTTTCCCAGGCATAGTTGCGGCAGTAGCGTGCCAAAATGTCACGATAGGTGACAGTCGTGTCGCCCATCGCCGGATATCGCAGCCCGTCGCCCGCCGCCATCTCGATGATGTCGCGGGGTCGGGTAGAGCAGTTGTCGCTCAGGAATTTATAACGATAGACGCGGTTCTCGGGCTGCGCATTGTTCCACAGGAAGTCCCTCACGGCAATCGCCCTGTCCTGGGGCAGGTTGAGTTCCTGCTCCACCATGCGGCGCTCTTCCATGCCCAGTGTGGCATAGGACCGTGGCACGGGCACACACATATAGTCCGTCTCACCCAGCATGAAGCGCCACATGAACGCAGGTGCCTGAAAGTCAAACACCCCGTAGTTGAAGTACAGGTCAGTGGAGCCCTGCTGGACGCGTAACTCGCTGTGTCCCCAGATATTGTGTGGCTCGCTGCCGGGATAGAAGGTCACCAGGCTCACGCGCACCGGGTCCTCCTGCTCGGGAGCCGTGGCAGTGTCGCCGGGCACGGGCAGCACGGGAGCGGCATCGAGCGTCCCCGTAGCACACAGGGCGCACAACACCGTTGTCAGGCAATATTTCTTCAGCAGCCGTTGCATCTATCATTATACTATATGGCAAGAATAATGCCAATGTTGCATTTAGCCGTTAGCCATTAATTCATTAACGTGAAACTGCCACCGAATAGTATAACCCACCCCAACTTCCCCATCAAAGACAACCCCCACACCCGTTTTTTTTTATCAGGTTGTCAATAGTTGTCCCAGTTGTCTTAACCCACCGCGGCCGCAGTTTTGGGAAGACAAGAAAGACAACCAAGACAAATCTTTTTTGTCGATGATTGATTGTTAGTCTTTCTTGTCCTTCTTGTCTTCAACAAGAACTATGGTATCTGACTCGTCCTAAAATTTTTTGACAGATTGTTCTTTATTTTCCTATCAAGACGGGTAATGCTGAGCCGTCATTGTTGGTGCTAAAGTCTGTTGGGGGCTCGATGCCCCCACAGGCTTTTTTTGACGG
>Ga0310695_10002511_pt1 | contig 38566 bp, 28 predicted proteins | sample RumenRJG_04DNA_FD_203882 | JGI IMG/M metagenome (GOLD analysis project Ga0310695, IMG submission 203882) | Bovine rumen microbial communities from Lethbridge, Alberta, Canada - RJG_04 (v2) (version 2) | ecosystem: Host-associated > Mammals > Digestive system > Stomach > Rumen | place: Canada...
ATGCGCTCTGCCAGCGTTCCCTGGGGAACATACTCCACGATGAGGGTGCCCTCATTCTTCTGCAAGGCCGTCTGCTTGTTGGTACCCGTGTGGGACACGATAGCCTTCTTCACCTGGTGGTTGGAAACCAACTTGCCGTGAGCCACCTCGTCATAGGCGGTGTCGTTGGCAATGATAGTGAGGTCTTTAACACCTTTTTCTACAATGGCGTCGATAATCTGGGTGGCACTGCCGTTGCCCAAGAAACCGCCAAACATAATAGTCATGCCGTCCTGTACTTTCTCGACGGCTTGTTCCAATGTGATTTGTTTGTTCATAATGTTTATATTTTGGAATTATCGGTTTATGTCTATAATAGGCTGCAAATATAGAAAATTTTCACCAATTTCGGGGCATTTTTCCTCAACTTTTTATCTACTTGTAGATAACTGCTCAATTCACAACACATTGGCGCCTCCGCCCAAGCGGCAAACTACGGCATAAGAACGCCACTGCCGCAGTAATTGCAGCAGTGGCGCCATATATCAGACTTATTAATCTCTATCTTTTCGATCATCTTCTTTCATAGCTTCAGACGCTTTTCTTTTTATTTCGTATTTTTGTATGTCTTTCTTCAACGCATCTGAAGTTGCCGTCTTAGATTGTGACTGGGAGCTGGAACCGGTATTGCTGCTCTTCTTGGCATTTGAATGAGTTGATGTTGGTGTTTGTGTTGCCGAGATTGGATTGGTTGGGTCTGAGATTTTATTTCCGTTCTTGTCATACCATTGACCAGAACCGGGTTTGTTTCCGTTGAACTCGCCCACAAAGAAACTGCCGTCAGCAAGCGTATATCGCCCGTCTTTAAACTGGTTGTCAATTATCTTACCCTTGAAGGTCTCCCCTGTGGCAAATGTGTAAATCGCATCATCATCGTTGACATTGCCATCGGTGAAATCGGCTTCGACCTGGTCCCCGTTGGCAAACACGGCCGTGCCACGACCATGAGGGATGCCGCCCGCATTGACCTGGCCAATATAATCACACTCACCCATTGCAATTGTCAAGTGCTTTTTCTCAACCGTGGCAGGAGTCGCTTCTTGCTCGGTTATAAGCAATTCTTCCGCTGGTTTCTTCTCATTGTTGCGCATCAGAGCATAGCCGCCCAGCAAGAGAAGAAGGCCTGCTATCACAGCCAGGGAAATCATCAACTTTCTCTTGGATTTGGTCTTGGTTTCATTCCCGTTTTGGGAATCTCCATCCACGAGAGGCGAGACTCGGACATCTGCAGTTGATGAGGCCATTGCGGTTTCATCGTTGAGTGCATCGACGGCATTAGCGTCGCCGTCCTTGGAGGGCGCTTGTCGCCTTATTGCATCGCGTATTTGTTGGACATTTTGAGGACGCTCTTTGCGATGCGTCTTCATGAGCCAGAGCACCAAGTCACGCATGCGCTGACTCACGCTGCTCGGCATGGGCAGGGCCACGCGCTTGTCAGGGGTTGTGTCGTCGTCAATCACGCCTGGGATGGGCGGATGAACTCCAGTGAGCAGGTTAAACAAGGTCGCTCCGAGCGCATAAAAGTCGGTCCAAGGGCCCAATATCTCATATCGCATCTCGATCTGTTCGCGGGGAGCGTAACCATTGGTATAGGTCACCGCCGAGGTTGACATGGCACCGCCCTTGTCGGCGTCTAACTGCTTGCTGGCACCGAAGTCGATGAGCCTTACCGTGCCGCCTCGATCCTGCATGATGTTGGCGGGTTTGAGGTCAAGGTGCCACAACCCCTTAGCATGAACCGTTTGCAGGGCATCCAGCACCTGGTCAAGGATGTCAAGCACCTGCGCCTCGCTCATCGGCTGGCCCGTGCGTTTGAGCCGTTCCTTGAGGCTCTCACCATCGATGTAGTCCATCACATAGTAAGATGTGCCGTTCTCGTCAAACAGGTCGTGCACCTTGACAATATGCTGATTGGTAAGCCGGTACAGCCTCATCGCCTCTTTCTTGAACTTCTCACGCTGTTTCTCATAGTCGGACATGTTGCTGGAATTGCTCACACGCACCATCGTACTGTGCTCATCCCGTTCGTTAACACCCTTCATGAAAAACTCTTTCACCGCGCAGGTCTCGTTAAAAGAGGTGTGGATTGCCACATAGGTGTTGCCAAAGCCGCCCTGCCCTATCACCCGCTGGATGACATACTTGCCGCCCTGCAGCGGCGTTCCAGGTTGTAATGTCTGTGCCATAGATTTTCAATACGCTAAAGATCCATCACTAAACGAAAACCAACAGATTTGCTTTTTGTGGTTGCCTTTGAATTGAAATGATGAGAAATCTTATAATCCCCCAAATAACCATAGCCCCAACCACATTCAACACGAGTATTCGTGTCCGATACCCCTGTATCTTGGCACCATTCAGAAACATTGCCTGTCATGTCATAAAGACCTAACTCATTCGGTTTCTTGGTAGCAACGGCATGAGATTGATATACATGAGTGCTCCCATTCCATACACCAGAATTTGAAGAGTACCACGCAACCTCCCATAATGCGTTGCCGCCAGCGAAGTAATAGCCTTGAGAATAAATGCCACCTCGAGCCGCATATTCCCATTCCTGCTCAGTGGGCAGCCTAAATTGCTTTCCCGTTATCTCATTAAGTTTCTTGATAAATGTTTGACAATCAAACCATGACACTTGTTCAACGGGCAGGCTATCGCCTTTGTTATTACTGGGATTATTACCCATTACAACTTTCCAGAGCTCTTGGGTCACCTCAGTTTCAGCGATGCAATAACTGGATAAAGTCACCCGTTGAATCTTATCTTTAGACTTTTCGTAATCATTCAATCCTTGATCTGGTGTCGGCCCCATCATGAATTCACCACCTTCAACTTTTATCATCTTGACAGGCACCCCTTTGACACTAATTGTGTAAACCATTGGAGATGGATTGGTTTCCCCTGCTGATAAAGCTAACCTCAATCCAATGTGATCACCATACCAACTTGAGTAATCGCCAGCACTCTCATGACTCAATCGGCACATACTGCCGTCTCCATCATACCAACTGCCTCCACGACGACGGATATAACCATAATATGTATTATAATAAGACATGTCAACTATTTCCTCCACATTGCCGCTCATATCATATAAGCCAAGTTCATTGGGAGACTTTAAGCCAACCTGGTGAGTAGTTCCTTTAGCATTACTATAATACCACGCCACTTTATTGATGTCATTGCTTCCTGCATATCGATAATTAAGGCTTTTCTTGCCGCCTCGTGCTGCACATTCCCATTCCGCTTCATTCGGACACCGGAATGTCTTTCCTGTAATATTATTCAATTTCAAGAAGAATTCATCATTTAATTCTGAATAAAGATTGGTAACTGGATACTTTGCGCCTTTATACTTGCAGCCATCTGGCAAAGAGCCCATTACTGCCAACCACTCTTCCTGGGTCACCTCATACTTTCCAATGTAAAAACTTCTCAACTTCATCTCGTGAGGTGGATTGTCATCGTATTCTCTTTGAGAATTTGACTGGAAACCTAAAGAGTAAGTGCCCCCCTCAACATACACCATGTTGTTAACCATATTTTGGATAATTCGATCTTTCTCGGCTTGGGTCATGGCTTTAGGTTTTGTTGAAGATGCTTTCGAGGAAGACTTCTTTTTGCCACCACTCTTCTTGGGAGTGGTCTCTGTTTTAGTCGGTTTGGTGACTTTTCCGCTTTGTTGGATCTGGGCGGTGGAGACGCTGGCGGCCGTAGCGAAGAGCACCAGCATCAGGAGAATATGTAATGCCTTTTTCATTGTAATCGATATCCAATGAATAACAATTATCAAAAAAACTATTTCATGATTTTTGTGAATATGCCAAGAGTACAACCTTCATACACTGCATATATTTCACCAGTCTCTGGGTCTGGGTCATGATATTTGTAAGGCGTATCGTGCCAATATGCGCCATTTTCAGAGCGGACGAAGCAGAAACGGCCAGAATCAACTCGGTCAATCGGTTTATCTTCCATGCCATTGTTATGCTTGATTTTTCCAATGAAAATGAATTTGTCCTCATTGATGATTTCAATATACCCATCCATGATGCAGTAGTGCTTTTCTCCAAAATGCTTAACACGCTGGGTTCCCTGACAACGCAGTCGGCCATCAGCCTGCTTTGTTATCGTCAGCGTCGAATAAAATCGACCACTAGCATCATCTAAACAGAAGTCTCCGAACAAATGCTTTCCTACGAATAATTTTTCAAGTGGCGACAGTTGAACCTTGGGCTGCTTTTTGCCGCCATTTTGTCCAGTGGTTTTCCCCGTCTTAGTTGGTTTGGTGACTTTTCCGCTTTGTTGGATCTGGGCGGTGGAGACGCTGGCGGCCGTAGCGAAGAGCACCAGCATCAGGAGGATATGTAATGCCTTTTTCATTGTGGTTTATGTCGGTTTTCTATTACACTTTTTCTCAAGTAAACAACCGAAGAACCTGACAATTCTGATGGTGATGCGCTATGGTGCTACAGACTCATCAGATTCTTCAGTTGTTATGATAGAAGATGGCTCGATAACGAGTTATCTCGCCATCTGGCCATTCTTCATCTCGGCATAGAACGAGCCGTTCTTATTGTACCATTTGCCCGAGTACGGGACATTGCCTTTAAAGGTACCCGTGAAATAACTGCCGTCGGCCACGATGTAAGTACCCTGGACAAAGTCTTTATCCTTGATAGAGCCCTTGAAGACATCTTTTGATCTAGCAATGGTATAGACCGCATTGTCGTCGGAGATGTTACCATCGGTGAACATGGCTTCAACCTTGTCGCCATTGGCAACAAACACGGCAACGCCCTTACCATTGGGCACGCTATCACGATTGACTTCACCAGTGTAGTCACACTCGCCCGCCGGAATCTTGACACGCAGTTTCTCGACATAGATGGTGTCGGGAAGAGGGGCCGACTCGTCAGTGCCCTCTTGACTGTCGGGATTGACAGCCTCTACGCCGGCTTGCGCCTCGGTCTCGTCATCAGAATTGCCGCCCCCAAACAGCAAATACCCTCCCACAACGAGCAACAAGCCAGCAGCTCCTGCTATGATGGGGACTTTGAGCTTGTTGCGCTTGGGCTCATCTTGTTCGGGACCCATCGGTGTTCCGCTTGGAACGGTGTAGGGTTTGTTATCAGGTTTAGGCACAGGTTTCTGTTTTGGTTCGGCGTGAAGCACAGGATCAATCTTGGTTTCGGCATCAATCTTGGTATCCTCCACAGGTTTGGGAATAACCATTGCCGGAACGACCACACACATCTCGGCCTCTTCACTCTTTACCTCATCCTTGCCCTGGGCTGTGGCGGTGACCTTGTAAGTCATCTCCTGCTGCTGGGGCTTGAAGGTGTAGGGCACCTGTATCTCCTTGCCGTCGAGAAGCACATGCAGGGTTCCCTGTCCTGTCACATTCAGCTTCAATGACTTGGGATCATAGCTGATGGCGGGCTTTGCGGTCTGCTTGAGTGCCGGGACAACCACCCGCAGGCGTGCCTCCTCACTCTTCACCTCATCCTTGCCCTGGGCTGTGGCGGTGACATTGTAGGCCTTCTCCTGCTGCTGGCGCTGGAAGGTATAGGGCACCTGTATCTCCTTGCCGTCGAGAAGCACATGCAGGGTTCCCTGTCCCGTCACATTCAGCTTCAATGACTTGGCGTCGTAGCTGATGGCGGGCTTTGCGGTCTGCTTGAGTGCCGGGACAACCACCCGCAGGCGCGCCTCCTCACTCTTCACCTCATCCTTGCCCTGGGCTGTGGCGGTGACATTGTAGGCCTTCTCCTGCTGCTGGCGCTGGAAGGTATAGGGCACCTGTATCTCCTTGCCGTCGAGGAATACATGCAGGGTTCCCTGTCCTGTCACATTCAGCTTCAATGACTTGGGATCATAGCTGATGGCGGGCTTTGCGGTCTGCTTGAGCGCCGGGACGACCACCCGCAGGAGTGCCTCCTCACTCTTCAGCTCATCTTTGCCCTGGGCAATGGCTGTGACATTGTAGACCTTCTCCTGCGGCTGCCGCTGGAAGGTATAGGGCACCTGTATCTCCTTGCCGTCGAGAAACACTTGGAGGGCTCCCTGTCCTGACACATTCAGTTTCAATGACTTGGGATCATAGCTGATTTCAGGGAGGGGCGTCTGCTTGAGCGCCGGAATGACCAGACTCAGGCTCATTTCGTCGCTCATGACCTCACCATCCTCTTGGGCCGTGGCAACGACATTATAGTGCTGCTCCTGCATCAGCTGCCTGAAGGTGAAAGGCACCTGAATCTCCTTGCCATCCAGCAACACCCGAATCTTTCCTTTTCCCGTCGCATTGAGCGTCAGGGTTTTAGGATTATAGCTAACGACAGGCAACGGGGTCTGCTTGAGCGCCGGGACAACCACCCGCATGCTCACCTCCTTGCTCCTGGTTGCGCCCATGTCCTGTGCTGTGGCGGTGATCAGGTAGACCATTTCCTGCATCTGCTGCGGGAAAGTGCAAGGCACCCTGATCTCCTTACCGTTAAGCAGCACCACAACATTACCTTTACCCTTCACATTCAGGGTCAGTGTCTTCGCATCATAATCAATGACAGGAGGCGGGGTCTGGTTGGGTGCAGGCGGATTCAGGAACTCCTTGATCTGCTGCACATTCTGCGGACGCTGCTTGCGGTTGGTCTTGATGAGCCAGAGCACCAAGCCACGCATCTGCGGACTCACCTTGGCGGGCATGGGCAGGGCCACATGCTTGTCGGGGCTGGTATCGTCGTCGATATCGCCAGGCATGGGAGGATGCTTGAGCGTGAGCAGGTTATAGAGCATAGCGCCCAGAGCATAGAAGTCGGTCCAAGGGCCGAATTTATCGTAGCTCCGCTCCATCTGCTCACGGGGGGCATAGCCATTGGTATAGGCTACTGCCGAGGTCGAGACGGCGCCACCCGTGTCGGAATTGAACTGCTTGCTGGCACCGAAGTCGATGAGCTTGACGACGCCGGCCTGGTCCACCATCACATTGGCAGGCTTGAGGTCCATGTGCCACAATCCCTGGCCATGCACCTCCTGCAGGGCGTCAAGCACCTGATCGAGCACATTGCGCACTTCCATCTCGCTCATGGGCTCACCCGTGCGTTGGAGACGCTCCTTCAGGTTCTCGCCATCGATCAAGTCCATGACATAGTAGGATGTACCGTTCTCGTTGAACAGGTCATACACCCTGACAATGTGCACATTATGGAGTTTGCGCAATCGCAAAGCCTCCTTTCTGAATTTATCCAGTTGTCCATTGAACTCCTCGGTCTTACCCGCGTTGCTCACCTTGACGCTGCTGCTGTCGTTGCCACGCTCAGAGATATCCTTCATGAAGAACTCCTTGATGGCGTAGGTTTCGTTGAAGAGCACATGGGTCGCGACATAGGTGTTGCCGAAGCCGCCGCTGGACAAGTAGCTATCGATGCGGTAGTTGCCGTGCAGGATAGTTCCCGTGGGCAACATCGACGCCACATTGATATTTTTATTACTTGCCATAAATCTGTTTCAAAGTTGATCAGTTATTAAGAATAACAGGATATGTAACATCCTTATGGTTATCATTTAAAATTCATATTCTATCGTCGTGATTATCTGCTGAACCAATTATTTACATGGCGAGGCGCAAACCGATGTAAGCATTTGCCACCGATGATTTGGCCGCATTGCGGTTGGTAGTGCGGCAATTCAACACGCCGTTAGTCCAACAGCCGCCGCGGATGATGCGACAATTGCCCCATGACGGTCCAGTGGGATTATTCTGTGAACCGCTCGTGTAGCAGCCAGACCTGTCTTGGCACCACTCCCACACATTACCGTTCATGTCATACAGACCCAACTCGTTAGGCATTTTGGCACCCACAGGATGAGTCGAGCCGGCGGCATTGCCTTCATACCACATGGCGCCATCGGCGGCATTGCCGCCAGAGTACTTATTGCTCTTGCTGGAATGGCCTCCACGAGCGGCATACTCCCACTCGGCCTCGGTGGGCAGACGGTATTTCTTGCCTGTCATCTTGTTCAGCTTGTCGATGAAGGTCATGCAATCCTGCCAAGAGACATTCTCCACCGGGCGTTTGGAATCACCCTTGAATCGGCTCGGGTTGTTGCCCATCACGGCCTGCCACAACTCCTGGGTGACCTCATACTTGCAGATGTAGTACTCCTTCAAAGTGACCGAGTGAACGGGGCGTTCATTGTTATCGGCGCTCCGTCCCTGCTCGGCGGTTGCACCCATCTTGAATGTTCCGCCCTCGACACGCACCATGCTGGCCTGCAATTGCGAGAACACATCACCCATAGATTCCGTAGTCTCCGTTTTAGGCTTTTCGGCAGGATGTTTACCCTTGTAGGCGCATTTGTCAACAGTCTTGCCACAAGTTCGACACTTCGCCGGATGCTTACCCCTGTAAGCGCATTCATCAATCACCTTGCCACAAGTTTTGCACTTGGGATGATTGCCCTTGTATTGACAATTGTCAACCACCTTGCCGCAGGTCGAGCATTTGGGGTGATTGCCTTTGTATTGACAATTGTCAACCACCTTGCCGCAGGTCGAGCATTTGGGGTGATTGCCTTTGTATTGACAATTGTCAACCACCTTGCCGCAGGTCGGACATTCGGGGTGCTTGCCCTTGTATCGACAATTGTCAATCGTTTTGCCGCAAGTGCTGCAGATCCGATGGCGGGGGGATATTTGGGCATAAGCAGGCATTGCTGATGCGATAAACACCAGCAACAAGAGGATATGTAGTATTTTTTTCATTACATCATATATAACTCCATTTCTAAGTTTTCATAGTTCTTCTAGCTTTTAACTTTCATCAACAAGTGGTTTGATGTTGCAAGACATCAGTCTGCTACGGCCGAGATCTCCTTTCCGTTCTTGTTATACCAACGGCCCTGGCTCTGCATGTTTTTGTCGAAGGTGCCTTCAAAATAAGCCCCATCACTGGCTTGGGTGAAACGCCCGTTGGCAAAGGAGTTATCCTTGAAGGTGCCCTTGAAAACATCACCGCAGGCATAGGTGTAAGTCGCCTCATGGGTTTCATCAACATCACCGTTGACGAACCACCCTTCTAACTTATCGCCGTTGGCCAACATGATAACGCCTTGCCCATCAGGCATCCCCTTTGCATTCAGCGAGCCGTAGTATTGACATTCGCCAAAAGCATCAAGAACCAACATAGAACCCTCGGCTCCATCGAGCGAGGTTGAATTCCCCGTACCATCTCTGCTACCGATGAAGTGATACAGAGCCAAGCCGCCTAAAGCGAGCAAGAGGCAGGCACACGCAGCCCAGATGATTTTCTTGAGGTTCTTGGATTTGGACTTGGGAGACGCAAGATTTTGCGTCTCTACAGTAGCGGACTCGGGTTTGGATTTAAAATCGATTTTGGTCGCCTCACCTGCTGGTTCAGGTTCGGGCTTCGAATCAATTTTAGTCTCTGCGGGCTCTGGCTTGGTTTCGGGCTTGGTCTCGGGCTCGGGAGGATTAAGGAAATCCTTGATTTGCTGCACATTGCGGGGTCGCAACTTGCTATTGGTCTGCAAGAGCCAAAGAATCAGTTCGCGCAGCTTAGGGCTTACCTCGGCAGGCAACGGCAGGGACTCATGTTTGTCGGGCGTGAGGTCTTCTGCAATGTAGCTGGGCATGGGCGGATGCTTGAGCGTGAGCAGGTTGTAGAGCGTGGCACCCAAGGCATAGAAATCGGTCCAGGGGCCGAATTTCTCGTAGCTCTTCTCCATCTGCTCAAGGGGCGCATAACCATTGGTGTAGGTCACGGCCGAGGTGGAGACAGCGCCGCCTTTATCCGCATCAAACTGCTTGCTGGCACCGAAGTCGATGAGCTTGACAACTCCCTCCTGGTCCATCATCACATTGGCAGGCTTGAGGTCCATGTGCCACAGTCCCTGGGCATGTACCTCCTGCAGGGCGTCAAGCACCTGGTCGAGCACTTTGAGCACTTCCATCTCGCTCATGGGCTGACCGGTGCGCTGGAGACGCTCCTTCAGGTTCTCGCCGTCGATGTAGTCCATGACATAGTAGGCTGTCCCGTTCGCGTTGAACAGGTCATACACCCTGACGATGTGCCCGTTATGGAGTTTGCGCAAGCGCAGGGCCTCCTTCCTGAATTTCTCCAGTTGTCCACTGAACTCAGCAGCCTTACCCGCATTGCTCACTCTCACGCTGCTGCTGTCGCTGCCACGCTCAGAAACATCTTTCATGAAGAATTCCTTAATGGCGTAGGTCTCATTGAAGAGAACATGAGTAGCGACATAGGTGTTACCAAAGCCGCCACTGGACAAGTAGCCGTCGATGCGGTAGTTGCTGTGCAGGATAGTTCCTGTCGGCAACATCAACGCCACATTGATATTTTTATTACTTGCCATAGACGGTTTAAAGATTAAATGGAACCGGTTTTAGGATTCTCCTGGCCTGTATTCACAGGATTATCGCCTCCTCCTGCTGGTTTTTCGCCGTTCACTTCACCACCTCCACTTGTTGGATTGCTTCGTTCAGGATGATATCTTTTCATCCCATTTTTGATATTCACTTTATTCTTATTCTCGCCTTCATTAGAAGTTGTTGGACCAACTTTTGCATCCGTTTTTTTCACCTCCTCCCCGGGTTTTTGCGCGGGCTGTTGCTGACGAACCTCTTGTTCAACCCTGCGCTCCACATCCTTGGAGGGGCGATTGACTTCACGCACTTCTTCATTGGAGCGTTTCTGAATGGGCAAAGAGACGGATTCCTTGCCCGCATTATCGCCATCGTCCTTCTTGTTGCGGTCGCCCAGCAGCAGATAAGCCGCAATGGCTGCAGCGGCCAGCGCCAGCAGCAGCAAGGGCCACAGACGCGACAAGGGGCTCGAGGGTCGAGGAGCGTTGACGGGCTCAGGTCGAGACTGGGTCACTTGGACTTGAGGGCGAGTCATGTTGGCCTGGGGCTGTTCAGCAGGGTTAAAAGGAGGCGGAGTTTCCGGCCCTGCGTCAATGGGTTCCACTTCCACGGGGGCGGGCTGCACCATCACGACGCCTTCGTTGGAGGGCACGGCACCTATCACGGCGGGCTTGATGTTGAGGGCGTTGTATCGCGAGGTCTTCTCCTCGTTGCCGGTAATCAGTTTATCGGCCTCCTCATGCTGCACGGTCTCGACTTGGATAATGTAGGCACTGTGGTTGTCGGCATTGTTCTTCGTCGCGTCAATCAGGCGCTGACGCTTGGCTGCATTGCTCTCGCTCGAGGAGAACAGGCGCAGGATCTCGTCATCATCCATCTGCTCGAGCATGCCGTCGCTGCACAGGTAGAAATAGTCTCCAGGCTCGATATCGGTGATGTGGATGATATCGGGGCGGGAACGGTTGTCCTCACCGGGCTGCACGGCACGGGTGATGACATTCTTGTGCTTGTAGGTCTTCATCTCCTCGAAGGAGATTTCCCCGCTCTGGTAGAGGTCAAACACGAGCGAGTGGTCACGGCTGACATAGAGGTTTTCCTTGCCGGGACGGATGTGGTAGATGCGGCTGTCGCCGATGTGGGCCGCTGTCACGCCACCGCTGTGAATATAAATCAGGGTGAGTGTGGTGCCCATCTTCTTGAAGTTGCCGTCGTCGGCCTTGTCAAGGATTTGGTAGGCATAGGCGATGGCATCGGTGAGCATGTCGTCGTGGAACGGCTCATCGGGCTTGACATTGTGGTCAAAATACTCTGCCAGTCCCCTGGTAAACTCGCCGCTGGCCACCTCGCCATGCTCGTGGCCGCCCATTCCGTCACACACGATGAACAGGCGGTCACTTGCCGTTGCCTTACCAAGCACAGGATAGATGGTATCCTCTTGATTGCCGCGCTGGCCCAATTCATAGATGGCCTGCGGCTGCAATATCTTGATAATCATAGCATTGTCGATATTAAGCGTTAGCGACAAAAATCACGGTGGTTTCACCCATCTTGATGCGGTCACCATTGTGCAAGACGACAGCATCGCCCGGCATCAGCTGTACCCCGTTGACAAAGGTTGCGTTCTTGTTCTTGTGATTGCTCACATCGGCCTTGAGGCTGCCGTCGGACAGGCGCCTGACATTGATGATGATGTGTTCACGGCTCATGTACAGGTCATTGATGTTGATCTGCACATCGGCACTTGATGTCACGGCCTTGCGCCCCACGCGGTAGGTGCCCACATCCAGTCGATACCTCATACCGTTGCACTCCAGAGCGCACGACGACGCGGTGTTCTGGGCGCCGCCCAGCTGGGTGTGGTATTCTTGCGGTTTTGTACCCAGTTGTGTAGCGGCCTCGGGCTCCTTCTTCACCATATAGAAGGGGACCAATAGGTTCTTGCCGCAGTTGGGGCACTGGATTTGGCGCTGAGGCTCGTTGTTGACATTGGTGACTTCGAGGATGACTCCGCATCCCGGACATTTGGCTTTAATCGTCTTGCTCATTGTTGTATTCTTTATTATGATTGGTCCATGTAATAAGTGGCATGTTGCCGTTGAATTTACCCCACATCACGGGATGCTGGGCACCGTTGGTTGACTTGATGACACCCTCGTGGCAAAAGTCGTAGATCTCACGGGCCGTGATGGTACGGTCGCGGTTGACATCGGCGCCGCCGCGCAGGCCGCGCTCCAGATAGATGGTAAACATGCTGTTGCTGTAACGCGTCTCGCGCGACTTCTCATCGGAGCGCGACGAGAGGAAGAACATGACATCCTCGTTCTTCACGGCACGCTGCCATGACTTGGAGCCGCGCATCTGGCCCGCATAGCAGGCATCGGCGATGACGACCTTGGTGCTCGCGGGGCACTTCTTCATGATCTCGAGGATGCGGTCAAAGGAGAGCACGCCGTCATAGCAGGCGAGGCCCTTCTTGGTGCCGTGTCCGCTGAAGAAGAAAACCACGGCATCGTTGGGGCCTGCATTGGCAAAGGCGCGCTGCATCGCCGACAGCACCGCCTCACGGGTGGCGTCGCTGTCGGTGATGGTCGAGACGGTGCTGTTTCCGTTCTTGCTATAGACATTGGCTATCGTGACGGCGTCGTTGGCACTCACGCGCAGTGAGTTCACGCCACGGGGATACTTGCTGATTCCCACGCACATCACATAGTTGCGGGCGTCGGCTACGAACGGTACTACCGTCACCGTGAGCAGCAGCAATAGGCTGATGATGATTCGTCTCATTGACTCGTGCGCTTTAGGGATTAAGCCTCAACCAGGCCATCGTCCATGTAATCAGGCATGCCGTCAGGAGCCACATCGGGATTCTGGGCCATGATATCCTCATCTCCGCCGAGACCGGTGCCGGGAACATCCTCGCTGTCCAGTTTCACTAGTTCCTCGACGGTAATCTGGTTGCCGTCGGGATCGACGAGTACATCAGGACCGCTGATGTAGTGATTATCATCCATATCGATGAGCACGAGGTCGGCCTGATTGTCACCGTCGGCATCATAGGCTACAACAACATGGCCGTCATCGGTAGCTGCATGACCCACGATGCGCACGCCGTCCTGCTCAAAGCCCGACAGGTCATCGTCGGACTCGGCATGCTGCTGCTCATGGTGTGCAGTGTTATGCTGGTTGGCAGTGTTATGCTGGCTGGCAGCGGCAGCATGACCATTGTCGTCGTGGTGGTAGTGGTGGTGCTCAACATGACCCTCGTGATGAACGGTGGTCACATGGGCAGTCTCGATGTGGTCGGTGGTCACATCATGGGCGGGAATCTCGGGCTGGATCTGCTGGGCGAACTCTTGCTTGTCGGCATCGCTCATCGCGTTCCACTCCTCGGCATAATAGGTATTGAAGATGCCGCCATGCCAGTGGAAGACACCACCGGGGCCTACCTCGGCGCGGGCAGCGGCAAATGCCTCGGAAAAGCTCATATCATCGCTCACATGGGCCACCTTGAGACCGGCTGCGTCCTCGGCAGGGGTTTCAGCGGCAGGGGACTCGCCAGCGAGGGCTTCCATTCCCATGATGCCGCCGGCACCCATCAGGATACCAGTCACACCGCCGATGGTCACGGGCTTCCAAGCACCGCTGGCGGCTGCGCCTGCGGTCTTTCCTGCGGTCTTACCAGCGGCCTTTCCTGCCGCACCAGCTGCTGCATTACCTGCTACATTTGCATTCTGCATGTTGCCTCCGATAATAGTTTCTTCGTTTGCCATAATAGTAAAGTTTTAAAATGATTAATAATTGTTTGATTTTGATGATGCAAAGTTAACACATCGGGAACACTTATGCCAAATTTTCCAGCCCTTTTTGGATGAAATACCCCGATTAATGTATGAAATGTTCTGACAGCGTGAAAACCCGCAAAAAACAAGGGAAGACATAATAGCCTTTACCTGCATTTTAACCACCTTCACAGGTGGGAAACCCAACAACTCTTTAGGATAAAAAAAATGAAAACAACAGGTGCAATCAGTACAATACTCTCCAGGACCTATTTATAAAAGATGACTCGAACAACTATTTGAAAGGCTCCCTCTTTTTTCAACACTGATTATCGCAGAATTATTCATCACGAATAGCCACATCATCAGCGCTAGAAGTACGGAAACCATCAGCAAAGACAGCTTCGAGAACACAAGTATTGTTGAGCGAGGAGCAACTAAAGGGCGAGGCGAAAACCGATGTGGCCGTCACCGTACGAAGGCGAGGTGCCGAACCTCGTCGACACGCGACAAACCTCGGCGACAGTAAGCCAGCCGCCTCCACGATTCACGCGTTCAGAGCCCGAAGAGGGACCAGTAGGATTCGTCTGTGACCCAGAGTCATAACTACCATACCAGTCTGAGCACCACTCCCATACATTACCAGTCATATCATACAGGCCCAATTCGTTAGGATCTTTTTGTCCGACGGGATGGGTCGTACTACCGCTGTTGCTCGTGTACCATGCCACATCGTTGATATTGTCGCTACCACTGTACCTATAGCCTTTACTTTTGCTGCCGCCTCGCGCAGCGTATTCCCACTCGGCCTCGGTGGGCAGGCGGAAGTCCTTACCCGTCATTTGGTTCAACTTTGTAATAAACTCTTGACAGTCCTCAAAGTTTATGCACTCTACAGGACAGGTCATGTCTCCCCTACAAAAGCTCGGATTGCTTCCCATCACTGTTTCCCAAAGTTCCTGGGTAACCTCAAATTTGGAGAGATAGAAGCCCGACAAGGTCACCCGATGAGCGGGTTTTTCCTCTTCGTGGACATCAATACCCTGCTCGCTGGTTGCGCCCATCGTGAATGTGCCACCCTCGACCCACACCATGTCATCAATAGCCCGCCTAACTACTTGCGGAATATCCTGTTTTACTCCCTGAATTTCATGTTCTTCCTGAATTTCATGTTCTTCTACTTCCTTGTCAACTGGGGATGTCGCGGCACGGCCTGTCGGCAAATATTTGTACCCCATGAACAAGCCGATGACCGACAGAACCACTATCACGGAAATCCAAACGAAACGCTTGTCGCGCTTTACCTTGGGAAAGGCGGAGTGCACCAGAGGAGAAGTTTCTTCCCTGTCTTGGATGATAGCTTCTTCGGGGTTTGTTGGCGTGACGATGGTTTTATCGTCGGCAGGCAGCGTGTCATCGGACGGGGAGTCGAGGAAGACGGTGACCGATTGGGGACGCTTGCGGAACGAAATCTGCATGGTGTCCTTGATGAGGCTACGGGTGTCGTGCGAGACGCTATTGTCGAAAGTTAGGTCTTCGCCCTGCGATAGCGAGACAGCAGTGGGTGGGGTTTTGCCCATGACCAGGTAGTAAAGCGTTGCACCCAGGGCATAGACATCGCTGGCGGGAGAGAACTCATTGACCATATCCTGATACTGCTCAAGCGGCGCAAAACCAGCGCTCTTGCCGATGGGGGTGCTGCTGGTCTCGTTGCCGTCGCTGTCGTAGTTCTTACTGATGCCGAAGTCGATGAGCATGGCATTGTCCTTCTTATCGAGCAAGATATTGGCAGGCTTGATATCGTAGTGGCAGACGCGTTTCTCTTCATGCATGTATTTCAGGGCTGCAGCAATCTGGTGGATGTATCGCATCGCCGCATCTTCGGGTAGGCGGCCTTGAGCCTTGACCAAATCACTGAGTGAACCACCATTCAGGTAAGGCATCACATAATAGACTGTGCCGTTCTGCTCAAACACATCGATGACTTTCACGATATTGGGGTGGTCGAGCGAAGCCATCGTCTGTGCCTCCTTGAGGAACTTGGCACGGTAGCGTTCCACCTGGATGGCGCTACCCGTCGACGGCACCGACACGGCACCCGTTTTATCGTCACGCAGGCAGTTATCCTTCATGAAGAACTCCTTGACGGCGACTTCTCGCTTGAGCAGGACCTGCTCGGCAAGGTAGGTGATGCCGAAGCCGCCCTGCCCCAGCACCCGCTTGATGACATACTTGCCACCCTGCAATTGCGTCCCGGCTTGTAGTGTCAGATTCATGTTGTCAATTTACCTTCTTCATTAGCCTTATTTACCTCTGCCTTAGTCAGCTTCGACAAGAAATAGGCCAGTGCCGAAATCAGGATGATGCAAGTAGCAGCGGCAAGCAAACCTGCCATCACACCTTGTTCAAAAGTAACGGTATATGTACTTATCAAACCGATAATCAGGTAAAAAATGATACCGATTACAAAAAGCAACAGCAACAGCCAAAGAATATATTTCTGTGTCAACCGTTTGTCCCAAAAACTCATCGCAATATTGAAAGATGCAACTAAAACGAGGCTCAACAAAATATCCGCACCCCAGAAGAAATTTAAAATTATCACCGCAATTACAAAAAACAGTAACATCTCAGGGATAATAATCTTCATGGGAACACTATCTTTGGAAACAAGTTTTAAAATCAACAAGCCTAAACCTCCGATTACACTTCCAAAGAAGAGCAAAAGATATGTCGGTAAATGTAAACGTTCGAAATAAAAAACTCCAAGTAAAAAAGTAATATAGATAGCAAACACCACCAGCAATTCGGTAATCGTGATTTTCCAGTTTTGCCTCTTGAGGTCTATTGACCTGGATTTTTTATAATTAATGGGCTGATTGGTTGCTGCAGGTCGCCAAACGGGTTGTTGCGCAGGTGCCATGGGTCTAGGATACGATGGCACTGACTGCGGAGACGGATAAACTGGCTGCTGGGACGGATAAACTGGCTGCGGAGACGGATAAACAGGTTGCGGAGCTTGAGCAACGGGGTGACCTAACCGGGTTGTTTGGGAGTCAGGATAAAACCGGGGCTGCTGAATGGGTGCAGGAGCAGGTTGATTCAGGTAGGCCTGAATCTCGGCAACCGATTGCGGGCGCCTACTGCGACTCGGATTCATCATCCATACAATCAGGCTGCGCATCATCTCGCTCGTCTGCGGCATGGGCAAGACGGACTGCTTGCCGACCGACTCGTCGTCCACTATCTCGCTGGGATAGGGAGGTATGTTCCCCGTGAGCAGATGAAAAAGCGTGGCACCAAGTGCATAGAAATCGGTCCACGGACCTATTCGGTCATACATCTTGTCCATTTGCTCTATCGGGGCATAGCCCATGGTAAAAGCGATGACAGAGGTCGCGGCAGCTCCGCCCTTGTCGGCATCGAGCTGCTTACTGGCCCCGAAGTCGATGAGTTTGACCTTGCCCTGGCGATCCATCATGATGTTGCCCGGCTTGATATCCAAGTGCCACAAGCCGCGGGAATGCACTACCCGCAAGGCGTCAAGCACCTGGGTGAGCACATCCATCACTTGTGGCTCGGTCATCGGGGCATGGGTGCGCTGGATGCGCTCGGCAAGGCTTTCGCCTTCGATATAGTCCATGACATAGTAAGCCGTGTTGTTCTCATCAAACAGCTCATGTACCTTGACGATGTGCTCGTTGTCCAGATCGAACAGACGCCGTGCTTCCTTCTTAAACTTCTCCAGCTGGCTATTGAACTCATCGACCTTTCCAGCCGTATTTACCACAACCGCATTGCTTGACTTGTCCCGCTCGGACACATTCTTCATGAAGAACTCCTTGACGGCAAGCCTCTTGTCAAAGCCGGTGTGCGTCACCACATAAGTATTGCCAAAGCCTCCGCTCGACAAGTACTCATCGACGCGCAGGTTGCCATGGAGAATCGTCCCCTTGGGCAACATCGCATTGTTGTCAATATTTCTCGCCATAATATAATGCTAACTGTATCAATTACTGGATCCTGGATATATTTCTACTCAGCAGGAGAAACTTATTTTGCTTCTTCAACTGCAGGTTCTGCCGCTGCTTCGGTTGCAGGTTCTGCCGCTGCTTCGGTTGCAGGTTCTGCTACTGCTTCGGCTGCAGGTTCTGCTACTGCTTCGGCTGCAGGTTCTGCCACTGCTTCGGTTGCAGGCGGATTCAAGGCAAAACTTTTGGCTGCTTCATCAATAGCTTCGTCAGGTGTTAAATTCACAACATACTGTGAAATAGCAACATCCTCGCCCGAATGGCTTGTTAGTGGGATTGACATTTTCCACTGACCTTTTGAATTCTGTATGAATCTTAAATATGTACTCAAACCATAGCCATTACCCTCTCTAATAAAATCCGGCATAAATGATACTAACCGGATAATATCCCCATTTAGAACAAGATCTCCACCTTGGTCCTGGATAATCTCGCCTGTTCTACCCAAATAATTGTTATAAGTATTGTAATCTATGTAAAAGATTTCAATTCCATGGAAAAACAATGCCTCATATTCATCTCTAACTTCGCTTGGCATTTTGCCATCAACAATAGTAATTTCCTGAGATAATTCGTCGTCAAATTCGATAAGACAGCTTTTAAAGCCTTCTTCATCGCCGTTTTTTAGACATTCAAAGGCATGTTTTGCAGTATATACAGGCGACACTTGTAGGGAATCAATAAGCTCTACAGACGAGGTTGTCGATGATGTATTCCATGGTTGAATAATCAGCAATAACCCTATAAAGGTCAGAAGAACTATCACTAAAGCCACTGTTAACCAATTAATTCCAGAGCGATTTTTCTTCGAGATTTGGTCTTCTAGAGAAATGGATTCCTTCGGTTTCGCAGAGGGTTTAGCGAGAGCCTTAACTTCGGCTTTCCCCTTTTTATTATCTCGGGCATCGCAGTTGGAAGGGTGGGTTTCATCGTCGGCAGGCAGCGTGTCATCGGACGGGGAGTCGAGGAAGGCAGTGACCGATTGGGGACGCTTGCGGGACGAAATCTGCATGGTGTCCTTGATGAGGCTACGGGTGCCCTGCGAAACGCGGTTGTCGAAAGTGAGGTCTTCGCCCTGCGATAGCGAGACAGCAGTGGGTGGGGTTTTGCCCATGACCAGGTAGTAAAGCGTGGCACCCAGGGCATAGACATCGCTGGCTGGAGAGAACTCGTTGACCAATTGCTGATACTGCTCAAGCGGCGCAAAACCAGCGCTCTTGCCGATAGGCGTGCTGCTGGTCTCGTTGCCGTCGCTGTCGTAGTTCTTACTGATGCCGAAGTCGATGAGCACGGCATTTCCCTTCTTATCGAGCAAGATATTGGCAGGCTTGATATCGTAGTGGCATACGCGTTTCTCTTCATGCATGTATTTCAGGGCTGCAGCAATCTGGTGGATGTATCGCATGGCCGCATCTTCGGGCAGGCGGCCTTGAGCCTTGACCAAATCACTGAGTGAACCGCCATTCAGGTAAGGCATCACATAATAGACTGTGCCGTTCTGCTCAAACACATCGATGACTTTCACGATATTGGGGTGGTCGAGCGAGGCCATCGTCTGCGCCTCCTTGAGGAACTTGGCACGGTAGCGTTCTACCTGAATGGCGCTACCCGTCGACGGCACCGACACGGCACCCGTTTTATCGTCACGCAGGCAGTTATCCTTCATGAAGAACTCCTTGATGGCGACTTCGCGCTTGAGCAGGACCTGCTCGGCAAGGTAGGTGATGCCGAAGCCGCCCTGCCCCAGCACCCGCTTGATGACATACTTGCCATCCTGCAATTGCGTCCCCTGCTTCAGGTACATAACCATTTATCTCTACTTGATGTATTTTGCCTTGCAGTTGGGATTGGAACACTGGATGTTCTGTGACAACACATCATAGTCCTGAAAGCCCATAAAGCGACCGCACTTGGGGCAAACATAATCCTTCTGGAACTGCTTCTTCAAAGCCTCTCGCTCATCGATGCTCTTGTCGGTAGCTCGTTTGATAAATCCTAAGATAAAGATGGCAGCCGCAAGCACCGCAATGATGATTTTCACGGAATTCTGCACCTCCTCAGGCAAAACAAAGGTCAACAAACCGCCTAACACCGAGAAACCGATGTAAGAGCTGGAAATCAGATTGTTGCGCTGCTGCCGCTTGCTTATCGCCAGCAGCCCGTTGTTGTAGTTCTCCCATACATAGCGCAGGGGGCGGATGTCACACTCGTTGGGCTCGAACGCCTTGAGCACCTCGTCCAACTCCAGCGTGTAGCTGCGGCTCGGTCCAAGCTGGATTTTGTCGACGGGGGTGACATTCTTGGAGTTCACCTCCAGGCCGTTAACCCAGGTCACATTCTCGGCCTTGATGTTCTTGATGGTGATGTTACCACCGTTGACCGTCAGCCTGCAATGCTGGCGGCTCACATCCTGGGGGACGCTCGATGGTGCGCCTAGCAGCTTGGCTTCATTGCCATTCACCACTTTTAACTTGCCAGTGGCAGCGTCTCTTCCAATAATCAGTTCCATATCTTTATTTCGGGTTTTATGTCTTAGGCCGTCATGGGGTTTTGTTTTGCCCTGACGATTCAGTGTTTAGTTCAACTGTACACGAGGTCACCGGAATTTCATCCCTACATTTTTTTGAGCAGCCCCCAAATCCCGGGGCTATGCCATCGGGACAATCCCGTTAACCTCCATGTTCTATATCTTCATCTTCACCATGAGTTCCTTCAACGCCTTGAGCGCCTCTCGTGAGATTTCCAGCTGATAGGCAAAGCTGGAGAAATCGGTGAGGATGAGTTGCTTCTTCTGCGGATTGATTTTATACACATAATTCAGGTTGACGATGTAGCGCTTGCCGATGCGCGCAAAGATGCTCTTACGCTCCTTCAGTCGGTTGGCAAGCACATCCTCGACCTGTCCGAGGTTCAAACTCACGGCGCCCTTCAATTTATTGCAGGTCACGATATAGCTGTAGTTGCCGTCGGCCTCAAAATAGACCATGCGTTGCACATCGAGGCGCAGCAGTTCATCCCGGGAATTAAATTCTATCAGTTGTTTTTTCATCTCAATGCGGTTTATGTTAATCAAATTATAGAAAACACCGCAAAGATAATCATTTTTTCTTTTCCCTACCCTATCCCGTCCACTAAAAGTTGCATGATGAGGCCTTCATCTCATCATTTTAATTTCGCTTACAGGCCCATTGAACTAAAAAATCACTACCTTTGCAGCCTAAAACGCAGAAAAGACATGAAGAAGCTGGTGATATTTGACCTGGACGGCACGCTACTCAACACCATCGAGGACCTGGGGCAGGCTGCCAACTATGCGCTGGAACGCAACGGCTATGCTACCCACTCGATGGCGAGTTACCCCTACTTTGTGGGTAACGGCGTGCGGCGCCTGATGACCCGTGTGCTGCCCGAGGACGCCCGTGATGACGAGACCGTGGACCGCGTGCTGGGAGACTTCATGGAGTACTATGACGAGCACTGCACCGACTTCACCAAGCACTACAACGGCATGCCCGAACTGCTGCAAGACCTGCGCGACATGGGCGTGACAATGGCTGTTGCGAGCAACAAGTACCAGAAAGCCGTTGAGAAAATCATTCCCCACTTCTTCCCCGACATCAACTTCATCGCCGTCGAGGGGCACCGTGACGGCGTCAATGTCAAGCCTGACCCGAGCGTGGTGTTTGCCATCCTCGCCAAGGCGGGCATCGCCAAGGCCGACACGCTCTATGTGGGCGACAGCGGTGTGGACATGGAGACGGCGCGGCGCGCGTGCATCGACTCGGTGGGTGTGACCTGGGGTTTCCGCAACATGAAAGAGCTTGTCGAATATCATGCCAATGTCATCGTCAACAACCCTGTAGAGATTCTGGGCATTGTCGAGAACGGCATCACTTTATCCTAAAACTGATACAATGAATTGGCTTATCGAATTGTGGTCTGGCAATGGGGTAGCACACACAATCATCGTCTACGCCCTGGTTATCGCCATCGGTGTCCTCCTGGGCAAGGTGAAAATCTTTGGCATCTCGCTGGGAGCGACCTTTGTGCTGTTCTGTGGTATCCTGATTGGCCACCTGGGCGTGACCGTCGACCCCGCCACGCTCAAGTTTATCCAGGAGTTCGGCCTCATCCTGTTCATCTTTTCCATCGGTCTGCAAGTGGGTCCCAGCTTCTTCTCATCGTTTAAGCACGAGGGCATCCAGCTCAACGGCATCGCCATGCTCATCGTGGGGCTCAATGTGGTTGTGGCGCTTGCCATCTACTTCATCGCCGACAACATCACCATCACCGACCTGGTGGGTGTCATGAGCGGTGCTGTGACCAACACGCCCGGACTGGGTGCCGCCCAACAGGCACTCATCGAGACCAACAACGCCAATGCCGGCGACCTTACGGAATCGATGTCGCTGGGTTATGCCGCCGCCTACCCCCTGGGTGTCGTTGGCATCATCCTGTCGATGGTGCTGCTCAAGAGCATCTTCAAAATCAATGTTGACAAGGAAATCGACGAGATTGAGCGCGAGAAGGAGGACAGCCAGCTCAAGCCCCATGTGGTGACTTATCAGGTGACCAACAAACTCATCTATGATATCCCCGTGACACGCCTGCACGCCATCATCGACCACAACTTCACCATCTCGCGCATGAAGCGTGCCGACGGCACCATCGAGATACCACAGGGCGAAACCGTCATCCATCAGGACGATGTGTTGCGCATCGTCATGAGCGCCAACGACCAGGACATCTTTGATGCCATCATCGGCCCCCATGTCGACTTTGACTGGCAACTCGAGACCTCGCCCAAGGGCATCGTCAGCAAGCGCATCGTCATCACCAACAACGAACTCAATGGCCGCAAGATCGGCTCCATCCGCCTGCACGAGGGCTACAAGGTCAACATCACCCGCATCTACCGCGCCGGCGTGGAACTGCTCGCCAGCCCCAACCTGTCGCTGCAAGTGGGCGACCGCCTCACCGTCGTGGGACGCGAGGAGGATGTGGACCGCCTGGGCAAGCGCATGGGCGACTCCTACAAGCGTCTGGAACATCCCAACCTGTTCACCATGTTCATCGGCATCTTCCTGGGTATCATCGTCGGCTCCATCCCCTTCATGCTGCCGGGCATGTCGGTACCCATGAAACTGGGTCTTGCCGGAGGTCCCCTCGTGGTGGCCATCCTCATTGGTCGCTACGGTCACAAGGCGCGTCTGGTCACCTACACCAGCACGGCTGCCAGCCTGATGCTGCGTGAGCTGGGCCTGTGCCTGTTCCTCGCCTCGGTGGGCATTGCTGCCGGTGGAAAATTTGTATCGACCATCCTGAGCGCCAACGGTGTGCTGTGGGTGCTCTACGGCTTCCTCATCACCATCATCCCGCTCATCATCGCCATCATCGTAGCCCGCGGCAAGCTGCACCTGAACTACTGTACCATCATGGGTCTTGTGGCAGGAGCCACCACCGACCCGCCTGCCCTGGGCTATGCCAACAACACGGCTGGCAACGATGCGCCCGCTGTAGCCTATGCTACGGTTTACCCCTTGACCATGTTCATGCGCGTGCTCATCGCCGAGTTAATCATCATCTTTGCTGTGTAGGGGAGCTCGCTGCGCTCGTAGGTTAAAGGTTAGAGAGGCATCTGCGCTACTACAATCAGGAAGACAAGAAGGATGTGGCATCCGCGCAAATACTAAAAGGAAAACAAGAAATACTAAGGCTGACACGCTACTACAATCAAGAAGGACAAGAAGGACTAATTATTGATTATCAACAGAGTAATCTTTAGTTGTCTTTCTTGTCCTTCTAGTCTTCTGAAACCTCGCTGTATGATGGGGTCGCCTCCAGCGACATCCTTTAGTGCGTCATTACCCGCGGTGATGAGGACTTACTCGCTTCGCTCGATAGCCAGCATTACCACGGGTTACTCAGAGGCTCGCCCGCTGGGCGAGTCCGCTACACCGGTCCATTATACAAGTCTACAGGGCCACCCCCTGCGCCAGCCCAATGGGAAAGCCTATCGGATGAGAGATTGCCCTAGCCTGATTGACAAGTCCACTGCGCTGACCCGATGGAAGAGCCTGCTCTAGTCTACAGGGCGAGTATGCTCGGGGGCATGCAAAAAAAACAGGCGGCCCAGTTGCAGGCCGCCCGTTCTGTTTTCTGCTAATAGTCTAAATGTCAACTATTAACTGCCAATGTCTTACTTCATTACCTTAACGGTGCTGGTGGTGCCGTCGGTGTAGGTGGTAACAACGATGGTCATGCCGTTAGCCTCCTGCATCTCCTGACCCATAGCGTTGAAGTAGCGTACGCCAGCAACGGTCTTGCCGCCAGCCATCTCGCTCAGGCCGGTAGCGGGGCTTACCACGAACTCATAAGCGATGGGATCGCTCTCGAGCTTGCCGTCGGCAATTGCATAAGCCTCTACGCGGTACATGCCGTCCTCGGTGAAGCTCAGGATGTCCTCATAGATAGCCCAATCGCTGTAGGTGCCGTCCGGGTAGCGAACGCGGTACCAGATGGTGCTGGGCTCGCTGGGAACGATCTCTACAAAGTAAGCGTGGATACCGTCGGTGGTGTAGCCGTTGAAGGTGGGAGCACCGGTCTTCTCGGTGGGTTGGGGAGTGCCACCTGCCAGCGTGGTGAAGGGAACAATAGGAGTCCAGCCGCTGACATTGCCTTCTGCGTCTACACCCTGTACCTCAACCTCATAGTTGGTCTCTGGATTCAGGCCGTCGATGGTGTAAGGACTGGTTACGCCCTCAACAACAATCCACTCGTTGGGCTTGCCAATGGTCAAGGTAACATCATCTATGTTCAGCCAGAACATATCGGAGACATTGTAGTGACGGATAGCGAAGTAGCCTTCCTCACCAGCGCGTGAAGTCAGGTCATAGGTGTACTCCGTGTAGGTGCCGGTAACAACTTCGTCCTCGCCAATCTGAGTCCAGTTCTCCATGTCGGTGGAAACAAATACACCGAATACCTCACTTGCATAACTGGGATCCTGGCCAGCAGCCCAGAAGGTCAGCGTGCCGTCAAGTTTCACCTTGGGCGAAATCAGCCAGTTGTCGGGGTAGAGGGCCGCACTCGCATCATTGTCATAACTTGCCGAAGACATCAGACCTTCACCGGTGTGAGGAGTCCACCTGCCGGTGGTGACACCGGTCATGTCGAAGTACTGCCAGTTGTTGCCGTCGCCATCAGCATCAACGAGGGTCCACTCGTCAACGCCCTCACCGTTCTCGAAGCCCCAGAAGAGCGTCTCGGTTTCGACAGCCTCACGGTAGCGCAGGTTCCAAGCAGCATTAGCGTCATCTTCCCAGGTTACTACAGCACTGGTTGCACCGGGCTCAACAGCCACATTCTCGGGCATTGCAACAGCGGGAGCAGTCAGGGTAATGTAGTCTACCAGGACACGGAACTGGTCATAGCAGTCATAGTGACGGATAGCAAAGTAGCCCAAGCCCTGGAACTGGCTCAGGTCATAGGTATACTCGGCCCAGTCAATGGGAGGAGTAATCAGCTCGCTAATAGGCACAGCTGCCTCGATGGCCTCGATGGTCAACTCTTCGCCAGGGATAATGTAAACCTGGAACATGTCAGGATAACCCGATGAGTAGTTCTCGGCGAACAGTGACAACTCGCCACCCAGGTTTACCAGGGGCGAAATCAGCCAGTTGTCGGGAGACAACGCAGAGCCACTGTAGTAACTGCGGGAGGTCACACTCTGAACACCGCTGTAGGCATAGTAGGTTTCAACTTCCCAACCGTAGCCGTCGCCATCAGCATCATAGGTTGACCAGCCTTCAAAGTCCTCTTCAGTCTCAAAGTCCCATACATAGGTATCCATGGCCCTCAAGGGCATGTTAACGGTACCGTCAAAAGCCTTTACGGGTTGGAGTACCTTCGTGTCAAGGGCACGGTCAACCCTGTCAAGACCACTTCTCTTGGCAGGAATAATCTGAGCCGTCATCGGCAGTGCCAATGCGACCGTCAACAGAACGAATAAAAATTTCTTCATAAGCCTGAATAATTAAAAGTTAAACAAAATAGAGAATCAAAAATATTATCGCTTCAGGCCTCAAAAATACATAAAAAAAATAAAAGTGCAACAAAAGAACCAAATAAAAAACAACATTTTCCAACAAATTCTATTAATTTCATGGAAAAAATCACTATTTGCTATTATTTTCGACAGGATTGATACGAATTTATTGTGTCGCGGCAGCATACGTGAGAGAAAAAACATGCATAAGAGGGGCAGAATCAGGTATCAGAAGGGGTATCCCACCGAAAAATGGAACTCGCTGTCGTTCTTGAAGTTGGGATGCAGCAGTGGCCAATGTTCCTGTCCACTGGCGGGATTGTGGGCCTTCATACCCATGTCCACACGCACGAGGAAATACTTGAAGTCCAATCGGATACCAGCGCCATAAGCCAGTGCGATCTGCTCATAGAACTTGTTGAACTTGAACACACCGCCCGGTTGGTCCACATAGTCCTTGATGGTCCAGATGTTGCCAGCGTCGATGAACAGGCCCAGTTCCACCACCCAAAAGAGTTTGGCACGGTATTCCAGATTGATGTCGAAGCGGATATCGCCACACTTGTAGATGAAGTTTGGCAGTGAGTCGTTTTTGAAGTAACTGCCGGGGCCCAAGGTGCGGACACCCCAACCACGCACGCTGTTGGCACCGCCGCTGTAGAAGCGTTTTTCAAAGGGCACCGCGTCGCTGTTGCCGTAGGGAACGGCAATGCCCGCACCGACATGGAAAGCAAGGCTTTGCCGACGGTCAAAATAGTGGGTAAAGGAGTAGTCGGCATCGGCTTTGAAATACTGCGCGTAGCGGATGCCCAATGCTTTATAATTGCCCGACTCGTCGGCCTTCTGCTTCGATAGGTGCGAGAGTCCGTAAAGCAGGTTGCCCGCCGTTTCGGCATTGGCGCGCAAAGTAAACACATTGCGCTGGAAGCGTCCCATCTGCAGCACATTGGTCTCGGCCTTGTTGGTGCGGTAGAAGTTATAACCCATGCGCATAATCAGATGGGGGTCGTAACTGTAACGCAGCAACGGGTTGATGCGCTTATACAGCACGCTGTCGATTTTGGGCACACTGATGACGCTCAGGTCCACCAGTGTAAAGGTGTGAGACAGGCGACGGCTGCGCTCGGTCCACTGGTAGCGCCAACCGCCACCGGCGATGACACGGGTGTATTCGGGACGCGACTGATAGTCAAAGTTGACTGTAAAGGCCGTCGAAGCCTGGATTTTGCGTTTAAACGACCGTTTCAGCAGGGGAGCCATAAACTTGGGGAAAGTAATGCCCCACTCGGTGGAATAGTCACTGTAGTTGTTATTGATCAAGCCACCCAAGTCGCCCGAGATGCTCTCATAGGACACCTTGAACTTGCCGCTAAGCACCTCGGCACCCTTAAAGATGTTGCGATGCTCGTAGTCCAGTCCCACGCCGAATCCCAGGTCACCCTCGCTGTTGGTGCCCTCGAGCGACACCGACACCGACTGCTCGCTATCGGGTTGCAGCAGCACAAAGGCATCGACCATGAGCACACCGTCGACCTTGCCGACGGGGCGCACATCGATGTTGATCTGCTTGATGACACTCAGGCGGCTCAGCTCGCGGTAGGTGCGCGAGACAGCCTCGGCATTGTAGAGTTGACCCGGCTCGATGTGGTTGCACTCGTCGAGCACGCTGGGACGCAGGTAGCGCTCGGCATCCTCGATGATTTTCACACCGCCGGTAACCTCCACCGTGTCGGCGCCCCACAGCCCGTCGTGCATAGCTACGGGGTCGTAGTTGGTGACATAGGTCACATTTCGCACATAGAACGGCTCATGCTCGGTGTAATAGGGCATGTGCTCGTTCAGATAGGGCTCGCGTGTGTTGAGCGTCAAGTCCACGGCACGGCTGTCGGCAGCCGTGTCGGCCATGAAGGTGATATACTCCTTGTTGAAGGCAAAGTAGCCGCGGTTGCGCAGCATCTCGGTAATCTCGTTGCGCCACTCGTCCAGACGGGAATAGTTGAGCAGGTCGCCGCTGCGCACAGCGTAATGTGCCGTGTCGGCCAGGACGATGCCGCGGATGTCCTCGTCGGGGATGTCGTAGGCAATGGAACGGATGTAGTAGGGCTCGCCAAGCGTGATGTCATAGTTCACACGCGCTTTGCGCTTGACGCTGTCGGTCTCGACACGGCTGGTTACCGTGTTGTTCATGAAGCCGCGGTTGACAAGAGCCATGTGCAGTTGCTCGATGCTGGCAGCGGTGAGCGTGCTGTCGTAGATGACAGGCGGTGTGCCCACACGCTGAATCCAGCGGTTGAACCAGTTGGTGCTGTCACGGCCCGAGATGTTGTATATGGCCAGCTGAAGTTTGATGCCGCCAAGCACGCGGTGATTGGCATTCTGGCGCAGGTAGTTGTACAATTGCGGCGTCTCAACAGCGCTGTGGGGGTCGCTGATGTTGATTTTAACCTTGTCGAGCAGCAGCTTATCCTGGGGCACATGCTTGGTCGACGAACATGACGGCAACAACACTATGGCACACAGTGCCACAGCAATGCCGACCCATATTCTCGAACTCAAGTGACTCATGCTAATCCTGAACCTGCCAACGGTACAAGGACATCAATAGTGCTCCACAAAATTGCGTTGTGCTTTCTCGATGAGCAGAGGGAAGCCCGAATCTTCACGCAACGACTTGAGGCCGAGGGGCGATAACGTGTCATACTGCAGGTTCAGCAAGCTGCCGTAACCGTTATCCAAAGCCCTCTGGAGATATTCCATAGCCTTGAAGTTGTCGCCACGCATAGCCATCAGCAAAGCGGCATAATAGAAGTTCTCGCCACCGGCTACCGTCTTGGCGGTTCTCTGCTCCAGCCAGCGATACATGTCGCTGTCACGGCCCAACTCGCTAAAGGCAAAGCCCTTGAAACCCTCCAAGCCATCGTCCAAGCCAGCAATTACCACATTGAGGTCCTTGGCTGCGAGATTCATGTTATCTAGTTTCTTGAACAACAGAGCGCGAGTCAGCCGCGCCTCGGCATTGGCGGGCTCATTGGCGACAGCGGCATTCAGGTACCCCAAGGCCTCCTGGTCCTTGCCCTGGCTGCTGAGCAGTGATGCTTTAGCCAACAGCATGGGAACATACTGCGGTGCGAACGACGAGCAACGCTTGAGCGTCTGCATCGCGGTCTCATAGTTGCCGCCGTTACCTGCATAGTAGTCGGCAATGGCCTTATCGACATAGAACTCGGGTCTCGAGGGGTCAAGAGTCATGGCGTTGTCGAGGTTGGTGACAGCTTCGTCAAAACGGCCCAACTCCAGACAGCACTTGCCGATGCCGTAGTCCACGGTGGGGCTGTCATAGAGATGGCTGCGCTTGATGTGCTGAAGGTCACGCAAAGCCTGGGCGTAGCACAAGTGGTCCATTGCGATGTTGGCACGCAGGAAGCGGAAGACGCCACCGCCGTCAGTACTCTGGTCGGCAAGGGTAGCCAGCGAATTCATCACGCCGTCATAGTTGGTGTCGCTCAAGTCAAAGAGACTCTGCAGAGCCGAACCGTCATCACCCACTGCCATGCCCTGCAGCAAGTCGATCACCGCTGCGTTGATGTCACCCTGACGGGCATAGATGTCGGCACGGTTGATGTACACCTGTGGCTCGGCATGGAACAGCTCGACGGCTTTGTCGACCTGCTCGATGGCATTCTTGCCGTTGCCGCGGGCGAGTTCCACCTGAGCCAAGCCGTACATGGCGTCATAGTTCTTGGACTCGGCACGCAAGATGGTCTTGAAAGCCTTCTCGGCGGCATCGAGGTTGCCGGTCTTGAGGTTGGCCTTGGCAATCATGTCGACACAAGGCAAGGACTTGGGCTGCAGTTCCTGGGCAAGGCGCAGGTCGGCCAACTCGGACGCATAGTCATGTCGGGCATCGCTGATGCGGGCGCGTAGGATATATTCGTCAAAACGCAGTTCCTTATCGGTCTTGGGTGTCAGCAACATTGCCTGGTTGACATCGGCAAGTGCTGCAGTATAATCTCCGTTATAGAAATTCTGGTGAGCACGGGCATACAAGACATTGTAATCATTGGGGTTCTGGGCGAGATGGTCGTCATAGACCTTCATAACCGCACTGGTCATCTTGTCCCGCAGGGCTGCGTCGCTGCTCTGCCCCATGGCACTCAGGGCACACAGGGCTGCAACTAACGATAAGATAAAGGTTCTCGTTTTCATTGTTTTATGGAATCGGCTTAGTTTAGTTTATGCTTGATAATCCATTTCGTTGATGACCTCCTTGAGTCGGGTCAGACGGGTGAGCAGACCCTCAAGCAAGTCCAGCTTGAGCATGTTGGCGCCATCGCTCTTGGCGACCGAGGGGTCTTGATGCGTCTCGAGGAAGATACCGTCGGCACCCGTGGCAATGGCCGCACGCGCCATGGTCTCGATGAGCTCGGGACGGCCACCGGTCACGCCCCCACCCTGGTTGGGCTGCTGCAGGCTGTGGGTGATGTCAACGATGACGGGAGCAAACGCCTGCATCACCGGCACACCGCGGAAATCCACCACCAGGTCCTGATAGCCAAAGGTGGTGCCGCGCTCGGTAATCGTCACCTGGTCGTTGCCTGCGTCACGCACCTTCTGCACGGCAAAGCGCATCGATTCGGGAGCCAGGAACTGCCCTTTCTTGATGTTCACCATGCGGCCAGTGTGGGCAGCAGCGACCAGCAACTCGGTCTGGCGGCACAGGAAGGCGGGGATCTGCAGCACATCCACATACTCGGCGGCGATATCAGCCTCCACGGGTTCGTGGATATCAGTAACCACGGGAATATTGAAGGTCTCGCCCACCTTGCGCAGGATGCGCAGGGCCTTCTCGTCACCGATGCCGGTAAACGAGTCGATGCGGGAGCGGTTAGCCTTGCGGTAACTGCCCTTGAACACATAGGGGATACCCAGTGCCGATGTGATTTTCAGCGCCTTCTCGGCAATATCCATCGCCATCTCCTCGCCCTCGATTACGCAAGGGCCTGCGAGCAGGAAAAAGTTGTGCTTTGGCGATGCCAGTAATTCTTTCAACATATAATTCGTTCTAAAAATAAATCTCTTTCTCAAAAACTCTAAACCAGTCGCCGGGTCAAGTCCTCTCTTAACCCTAAACTTCACGCTTGGAATCCAAAGCATGAATAGCAGCCACCGACATCATGCCGGCAGTTTCGGTGCGCAGGCGGCTCTCGCCCAGCGTCACGGGGACGAAGCCGCCAGCAACGGCGGTCTGCACCTCGTCGGGGCTGAAGTCGCCCTCGGGCCCGATAAGCACCATGATGTCCTTTCCGGGCTGATAGACACCGGCCAGCGTGTGGCGCCGCTCTCGCGGCAGTTGCTCGTCACAGTAGGCGATGCAGCGTGTACCGTCAAACGGCTCGGCCAACACCTGGGCCACGGGAGTCATCTCGTCGAGCTGCGGCAGTGTCGCCTTGAGTGACTGTTTCATGGCAGCGACCATGATTTTCCTGAGCCGCTCGGTCTTGAGCACCGTACGCTCGCTGTTGTGACAGCGCAGGGGGATAATGCGGTCCACGCCCATCTCGACACACTTCTCCACAAGCCACTCGATGCGGTCCAGGTTCTTGGTGGGCGCGACGCCCAGCACAATGCGGTGCCCCCAGTGCGGGGGGAGCACCTGCCTGTCGAGCACCTCGACGGCACACCGCTTGGGATGTGCCATCGTGATGCGGCAGGTGTATAGGTTGCCGTTTCCGTCCACCACCTCGATGGTGTCGTCCTCGGCCATGCGCAGCACCTTGACGCAGTGCTTGGAATCCTCCTCGCCCAGCGTCAATGTAGTTGCTATGTCAGGACAATAGAATCGGTGCATGATAGTTATCATTTTAAGGCTTTAGCCTTTAATAACGGGGGCTTCTTTTTGCGGATTCTTGAAGATAAACATGAACAGAACAGCCACTATCAGGGCATAACCGGCAAAGATATACCATGAAGTGCTCCATCCCGAAACCTGGGCAGTCGGATCAGTCTGTGTGGTCACAAACTTATTGACAACTTGCTGAGCGCTAAGGGTACCTATTGTAGCACCGATACCATTTGTCATGATCATGAACAAACCCTGTGCACTGCTACGGATGGAGTCATCTGTTTGCTGGTCGACATAAAGCGCTCCAGAAATATTGAAAAAGTCAAATGCAACACCATAGACTATGCAGGACAGCACGAAAGCAAGCACACCGGGCATGCCGGGGTTACCCACTGCAAACAAGCCATAACGCAGCACCCAACCGAACATGGCAATCAGCATCACATTCTTGATACCAAACTTCTTCATACAGAAAGGAATCAACAAGATGCAGAGCGTCTCGCTCATCTGCGACAACGAGATAAGAGCATTTGCATGCTTGGCAGCAAATGTATCTGCATATTGCTGAATATCAGCAAATGTGCTGATGAAAGCATTGGCAAAACTGTTGGAAATCTGCAATGAAACGCCAAGCAACATCGAGAAAATAAAGAAGATTGCCATGCGTTTTTGCTTAAACAAAGTGAAAGCACGCAGGCCAAAGATGTCAATCCAAGACTTGCTGCCCTCGTTCTTGTTGATTGGGCAATGAGGCAAGGTCAAAGCATAAGCAGCGAGCACGAGACTCAAAACACCTGACATGATAAATTGTCCATAGGTGTGTTGCATTCCGCTGAAGTCAACTGTCAACATAGAGCAGATGAAACCAATCGTTCCAAATACCCTGATTGGCGGAAACGCCTTCACGGTATCCATTCCGGCCTTAGTCAACGCATTAAAGGCAACAGAATTGGTCAATCCGATGGTCGGCATGAAGAAAGCGACACTGAGTGTGTACAGTGTGAACAATGGGCCAAATTGCACACTATCCCCAGCGTTCATGGCATAATATCCAGCGGCAATCATCAGGATACCCGCCAAGGCATGGCTCAGGCTCACAACTTTTTGAGCAGGGATCCATCGGTCAGCAAGAATACCCATCAAAGCGGGCATAAACAATGAAACGATTCCCTGGATGGCATAAAACCAACCAACCTGATTCTCCAAACCGTGATCAAACAGATAACCACCCATTGAAGTCAGATAGGCGCCCCACACGGCGAACTCCAGGAAATTCATCACGATGAGTCTTAACTTCAGATTTTTCATAAGTAGCTTATATTTTAAAAATTGATATTTTCAACCTACAAAAGTAGTAAAAAAGTGCCAATCAACCTTCTCCCTCGGAAAGATTAGTCTTCTGGGCAATGATTTTCTGGATGCGTGCAGCCTTCTCATACTGCTCCAGGTCCACATAGTGCTGCATGCGGCGCTCGAGTTTCTCGACGGGCAGGTCCTCGAGGCGCACGGGCTTGTGAGACTTGTATTCGCCGTCGCGACGCCACTCATAACTGGTGAGCGACATCACCTCGGGCGTGGTGTAGATAGGTGCACCGGTGCGCAGGGCGATGGCGATGGCGTCGCTCGTGCGGGAGTCAATCTCGACCGAGGTGGTGCCGTCGCTCATGTACAGCATCGAGGCAAACACGCCGTCCTTGAAACTGTAGATCACCACCCGCTGTAACTCGATGCCGTAGACATGAAACATCGACACAAACAAGTCATGGGTCAACGGACGCGAGGGCACCACCTGCTCCATGTGCACAGCGATAGACTGCGCCTCGGCAGTTCCCACCACGATGGGGATGCGGCGTGCCTCGTCGGGCGTGCTGTCGGCATTCTCAAGCAGCAGGGCATAAGCCCCGGGCTGTACCTCGCTGCGCGTGACGCCCAGCACCTTCAATGCTATCAATTTCTCGTTTTCCTCCATATATCTAACCTGTAACCTTTAACCTGTAATGATTCCGCTGCCGTAGCACAGGTGCCCCTGCGGGTCATAGACCACGGCAAACTGTCCCGGGGCGATGCCCTGCACATCCTCCTCGCTCTCGATGACCCATTGGCGGTCGCCCGTGCGGGTGAACTTGGCGCGCATCATGTGGGGCGTATGGCGGTTCTTGAACATAATGTCCACAGGACCGACGGCACCATCCCAAGGGTTGCCCGAGATGAAGTGCATCTCGTCAAGGCGCAGCTCGCGCCCGTACTGCTTGGCGGTACCATACCCGTTGGAGACATAGATGACATTCTCCTCGACATTCTTGCGCACGACATACCACGGTCCGCCGCTCAGGCCCAAGCCCTTGCGCTGCCCGATGGTGTGGAACCAGTAGCCGCGGTGCTCACCCAGCTTGCGGCCCGTCTCCAGCTCGATGATGGGACCGGGGCGCTCACCCAGGTGACGGCGGATAAAGTCGTTATAATCAATCTGACCCAGGAAGCAGATGCCCTGGCTGTCACGCCTGTAGGCATTAGGCAACTTGGCATCCTCGGCAATGCGGCGCACCTCCTCCTTGGGCATGTTGCCGATGGGGAAGATGACATGCTTCAACTGGTCATAGGTAATCTGGGCCAGGAAATCGGTCTGGTCCTTAACAGGGTCCACAGCCGTGGCGAGGTATTTCACGCCATCAACGACATCGGTGGTCGCATAGTGTCCCGTAGCTGTCAGGTCAAAGTCCTTGCCCCAGCGTTGCTCAAAGAAGCCAAACTTGATCATGCGGTTGCACATCATATCGGGATTGGGCGTCAGGCCCGCCTTGACAGTGCGCAACGCATACTCCATCACATGGTCCCAGTATTCCTCGTGCAACGACACCACCTCGAGCGGCAAGCCATAGCGGTGGGCGATGAGGGTGCACATCTCGATGTCTTCCTCGGCACTGCAATCGCCCTCGTCATTATCCATGCCGATGCGAATGTAGAACAGGTGCAAATCCTCACCCTGCTCCTTGAGCCGGTGAACGACCACGGCGCTGTCCACGCCTCCCGATATGAGTACTGCGATGCTCAATTTCTGATTCAACAATTCAATCGTAAGTGTTTGTCTCCAAGATAAATATATTGCCTGAACCCATTGGCGGACATCACGCTTTGTCAAGGACTTCCTCCTCGGTCGGACTCTCGGTGAAATGGGCGGCAACAATATAATCCAGCGAAATTTTACCAGGTCCCGCCAGCAACATGTACACAAAAATGCCGATAAACATCACCGGGTACCCGGGCTTGAAATTAAACAGCTGATCGGTCACCACACCAGGTGAGGACATGAGCAGATTCTCGGCCACTAACATCAGTACCAACGGGAAAATCACAGCCAGACGCGTCAACAGCCCCAGTATGATACACACCGCACACAGCAACTCAACAACAACAAGCACGGTCATTGATGTCTCGGGGCTCATGCCCATAAAGCCCTGGAATGTGGGCACAATCTTGTCGAAACTCAGCATCTGGCGGATGCACAGCTGCAGGAACATGATTCCCGTGAACAGGCGCAGGAACAGACGCGACAGGTTACTGTAGGTGTGTCCCACGCTGAACAAAAACAGGTTTTTAAAGAATCGAGTCATCATCGTGTAAATTAGGGTTATAGCGGTGTGAGGAATTAATAAGCAGGGTTGACAGCCGTGAGAAGTCCCTCGACAGGGAGGTTCTTATCAGAGATAGCCTGTTGTGCGTCAAGTATATAACAGCAAGGCAGCGAACGCAGGTCAAGCCACCCTGCCAGTTCATCACTGCAGCCCACGACCCAATTGTCGGCATATCCAACAGCAGCAGACGCCCACTCGGCACTGTACTTGTTCAGGCACAGGCACACCAGAGTGGCTTCGCCCGACGAGAGCAAAGCGTTGAGCGCTACATCGGTGCTAAGCCTCAGGCGCCCGATAGAGCTGTCGGTTGAATCGTCGACAAAGACAAGGATATAGGCCTTGGCCCCGGTCAGTTCGTTCAAGCGATGTTTAAGACCGTCGATACCAACATACTCTAAATCAAGCGTGGAGCCGATTTGCGTAGAGTTGATGTTCGCCAGTTGCTTGGCATAATGGTCACGCACATCCCGTGGCAACTTCTTGCTCGCTGCCAAGGGCTGAGCAAAGGCGATGTATACCTCATCACTCCAGTACTCGGCCTGAGAGCCGTAGAGCGCACGCTCGGCCACCTCGCCCAACTTCTGCAGATTGGCAGTGTTGGACTGAGCCTTGTTCATTAGGTCACGCACCGACGACATCACCACATTGCGATGGGCATAACGGAAGAAGTCCACATAGTCACGGAAAGTTTTCTCCAGCGCCAACTCGTCGGTAATGGGTTTGCTGATGTCAAAATTGTCCCAGAAGTGGGTAATGATATAGTTACAACGCCCCTCGAGTGTGGAGCATGTGTCAGGTGCCAACGGATAGGCAAACAAGGTGCCCGATTGCTGTTCGGCCAGCAGTTCCTGGGACGACAGCTTTGGGGCAAAAAGCAATAATGCAGTGAATATCAATAAGATATGTTTCATTATCGTTTTATAACATTCTATTAGGGTATGCTTTTAAACCGCTAAATTACTACAATTGCGGCAACTGCGACCCATCAGCCGTTGAAAAAACACACCGCATCAACATTTTTTCACACAATCCCGCCTTATCTGCAACCCTATAGCACAAAGAAGCCGGAGGCGGGGGTCGCTCGTCTCCGGCTTCTTCCTCTTAACTTCATAGGATCCTCCTGACTTCGTCACCGTTTTTGGTGTTAAAAAATAATTGTCTGTTAGACAAATAGTTGTATCTTTGCGTCACCCAAATTTGGGTGACGCAAAAGGTTTTTTAACAATGTTTGTACGCAAAAAAGCCAATCGTTCTGGTTCAATATCGGTTGTTGTGGTCGATAAATCCAGCGGCAAGTTCAAAGAAGTTCATAAAGTTGGCGTTGCGTCAGATGCCAGCGATGTCGAAGCACTGATAGTCCTTGGAAATAAATGGATACGTGAATATGAGGAGCGCATCCATCCGACAATTGATTTTGATGGAGAGATAGAAAAGCGACGTCTTGAGCAGAGTACCCTGATAGACGAGTATTTCGGTCGCATCGAAAATGTTCAGCTTAATGGCTGCGAACTGATATTGGACCGAGTATTTGACTTGGTTGGGTTCGGCCGCATCGAGGATAAGGTATTTCGTCAGCTGGTGTGCAGCCGCCTGTCTTTCCCCGCAAGTAAAGCCGCGACAGTGGAATATCTGAAGAATCACTTTGATGATGACGTCGACCTGTCGAAGATATACCGTTATCTGGATAAACTGAATGACCGCCACAAGAGCCTGGTGCAGGACATCAGCGTGCGCCACACGATTGAGGTGCTGGGCGGTCATATCGGGGTCATGTTCTATGATGTGACCACACTCTACTTTGAGACAGACCATGAGGATGAGTTGCGAAAGACCGGCTTTTCCAAGGAGGGCCGCCACAGCAATCCGCAGATCATCTTCGGGCTGCTGGTGAGTCTTGACGGCTATCCGTTAGCCTACTGCATCCACGAGGGCAACAAGTATGAGGGTCACACCATGCTGCCTGTGATCAACGAGTTCGTGCGCAAATATGACCTGAACGGGTTCATCGTGGTGGCGGACTCTGGACTGATGACCAAAGCCAACATAGCCGAACTGGAGCGGATGGGCTACAAGTACATCATTGGAGCCCGCATCAAGAATGAACCGGAGGAGGTCAAACGACAGATTCTCTCGCTGCCCAAGGTCAGCGGGCAGATGCATGAGATAGATAAGGGCGGCGGTCGCAGGCTGCTCGTGGGCTACAGCGATGACCGCGCGGGCAAGGATGCCCACAACCGCAGCAAGGGCGTAAAACGTCTTGAGAAAAAGTTCCATTCGGGTCGCCTTACCAAGGAGAACATCAACCGACGGGGCTACAACAAGTTCCTCGACATGGTTGGAGAAACCAAGGTTGAACTCAACAGGGAAAGGATATGGCTGGATGCACAATGGGACGGGCTCAAAGGCTACTTGACCAACACGGATATACCGACTGGGGACATCTTTACGGCATACCATAACCTGTGGAACGTGGAGAAGGCCTTCCGCATAGCAAAATCCAAAATCGAGATACGCCCCATGTTCCACTTCACACGGCGGCGCATTGAGGCACACCTCTGCATTTGCTTCGTAGCGCTGAAGATATATAAGGAGTTGGAGCGTTTACTCAAGAGTGCCAACATTGGCATGAGTGTTGACAAGGTTCTCAACATGGCCAAGACGGTAACAACCATTACCATCAAGATGCCTGATGGGCAGAAAGTCACCAGAACCATGCCCATGAGACGACATCAACGCATAGCACCCCTATTCTCCAACGAATTTTGGGTGACGCAATGACGAAGTCAGGAAAAAA
>Ga0310695_10002512_pt1 | contig 38553 bp, 34 predicted proteins | sample RumenRJG_04DNA_FD_203882 | JGI IMG/M metagenome (GOLD analysis project Ga0310695, IMG submission 203882) | Bovine rumen microbial communities from Lethbridge, Alberta, Canada - RJG_04 (v2) (version 2) | ecosystem: Host-associated > Mammals > Digestive system > Stomach > Rumen | place: Canada...
TTACGCTTGTTTTGATTTGCAACACTAAGATAAGTGAAAAATCTGACATGGCAAAATCCTGAGCAACTTTTTGTTGCTCAGGAACTTATAAATAAAGTTAAATCAAAGTGTTGCGGAATTAAGGTTACAGAAAAATACGAATAATTTTGTGACAATAACGTAAACATTTGTTTCAGTCACGCGAAAGTCACGGAAAAAAGCCTTACCAATAGCCCCTAATCCCAACCCTTCCCCCGCTCGGGGGAAGGGAGTAGTTACAATTTATCATTTAACGTGAATTCTACGAAAAGTGCCGAAGGTGCGACATCTAACAGGGCAGTCCGATAGGGCTGTTATACGGTAGATGCGTGATTAAAGGAGCGCTGTAAGTGCGACACCTAATAAATATAATAGATGTCGGTCCTTTTTTCCCTTCGGCCACCGACCTCTTCGACGTTCAGCCCTCGCAGTATTGAGTTCGTCGAAAAAAAGGAAACAGATTTATCTCTAAGTTTCCCTTATTCTTTTTTTGTAAAACTACAAAGAAATCTTTTGAGATGAAAAATTCGTAATTAATATAAATCCCATTGCACACACTCCTAATGGTGTGCGCAAAAAAAGCTCTTCAAAAGACCGATTTGTCGATAAAAAACGGCATTTCAGGAAATTTAATACAATTTTCTTCGGAAATATTGTTTTATTTTACTACTTTTGCACTACGATAAAAGGCGGCCTCTCCCCCCGCCCTCCCCCGTAGGGAGGGGGCCGGAAGGCGTAATTTTATTAGTTGAAAATTAATAATTAATAATTTATAGACAACCAGCCTTTAGCACTCCGGCTCCCTCCCTACGGGGGAGGGCGGGGGGAGAGGCCACTTCTATGCTTGAACAATTTATGAACAAGATGGAGTTCTCATCATACGAGGACTTCATGCAAAATTTCAAAATCAAAATACCCGATGATTTCAATTTCGGATATGATGTAATCGACCGATATGCCCAGCAAATGCCTGATCAGGAGGCATTGGTTTGGGTTAATGATAAAGGTGAGCAGAAACATGTCACTTATCGCGCTTTTAAGAACATAAGTGACCGATGTGCCTCTTTCCTTCAGGAAATGGGTGTAAAGAAAGGTGATCGTGTGATGCTTATTCTTAAAAGAAGGATTGAGTGGTGGTACACTATGGTTGCTCTCCATAAGCTTGGTGCCGTTGCCATTCCTGCTACCCACATGCTCACCGACAAGGACATCATCTACCGCTGTCACATGGCCGGCATCGGCTATATCGTGGTTTGCGGAGATCCTGCCATTCTTAATAATGTACAAAAAGCTCGCAAGTATTGCCCAACCCTTCGCCATTGCATCTCAATAGGTCCTACCATTCCTAATGGCTGGTATGACTATTGGCGCGGACTTCAGGAGGCTGATCCTTTCGAGGCTCCAGAGAGAAATAAGGTTACTGACGATTTCCTTCTCTATTTCACAAGCGGAACGACGGGCGAGCCTAAGATGGTGATGCACGACTTTTCCTATCCTCTTGCACATATCCTAACAGCCAAGTACTGGCATAACGTGCATGAAGGCTCTCTTCACTTCACCCTTGCCGACACAGGATGGGGCAAGGCCGTATGGGGTAAGTTCTATGGTCAGATGATTTCAGGTGCTACGGTTTTTGTATATGACTATGAAGGCCAGTTCAAGCCGAAAGATCTTCTGCGCATAATGCAGGATTATAGGATAACATCTTTCTGCGCACCTCCAACCATATACCGTTTCCTTATACGCGAGGATTTGTCTGCCTACAATCTCTCTGCCCTTGAATACTGCACCACAGCCGGCGAGGCTCTCAATCCGAGTGTGTTTGAGGAGTGGCAGCAGAAGACCGGCATCATGATCTATGAGTCTTACGGTCAGACAGAGACCACACTCGTCGTAGGTACCTATCCTTGGGTGAAGCCAAAGCCGGGCGCTATGGGAGTAAGGAATCCGCAGTATGATATTGATATCGTTGATGGTGAGGGCAAGAGCGTACCTCCGATGGAGCATGGTGAACTCGTAATCCGTGTGGATAAGGGCAAGCCTCTCGGACTCTTCAAGGGCTACTATCGTGATCTTGACATGACGAAGGAGAGAATACAGAACGGACTCTACTATACAGGCGACATCGTTTATCGTGACGAGGACAATTATCTGTGGTTTGTATCGCGTGCTGATGATGTAATCAAGACATCAGGCTATCGTGTAGGACCATTCGAGGTAGAATCTGCTCTTATGACTCATCCTGCCGTAGTGGAATGTGCCATTACCGCCGTTCCCGATGACATTCGCGGTCAGATAGTAAAGGCCACCATCGTCCTTGCCGATGAATACAAGTCAAAGGCTGGCGACGAACTTGCCAAGGAGTTGCAGAACCACGTTAAGCACGAGACTGCCCCTTACAAATATCCTCGTGTCGTAGAGTTCGTTGATGAGCTTCCGAAGACTATAAGCGGAAAGATACAGAGGTATAAGCTAAAGACCCACAACCAATAACCCACCAGACCCACCCCCTTACCCCTCCCATAAAGGGAGGGGAGTAGTTAGTAATATTCGCTGAAGATATATAAAAAACATAAATGAGAAAAGACCAATCCAATATATTAGGTGGATTGGTCTTTTTGTTCCCTTGTGATTAGAAGTACATTCTACTCCCCTCCCTTTATGGGAGGGGTAAGGGGGTGGGTCTTTATAGTTCTATATACTCCTTCCCCTTAAAATTATCCTCAAAGCTCCAGGTCTGAGCCTTGCCATGCTCCATTCTGTAAACCTGAATAAAGTCAAGAACGGCATCCAAGCCCTGCTCTGCTATCCAGCCCTGAAGGAACTTGCGTGAAGGATGGTTGATAATCTCTTTCTTGAATTCGATGTCATCCACGAGCTTGAACTCACCCTCAACGCGCACCTGATACTTGCCGGTAGCGAAACAACACTCAGCCTTCGGATTCTCCTGAAGCTGCTTGTGAAGTTCCTTGAACTTACCAGTATGGAAGACGATACCGTTCTCATCGGCACTATAAAGGAGGATGGCACGCACATGAGGCTGTCCGTTCTCGCTTGTTGCCAAATACATCACAGGATTCTGCATCCCGTTGATCAATTCAAAAATCTGTTCTTTTGTCATAGTTCTTTTTGAGTCTAAATGATTAATTTTAGTTTCTGGGATTTGGAATTGCCTGGAAGGCAATACTATTAGTAACCCCGTACATGCGAGTGAAACGAGAATGTGCGGGGAATAACCCCATAATCTTTCTACTGCCTGGAGGGCAGTACATCGCGAAAAGTCATGTGTAAGAGCTAATCAGGTACAGCCTTCCAGGCTGGTAGGGAGGAGTGGGTGCTTCCTGTCCGAGGGCATCCTCTCCTTCGTCGAGTATGCACCTCGGTTATTCATAGTGTTGCCTTCCAGGCAATTTTGACTTCCGAAACTTGAAATAATTAACTGAGTGCAACGTGCGAAGCATCCTCGCACGAAGGCAAAAGTGCGTGTCTGCCCTCAGAGACTGGCGCACGGTCTTCGATTTGCCGACTGCAAAATTATATCATTTTTGCGATATACGCAAATAAATAACGTGACGATGTTGTGACATGTCTTTCGGTCACGCGATAGTCACGCAAAAAAAGTGAAGAGTTAAGAGTTAAAAGTGAAGAATTTAAGTTAGTATTGTGGTTTAATGGCGTTAATCGCTTTTTCGCAATAAAATGTAACTTAAATTCTTCACTCTTCACTCTTCACTCTTCACTCCCCTTGGGCTTTACCTTACTCCCGAATCATTATCCTTATTATTAAGTATTCGATCAGCAGCCTTATATTTACGTCCGTGGCTGAAATTCCATGAGGCGGATATATGAATCATATTGGCATTGTTGAGGTAATAGAGATGCGCATCATCCTTATACCATTTGCTATTAATTTTATAATTGTAGTCAAAGCCCATAGTAGAGCCAATCAACAAACATCCTAAGGAGAACTTCAAGTCCTTCCATTTGTAATGGATGTTTATGTCTCCCCTTTGTTCGCCACCTTGAGACTTCTCACCTGAGAAATAATGTGGTTGGGTGCGGAAAAGGGCATCAACGCTGAAATTGCCAAATTGTGCCCATGAGTAGATACCAACTTCAGCCGTGTTGTAGAAGTGGCGATATGTATTTCCGATACTTTCGTAGTGGTCGTATGATGTCTGGAATGCCACATGCCATTTGTCGGGCAACACTTTCCATGTCATTTCGCCGTAGATGTAGCCTTGGCTGAATCGCTTATGGTTCTCAGGACGGCTTACTATTACCCATTTCCCGTTAGCTTCTTTTTCTGGAGCGTATGTATTCATTAGGGCATTTGGATTGTTTGCCCATGAAACTTCTACCTCATACTCTATATTCTTTATCTCTCCGTTCAAGCTCAGATTGTTACGCCATGTGTGTGACGGCTTCAGTTCCTTGTTGCCCGAACTGACTAAAAGCGAATTAGAATATTGCCTTACATCGGTAACGTTTCCAAGCGACGGGTCATTTGGAGTGATGCGTGACTGCATTCTTAGGTTCATGTTTTTATTGATAGGCAAGGAAACCGTCAGTTGCGGACGTATCGTCCAGTTGTCGTAGCCGAAGTCGCCCTGATGAATAGATGAACGGTTGGCACCTATGCCTAATTGATAATCTATCGTCTTCTCCTTCTTTCCAAAGGGCAGTTTTCCCTGAATCTGAGCAAACAGATATTCGTTGTTATTGTGAATCAAGGCATGGGTATTGGTACTGCCTACGTATTTATTGTCTGTGAAGCCAATGGTATATTCACCACCTATTGACAGATTTACCTTCTCCATTTCCTTTGTGTAGATAGCCTCGGTAATGAGAGAGTGTTTCTTTCCTTTTGTTGAATAGCTGTAATCGGCTATTGGTTCGCCAAGCGAACTCAGTTCTGGAGCTTTCCTGTCCTCGCAGACGTAGTCCTTTGGCAACAGGTACTCGCTCATTCCGTATTCGTTTCTTGTCGTTATGATTGTACCTACCGCATTTATTGCAAGAGACTGCTTTTGGGGCAGATTTACGAAATAATAGAGGTCGAGTGAAGGCGTATTGTACTTATACTTCCTTTTTTCGTAATCATACTTGTTGTCTTCCCCCATTTCGCTTACAATGGAATGAGTCCCACGTTTTGGAGAATTATATATTTTGATATTGAAACTTGCATTGAACGTATAAATATCAGGCTTTGCAAGGGTGTATGCAGCCTGAATCTCGTTGTCGGTATATTTGAATGGAGAGTACACACCATCATAGTTTATCTTGTGGTTTTCTCCGTCTGGGAATATATATTCCGTTTTGCTTTCAAAATATTTCTTATCATGGTCGCGCCATCCGAAGAAATGACTTATACTGAACTCTGAAAGCTTGTAGTTGTACTTGAAGTATGAGTTCGTGTTATTGAATCCAGTGGCAACAGCCTGCATCGAACTCACGCCACCTACATATCCCGCATATCTGCGCTTCACCACATAGTTTATTACTGCATCTAAAGTCCAGTCGCCATAGCGTACTCCTGGCATATCAACATATTCCACGCGAACTACCTCATCCGGGCGTATAGCCATGATGTCAAGACTGTTAGCCTTTATGTCGTTGACGCGAACCTGAACGCCGCCACCTCTGAGTGATTTGATGGTCTGGTTTACAGGATCCACGATTATGCCCTTGGGCGACATTCGCTGAAGCAGATCATAGCCGTTGCTGCTTCCCTTTACCATGTTCTCCGTAGGGATGATATACTGGCGGTCAATCTTGTTTATGATACGTGCACCTGTAACCGTGAGTTCTTCAAGCACCTTGTTATCGGTTCTCATCACTACCTTGCCTATTTCTGGCTTCGTGCATAGGCGATATGTTGTGCGGAAACCCATATACGATATTCTTGCAAGAACCGTCTTCGCGTCGCAAGGTACTGTGAATGAACCGTTCTCGTTGCTCACGCCTCCTGTTATGAAGGCAGAATCAGAAGGATTGAGGAGCGACACGTTAGCAAAGGCGAGAGGCTGTCCCTTGGCATCAACGATGTTGCCTGTATATCTTATGGCAGCCTTCTGTACGCATTCCACGAATATATCGCTATCCTGTACGGCAATGCTCATAGGGTAGTAACCACAAACCGAACGGACGGCATCCTCAACCGACTGGTTGTGAATCTTTTTCGTCACGCGGAAGTCTTCGAGTTCGTCAAATATGAAATTGATGCGCTTGGCATCCTGTACCTTGTCAATTCGTTTGAGTGCTTCTGATAGTGATACGTCCTCAAAAGTGAGTGTCACCTTTTGTGCTGAAGCCGTTGAAATTCCAATGACAAGGTATGTAATGAATAATAGTATTCTTTTCATTAGTCCGCTTATCTTATGTGAATACTATTATCTTCTATCGTGAGATGAACTTTTTTGAAGTTATTCATAAACTCCACCACTTCCTCTATGCTCTTCGTCTTCTCTATCTGGATGTAGAGTCGCACGTGCTTGGCATCCTCATTCTCAAAGACAATCTGCTTGCCGTAGTAATCACCGATTTTCTTGGCTATTGTCTTCATCTCGATGTTATCAAACTTGAACACCTCGCGGTTAATGGTCAGCGTGTCGGTCTTGATGATTTCCTGAACAGGAGCCGTAACTGTCATTTCCGAACTGCTCTTCTGTGGCTCAGTCTTTTCCTGTGGGGTAGAGTAGAGGTAAATGGAAGCGAGAGTGATGAGGCTAACGCTCATTACGATTCCTGTAATCATGGCTGCGCGTGACCAGATTCTGCTATCCACCTTCCACTTTACACTATCTACTTTACTCTTTTCCTCGGACGCATCAATTACCTCCTTCTCGAATTTTGCCCATTCCATATCAATGTCGGGCATTCCTATCTTGCGGTCTATATCTTCTGTTTTCATTATCGGGCATTTTTAAGTATTGAACGTATCTTACCAAGCGAGCGGGTTATATGCTTGTTTACCGCCGATGAACTTATTCCTAACACCTTGGCTGTTTCCTCGTAGGTCATTTCTTCATCATAGTGAAGCGATAGTACCCGTCGGTCTTGCTCTGTGAGGTTATCGTTTATAACTCTCTGGAGTTCTTCCATAAGTTCCTCTCGTTCCTCGTTCTCTTGCTGAGCCTTCTGCATAGCGACTTCAAGTTCCATTTGCTGACGCAAGCGCCTCTGTCGCAATATGTTCAGGCATTGGTTTCTTGTGGCGGCAAGCAGGTATCCCGTAACAGATGCGTTGGCAATGGTCGGCTTCTTGTTCCACATCTGCGTGAAGACCTGACTTATCGCATCCCTCGCTTCCTCCGCATCCTCGAGTATGGAGAAGGCGAAGCGATACATCTGCCTATAATTGTCTTTGTAGATTCTTTCGAACCCTTGTTTGTTATAATCCATTTTCTACTTGTTTTGTTGGGTCTTTATCTATAAGACACACGATTGGGGCGAAACCAATACCCCTATGCCCGATTTTTTTTTAGATATGAAAAATCTCCAATATATGCCATCGTCATTTCGCTTGTCTTCCTATAATCTGCCGTCGTGCCATCGTCGTGTCAAGGCTTATTCTCCGCTCCGGAATCGAAGAAAAAGCGAAGGCAGAACGAAGGATGAACGAACAACGATCGAAGGATGATCGAACACCTATCGAAGAAATGCCTTATCTTCATAAATCGCACTACAAAAATACAAAATTTCTATGAGATATGCAAGTAAATCTCATTTTCTTTCAGGTGCTTGCGTTAAGTTGCTTTAAGTTGCGTAGAAACGATATTATAAAATAATTTAAGTTTTGGAAATGGAAATACAAAAACAATAAAAACACCTTAATGTCTTAGAGCCTCGTACCGAGTCTCTTCTGCTATGAGCCTTTATTTTCCTTAGTAAGCCTATGTGGCTTACAGATAAAATAAATTCTCATATCAGGCCTACGGCAAGACATTAAGGAAAAAACAGAGAAAAAATATTCAATTAACAATTAATAATTAACATAGGCTCGTGCGGAAAGCGTACTCCGACAGGCATGTTTATTGTTAATTATTCATTGTTTTTTTTTGTTATTTTTACAAACGAAAGTTGAATAAAATTAGGAACACGTCATTCCGAGATAGTGATTTCGTTGAGGGAAATCCTGTCTTTTTCCATGTTGCTATAAATGATGTTTGTTCTATGGGCTGGTATGGTGGCTTGTGCCTCATAGAGCATTTGTGACTTCGCGAGGGAGTCTTGTGAATTTCCGTTCTCTGTGTAAACGATGTGAGTTATCATAAATGCTAACATTACTGTAAAGATGGTTGTGTCCATATTCTTGAAAGTAATAAAATGTTTTAAATGAAAAATGAACAATGAAAAAATATAAAATACAATTTTGTCTTTTCGCTAGAGTTGTCAGCGATAAATGGTAATCTGTATTTTTTCATTTTTCACTTTTTATTTTTCATTTATAAATTAAAATTTATTTCTTTTTTTCTGCAAAGTTATACAATGTTTTTGAATACTACAAAAGTTAGGGACGAATGGGGCGTTATTAGGGATTAATACTTGTAAATGGGACGAAATGCAGGTTTTTGGGACGAATGGTATGGGAAAATGTTGTTTGATTGACAAAAAACAAGTACCTTTGCAACTGTGATTTTTAGTGTTTAGTGTCTGGTGATAAAAGTTTAGAGCTTTTGTAAAAAATGAATGTTTATAAATATATTCTAAAGAGAGCTTTTAAGGGCGGTTTTTTCGTGTTGTTCTTTCTTGCACTCGTACAGCCTTTCGGTATAAACAAGCTAAATGAAGGACGTGTGGGCTACATCCTTATGGACTCTTTATTGACTTTCTTTTCCATCTTGTTTTCCTTGCTTGTGACTAAGGTCGTACTTGGGGACTATGAGAAGCGTAGTAGTTCGCTGAGGTTTTTCCTTGTTCGCGAGGTGGTTCTCTATATCGTGAACACTCCTGTCCTTGCATTCTTGCTGCTTGCATTCGATTGCTGGTTTGCTATGGGGTGTAGGGGAGTGAAATTCTATGCAGACGAACATTTCACGCTATCCAACATGCTGCAGATGTGCGTTTATGTGGCGGTTGTGACGGTGTTTATCTTCTTGCGGGTTTTCTATGAATTCAGAAACGATCAGCTTCGTCGTGAACTTGACGATGTGAAGGCTATCAATGCTCTCTTGGAGAAGCGTCAGGAGGTACTTTTTCAGGAGAAAGAAGAGAGTGGTGAGGAGGGGGAGGAGTCTGTAACTGTGGTTATTGAAGGTCAGGGACAGGGTGCCCGACTGGAGGTTGATCCTTCGAACATTCTCTATGTGGAATCGATGGCTAACTATGCCGATATTTACTATATTTCAGAGAATGAGACAAGGCATATAACTCTCCGCATCACGCTGAAACAGATTAAGGAAATACTATCAGATTTTGAGTATATCGTGCAATGTCACAGGGCTTTCCTTGTCAATATCAACTTCGTGGTATCGATGACGGCTCGTAGTCCTGGTTATCAGTTGCAGTTGTTTGGTGTTGAGAAACAGTTGCCTGTGTCTCGAGCGAATAACGATGTCATAAAGTCGGTTTTGAGTGAAAAATAGGTAAAGGCCTTAAAACAATTGAAAATTGAGAATTGAAAATTATTTTTTTAGTAAATGCACAGAATTATTTTATAATCAAGAATTAGAGAGATTTGTCGAAGACCCACTGACCGTAAGGAGATAACTCACGTTAAATAATAAATTGTAACTACTCCCTTCCCCCGAGCGGGGGGGGAAGGGTTGGGGTTAGGGGATATTGGTTAGGCTTTTTCCCTGTGCCTTTCGCGTGCCAGAAACATATTATTACAAATTTATATCTTTTTTTTGTAATAAACAGTAGCTTTGCTGCATCTAACGAGGGTAATGAAAATTTTTAGAGTTTAGTGTTAAGTGATAAAAGTTTTGAGCTGTAAGTAAAAATGAATGATTATAAATACATTCTAAAGAGGGCTTTTAAGGCAAGTTTTGGTGTGTTGGTCTTTCTTGCACTCGTACAGCCTTTCGGTATGAACGATATAGATGAATGGAGTGGGAGTAGCCACCTTATGCATGCTTTATTGCACTCTTTATTGACTTTCTTTTCCGCTTTGTTTTCCATGTACGTGGCTAAGTCTATACTTGGAGATTATGAGAAACGTACCAGTTTGCTGAGGTCTTTCCTTGTTAGCGAGGCGATTTCCTATATCGTGAACATTCCTATCCTTGCATTCTTGCTGCTTGCATTCGATGGCTGGTTTTATACGAGGCATTGGGAACTGTATTTCTATGTTGACGGACATTTCACGTTAGACAAGATGCTGTGGATGTGCGGTAATGTGGCGATTGTGACGGTGTTTATTTTCCTGTGGTTTTTCTATGAATTCATGAATGACAAACTTCATCGTGAGCTTGACGATGTGAAGGCCATCAACGACTTCTTGGAGAAGCGTCAGGAGGAACTTTTTCAGGAAGAAGATGGTGATGAGGTGGGGGAGGAGTCTGTCACGGTGGTTATTGAAGGTCAGGGACAGGGAGCCCGACTAGAGGTTGATCCTTCGAACATTCTCTATGTGGAATCGATGGCAAACTATGCCGAGATTTACTATATTTCGGAGAATGAGACAAGGCACGTCACTTTTCGCATCACGTTGAAACAGATTAAGGATGTACTTTCAGATTTTGAGTATATCGTGCAATGTCACAGGGCTTTCCTTGTCAATATCAACTTCGTGTTTTCGATGACGGCTCGTAATCCTGGCTATCAGTTGCAGTTGTTTGGCGTTGAGAAACAGTTGCCTGTGTCGCGTGCAAATAGCGATGTCATAAAGTCGTTTTTGAGTGAAAATAGTTGAAGTCTCGCAAGCTTGACTTCAAGTGAAGAGTTAAGAGTGAAAAGTGAAGAATTTAAATTACCTTTAATATAGCGAAAGGGACGATTAACGACCTTAAACTAAAATACAAACTTAAATTCTTCACTCTTCACTTTTCTCTCTTCACTTTCAACTTGAGCTATGCGAAAGTTGAAAAAATAATAAAATATTTGGTGGAGTGCCGAAAAAGTTGTACTTTTGCAGAAAAATAGAAGTTTTAGTAACAAATTTATATAAACACAAGAAATGAATTTGAAAATTGCTGTTCTGGCTGGTGATGGCATCGGACCAGAGATTATGGAGCAGGGCGTTGCCGTAATGGACGCTGTTGCTAAGAAGTTCGGACATGAGGTTAGTTACAAGGAGGCTCTCTGTGGTGCTCACGCTATTGATGAGGTAGGTGATCCATTCCCAGAGGAGACTTTCAAGATTTGTGAGGAGGCTGACGCTGTTCTCTTCGCTTCTGTCGGTGATCCTAAGTTCGATAACAACCCTTCAGCTAAGGTCCGTCCAGAGCAGGGACTTCTCGCTATGCGTAAGAAGCTTGGTCTGTTCGCTAACATCCGTCCTGTAACTACTTTCGATTGCCTCGTTCACAAGTCACCTCTTAAGGATGAGATCGTGAAGGGTGCTGACTTCATCTGCATCCGTGAGCTTACTGGCGGTATGTACTTCGGTAAGAAGCAGGAGCCTGCAATGAATGCTGAAATCGGTACTGAGGACGCTCTCGATACAAACTACTACTCTCGTCCAGAGGTTGAGCGCATTCTCCGCGTAGGCTATCAGTATGCTCGTCAGCGCAGAAAGCACCTCACAGTTGTTGATAAGGCTAACGTACTGGCTTCAAGTCGTCTGTGGCGTAAGGTGGCTCAGGAGATTGAGAAGGAATATCCTGACGTTACAACAGACTATATGTATGTTGACAACGCTGCTATGCGTATGATTCAGGAGCCTAAGTTCTTCGACGTAATGGTAACAGAGAACACATTTGGTGACAACCTTACCGATGAGGGTTCTTGCATCACAGGTTCTATGGGACTTCTCCCATCAGCTTCTACAGGTTCTTCTACTCCTGTATTCGAGCCAATCCACGGTTCTTGGCCACAGGGTAAGGGCTTGAACATCGCTAACCCACTTGCACAGATTCTTTCTGTTGCTATGCTCTATGAGTATTTCGACCTCAAGGAAGAGGGTGCTCTCATCCGTAAGGCTGTTGATGCTTCTCTCGACCAGAACGTTCGTACTCCTGAGATTCAGGTAGAGGGTGGTGCGAAGTATGGTACTAAGGAAGTTGGTGCTTGGATCGTTGATTTCATCAAAAATGCATAAATAAAAAAGTAAGAAGTAAAAATTAAAAAGTAAAAAGTATGATAACCTTTTGTTCGCTATACATTAGGTGTCAATACTAACTATACTTTTTAATTTTTACTTCTTATCTTTTATTAAGTAAATGTACAGATTTATTTTTATAATCAAGAATTAGAGAATTTGAGATTTTTTGAATTAATGCGAAAGAGAGAAGGTTTGCTACTTGCGTAGCATTGGGAATTTCCGTGATTAACAGGGAGCGTAAGCGACCTTTCTCAAATTCTCCTAAAATTCAAAAGAAACAATCTCTAATTCTCTAATTCTTGATTATAAAATACAATTTGACTACTTACTTATATGAAGAAAATACTATCTAAAAAACTCCCCCTTGGGGGGCTGGGGGGCTTATTGTTGGCTTTCAGTCTCTCTGCTAATGCCCAGACGCAGCAGCAATGGCAAGATTCTATCTCCGTACTTACGAAGAAGATAGAGCAAGAGCCGAGGTCGTTGGAGTTGCGTATGCGTAAGGCGGAGTGTAATATTGCGTTGGAGCAATGGCAATACGCCTTGGATGAGTATTCAAATATCCTCGACCTCTATCCAACGCATATCGGGGCGTTGTATTTCCGTGCCTTTGTCAATCAGAAGTTGCATAGGTATTCATTTGCCCGTGCAGACTATGAGCAGGTGTTGAAGTATGAGCCTGACCATAAGAGTGCGCTAATAGGACTTGTTCTGAATGATATTGAGGAACAGCGATTGACTAATGCCTATGATCATGCCAATCATCTTGTGGAGCTATACAAGGATGATGCGGAGTGTTATGCCGTTCGTGCTCAGGTAGAGGAGGCGATGGAAGGTTTCGCTCTCGCAATAGATGATATTTCTTCTGCGATAGACATAGCTGCGGCAAAGCTCACTCCTAATCAGCGTCTCAGCTATGGGGATGACTATACCCAGTATGTTCTTCAGCGCATAGCCCTTTATCGCAAGCAGATGGAAAAGATAAAGAGCTCTAAGTCTGATGATGGTATTCTCGATAAGATTGAGGCTGATAAGGCTATGCTCATTAGTAGGGGCGTGCCGAGTAGGGCTGTTAATGGTAAAAAACAATAATGGAAATATCGTCTAAAGCATCCTCTTTATGTGAAGGTCGAGGTAAGTTCTTCTTAACTCGAAAATATCCGTTTCCACAAAGCGGTAACATCTTGAGAGACTGTGCTGTGTATGCTGCCATCGTGTTCTTTATTCTCTATCTGCTGCAACCGTTTGGATTCAGCTTATATAAGGGAAACAAGTTCATTGTGTCATTGATGTTCGGGGCTGTTACATTCGGGTGCAGTTATTCGTTTTTTCTTGCGTTTCTGCCTTTGCAGAAAAGGGTATCGCCTTGGCGCGTATGGCATGAGGCATTGTCGGTGCTTCTAATGATATTGTTTGTCTGCATCTGCAACATCATTACTTTTTCGCTTGTATTCCATTATCCTATATCGGCAGAATTCTGTCTGCAGTTCCTTTACTGGACCTTTGTCATCGGTAGTGTCATTACCGTTTTCTCTATAGGGATGAACTACCATCGTTATCTGCGCAGTCAGTTGGAGTCTTTGCTTGACAAGACCACGGACATGCAGACGGACATCATGGTGACGATTCATGATGTATCGGTAAGAGGTAACGACCTGCAACTACCCATTAACGACCTCTTGTATGTTGAGGCTCAGAAGAACAATGTGCAGGTCTGCTTTATGAAAGAGAACAATATAAATACCATTGAACTACACACAACGCTTACTGCGGTACTTGACGATCTGAAAGAATATGAGAACGTCTTCCAATGCCACCGCTCCTTTGTAGTGAACCTAAACAATATCACTTCGGCACAGGGAAATTCAAACGGCTATCAGCTAAAGTTGGGAAAATGCCCTACAATCGTGCCTGTATCACGTACTTATGTGCCTAAACTCCGTTCGTTTATAGCTTAACGTGAGTTCGCCGAATTAGCTCTGAAAGAGCGACACCTAAAAGGGTAGTACGCAAGTGCTACCTATGGTGATGTTCTTTTAGTGAGCGCCGTAGGTGCGACACCTAATGAATATAATAGGTGTCGGTCCTTCAGACCTCATACCCTAATAATGTCTATATATCCAGGGCTTGCGCCCTTCGCTATTAGGTGGCGCACCTTCGGCGCTTATTTTCATCGAGATTTGTCGAAGACCCACTGACCGTAGGGAGGTAACTGGCGTTATTAATGGCAAATTCGTGATAATTCGTGGATAATTAATGTAGCCAAGCGCAGCGTTTAAATTCATCACTCTGGCATTAATTATTGTCAGTTAAAAGGCTGCTTGCTGCCATATTGAAGATATTCGTCGAGCTCACATTAGCTTAGTAATTCGTCCTTTTTCTTTGTATTTCGTCTGGCAGATTAGTTGTCTGTCAGCGTTTCTTGTTGTCTGTCAAGGATATTTGGCGGTATCAGAATCCCGTCGTATCTTTGCAGCATGAAACATCGACTTACACATATCATTATCATGCTGCTTGTCGCTTGTCATGCGATGAGTCAGACGGTTATTTCCGGTGTCGTTACCGACGGACGGGAACCAATGCCAGGTGCCAATGTCTTTATAATAGGTACGATAGACGGATGCCTTACTGATTCGCTGGGAAGATTCGAATTTGTCACAAATCAGTCAGGCGAGTTATCCATCAAGGCTACATTTATCGGCTTTGATGATGTGGTACTGACCACCACCGAGACACAGAATCTTCTTATCCGTATGCACGAGCGGGCAACGACTATCAACGAAGTGGTTGTGACTGCCAGTACATACAGTTTTGGTAAGAGCGACAACTTCAAGACTATGGATGCACTTGATGTGGTGATGTCGGGTAATTCCTGTGGCGATATCGTGGCTGCATTACAAACATTGCCAGGCACACAGAAGGTGGGGGAGAATGGTAAACTGTATGTGCGTGGAGGCGAGAGCGATGAATGTCAGACGTTTGTCAACGGTATGCATGTGCTCGTTCCTTATTCTACGAACACGGAGAATAATACGGTTCGCGGACGTTTCTCACCATTCCTGTTCAAGGGTATAAACTTCTCGCTTGGCGGCTATGGAGGCGAATACGGGCAGGCTCTGTCTTCTGTTTTGCCTATGGAAACAACCGATGTGGCTACGGGTGACAAACTGGGAGTGAGTGCATCGCTCGTAGATTGGAATATCGGTGGTACTAAGGCTTTCAAGTCAAGTAGTCTGTCATTTAATGCAGACTATATAGGCATGGGACTTTACGATGCCTTGTTTCCTGACCGTCTCGATTGGACACGTCCATACAGGAAATTGTCGGGTGAGGCACAGTACAAGGCAGAACTTTCATCGGCTTCCGTCCTGAAATCATACGTTGGTTATGACTTCACTTCTCTTGGTCTTCATATCGACAATCGTCGGTTGTCACTCATTGAGCATAACATCTATGCAAATACTACGCTTAGAACCAACATCGGACGAGGCTATAGCCTTTTTACGGGCATTGCCAATTCATCGGTTGTGAATGATATTGACGATGCGCAGATTCTGGGCGATCATTACCATAACTTCCGTAACGAAATACATCTGAAAGCTGAGGCTCGTAAGGTCTTTTCCTCTGTTCTGAAGATGTCGGCAGGTGTTGAGGACTATCTCCGACACAGTACGAAAAGATATGAGCTCAGTCATTACGACCTTGACTATAATCTGCTTGCAGCACATACCGATGCTCAGTTACGCATCGTGCCGAAATTGTTTCTTAACCTCTCTGCGAGGGTGGAGAACGTGAGCTATGATGGTAGTTGGCTGTTTATGCCACGCGCCACGATGAGTTATGTGCCGAATAAGCACTTCCAACTATCGGCTATGTTGGGAAAATACAGTCAGACTGCAGATGATGACTATATCGTAATGAGCGGAAAGCGTATGGCTCAGAGTACAGCCAATCATGCCATACTCAGTATGCAGTATGAAATCAACAATACTCTATTTCGTATAGAGCCATATTATAAGAAATATCATAATCTTCCTCTGATTGCTAATGGCGTATATACAGCTGATGGCTATGGTACGAGCAAAGGCATGGATGTTTTTTTAGAGAATCACTCGCTCGTTAAGAATATGACAGGCACGCTATCTTATTCCTTCAACGACTCTGAACGTCTCTATCGCGACTATGCAGCTTTACGCACTCCCGACTATACATCGCGTCATAACATCCGTATGACTTTGAAATACAGCATCGGCAAAACGATTATCGGATTGTCTGAGTCGTATGCCAGCGGAAGGAAATACTCTGTCGGTACTACTCCACATTATAATAGTGTAGATGCCAATCTCACATGGCTTGTAAGTCCGAAGGTTATCGTCTATGCATCGCTGAACAACATTCTTGGTCGTACCAATGTATTCCGTTACAATCCAGACGGCACATCGGTAAAGGCAAACCGAGACCGCTTCTTTTATATCGGCATATTTGTTTCACTTAAAAATAATAAAGCTTATGACATTTCAAACTTTTAAGAATTGTGTTATCGCCATCGCTCTTTGCATGATGGCAGGTGTTAGTATTAAGGCTCAGAGGCCATCACAGATGCAGGCTCTTATTGGCCAGTCGCTAAGCAAGCTCCAGCAGCAAACGCCCCAAGCTACTCTCAACTGCATCGCAGAACTGAAGCGTGTTGAGGCTATGTTTCCTGACAGCATTCAGCCTAAGTACCAGATGGCTCTGCAAAGTCTGAGTTTCTCTGTATCGAATCCTAAGGCTGAGCAGACCGAGAATCTGCTGAAAGAAGCCGAGCTGACCATTGACAAGATGGAGCAGATGAAGGGTGCAGACCAGTCTGATGTATGTACTCTTCGCGGATTCCTCTATATGGTACGTATCGTGCAGGATCCAGCCGTGAATGGTCAGCGTTACTATATGAATGTAATGCAGAACTACGAGAAAGCCTTGAAAATCAACCCTAACAACCAGCTTGCTCAACAACTGCAACAGAAATTCCTTGAGGGGATGAAACAGGCAACGGGTGGTAACTGAGGTTCGTAATATAACGCCAGTTCGACGAATTAGCTCTGAAAGAGCGACATCTAAAATGGTAGTACGCAAGTGCTACCTATGACGATATTTTTCTAGTGAGCGCCGTAGGTGCGACACCTAATAAATATGATAGGTGTCGGTCCTTCAGACCTCACACCCTAAATAACGTCCATATATCCAGGGCTTACGCCCTTCGCTCTTAGGTGTCGCTCTTTCAGAGCTAATTCTTCGACAAATCTCTCTAATTCTTGATTATAAAAAAAAATTCTGTGTATTTATTTGCTGATCGTGTAGATTTCCTTGCAGTCGTCCATCGTCAGACTCACATATCCACCGATTTTATCACCCTTATTTCCACGGAGCTTTGCAACGAGAGCGTCAATGTCAGGATTATCTATGCCGAGTTCCTTCATCGTCACAGGCATACCGAGAGAGCGCCAGAATGCCTTGAGGCGATTGATTCCTTCCGTAGCTACTTCCATATCATTATTGCCCTCAACACCGAATACACGACGGGCGAACTGAGCTATCTTTGTAACGTCCCTCTTCATCACGAATGTCATCCATGCAGGAACCATGACGCTGAGACCTGCACCATGAGTTACACCGTATATCGCGCTTATTTCGTGCTCCATGTGATGACTTGCCCAGTCCTCTACACGTCCAACGCCACAGATGCCGTTGTGTGCCATAGTGCCGAGCCACATGATGTTGGCGCGTGCCTCATAGTCGTTTGGATTCGCTATCACCTTCGGACCTTCGTTTATGCAACTGATAAGTACAGCCTCACAGAGACGATCTGTAGCCTCGCATTCGGGGGTAGGGGAGAAGTAACGTTCCATGGTGTGAACCATCATATCCACGATGCCAGCGGCTGTTTGGTAAGGTGGGAGAGTAAATGTTAGCTCAGGGTTCATTATGGCGAACTTAGGGCGCAATAAAGCCTTGGTACGGATGGAGAGCTTAAACAGCCCGTCGGTCTTGGTTATTACCGTATTGCCTGAAGCCTCACTTCCTGCTGCCGGAATGGTGAGTACGACACCAACTGGGAGTACGTTAGGGTAGTTCTCTACGTTCTTCTTTCCGCAGTAGAAATCCCAGAAATCGCCCTCGTAGTTAAAGCCTGCGCTTATTGCCTTGGCTGTGTCTATAACACTACCACCACCTACAGGAAGAATGAAATCAACATTTTCCTTTCGTGCCAGTTCTATGCCCTTATAAACCTTAGTATCCTCTGGGTTTGGCTTTACGCCTTCGAGAAGGCAATAAGGAATGCCTGACTTGTAGAGAGAGTCTTCTACACGTGCCAGCAAGCCACTCTTGCGAGCGCTACCGCCACCTATAACAATTAATACCTTTGTAGCTCCGTATGCCTTGCAAAGGTCGCCACACTGGTTTTCTGTACCGCGTCCGAATACAAATTCCGTCGGACTCTGAAAAACGAAGTTGTTCATATCTAACTTTACACTTTATTCTTTACACTTTATACTTTTCACTTTACTCTTTATTCACAAATTGCAAAGTTAATGTTTTTTCATGAGAAAACAAAAAATCCTAATCAAAAATTTGATTAGGACTTCTTGAAGTACACCCTCAGAGGCTCGAACTCTGGACACCCTGATTAAGAGTCAGGTGCTCTACCAACTGAGCTAAGGGTGCAACATTTATGTTGCCAATTCCGAAAGAAGTACACCCTCAGAGGCTCGAACTCTGGACACCCTGATTAAGAGTCAGGTGCTCTACCAACTGAGCTAAGGGTGCTTGTTTTAACGCTCCATTTCTGAATTGCGGTGCAAAGGTAGTCATTATTTCTGAGATACAAAAATTTTTGAGGTAAAAAATAACGAGAAATATTCCTTGTTTGATATATATCAATTCTTTGTGCTCAAAAGTGTCAATTTAACGTGAATTTCGACGAATTAGCCATAATCTTTTAATGTGTCTTTTTTTGAATCAATAAACGCTACAATATGGACTTGTTATTAATATATCGATTAAGAGAGAGGATAGAGTAAGATAGTATTAGTGTAAGTGATCGTAATCCTTAGAATTGAACTTTGGTCGCAAGGTTGTAAGAAGTGAATTCGGTGTAATTTAACATTTTAACATTTAACATTTTAACATGCGGATTCAGATTAAGATGTTAAAATGTTAAATGTTAAATTTCATCGTTTTCCTTTTTCTTGAATCAATAAACGATAAAATAAAGACATAATATTAAATATCGCGCGTGCGCGATATTTGTTATAATATCATATCGATTAAGAGAGAGAATAGAGTAAAGTAGTATTAGTGTATGTGATTGAAATCCTTAGAATTGAGCATTGGTCGCAAGATTGTAGAAAGTTAATTCGGTGAATTTTAACATTTAACATTTTAACATTTTAACATGCAGATTCAGATGTTAAATGTTAAATGTTAAATTTTAACTTTTTGCAATTCATACATAATCTCCATTCACTTACGCTATACACTTATGTCAATACATTCAATTCTAAGGATTCATATAATCTGGGACACATTTTGTTCTGGGGGAGGGACAACTATTTGATTTCTCGGAATGTCTTTGTACCTTTGCATCGTGTTAAACAGGTGATGGATGTTCTTGCTCTGGCAAGCATCCCTATGGGCTGAGCGAGGTGTTGGGTGATGGTGGGCACGCTTTCCAATCAAAGGCCACGAAAGGAAATGCAAACTCTAACCACTGGCTTCTCCACTATGATCTCCAAACTTCCAAGATACGGCAAATCCTTCGCTGTGGCTTCGCTCTGCCTTCGCTGTGGCTTCGCTATAATAGTAGGGGATGAGCGGAGGAACAATGAGAGAATAGCAATGGACGATGGAAACTCAGGCGGTGGTTGAAATGATAGTATCTAAACACCGACTTGCGTCGGTGGGGGAGGAAATTAAATGGGGAGTAAATTAAGCCAGTAAATTAAAGCCAGTAAATTAGACGCGGCATTCGCCGCTGGGGAAATTAATTTACAGAAAATTTTTTTTGTTTTAATTTACTGAATATAATTTACTGAATTAATTTACCCCTAATTTGCTTTCCTCTCCCTCTGCGTAAGCAGAGAATTAAAAAATCCCCCGTAACCCATGAAGGCTGAGGGGGATATATTTAAGTGAGTCAATTTAGATGTCAATCAGGTATGCACCGCGTAAAATGATTGTTTGGTGTGCGGATCTGCCAAATGGGTCGCGTTTGCTGTCGCCGTAGATATTGCCGAGACCATAGTAATATCGGGCTTCAACCTGAAATCTGCCGATAGGCTTGACGTGGAGCTCTACTCCCAAGCCCGCTGCTATTCCGAAGTCAAATGAGTTGGAAGGCTTTTTTTCTTTTTCTACGTACATTTCCGTTAGCAAGTCTATGTTTGCCTCGTTTGTATAGCCTCTTCCGCTATAGTTCGCAGTATTGGGAGTGAAATTGGTGTCGTAGCTGTCATCTATACAGAAACCAAGTACAGGACCTGCATTAAAGAAGAAGTTCAAGCCTTGCTTTTCCTTACCCCATGCCAGATGTGCAAGGATGGGAACCTGAAAGTAATTGATGGAATGCTTGAACCTTTCGTATTCCTCTGTGTTATCCTTAGTGGGAACAGGCTGGTCTTTCGCATCAAGGATTTCCTCTTCCCAGCCAAGTTGCGAGTAGTTGAACTCCATCTGTATAGAGCAGATGGTCTTGAAATATTTCTCGCATGTATATCTTGCAGTCAATCCACCAGTAAGTCCCTTGTACATCTTCTGGTTCACCTTTGTGACGAAATCAACGGAATTGAGCGAATATCCGCCTTGAAAGCCTACGGCAAACTGATTCCTATGCTCACCTACTTGTGCTAATGCCCACATTGGGGCAAGGCATAAGAGGAGGAGGGCGTATGTTTTTTTCATAATTTTTTTAAAGGGTTTTCGGGTTTATAGTTTTTTAGGTTTTCTGGTCAGAATGTTTTTGAAAAGTATAAAGTAAAAATTAAAAAGTAAAAAGTATGGTTAGTATTTTCCCCGACAGCCTTTCGCTGCACATGGTAATCATACTTTTTAATTTTTACTTTTTCCTTTTTACTTTATGTGGTAATCATACTTTTTACTTCTTAATTTTTACTTTTAAATTTTTAAACATTGCTGACCTATAACCTTTAACCTTATAACCTACTTCCGTTAATAGTTGATTGTTTCAATTCCACCGTTTTTCTGATAGTGAACCAACAGATATGCATCGTTGCGGAATCCTCCGTTTGGTGTCTTGCTGAAATGGTAAGGCGTCTGGAGGGATGTGTTGTATATCTGATTCCTTGCACCATAGAACTGTCCCTTGAACTTATACACGCCACCGATGAAGAATACACCTTGATCATAGCCTGTGAGGGCGAAATGAGGGAGTGCGTTCATCATATCCACGCCGAACTTGCTCTTGTATGCGTTTTGGAAGCTCTGTATGTAGCCCGACTGTTCATTGAAGAAATAGGAAGAAGGGATATATACATCATATTTATGGAAATACGTCTGGTTCTGGTTGTATTTCTCATACATCTGCCATTCAGTATATCCGAACATTGAAATCATATATCCTGGTGAATGCGCAAGAAGGGCATCGAGCTTGTGCATAGTCTGGGTGAGTTCCGGAGATCTGCCAGTATTGAGTATTACCACGTTCCTCTTTGTCGTAGAGAAAGCCTTCTCAAACATTTCTATTGAAGAGCGTAGGTTGGTGATGCTGTACTGTATGCCTCTCTCTTCCAGCTTCTTGCGAAGGGCGTATGTAAATGTACCTTTGTTGGAAGTGGAGTCATTGCAGTCAATAATGACAGGATGACAGTTACTGAAACGGTCGATGAATGAAGTTACGCTCTTCTGGTTGAATGTCTCGGCTGGTTGATAAACCTGATAGATGAACTCGTTACGCTCCACCTCATCGCCATTTATTGAAAATGGGATGACCATACGTATCTTATTCTTCTTGCAGAAGTCGCCGAGCGCCTTCACCTGCTTGGAGTATAGTGGACCAAAGATGATATCCGATTTGTCTGCTCCTTGCTGTATGAGGGTAGTGTTGATATCATCTGTCTGAGCCACGTTCCATGCCCTTACGTTGATGCTGATGCCGTCAGCCTTTAGCTTCTCCACAGCCATGAGCAGTCCACGGTAGTACTCTATCATTCTGCGACCATCGCCATCCACATTGTGAAGTGGAAGCATCACGCCAATATCCAGACTGGTCTTTATTGGAGCGACTGGAGCGGTTTCTGCAGGCTGTTGCGTGTTCTGCTTTGGGAATGGGATGTTTATCGTAGAGCCTTTCTTGAGTTCGTAGCCAGGTTGCTGCATCTCAGGATTGGCACCTATAAGATCTTCAATGGTGATGTTGTAGTCGCGTGCAATCCCGAAGATGGTTTCACGCTTTTTCACTTTGTGAACAGTCTGTATCTGCTGTGCATCTGCCCCCAGACTGAAGGTGAACAATGCGACTAAAATTAGGATTATGTATTTCTTTTTACTCATTTTAGTGTTGAAATTTCAATTTGCGATGCAAAAATACGAATTTTTTTGGTATAAATCAACATATTTCAGTAAATTTTACGTTATTTCATATATGAAAAAGTTTTTTTTGATTATATCTCTGTTGCTCTTTGCCGTAGTATCTCAGATGACGGCGCAGAGTATCAGTCCATACGCTGAGGTGATAACTGAAAATGGTGATACGAGAAGTCTCACCTCTACTGAATCAGCCCCTCTTAAAGTGCATTTCATGTCGGGGAGTGACACGCATGACGGATATTTCGAGTGGCGTTTCTACAAGAACAAAATTGAGGAAGGACAGCAATATCTTGTTCGTCATGAGGAAGAGACCGAGTTTACTTTCACGGAGGCTGGATCTCATCTCGTTTGTCTCTATGCTTCTTTCCCTAATGGTGATGAAAAGATTTCCGACCCTATTACCATCAACATAAGCACCAGCAAACTGGAGTTCCCTAATGCGTTCTCTCCTAATGGCGATGGATATAATGATACCTATAAAGCGAAGGATGGATATCAGTCTATCGTGGAGTTCAAGGCTACTATTTATAATCGTTGGGGACAGAAACTTCATGAATGGACTGACCCTGCTGGTAGTTGGGATGGTACATTTCATGGAAAGGATGTAAAACAGGGTGTGTATTACGTTCATGTTCAGGCAAAAGGAGCTGATGGGGTGAAGTATAACATTAAGAAAGATGTGAACCTTCTGAGGGGATATACAGACACGACAAGTAAATGAAAAATATTAAAATGAAAAGTGAAAAATGAAAAATACAGATTACCATTTTTCGCGAATAATTTTAGCGAAAGAAACTAATTTGTATTTTATTATTTTTCATTTTTCATTTAGAATACTATACTGTATTTTTCCCATTTTTCATTGTTCATTTTTCATTTAAAATTTTTCACTTAAAAATTTTATGATCGAAATCTATGGTGCCAGAGTGCACAATCTCAAGAATATTGATGTTAAGATTCCACGTTATTCGTTGAGCGTTATTACCGGTCTTTCGGGTTCGGGTAAGTCTTCCCTTGCCTTCGATACAATCTTTGCGGAGGGACAAAGACGCTATATCGAGACTTTCTCTGCATACGCCCGCAATTTCCTTGGTGGTATGGAGCGTCCTGATGTGGATAAGATTACAGGATTGTCGCCTGTGATCAGTATCGAGCAAAAGACGACAAACCGTAATCCTCGCTCTACCGTCGGCACTACTACTGAGGTCTATGACTATCTCCGTCTGCTCTTTGCCCGTGCAGGTACGGCATATAGCTATGTGTCGGGCGAGAAGATGGTGAAATACACCGAGGATCAGGTTACGGAGATGATTCTCAGCGACTATGTCGGAAAGCGTATCGTCATTCTCGCTCCGCTCATCCGCAATCGTAAGGGACATTACCGTGAACTCTTTGAGCAGATGCGTCGCAAAGGCTATCTTCAGGTTCGAGTGGATGATGAGATCCTCGAACTGGAGAGTGGCATGAAGGTGGATCGCTATAAGAACCATAACATTGAGGTTGTCATTGATAAGCTTGCCGTGAAGGAAAGTGATGAGGAACGACTTCGTAACACCATCCGCATTGCCATGCGTCAGGGTGAGGGACTTATCATGATATGGGATAAGGATGCCGATGAGGTTAAGTATTTCTCGCGCCGATTGATGTGTCCTACGAGCGGCATTGCTTACAAGGATCCAGCTCCTAATATCTTCTCGTTCAATTCTCCGGAAGGTGCCTGTCCTCATTGCAAGGGACTTGGCATGATCAACCAGATTGACATGAAGAAGGTTATGCCAGATACTTCTCTTTCTATTTATGACGGTGGAATAGCCCCTTTGGGAAAATACAAGAACCAAATGATATTTTGGCAGATAGATGCCCTTCTTGCGAAATATGATTGTAAAATAAAGACTCCTATCTGTGATATTCCAGAGGATGCCCTTCGTGAGGTGCTCTATGGAAGTCTGGATCGTGTCAGGATTCCGAAGGAAATTGCCAAGACGAGTTCCGATTACTTCACCGAGTATGAGGGCGTTGTGAAATATCTCCGTCAGGTGATAGAGAATGACGACTCTGCCTCTGCCCAAAAATGGGCTGATCAGTTTATGGCTATGGTGAAATGCCCTGAGTGTGAAGGTCGTCGCCTTAACAAGGAGGCTCTTTCATATCGTATATGGGATAAGAATATCAGTGAACTTGCTGATATGGATATTGATCAGCTATACGACTGGCTGGCTGAGGCTCCCAAGCACATGGACGAGCGTCAGAATAAGATTGCCGCTGAGATTATCAAAGAGATTCGCACCCGACTGAAATTCATGCTTGATGTTGGGCTCGACTATCTCTCACTCTCTCGCCAATCCACATCCCTTTCTGGTGGTGAGAGTCAACGTATTCGTCTGGCTACCCAGATTGGCAGTCAGTTGGTTAATGTGCTCTATATCCTCGACGAGCCTTCAATCGGACTTCATCAGCGTGATAACGACCGTCTCATCAATTCCCTAAAGAAGTTGCGTGACATCGGCAATACCGTCATTGTCGTTGAGCACGATCAGGATATGATGCTTGCTGCCGACTATATCGTAGATATCGGTCCAAAAGCTGGCAGAAAGGGTGGGGAAGTGGTATTCCAAGGCACTCCAAAGGAAATGCTCAAGCAGCATACTATTACTGCAGACTATCTTAATGGAACATTAAAAGTAGCCCCCCCCATCCCCCCGAGGGGGGAGCATTTAGATACAACTGTACTATCTAAAAATCTCTCCCCCTCGGGGGAGAAGGAGGGGGGCCGTCTCTTCCTCCACGGTGCCTCTGGCAACAACCTCAAGAACGTGGATGTCTCATTCCCTCTCGGAAAGCTCATTGTCGTTACTGGAGTATCAGGTTCAGGTAAGAGTACTCTCATCAACGAGACTCTTCATCCTATACTCTCTCAGCATTTCTATCGCTCCTTGAAGAAACCTATGCCGTATGAGTCCATAGAGGGCATAGATCTTATTGATAAGGTTGTTGATGTTGACCAGACTCCTCTCGGTCGTACCCCACGCTCCAATCCTGCCACTTATACAGGTGTCTTCTCTGATATCCGTTCACTCTTCGTGGCTCTTCCAGAGGCTAAGATCCGTGGATATAAGCCTGGTCGATTCTCTTTCAACGTGAAGGGAGGACGATGTGAAGGATGCTCTGGTAACGGTTACAAGACCATTGAAATGAACTTCCTCCCCGATGTCATGGTACCTTGTGAGGTCTGTCAGGGAAAGCGATATAATCGTGAGACTCTTGAAGTCCGATATAAAGGTAAAAGTATAGCCGATGTGCTTGATATGACTATCAATCAGGCAGTTGAGTTCTTTGAGAGCGTACCGAATATTCTCCATAAGATAAAGACTCTTCAGGATGTTGGTCTTGGATATATCAAGCTCGGACAGCCTTCTACAACTCTCTCTGGTGGTGAGAGCCAACGCGTAAAGCTTGCTACCGAACTTGCAAAGCGAGATACTGGCAAGACGCTCTATATTCTTGATGAGCCAACCACAGGACTTCATTTCGAGGATATCCGAATCCTTATGGGTATCATCCGTAAGCTTGTTGACAAAGGCAATACCGTCATCATCATTGAGCATAACCTTGATGTTATCCGACTTGCTGATTATATCATCGATATGGGACCGGAAGGCGGTCGTAATGGCGGTATGGTAGTTGCAACTGGTACTCCAGAAGAGGTGGCAGCACAAAAGAAAGGCTATACCGCAAAGTACATCTAGTAAGAAATCATTTTTTATATAATCAAGAATTAGAGAATTTGAGAATTTTGAATTAATGCGAAAGAGAGAATTTTGCTACTTACGTAGCATTGAGAATAGCCGTGATTAACAGGAGCGTAAGCGACCTTTCTCAAATTCTTATAAATTCAAAAGAAAATTTCTCAAATTCTCTAATTCTTGATTATAAAAATTATTCTGTACATTTAGTCATTTTATAAATGACTAAAAGAAAAACCAGTAAGCAATCGCTTACTGGTTTTCTTTTGCCTTTTCCTTTTTTCTCGCCTCGATAACTGAGGCTGGAGTATGTTTCTTCTGCTTTGCAAGCCATTTAGCCTTGCGCAGTTCATATTCTGCTCTGTGATTCTCAAGGAAATTATCTGCCATGATAACCTACTTTTGGAACTTGCTGTATATGCAGCTCATTTTAATCGCATTTGGATTATCCTTACCGCCAATGAGCTTAGTGCTTGAGATGCTCATGTCGTGAGCTACACGAATCAGTTTCGTGTTGCCATAACTATCTACTGCAATAGTTTTCGTAGTTACAGGAATTATGATAGCTTTATTCCAGTTAGGGAAGAGTGCCTCATATTGTTCGTTAGTCGTTCCTGGATGCGCAGCAATATATTTTGTCTTTGCATCCTTCATCGTGCGCATCATACTGCTGATATTGCTGAATGTATATCCGTTTGTGGTTGATGATGTGTATGATGTTATGTAGGAATTGCGATTGTCTGCAACTTTTTCCTTTGCGAAGAAATTAGCCACGCTGTCGGTTGGCAGAATCATTACCTGCTGTGGAACCGAAAGGGTGTAACTGTTTGTCGCTTGAGTGTTGTTCTCGCGAGTGAAAGTTACACGAGCCGTGTTGAGCGTATCGTTCTCGTGACCGTCAAAGACTTTATCTACAGGAAGTGTTACCTGAGTATAGAGGCCTGCAGGGGTCTTGAGGTATGTATGACTGCCCTCATCCTTCAGTCTGTCTATTACGGCTTCGTCCTGAGTGATGTTTGTCTTCTGTAGAACCTCCTCTGTGCATGCGAACTTCAGCACGCTATTGCTGGCGGAGCCTTCTTTCTTGTATTTCATATATACCCACAACTGTGCAGAGGATATGTAGAGCATACTTCCAATACCGCCTGTATTCTCAAGATAGAAACCTGGGCATACGTTATGGAGGAAGTTATATGAGTTCTTGAAATTGTTACTTCCTCCTGGCTCATAGTACTTGTTCATGATATAGCTACCATAGTTGTTGTACTTCTTGCCATTCACGTCTGTATATTCACAGTTGAGAGGAATTTCAAAGTCCTTATAGTATTTATTCCAGCGGATGGAGTCTTTCAGACGATAGTCAACTGGTGAATATATTGTTGATGTAGTCAGACCATCCTTGCGAAGATAGCCATTCTCTACGGTTGGCTTGAAATCCACGCTATATGCCTCTGATTCACTAAGTGGCTTTGCCATCTCATGGAACTTACATTTCATTGAGACAGTAGAGTCGCCGGCGAATGAGGTGTAGATCATATAGAGTATGCATGAGTCTGCCTTGATTTCACCATCGGTGAGTATAAGACTGTCACGAGCAGGAAACTCGTAGTCCTCCATTGTGTGCAACTGCCCCATGAAGTTACCCGTGATATACGAACCTGTCTCAGAATCCTTGATCTTTCCAAGGTAGCCTATTGAGGAACGTGATATTATGTTGTCGAGTTTTACGGTCTCACTACTAATGTTGAATACACCGTAATCTACAGACAGTCTGTCTGATGGGCTGGTAAGAGAAGAACCCACTTCGTCTGTGGTATCATCACATGAAGCGAAGATGCTAGCCAGGGCAATGAGTGGGAATATAAGATTCTTTTTCACAATTATCAATTTTCAATTATTGAAGTTTCGTAAACTCAACTTCAAGTGAAGAGTGAAGAAGGTTTAGCTCGGCGACCGAATGGAAAGCCAACTAAGAGTGAATAATTTAAGTTATATTTTATAGCGTAAGGCTTATAAATGACTTTTATCTGCAATACAAACTTAAATTCTTCACTTTTCACTCTTAACTTTCAACTTGAGCTATGCGAAAGTTGAATCAATTACAAAGTGTCGTAGAAGTCAAGGTATGCGTCCTTGAAGTCTTCGCCTGCGTAAGGAAGGAACTTTGTGCCAGAAGCCTCTACTTCCTTCATTATGCTATCCTTAAGATTTGCAGAACCAGCGATTACACCATCAGAGTTCTGGATAGCCAGACGAACGAGGTCTGTCATAGTGAAATCGTCGCTATAGTCAGAGAGGGTGTCAACGGTGACATCCTTGAATGCTATGCGATGCTTCAGGTCATCCTCAAGTGTGATGTCCTCTGTGCTGTTGAAGAGTGAAGATACAATCTTTGCATTGCATACGGATGGCTCATCCTGATAAGCATGCTTGATATAGAGAGGAACGAAAGCGCTCATCCAACCCTGACAATGAATTACGTCAGGAGACCAGCGAAGTTTCTTCATTGTCTCAATCACGCCACGAGCAAAGAAAATAGCACGTTCACCGCAACTTGTGGTTGGAACATCGTCTTCGCTCTTAGCCTTAATGAAGTATTCCTCGTTATCAATGAAATATACCTGTATCTTAGTCTGTGGAATGCTTGCCACCTTAATAATAAGAGGGTGGTCCGTGTCATTGATTATGATATTCATGCCAGACAAACGCTGAACCTCGTGCAACTGTCCACGACGTTCGTTTATGTTACCCCATTTTGGCATGAATGTACGAATCTCGCATCCGCTATCCTGAATTGCTTGTGGCAAACTGCGACCCATGATTGAGAGTTCTGAGTCTGGTACGAAAGGCGAAATCTCGTGATTGATAAAGAGAACTTTTTTCATTACTATTGTTTAATTTGCAAATTATGGTGCAAAGGTAATAAAAAAACTTGAGATTACGGCAAATTACCACCACTCTTTACGGATAATTAACATAAGGAAAAAGTACGAATTACTAATTACGAAGTACCTATTTTGCTTTTATCGCTTAAAGCTTAGCGCTGAAAATGTAACTTGGTAATTCGTAATTAGTAATTCGTAATTAAGAAAATGTTTATTCAAATGTCACAAGCGGTGTGTTCTCCTTGACCGCCTCACCTTCCTCTACGAGGATAGCCTTTACCACGCCGTCGCGCTCAGCCGTGAGATTATTGTTCATCTTCATAGCCTCAAGCACTACGAGGGTATCGCCTTCCTTTACCTGCTGTCCTGTCTTTGCAAGAATCTCGACTACAGTTCCAGGGAGAGGAGAACGCAATGCGTCCTGCATCTCGTCTCCACCCGCAGACGGTTTTGCCGCTACTGGCTTTACAACCACCTTTTTCTTCTCTACTACAGGCTCTGGTTCGCGCACAACAGAATATGTCTCGCCGTTTACTGTAACTGCGATTGTTCCGTCAGCGGCAGGAGTCTCAACCGACACCTCATATCTTTTGCCGTTGATCTGATATTTATACTGTTTCATCTTTATACCTTTGCTGTCATCTTTGCTGCCTTTGAAGACCATTCGGAATCCCTCTTCACGATAGTAAGTCTGCCTGACTCACTATCGTGCAAGTTATATCCGAGGTCATCATGCAATGCCATAGCGATGGCAGCATAAACTTCGTTATTCATTTTTATTACTTTACTCTTTACACTTTACTCTTTTTAAGGAGTACAAGTAGTACAAGGAGTGACGCTCCTAAAGTCGTTTAAGTAGTACAAGACGATAGTATTTATCGTTGAAAGGCTAAAAGTCAAAGGTCAAAAGCCTTAGTCCTTAGACCTTAGTCCGTACAAAACATTCGTCTTGTACTCCTTGCACTCCTTGTACTCCTTATTACTCCTTAAAAGGGAACTCTTACATCGGAATACATCCGTGCTTCTTTGCTGGCAAAGACTGACGCTTAGTAGCCAACTGTGCCAGAGCGCGACAGATGCGGAAACGTGTGTTGCGTGGCTCAATTACATCATCGATGTAACCGAACTGAGCTGCCTGATAAGGATTTGCGAAGAGCTCCTGATACTCTGCCTCCTTCTCTGCGAGGAATGCCTTCACGTCACCGCCCTCTTCCTTGATTTTCTTTGCCTCCTTAGCCTGAAGTACGGCAACGGCACCAGCAGCACCCATAACGGCAATCTCAGCACTTGGCCATGCAAGGTTGATGTCTGCACGTAACTGCTTACAACCCATAACGATGTGTGAACCGCCGTATGACTTACGCAACGTGATCGTTACCTTTGGAACGGTTGCCTCTCCGTATGCGTAGAGCAACTTTGCACCATGAAGGATAACGGCATTGTACTCCTGACCTGTACCTGGGAGAAAGCCTGGAACATCCACGAGACTCACGATAGGGATATTGAACGCATCGCAGAAACGAACAAAGCGTGCGCCCTTGCGTGAAGCATTCACGTCAAGCACACCTGCGTATGCTGAAGGCTGGTTTGCTACGATACCAACTGACTGTCCGTTGAAGCGTGCAAAACCGATAATGATATTCTTTGCAAACTTAGGCTGTACCTCGAAGAACTCTCCGTCGTCGGTGATGGCTGCTATTACCTTATACATATCATACGCCTGATTAGGATCTTCTGGGATGATCTCGTTCAGAGAATCGTCCATGCGATCTACAGGGTCGTCACACTCCTTGCGTGGAGCCTCCTCCATGTTGTTAGAAGGGATGTATGAGATAAGGGTCTTGATCATCTCAATGCCCTCTTCCTCTGTCTTTGCCGTGAAATGGGTAACGCCAGACTTGCTTGCATGTACGCTTGCACCTCCGAGGTGTTCAGCATCCACATTCTCGCCTGTCACGGTCTTCACAACCGCTGGACCAGTAAGGAACATATAAGATGTGCCCTCCATCATCAGCGTGAAGTCTGTAAGGGCTGGGGAATATACTGCACCACCGGCACAAGGACCATAGATCATGGAAATCTGTGGAACTACACCTGAAGCGAGGATATTTCTCTCAAAGATCTCTCCATATCCAGCAAGGGCGTCTATAGCCTCCTGAATACGTGCACCACCAGAGTCGTTGATGCCGATACATGGAGCGCCCATTGTCATCGCCATATCCATCACCTTGCAGATCTTCTCCGACATAGTCTTTGAGAGAGAACCTCCGTTTACGGTGAAGTCCTGTGCGAATACATACACCAGACGACCGTCGATAGTACCAGAACCTACAACGACACCATCGCCGAGGTACTGTTTCTTCTCCATGCCGAAGTTATGGCAACGATGCAGTTTGAATGCGTCATACTCTTCGAATGAGCCCTCATCCAACAGCATGTCGATACGTTCTCTGGCTGTATATTTACCACGCTCGTGCTGCTTCTCAATGGCCTTCTCACCACCGCCAAGACGAGCTTGCTCACGCTTTGCTAAAAGCTTCTTTATATTTTCTACTTGCTTTGACATCTTATTAAATTTTTAAATGAAAAATGAACAATGAAAAATTATAAAATACATGATACAAATTGTACATTGTAAATGGTAAATTGTACCTAACTTGTATTTTTCATTTTATAATTTTTCATTTTTCATTTAAAAGGTTAGGCTTTCTTCGGTTCACAAAGCTCTGTTAAAATTCCCGCCGTCATCTTCGGATGCAGGAAACCGATCATCATATTCTCTGCACCGAGACGTGGCTCCTTATCTATAAGACGGATGCCCTTGCCCTCAGCCTCTACGAGTGCCTCTGCAACACCGTCCTCTACTGCAAATGCAACGTGGTGAACGCCCTTGCCACCCTTCTCAAGCCACTTAGCAATAGCGCTCTCAGGACTTGTAGGCTCAAGCAACTCTATCTTTGTCTCGCCAACTTTTAGGAAAGCAGTCTTAACTTTCTGGTCTGCTACCTCCTCAACGGCATAGCATTTCAAACCAAGTACGTTCTCGAAAAAAGGCAATACCTCTTCGATACTCTGGACACCAATGCCCAGATGATCAATACGTGAAATTTTCATTTTAGTTATTTTGTTTGGTTATTAATTGTTTATTGTATAATTATTAGTCGAAATAACGATGCAAAGATAATAATTTATTTTGAAACAAAGAAAATATTATGCAGAAAAAAAGTAAAAAGTAAAAATTAAAAAGTAAAAAGTATGATTACCATATAAAGTTGACGTGAGTAACTTCCATGCGGTCAGTGGGTCTGCGACAGATCTCGACGAATTCTTGATTATAAAAATTATTCAACCTGTACGGTTGAAATATTAATGTTTCGATTAATGTCCTAATTAACGTCTAAATTAATGTGTTATAAAGAACACCTTACGGAGGAACATTGATTATGACACAAATTTAGACGTTAATTGAAACATTAATATTTTCAGAACGCAGAACAAAAAAATAAATTTCTTAACCGTACAAATCGAAATTTTTCCGTGCATTTCGTCACACAAAAGTACGTTTTATCCCAAAACCAATTATTCGTCACTCGAAACATGTCGTTCGTCCCACTTATTTTGACATCTTATGAAAAACATATATCTTTGCACCCAAATTTTGAAGTCTCTTATCTCCACACAAGATAAAATGAAATAAAATATATAAATGCAAATTTGTAAGTAAAAAAATGGAAAGACAACTTATACTTATTGTCATCAATGGTTTGTGTTCCAGTATGGAAAATAGTGGGATGCTGTGCACAATTCCGTTTAGAGTCTTATAACAAAAAAAATAACGATGAAAGAAATCTTAATGTTATTGCTCTGCTGTGGCACATTAGTCATGCAGGCACAGACAGTGAGTGTCAAAGATGGTCCGTCGGAGAAACCTCAGAAACACACGGACCAGTATTTTTGCGGTTATTATGGTAAAAATTATGGTTTGGAAAACAAATCACGCCATGTTTGGATTAGCGCCAGTTATGAATATGGTAGTAACGTGTTTGAAGTTTACACCCTACCTCTTCGTGGTGGCGAGAAAAAGACAGTTTACATAGTCAGCAAGGCAGGTGAGAAATGGCTCACGACCGACGCAACACCTGTGATGTCGGTTTGTCTCGACAAATGCGAAGACGGTAAAATTCTCAGTCATTTAGGTAATAATTCCGGCACAATGGATTTTTCAGGCATTTCAGAAATGTATAAAGATCCAACCGAAATCAGGGCTTATATTGCCACAGGTCTCGCAGACGGTCGCATACAACTTGCCGAGCGCACCAAATTGCCAAAGGGGCAAGGCTTCGTTATGCAAGGCAATAGTCCTGGTTGGTATCAGATACCTGTCACATACGAATCTGTCAGTGCTGGGGATTTCAAAGACAATCAGTTCAAGTTTTCCACAGAAGGCTCTGTTGCTCAAACAACAGACAAGACTCTCTTCTCACTCACCAAGAAAGGTGTGTTCATGAGAGTCAAAAATTCTGTCCCCGCTTTCACTCCTTATTATAAAATGAAAGATGGAAAGCTGCAAGCCTTAGAAATGCTTATGCTCGATTTCGATTCAGCATCTACAGGCATTGACGATGCCATGATTGTTGATAATAATGACAGCCACCCCGACATGAACAGCCCGATGTATCTGCTTAGTGGTCAGCGAGTAAAGAATCCTCGTCGAGGCACAATAGTAGTGCAGAATGGAAAAAAGTATATGATTAAGTAATTCTACTTCCGCAAGCTCGGAATTGCCTGGAAGGCAACACTATGAGTAACCCCGTACATACGAGTGAAACGAGGATGTGCGGGGGGATAAAGTCCAGAATCCTTCTACTGCCTGGAGGGCAGTACATCGTGAAAGAAAATATTATGTACAGCCTTCCAGGCTGGTTGGGATTGTAGTAGATCTCTATCCGAGGGCATCCTCTCCTTCGTCGAGTATGCCCCTCGGTTACTAATAGTATTGCCTTCCAGGCAATTCCTAACTTGCGAAAGTTGAATTAAATAATATAAAATGTGAAAAGAAAAGAAATGAAAAAGAAATACCAGCAGCCTATCGCCGAGATAGTGGAATCTCCGATTGAAGAAAGCGTTTTGACATCTTGGTCGCAAGGCTACAATTACGATGACCCACTTGACAATCACACTGGCGATATAAATGATGATCCATTCGGTGGCATGTCAGGTGCAAAGGGTAACGAAATTTTTGGAGAAATCTGGGAGGATGAAATGCAATAGTAATATTATGACGCACACACAATGTGCAGTTAATTATTCACGAACTATAAATTTAATAATGATATGTTAGTAATAGTAGGAAGATTTGTTTTAGGCGTGACGGCATTCGCCTGTATCGTCAGCATTTTAGCAGTTTGTATGGCAATAATAAAAAAATGGTATGATTAACGTTAATTCGATGAATTTAAACGCTGCGCTTGGCTACACGAATTGCCGTAAATTAACCGTAAATTTACGTAAATTTTCAATGAAAGAAAAAGAATTTATGGAAAATTCATGTTCAATTCACGGAAATTTACGTAGCTCCACGCAGTGGATAAAAGCATCAAAAGATGTTAGGTAATTTATCCGCATTTGCCCGATAGCGCCCCGAAGGGGCAAAAGCTCATAGCCTAGGGCATCGCCCTAGGTTGATGGCGAATAATAATGAAATAACGAAATAAAACAATAAAACTATGAACATTTCAAAGAAAACATTGATGTCATTCATCATGGTATTGACATCATTGACAGCAATGGCACAGCCATACTATCACGTCATGAAGCAAGACGGTAGCAATCTGACCGAGGAGACTATGTATAATGCTAAGAAATATAAGATTAGAGTCGATATGATTAAGCCAAAACCTATAGATGCTATTGGCGGTTTGATAACAATCGAGAGCTATGAATGTGACAGATCGCCATTAAAGCGCAGTTTCTACTTCACGAGGCACGGTAATGTTTATTACAATAATTCAGAAGGTAAATTCCATTTTGAAGAGAGTCAGCTTGACTATCCAAAGGGTACCGGTCGTAATCGCTGGGGATATTCTACCTATAGTAAGGATCACTGCGGTCATTTCCGTTGGGGTAGAACTATTGAAGAATGTATCGATGATTCAAAAAACTATAGCTCATTATATTATGATGCTACAGAAACGGATTTCTATTTTGCAAACCCTGAAAACTTACCTAAATTGCAAGAAGACTTAGGCAACGAGAAATGGGCAGTGCTGTCTTTCTGTGAATGGGATTATGTCTGCAAAGCTTTAGGCATGAATGGTTGGAGTATAGATGGTAATAGATGCTTTCTCTTAGATCTCACACCAGGTAAGAGCCTGCTTAGAGAGATTTTGGAAGAAAATGGAAGTCTGAATATGACAAAAAAACAATTTGAGTATTATGAGGCTCAGGGCTTAGTCTGTCTCCCAGCACCAGGCGAACGCTCGGGCTCATATATAGTACCTATCCATAAAGATTATTATCACATAAACTATTGGTCGTGCACGCCTTGCGAGTCCGTGCCTACCACTCACTCGTGGTCAATACATTTCGGCTTTTTATCACAGCCGGCAGGCTGGGAAGGCTATAGTCGCGAAATTGGTTTTCCAGTACGTTTGGTCATACTTGCTGATTAAAGAAATCGTATGTAATGATTATTCGCAATCACCCGATAGCGCCCCGAAGGGGCAAAAGCTCATAGCATAGGGCAACGCCCTATGTATAAAGCAGGTAGTATATTCGCCCTGTAAGGGCAAAAGCTCTAATATGGGGTAATGCTTTTGCCCTTACAGGGCGAAATTACCAACCGTCATCTACCTAGGGCGATGCCCTAGGCTATGTGCTTTTGGGCTTTCAGCCCGTCTGTCACGTAATTGCGGATAATAATAAATAACGAAATAAAACAATAAAACTATGAACATTTCAAAGAAAGCATTGATGTCATTCATCGTGGCATTGACATCTGTGGTAGCAATGGCACAGCCATACTATCACATTATGAAGGAAGTAAATGGCAGGCTCATAGAGGAAAAAGGGTATGACGGCATGGACTATAAGATTAAAATCGACATGTCAGAAACAAAGCCTAAAGATGCTATTGGTAATAAGATTACAGTTACATCTTGCAGCGACCCTACTAAAATTCGTAGTTTCTGGTTCACGAACAAGGGTAATGTATATTACAAATATTCTACTGGTAAATTCTATTTTGAAAATAGTCAGCTTGAGTATGCACTTTTTCCAGGTGTAGCTCAGGATCACAAAGGACATTTCTATTTTGGTAATACTATTGAAAGCTGCACCGATCCAAATGCAAGTTGGGAAATAAAAAATGGAGAAGAGTTCTATTTTGCGAATCCAGAAAACTTACCAAAGTTGCAGGAAGACTTAGGCAATGAGAGATGGGGAGTGCTGACTAACTGTGAGTGGGAGTATGTCATCAATAATTTAGGCGAATATGGTTGGAAAGTAAATGGTAAAAATTGCTATCTCATAGATACCACACCTGGTAAGAGCCTGTTAACAGAACTTCGAAATAATAATAATGGTAATACTTCGGATCTGTCAATAGACAAATTTAAGTCCTTGGAAGCTCAGGGCTTAGTCTGCCTCCCTACTTCAGGCTTTGAAGAAAAAAACGACAATAACCACCTATTTATATATGAAATGGATAGGTACGCCTGCTATTGGTCGTCCACACAGGATTCCAACACTAGGGCGTGGTATTTGTTCTTCTATCCGACCGGTAGCGGCGTAGGCAAACAAGTTCGCACTACAAGAAGCGGTATGGCTGTGCGTTTGGTCATACTTGCTGATGATTAAAGAAAATTCAATGTGGTGATAAATTCCCGAAAGCATTTTGCAAGTCCCGTAAGGACGACATATCATAGGATAGGGTGTAACCCTATCTATTGATGCGAACCAGTAATAGAGTCCTGTAAGGACGGCATAATTCCATATTTATCTCGGTATGATATGAAATTAATATCGCACCTACGGCGCTCTTGGGGAATGAATGCTAATGATACGTGGGTTACCCCCACGCCTATGCTATGTCGCCTTTACAAGGCTTTTTCTGGAATTTTTCACCACATTAGAATATTATAAACTAAAACCAAAAACTAGAAAAATGAAAGAGGAACTGGGCAAGCTCGTCTCTTCGCAGACACTTATCGACGCTAACACCATAGGGCTCTTTACTGCCAACAATAGAGCTGTAGTAGATTTCTATACTAAGACATTTGGATTTACCACAAACTGGGATGGAGTTCAACAAAAAGTGGTAATGAAACTTGGTAATTCACGAATAATTCTCTTTCCACGTGACGCATTTGAAAAGGTTACTTCTCGGAAATCCAACCATCCTAACGGAACGAACGGACCAATACAAATCTGTTTTGACGTACCTACATTTGCCGAGGTAGATAAACAATACGGGAATGCTGTTCAGAATGGAGCTATAAACGTGATGGCACCAGTTACGGAACCTTGGGGACAACGCACATGCTATGTAGCTGATCCAGAAGGAAATTTGATTGGGATAAGCTCTGTAGAAAAGTAAGAAGTAAAAAATAAATGATATTAACGTGAATTCGATGAATTTAAACGCTGCGCTTGGCTACATTAATTGTCCGTGAAGGTTCAGCTCGGCGGCCGAAGGGAAAGCCAATTAACCGTAAATTATCGTAAATTTTCAATGAAAGAAAAAGTATTTATGGAAAATTCACGTTCAATTCACGGTAATTCTGCGTTCTAAAAATATTAATGTCAGAATTAACGTCTTAATTTGTGTCCTAATTAATGTGAATACGATGAATTCAAAATAAACGCATCTTCGATGCTAAACTGACAATAATTTTTCGCTAAGGCTCAACAAGCTAAAGCAAGTTCCCAATCTTACCAATCTTCAACCAATAAAAATGATAATTATTGGAAAAAGATTGCGCAGATTGGTAATTAACGTCAGTTCGACGAAAATAAACGCTGCGCTTGGCTACATGAATTAATCGTGAATTAACCGTAAATTATCCGAAAATTTATTATTGTTGACATGAGAATAAAAGAATTTACGATTAATTCA
>Ga0310695_10002515_pt1 | contig 38528 bp, 35 predicted proteins | sample RumenRJG_04DNA_FD_203882 | JGI IMG/M metagenome (GOLD analysis project Ga0310695, IMG submission 203882) | Bovine rumen microbial communities from Lethbridge, Alberta, Canada - RJG_04 (v2) (version 2) | ecosystem: Host-associated > Mammals > Digestive system > Stomach > Rumen | place: Canada...
CTTGAATGCTTCAACGAGATTATGCGGCAAACGTCGGATAAGTCCGACCGTATCTATAAGCAGCACACTTCTGCCGTCGGGAAGCTCTATTGCGCGAGATGTGATATCAAGAGTCGCGAAAAGCTTATTCTCCGCGAGTACTCCTGCATCGGTGAGCGCATTCAGCAAAGTAGACTTGCCTACGTTTGTATATCCAACTATAGCTGCTGATAGAACACCGTCCTTTTTACGTCTCGAACGAGAAAATGTACGGTGCTTTTTAAGTTCTTCAAGCTCAGCCTCTAGGTAAGATATACGCTTACGAATATGACGTTTGTCGGTTTCGAGCTTAGTCTCACCCGGACCTCTTGTACCGATTCCGCCGCCGAGTCTCGAAAGCGACGTACCCATTCCCGTCAGACGAGGTAAGCGGTACTTCTGCTGTGCAAGTTCGACCTGAAGCTTACCCTCTTTAGTGCGGGCACGCTGTGCGAAAATGTCGAGAATCAGCGTAGTGCGGTCAATTACTCTTACATCAAGGATATTCTCGATATTTCGCACCTGAACACCGCTCAGTTCATGGTCGAATATAACAAGTTCAGCCTCAAGAGCCTCAAGCTGTTCACGCAGTTCTTCAAGTCTGCCTGCACCCATACACGTAGCAGGGTCGAAAGCAGATTTCCTCTGTATCATCTTGCCGACGACTTCAGCATTCGCAGCCGAAGCAAGTTCAGCAAGCTCGTCTATTGAAGTCTCTGCGTTGAATTCTCCGGTATCAACACACGCAAGAACCGCTTTCACCGGCAGTTCTTCAGTCTTGTTTTCGTACATAAAGTCTCCTTACTGAGGAAGAGTCTCGGCAGCAGCAGTCGTCTCCGGAGCGTTCTCCTCTTTTGATTCAACAAGGTAAGCACTACCGTCCTTATCGTATTTGTAGAAGTCCTTGTGCAGAACATTGTCCCCTGTAGTATAGGACTCGGTTTTCTGCACTGCAACAAGCCTTCCGCCCTGCCACTGATAGTCTACAGCTCGTGTAATATAGCCGTTATCATAGGTCTGTGTAAGCTGATTATCACCGGTAACGGTCATTTCCATACCAATCTCAGCAAGAGCCTTGTCCTCATAAAAGTCCTTTTTGACAGAGTCATAGCAGTAATAGTCACCGCAGCCGGACTCTGCATTTTCATATGGGATATAGATATCCTTAAATCCGTCAAAATTGAAATCATCAACGATTATATGTTTCTCGTCAGGAGTGTAATAGTACTCAAGTGTTTTTACTTTTCTGTCGTTGATTGAAAGCTCAACGTTAGTACCATTCAAAGCATACGAGAGACGAGTCTCTTCCGTCGGAGCGGTAATCGTCTCAGTAAGTGCGGCAGTTGCCGTCTGCTGAGCGGCTGTAGACTCGTATACTGTAAAATTCTCAGCTACGACGTATTCCTCGGGGTCTCTGTTACTTCTGCCGCATGAGACAAGTGACGCTGCAAGAAGCAGCACCGCAGTACAGATGGTCAGCCTATTCATTTATTCCTCTGACGCTCCTTCCGCAAGACGGATTATCTCCTGAGGTGTGAAAACGTAATTTTTGCCGCAGAAATGACAGCTTACTTCGGTATCTTTGCCCTCAGCGGCGATTGAATTGAGTTCATTCCTGCCGATACTGATAAGTACCTTTTCTGTACGCTGTCTGCTGCAATCGCATTTGTAGACCGGCGAAGCAGTGTCAAGCTCGTTAGGTTCAAGTCCGGCAAGCAGCATATTTGCTATCTCCTCCGGTGTCACACCCTCGTCAAGGAGAGCGGAAACGGGTCGCATAGCAGAAACATTTTTCTCGATAGTGTCAATACACTTCTCGTCCGCAAACGGAAGAAGCTGTACAAGAAATCCTCCGGCAGACTTCACGCTGAGGTCGGTATCAACGAGAACACCGAGTGCGCATACGGTAGGGATCTGCTCGCTTGTAGCATAATAGCTTGCAATATCTTCGGCGATTTCTCCGGAAACAAGCGGTATTACACCTACATAGGGTTCACGAAGTCCCATATCCTTCACGACGGAAAGAGTACCGTTTTTGCCGACTGCTCCCGATACGTCGAGCTTTCCGACGCTATTCAGCGGAAGCTCTACAACCGGATTATTCACACAGCTTTTGACATTTCCGCGGCTGTCAGCAACTGCAACAAGCTGACCGGTAGGACCGTCAGCGTCGATACGAAGAGTAATGCTGTCTTCATCGCCTTTGAGCATATAACCCATGAGTGAAGCGCCTACAGACAGTCTTCCAAGTGCGGCAGTAACGACCGCCGAAGTTTTATGAATTTTTTCAATTTCCGAAACTATGTCCTTTGCATCGAGAACAGCAGCAAATGCCGAACCGTCCGCCGAAATTGCCCTATACAGATTTCCCATGGTGATTTCCTTTCTGAAAACAAATGGTCAGACCTCTTTCTGACCGTTTCTTACGCATTTTGCTGCGTAGACTATGCGCTGCGAATCAGCGGCAGGCGAATCGAAAGTATCGTCGCCGAATTTTGCGAGAATCTCAAATCCCGCGTCAATCAGCAGTTCTTCGAGCTGCTGCTCACTATAAGCCTTTTCCGAAAAAGCGTCTGAACTGCGCGAATACAGACCGTTTTCCTCAAGCTCAAAAAATTCGAGCTGCATTTTAACCTCGTCTGTATCGGGAACGAGAGTGTTCTCCCATACGCAGTAGACGTTGTCAGTTTCGTAAGTAAAGGTATTGTTTGCGAGGATATTGCGGTGTTTATAGAGTGTATTCACGTCGAAAATAAAGAGTCCGCCAATCTCGGAGAAAAATGCGACGTTCTCAAAAACTGCCCTGACGTCGTTGAGGCTGTTAAGGTGATTAATACTGTCAAGTGCACATATAGTAATGTCGATAGTACCGAACATATCAAGTTTGCGCATATCCTGACAGAGGTACTGTATATTCAGTCCGCTGTCGAACTTCTTGTCAAGCGCGATACCCAGCATTTCGTCGGAGTTGTCAACCCCGATGACATCAAATCCGAGTCTTGCCATCTCCTCGGAGATACTGCCTGTTCCGCACGCAAGGTCAAGAAGTATACCGCCCTCTGCGTCTCTGAATTTTCTGATGATGTCATTAAAATATGCTGCACGCTTTTTGTAGTCGATATTAGCAGTAAGCTGGTCATAATACCTTGCAAAAACGCTGTATCCAGCCATTAGTTTATCTCTACCTCCTCAGAGCCGGCAACATTATGCTCGTCGTCAAACAGCAGCCGCTCACGCTTTACAAGTACTTCACTTCCTGATGTGTAGTCAGTGTAGTCAACAAAGATATCAGCTGTATCACCGGAGCTTTTATACTGCTTTTCCATAGTTTTCAAAACAGGAGCGCCGTCATCGTCCCAGCCATAGGTACAGGACTCCGACTCGTCTTCGCTGTAGCGTACATTAGTTACAAAAGTGTTATCTTCAGAATTGACAACAGCAAAAGTATCGATTTCCTTCATCTGGTCCCATTTTTCATACTCACCCGACATAGAGTCAAAGTGGTAGTAAACTCCGAACGTGTTGAGAACCCCGATTTGCTGAGGAATAAAGAGGTCATTATTGCCGTCGCTGTCGAAATCGCTTACCGACATTTCAGCAAGGTTATCGGAGGTATTGGACTCAAGATAACGCTGCATTTCCTCAGTATTCACCGCAATGGTCTGAAGTTTCTGACCGTTTTCAGTCACTTCAAGACCATCGTCAATGACCTTAAAAGTAAAACTGCCATCCTTGAAAGCCGCTTCCTGCTGACGATTTGAATTAACGACAGCAGCGACTGTAGTAGTCGATGCCGGCGCAGATGCCGGCTGAGCAGGAGCGTTTCCGGTACGTTTTGATGATTGCTCAGAAGCTCCATCAGACGATGGCTTGTGCGAGGACTGTCCCGAAGTCTTCGCATCAGACGGACCGCTTGAAGTTGAAGATGATGTTGCCCTGGATGTGTTTTCCGAGGTTGCAGCAGAAGTTGAAGCTGATACTGCCGCATTCCCTGACGAAGCCGATTCGGTAGTAACCGGCTCTGTCGGAGCATTTACCTCAGTATTATCCGCCTGACTGCATCCTGCAAGCAGCATGACTGCCGTCACGGCGGTAAGTATATGCTTTTTCTCCATTTCTATACCTCTATTGCTTTAAAATGGGTACGACTGTAGTCGCGTTCCCATATAAATGTACAAATCCTCTTGATTAGGTAAACTCTTTTGAAGAGTGTTTACCTCCGATAAAAGGTACACTGCCTTTATATGGGGATACGGTTACAGCCGTTCCACATTTTGATCAGTTGCCGCCGTTCTCTTTGAGCTTGCAGCACTTCTTGTACTTTTTGCCGCTTCCGCATGGGCATGGATCGTTATCGCCCACCTTATTTGCAGAGCGAGCCGGCTCGGAAAAGCTTCCGTCGCCTGCACCGGCATTAGGTGCATCAGGCTTTGCGACCTGCTCACGCTCAGGAGCCTCGTGCTTCTGAAGCTTAACAGTGAGCAGAGCACGAACAGTATCCTCGCGGATAGACTCTACCATAGCATCGAACATCTCGAAGCCTTCATATCTGTACTCGATAACAGGGTTCTTCTGACCGAATGAACGGAGTCCGATACCCTTTTTGAGTTCTTCCATATCGTCGATGTGTGCCATCCACTTAGTATCAACAGTCTTGAGGAGGATAACGCGCTCAAGCTCACGAATGATCTCACTGCCGTACTCCTCTTCCTTAGCCTGATAGATCTCGCCGCACTTCTCGTTGAGAGCATTGATGATCTGCTCCTTGGTAACACTCTTGAGCTCGTCCTCAGTGAATGTGAGGTCCTCATTGCCGATGAGCCAGCCGAGGAAGTATTCCTTGAGACCAACGATATTCCAGTCCTCGTGGTTATCCTCATCAATGAGGTAATTATTAACAGTAGTAGTGATAAGATCCTCCATCATCTTGAGGATATCCTTGTGGAGGTCCTCACCGTCAAGCACCTGTGAACGCTGCTTATAGATGATCTCACGCTGTGTATTCATAACGTCGTCGTAGTTGAGGACGTTCTTTCTGATGCTGAAGTTTCTGCCCTCGACCTTCTTCTGTGAGGACTCGATTATCTTTGTGAGCGACTTGCTCTCGATAGGCATAGTCTCGTCAACATTGAGCACCTTCATCATATTCTCAAGACGGTCACCGGCGAAAATACGCATGAGGTCGTCTTCAACTGAAAGGAAGAAGCAGCTTTCACCTTCATCGCCCTGACGTCCTGAACGTCCGCGGAGCTGATTGTCGATACGTCTTGACTCGTGACGCTCTGTACCTAGGATATAGAGACCGCCTGCTTTCTTTACTGCAACAGCCTTTTCCTTTACCTCAGCGTTGAACTTGTCATAGAGTTCACGATAAACCTTTCTTGTTTCGAGTATCTCCTCATTGTCAGTATCAGCATAGCCGATAGCCTCTGAGATGATGTCTTCATCGTAGCCGCGCTTTCTAAGTTCAGCTCTTGCAAGGAACTCAGCATTACCGCCGAGCATGATATCGGTACCACGTCCAGCCATGTTAGTAGCGATCGTAACAGCGCCGTACTTACCAGCCTGTGCAACGATCTCAGCTTCCTTAGCGTGGTGCTTAGCGTTGAGGACTTCGTGTTTTATGCCCTTTCTCTTGAGCATAGCAGAGAGAAGCTCCGACTTCTCAATTGAAACAGTACCAACGAGGATAGGCTGACCTTTTTCGTGGCACTCGATTATCTTCTCAATAATAGCGGCATACTTGCCCTTTTCAGTGCTGTAGACCTGATCATTGTGGTCAATACGGATAACCGGCTTATTTGTAGGAATAGCGATAACGTCGAGTTTGTAGATCTCCTTGAACTCGTCTTCCTCAGTCATAGCAGTACCTGTCATACCTGAGAGCTTGTTGTAAAGGCGGAAGAAGTTCTGGAAAGTGATAGTAGCAAGAGTCTTCGACTCGCTCTTGATCTTAACACCTTCCTTAGCCTCTATAGCCTGATGAAGACCGTCATTGAAGCGGCGTCCGAGCATAAGACGTCCTGTGAACTCGTCAACGATGATGATCTCACCGTCCTGAACAACGTAGTCTATCTCGTTCTTCATAACACCGTTAGCCTTGATAGCCTGATTGATGTGGTGAAGAAGGGTCATATTCTCAGGATCCATGAGGTTATCTATGCGGAAAGCCTGCTCTGCCTTCTTAACACCGCGCTGAGTGATCGTAGCAGTTTTAGCCTTTTCGTCGATGATGTAGTCAGCAGTTTCGCTGATAGCGTCCTGATCAGCCTTGTCGTCCATTTCGACAACGGTTGTAGGAGTAAGCATTTTCGCAAAGCGGTCAGCGATAGTGTAAAGCTCTGTAGACTTGTCTCCGCGTCCGGAAATGATAAGAGGAGTACGTGCCTCATCGATAAGGATAGAGTCGACCTCATCGACGATAGCAAAGTTAGGCTCGCGCTGAACGCGCTCTTCCTTATGAGTTACCATGTTGTCACGGAGGTAATCGAATCCGAGCTCATTATTTGTAGCATATGTAACATCGCAGAGGTAAGCCTCACGTCTCTGGTCGTTTGTGAGACCGTGGAGGATACAGCCGACTGTAAGTCCGAGCCAGCGGAGTACCTTACCCATTTCCTCTGCCTGAGTTTTAGCGAGGTAATCGTTAACGGTTACGACGTGAACGCCCTTGCCTGAAAGTGCATTGAGATATGAAGCAACGCAGGCAACGAGAGTTTTACCTTCACCTGTCTTCATTTCAGCGATACGTCCCTGATGGAGAACGATAGCACCGATTATCTGAACGGGATAGGGCTTCTTTTCAAGAACACGCCAAGCAGCCTCTCTTACAGTAGCAAGAGCCTCAGGGAGGATATCATCGAGAGTCTCACCAGCTTCGAGTCTGTCCTTGAATTCCTGAGTCTTAGCTTTAAGTTCTGCGTCGGAGAGTTTGCCGTATTCCTCGTCGAGACCGAGGACTTTATTCTTAATTGGCTCAATACGCTTTAATTCTCTTGTAGAGTATGCGTTTGCGCCGAAAATGCTTTTAAATAAACCCATTAGTATGATTACCGCCTTTACATAGTTTTCGTATTAGCAAGTAGCTTGAAATACATATAAATACATTTTACTACAAAACCTCATATTTGTCAATACCCACGCTTAAAGATTCACACAAATCGGCAAAAAGCTCAGAAGGCAAGCCTCCTGAGCTTTAAAACCATTACGCATTTCCGCGTAAACCTTCTTCGTGTCCGGGATAGATGAGTTCGTCTACCTGCCAGCCTCCGCCCGCCCAGACAAGCTTCATTTTCACGTCATAGGGGTGGAGTTCGTCAGAAGCCGCATTCTTTACCTGTATCTCTGCGGTATTTTCGTCCTGTTCGAGAATTGTTATGTCAGGTTCGATATCATTTACATAGTACGGAAGGAAATCATACTCGTCACTTCTGTACATCTCGCCGTCTCTTACAATGAAGATCTTTCCAATCGGAGAACCTAAAAGATCCATGCTGTTCTGACCTTCATTGTCAGTCCATATATGTCCGTCGGGATATTCAGCATAGTCCTTATCGCTGTAAATATTTACCGGGAAGATGCAGTCGCGCAGGCTTTCAGAGAATGTTTGGAGTACATCCTGCTCAAACTGTGCGCCTGAGTGGAAATCAGGGTGAGTGAACGGCGCATAGCCTAATAATAATTCTTCCTTGTTTGAGCCAAGTATAGCCTTGTATGTTACTGACCTGTCTGTGTCTACATATTCGGGACTTCCAAGAGCGGCAGCAATGCGATTGTAGCGAGTGTAAATAATTTCAGCAGTTTCCTGTGTAAGCTCTGAATGAGTGTCATCACCTTCCTCTAATTCGCCGACACCAAATATGCGCCATACACCGTCATCACACTTTTTCAGTGCAAATTGAAGTATCGCGTCTTCCTTGTTGGTGAATGAAAGCTTGCGGTTGAAGACCATCTCGTATTCATACTTCGCGATAATTTCCGGCTCATCAACAAATGTTCCGGCATCATCAATATCCCATCTTTCTGACATATCAAGGTCGCCATAGATAGCATTGTTGTATTCAACAAAATACGGCATATCGCCTGTCTCAGAAGAAATATCCTCACTGAGGTCTTCTATTCTGACATTCAGGAAAGAACCATATTCACTTTCAAATAAGTCACTGCCCATCAAACTGTATTCCTTCAACTCTTCAAAAGTTCTGGCAGTCCAAATCTTATCGGCAGGAGCGGTAAAATCCGGCTTTGTGACCTTTGCGTATACTTTTTCTGTTGTACCTACTGTTATCAGGTCGTTTCTGTCAAAATCTCTGAAACGTATCAGCCTTTGGAACTCAAGGTAGGTATCAGAATAAAGTTTTGCAAGCTCCATAGTTTCTGTTTCTTCACTAACATCTGTAGTTTCAGTCACAGATTCTGTGGTCACTTCTTCCGTTGTATCAGACACATCTGAACCCTGCAAAGTCTTTTCTGTTCCGGCAAAGCTGCCGTTTTTGAGAATGTACGCACCTCCGCCTGCTCCGAGAAGTATTACTGCCGCCGCCGCAACAGCTGAAAGTCTCTTCTTCCATACCGGACGGCTGTAGTGTTCAACTCCGGAAACGGTAGTGCCGTTATCCTTTTTCTCATTTATATCTGTATTCTTGAATTTGTTCTCACTCATACGGTATATCCGCTCCTTTTCTGTATCTGTCAGCATAGGAAGCTGCTCAGGCTCATCGCCGTCAAAGCATTTGAAAAGATCATTACTGTCAATTTTCATATTTATACCTCCTCTATGCCATTTTCGGCAAGCAGTGTTCTAAGCTTTGCACGCGCGCGCGTACTGCGCTTCTGTACTGCTGCCTCGGACATTTTCAGTGCGGCGGCTATCTCACGGATAGTCCTGCCATAGTAGTATTGCTGAGTGATGATGACGGAATCAGGCTCGCCGAGCCGTGTTATACATTCCGTAAGTATACGTTTTAGTTCGGCGCGTTCTGAGTTTTTCTCCACATTTTCGGCAGATGTAAGCTCGGGGAAGTCCTCACTGTCCGAGGATACGACCCTGCCGCTGTTTAGTGATAGTCTGCGGAAGTAATCAACAGCTTTGCGCCTTGTGATTATTCCTATCAGACCTTTCAGGTCACCGTCGTATCCGGAGTTTCCGCTGCAAACGCGGTATACGTCTGCAAAAACGTCGCTGACACATTCCTCGATGTCCTCACGGCTCGCACAATTACGCAGTTTCTGAACCGCAACTGCATAGACGTACGCACAGTATTCATCAAACAGGGCGCGTCTGCCTTCTGCCGGAGACTTTTTCATTATCACGCGAAGCTGACTGTCCGTCATATATTCACCACCTTTGAACCGATTCATAAACCCTACTCGTTGGAAGTTTTCAAAACCGGACATTTTTCAAAAAATATGAGTGAGAATTTCCATAAAACAAAGCCGGAGAATTACTCTCCGGCTCAATATCATTCGTTATCGTTCTGTGTAAACTGGCTCTCGTGACGTGTAAAGAAGTCTGTACGCGGCGGGAGGAACTTCAGCTTGTGGTTATCTCCGGTGAAGAAAGTGAGCGGTTCGAGGATAGTGTCCCACGACCATATACGCTCATCGACCTGCAGATACTCGCGGAGTTTTTCAGTTCCGAAGGGAGCCATCGGGTGAAGGAGTACTCCCGCGATCCTAATCATATAAAAGAGGTTAGCGAGTGCCTGAGCGAGGTCATCCCTGCTTACATTCTCGCCGTTAACAGCCTTTGCCATGTACTTGCTTCCGTTGCGGATATAGCTGTCGAGCACATATGTACACTGATGGAACGCAAACTTTGACATATGTCTCTCGTACTCAAGAACAGCCTTTTTCGCGTCTGCAACAAATTTCTCCTCAGGAGCGAGTGAAGGCATAATGCCGTCGAACTCCTTCTGAGTTGTATAGAACGCAGTACGTATCATGCGGTTATAAACGTTCGAGAGAAGCAGACCGTCCTTTACAACAGGGTCGGCATCTTCAGGCTTAGCATCAGGGTTGAAAGGCTTAGGCATAAAGCTTACCGAACGCTGACCGAGACCCAGTCCGAGCCAGTGCATACGGAGCTGTTCAGGGGTGTAATAGTTGAGGAGGTCGTCAGCCATCGGCGGCTTGACTGCTCCTGAGCTTGAAGCTTTCTTGTCGAGGAAGAGTATATGGTGATTTGCCACTATTACAGGAAGCTGCAGCTCTCCGTCGGGTACATCGGCAGTCTTTGAGTCGCCCGACTGCTGAGCCATCCACATTGCAGGCTCGGCAATTCCGTAGAAGTAGATATTGTCCTGACCTATGAACTGATAAACGGTCGAATCCTTACTGCACCAGTAGTCCTTCCACTCATCACGGTCTCTTCCCTCTTTTTCGAGGTATGTCTGAGTAAACGAGATAGGTGCCCAGAGTGACTCGGGCCATACCCACACTGTAAGACCTTCCACTCCGTCCATAACAGGTGCAGGAACTCCCCACTCGATATTACCGGTGAGGCGGAACGGAACAAGAGTTTTACCTGTTCTGTAGCGGATGCCGTTGTCAGTGAGCACACGGCAAGCCTCATCGCAGTCGGAAAGCTGTGTGAACTGTATAGTAAATGAAGGCTTCTTAGGTTCTTCGAGGTATTCATGAGCAGGCATAGAATCCTTGAGAGTGAAGTACTTTTCCTCAAATTCACGCTTGATATAGATTACCGGCGGCTTGAGGAACTCGTCGATAGTCTTCCACACAACAGGACGGATATCCTTGCGCTTCCTGAGTTCTTCGACCCAGTCCTTCATAAGCTGTTCGTAGTCGCGGAGCTTGAAATACCAGTTTGTTACCGGCTTCATAGACGGTGTTTCGCCTGTGAGAGTGCTGACAGGGTTTATGAGGTTTTCGGGCATATACTGATGTCCGAGGTCACACTCGTCAGCGTAGCCTTTTTCAGATGTACAGCCTTCAACAGGACATTTTCCAATTACCTGTCTGCCATTGAGGAAACAGCCTGCCTTCTCATCAAAGAACTGCATAGTAGTTATCTGATTGAGCTGACCCTTTTTGTGAAGGGAACTGATGAACCAGTCTGTCACCTCTGCGTGTATCTCCTTTGAGCGGCCAAGTCCGGAAGCGGCAAAGAGGTCGGGAGAAATGCCGTAATCGTCAAGAGTTTTCTGCTGTTTATCGTGATTTCGCTGAACGAAGTCTTCAAGTGAACCTTCAAATTCACCGTTATTTACCTTTACTCGCCAACCCTCTGCGATAGGTGAACCGTAGCAATCCGTACCGCCGACGAAAATTACATTTTCCTTGCCAATGCGGTCACGCATGAAGCGTGCATATGTATCGGCGAACACAAACATACCGCCAACGTGTCCGAAGTGGAGTTCCTTGTTTCCGTAGGGCATACCGCCTGTGATAACGGCTCTTTTCGGGAATACAGGACGCGGTATCTCAAACGGACGTTTATTCTTTTCATTTTTGTCTGCCATATTTATAATTCCTTTCGGTCAGATTTCAGTCACGTTATATTATACCACATCTCAGTCAAAATAGCAAGTGTATAAATACAATATATTGATTGTATTCTGTAGGATTATTGAGTACACATTATTTATACATTGACAAATCAGGTATGTGATGATATAATATTTGTATGTTTTCTTGCGGATACGCCGCGAATATGAATGAAAAGAGGAAAGCTAATGAAAACAGCTATTATGACTGATACAAACAGCGGTATTACGCTGAACGAAGGAAAAGAGCACGGCATTTTCGTACTGCCGATGCCTGTTATAATCGACGGCAAGGACTACATGGAAGAGTTGACTCTCGACCATGCCGCTCTCTATAAGGCACTAAACGAGAACAAGGATATCGTTTCGTCACAGCCTTCTCCCGGTGACCTTACAAAAATGTGGGACGATATTCTTGCCGCCGGATACGATGAACTCGTCTATATCCCCATGACAAGCGGACTCAGCGGTTCATGTGCAACTGCAACAGCGCTGTCTTCCGATTACGACGGCAAGGTCATAGTTGTTGACAACCACCGCATCTCGATAACTCTGCTCGACTCCGTATATGATGCTCAGTACATGGCTGAAAACGGCATGACAGGGGCAGAAATAAAGCAGTATCTTGAAGAAAATACGTATCAGAACGATATCTATATCACGCTCCACAGCCTTAAACGTATAATAAAGACAGGAAGAATTACAAAAGCCGGAGCGGCTATTGCAACAGTACTCAACCTCAAACCTGTACTGAAAATTCAGGGCGGAAAGCTTGATGCATACGCAAAGGTACGCGGTATGGATAACGCTGAAAAGAAGATGTTTGAGGCTATCCACAACGACCTCGCAACGAAATACAAGGACGTTCCAAAGGAACATCTCAGTATCGGCGCGTCCGGCACTATGGAAACTCAGGAAATGATAGACCGCTGGGTCGGCATGATAAAGAACGAATTTCCCGGCTACAAGGTTACATACCATCCGCTCGCGTGCAGTATAGCCAGCCACGTAGGAACCAATACTCAGGGAGTTGCCGCTGGCATTACAAAGCGTCCTCTCTAAGGGGAGCCCCCTTTGGCGGTTTCGCAGGATACCGAATATGTACCGTAAATTTACGGCTCGGTAGCCCACAAATTCCGCTAAGGGAAGCACTCTAAGGGGAGCCCCCTTTGGCAGTTTCGCAGGATACCGAATATGTACCGTAAATTTACGGCTCGGTAGCCCACAAATTCGGCTAAGGGAAGCACTCTAACTTGAACAATAATAAACAACCGTTACCTGTACTTTAGCCGTATGAGGCAGTACAAGTAACGGTTTTCTTTTACTCAGCGTACTCGGCTATATATGGCAGATTACGGTAGTACTCGCCGTAGTCGAGACCGTATCCGATAACAAAGAGGTCAGGGATAGTGAAAAGTGAGTAGTCCGCCTCAAACGGCACTACACGGCGCGAAGGCTTGTCCAGCAGAGTTATGACACGCAGAGACAGCGGTCTTCTCGCTTTCAGAAGCTTTACGACATCGTTGAGTGTTCTGCCTGTGTCGATGATATCCTCGACTATAACGACGTGACAGTCTGAAATATCGCGGTCGAGGTCCATAGTTATCTTTACAACTCCCGACGACTGCGTTCCCTCATAGTAGCTTTTAGCCGCCATGAAAGCTGTCTCACACGGTACTGAAACGGCTCTTATGAGGTCAGCAAGGAATACGAACGAACCCTTGAGTATACTCACGAGAACTATCGGCTTCCCGTCGTAGATACTGTCGATGAATCTTCCGGCTTCTGCGGTTTTCTGCTTTATCTCTTCCTCAGTGATAACGGTACGTTTGATTCTGCTCATATAATCAGCGGCAGAAGAAAACTCCATAGTATCAGCTCCTTAAAACGTCTTTCTGACATTATAACACATCTTCCGCGAAAAGGCAACATAAAGCAGAAAAAACGAAATATATCTATAAGCTAGGGGCGCAAGATAGTGCGCCCCTTTGCTTCCATGTTATATTTATTATTCCTGTAAATCATCAGCAATTCATTCAGCCTGAGTTACATCTTTTCCGTAAGCCTCTGAAAACTGCTTCTCTACCTCCGCCATTACTGCGTCTACCTCATCCTGAGTCATCTCATTACCGTTTTCGTCTACGTAATAAGTTCTTTCATCAGCTTGGTTTATGCGCCAGCCGTTTTCAGTATTAACGAATCTGAACTTTGTTTCTTCTACCACATTCGGAGTAGAAGTAGTATATGTCTTAGTTACTGTCGTGGTTATATCGCCCTCGGGAGTAAGCTCACCCTCTATGTGGTCCTGATCCCATTCTATCGGTCTCCACGTATCGCCATACAAGTTTTTATCAACGTAGTAGCTGTCGCCCCTTGTAAAGAACAGTGTATCATATTTCATCTCATCTTCCGGAGCGTAACAATAATTACGATTATCAAGTACAATTTTACCTAACTCTGTATCAAATACTTCGTAGCAATGCTTTTCAAGGTCTTCCCATGTAGGGTATCTTGGGTCATCGGCACGATAATACTGATGTGTGATTCCATCATCAGGGAAATTTTTTTCAACAACATCGGAAGTATCAACTTGTATATTTCTGCACCAGATGTCACCCAGACAAGCACTGTATGCATCGACCATTTCCTGAGCTATAGCGTCAGCGTCGATATTCACGGCTTCTGTTGTTGCTTCAGTCACTTCTGTAGCTTCCTCTGTTTCTGCTTCTGTAGCAGCTTCCGTAGTCGCCTCGGACACTACATCTGTCGACGGAGCGTGTCCGTTACGGCTGATAACTGCCATACTTCCGCCTATTCCGGCAAATACAAGAACTGCCGCCGCCGCAACGCTGACTCCCTTGTACCACTTTGGTTTGCTGTACTTTTCAACACCTGAAACCTCGGTGTTGTTGATTTCTGACATATCGTCTATATTATACTTTCTTTTACTCATAGCGTACAACCTCTCTTTCTCGTCGTCGTTGAGGACCGGATAATCGTCCGCAAGTTTTTCTGCTGTCTCATTGTCGATATCATTGAAAACATCGTCAATTTTCATATATATCCCTCCTCATTTATACCTGCTTCACTAAGGAGTTCCCTGAGTTTTTTCCTTGCCCTGCTCATACGCTTCTGCACGGCGGAATCGCTCAGTCCGACAAGTGAAGCTATCTGCTTTGTTTTTTTGCCGTAGTAGTAGAAGTAAACGATGATAGAAGAATCCGGCTCTCCGAGTTTTTTTATACAGTCAAACACGGTTGCTCTCAGTGCGGACCGCTCTGCCGCATCCTCAACACGCATATCCGACGGCAGTTCGCCGAAGTTGCCGGAGTCTATGGAAACGGTCTTATCGCCCTTTGACGAAAGCCGCCTGAAATAGTCTATTGCGGTCCTTTTTGCAATCGTACCGATGATACCTTTAAGGTCACCGTCCTGACCGGACGCGCCGTCGAGATACCTGAAAACTGCCGCGAACGTATCGCTCAGGCATTCGTCTATATCCTCACTGCTTCCGCAGGTTTTAAGTTTGTTCGCACATATCGCGTAAACGTAGCCGCAGTATTCATCGAAGAGAGCGCGTCTGCCGTTTTCAGCGGACTGCTCCATGATATTCCGCAGTTCTCTGTCTGTCATCGTTTCACCCCTTTGAACATGTTCATCTACTACACTCGCAACGAAAGAAAGGTTTCTGACGCTTTTAAAAAATTTTTTTGAAAAAAATTGGGCGGATGATTCCGCCCGTACATAATACTACCATATTGTTAATACAGTTATGCACAAAGAGAAGTTCCTCAGCAGGTCATCATGTATTCTTGTCAACAGTGTGGAACTTCTTGAGGTTGCCGATTTTTTCGTTGCGCTCATCGAGAACTCTTTCAACGTCCGACCAGTCAAGTCCCTGATTAGCGCAGAGCACCATTACATGATAAAGAAGGTCATTAATTTCATTCATGAGTTCATCGTTGTCGCCGTTTTTAGCTGCGATAACTGTCTCAGTAGCTTCCTCGCCGACCTTCTTGCAAATCTTGTCAACGCCCTTGTCGAAGAGGTAGCAGGTATAAGAATTTTCAGCAGCAGTACCGTTTTCGTACTGCTTTTTTCTCTCCTTGATAACTTCAAATATTTCCTGATAAACTGTCATTATTCATTCTCCTCTGTATTATATAATTCATTGAAAAAGCAGCTGTAGCTTCCTGTATGACAGGCAACACCTGTCTGCTCGACATTCACAAGCAGGGTATCATTATCGCAGTCGCCGTAAATAGATACGACCTTTTGCAGATGTCCGGAAGTAGCTCCCTTATTCCAGTATTCCTGTCTTGACCTGCTCCAGAACCATGTATAACCGGTTTCGAGGGTCTTTTTCAGGCTTTCCTTGTTCATATACGCAAGCATAAGAACAGTTTTTGTATTGACCTCGTAGCAAATCGCGGGGATAAGTTCACCCTTGACGAAGAATTTATCGAGGTCATTCAAGTCAATTTTTATCATTGTATTAAACCTTTCGTATCAGTAGTCTATCCACCATTCGGGAGTGATATCGCCGAGTTTGATGACCTTTCCGGCTTTATAATCGAGCATTATACTGATGTCCTTATAGCTGTCGGGCATAAGCTGTACCATAAGCTCGCGGCACGCTCCGCACGGTGCACCCTTGCCCTCATTCGGTGGTATGCAGAGAATCCTGTCTATTTCATATTCGCCGTTTGTTATCATGTTGAAGACAGCGTTTCTCTCGGCACATATACCAAGTGTAGAGCAGGTGTCGATGCAAACTCCGGTGTATATTTTTCCTGACTTGCTGAGTACAGCCGCACTCACCTCACCGGCAGTGACGTAATCGGATATAGTCTTCGGAGCGAGAACAGCTTTTGCCGCCTCGTACATTTCTTCCCATATCTTATCCATAGCTTACCTCACTATAACACCTTTGCCGCGGCAGTAATCCTTGACCTCTCCGACAGTGAGTTCCCTGAAGTGGAAAAGTGAAGCCGCAAGAGCCGCAGTAGCACCGGTTTTCTCGAAAACTTCATAGAAATCGTTTATCTTACCTGCACCGCCGCTCGCAATAACAGGAATAGAACAGTTATCGCAGACTGCTTTCAGCATAGCGATATCGAAGCCTTCCTTTGTACCGTCAGCGTCGATAGAATTGAGACATATCTCGCCCGCACCAAGCTTTTCTATAGTGTGTACCCAGTCGATGAGGTCGATACCCATATCGACTCTTCCGCCGTTGATGTAAACAGTCCACTTGTTATCGGCGATTTTTTTCGCGTCGATACCGACACATATGCACTGACTTCCGAAAACGTCAGCGCCGTCCTTGATAAGCTGAGGATTCTTCACAGCCTGAGAGTTTACCGAAACTTTGTCAGCACCGGCTCTCAGAGCATCGCGGATATCGTCAACCGTCTTGATACCTCCGCCTACAGTCAGCGGAACGAAAACCTTTTTAGCAGTATCGCGAACAACGTCGAGGAAGACTCCCCTGCCCTCGAATGAAGCTGTTATATCGTAAAATACAAGCTCGTCAGCACCCTGACGGTTGTACTCCTCAGCACATTCAACGGGATCTCCGACGTCGCGCACGCCCTCGAAATTGACTCCCTTAACGACCTTGCCGTTTCTTACGTCAAGGCACGGGATTATTCTTTTTGCAAGCATTATTTACCTCCGTTCTGAATCATGAAGTAATGTTATTTAGCGTAGCTTATTGCTTCACGCAGGTCAAGAGTTCCCTTGTAGATGGACTTTCCGCAGATAGTACCGTAAAGTCCCATTTCCTTGCAGACGATGATATCGTCCATAGTGTGAACTCCGCCGGAAGCGACAATATTAGCTCTTCCCTCTGTAGCGTCTGCGAGCTTTCTGAGCTGTTCGCGATTGACACCTGAGAGAGTGCCGTCCTTGGAAATATCGGTAAAAATGAAGTATTTAACCCCTGAATCTATCATCTTATTTGCGAGGTCGATATAGTGAACGTCAGAACTTTCGAGCCAGCCCTCAGTAGCGACCATTTCGTTCATAGAGTCTATCCCTACAACCACCTTTTCACTGCCGAACTTTTCAACGGCATCGCAGACAAGCTTGGGATTCTTGAGTGCGGCAGAACCGAGTATAACACGGGTAATGCCCATTTCAAGGTACTCGCGGATAGTCTCGAGACTGCGGATACCTCCGCCTATTTCAACTTTAAGACCAGTCTTTTCAGCAACGTCAGTGTAAATTTTTGTATTCACAGGTCTTCCCTCTTTTGCACCGTCGAGGTCAACCATGTGAATCCACTCTGCACCAGCTTCCTCGAAGCTTTTTGCAGTTTCAAGGTAGTCAGATGCGACCTTCTCAACTGTGGAAAAATCGCCCTTGAAAAGGCGGACACAGTTGCCGTCCTTAATGTCTATTGCGGGGAAAATTATCATATTTCTTCTCCTTATATAAGTTTATTTCTTATCATTTCTGCGTGTCCGGCAGTAAGCCCTATATATTTAAAATAGTGTTCCACACTGCCAAAACGCTCTGTAAACAGGTCAATAAAACCGTTCATGCTCTTTTCATTTGCCAGTACGATATTCCTGTCAACTTCAGGATGTGCTGCAAGAAAGGCTTCAAGCCGCTTTTTATTATATTCACGGCTTATGACATAGTCATTGACTATACTCTCCCTCTCAGCCATGCAGGCCATAAGAATTATAGCAGAAACTACACCTGTTCTGTCCTTGCCTGCTGTGCAGTGAAAAAGAACTCCGCTTTCCGATTCTGCTATCACTTTCATCACATACGGCATTTTTTCAGCAAGGGCTATGTTTATATATGAATGTGGGACTGCTTCAAGACTTTCAGGAACGCCGCTTCCCTCTACTATGGGAAAATGATAATATCTGAACTCAGGTGCAAGGGAAAGCATATCCGGAGCTTTTCCGCTTCCTCGACAGTTCGCATATCGATTATTGATGTGATATTTCTTGAAAGAAGCTTCTCTTTGTCAGCTTTGGAAGGGTCTGACGGAACGTCACTTCGCCAGTAGATATTTTCTGCTGTTACCCTGCCGTCAGTCGTTCTTATACCTCCAAGATCACGGGTATTATATGAGCTTGAAAGCAGACTTTTAATCATCATATAAGTTCTCCGTTTTTATTTTAGCTTCTCGACTATAACAAGCCTTCTCACTTTATGAGTCCTCCGAAGTTCCTGAGTATCTTAAGACCTGTCTCTCCGGATTTCTCAGGGTGGAACTGTGCTCCGTAGACGTATTTGCCGTTGTAGACAAGTGCAGGCACTCGTCCGCCGTACTCGCTGTAAGCGGCAATGTCGTTATCTGCGCAGTCCGCCTTGTAGGAGTGAACAAAGTAAACATACTCATTATCTCCAACATTTTCAAGAAGCGGACAATCGTTCAGCTTTTCAAGCTTATTCCAGCCCATGTGCGGAATGATGAGGTCAGGCTCTTCCATTTTTATAACTGAGCCGCCTATGAGACCAAGTCCGTCAGTTTCTTCAAATTCGTAACCCTTCTCGAAAATAAGCTGCATACCGAGGCAGATACCGAGGAATGGCTTTTTTTCAGCTTCCTCTTTGATAGTGCTTACAAGTCCGGACTTATTCAGCATTTCCATAGCCGCCGGAAAAGCTCCTACACCGGGAAGGATAACTGCGTCAGCCGCCTTGACAGACTCCTTATCCTTGACGAGACGGCTTTCAAGTCCTAGAAAGTCGAGAGCGTTCTTGACACTGAAAATATTTCCTGCGCCGTAATCGATAATAGCTATCATTACAGAACTCCTTTCGTCGAGAGAGTAGAGCCGTCCGAGTTGAACGTAACGGCAGTTTTCAGAGCGTGTGCAGCAGCCTTATACACAGCCTCAGCCTTGTGGTGGTCATTGCTGCCATAGAGGAGCTTGATGTGAAGAGTCATACCGGAATTGAATGCGAATGCACGGAAAAACTCCTCAGTCATGCACAGGTCATACTGACCGCAGCTCTGATTTGTAAACGGACAGTCAAAAACGAGAAACGGACGATTTGAAAGGTCGAGACTTGCCATTGCGAGCGACTCGTCCATAGGGATAAATGCTGTACCATAGCGGACTATTCCCGATTTTGCACCAAGAGCCTGTCCGAGTGCCTGACCGAGTGCAATACCTGTGTCCTCGATAGTGTGATGACAGTCGACCTCAAGGTCGCCCTTGACCTTTATAGTCATACTGATACCGCTGTGTACCGACAATGCAGTGAGCATATGGTCAAAGAAGCCGATACCAGTGTCGATTTCAGCTCTGCCCTGACCGTCAACGTCAACATTTACAAAAATATCAGTTTCTTTTGTCTTGCGGACAATCTCTCCGCAGCGCTTAATATTATCCATTGATTATCTCCTCCAGAGCTGCGAAAAGCGAGTTCATCTCGTCGGGTGTACCGATAGAGATGCGCAGATAGTCCTTGATTATCGGTTTATTCCACCAGCGGACGAATATCCTGCGCTTTTTAAGTTCAGTGAAAACATATTCCGCGGACTTCTTCTGCGGTGAAGCGAAAATGAAATTGCTCATAGAATCGGGGAAAACGAATCCGAGTTCAGAAAGCTTTTTCTTTGAATATTCACGGGTGTCGATTATCTTCTGCACGGTTTCGCGGAAGTACTTTTCATCGCGTACTGCGGCAGCTCCGCAAAGCTGTGTAACGGTGTTCATAGTGTAAGAATTTATCGAGAACTTGACATCATTCATGTACTTGATAAGTTTCTCACAGCCCATTGCAAAGCCTATTCTCATGCCAGCCATTGAACGTGACTTCGAGAATGTCTGAATAACGAGGAGATTATCGTATTTCTCGATAAGCGGCAGACAGCTCTCGCCGCCGAAGTCGATGTAAGCCTCGTCTATCATTACGACAGAATCGGGATTAGCCTTGATGATGTCCTCTATCATTTCCACATTTTCGTATACACCGGTAGGTGCATTCGGATTCGGGAAAATGATACCGCCGTTCTCACATTTGTAGTCATCGGGGTCGATAGTGAAGTCACTGCGGAGAGGCTTTGTCTGATACGGTATACGGTAAACATCAGCCCATACGTCGTAGAAAGAGTACGTAATATCAGGGAAAAGTACAGGCTTATCCGAGTTGAAGAATGTCAGGAAAGCCATAGATATAACGTCGTCTGAGCCGACTCCGACGAAGACCTGCGCCGGCTTTAGACCGTACCTCTCAGCGATAGCATTTGTAAGCTCTGCCGCATCGGGAGTTGGATAAAGTCTCATGCGTGATTCGTCAAAGCTGTCGAGTATACTCCTTACCTCCGGAGCGGGCGGATAGGGATTCTCATTTGTATTGAGCTTGATAACGTCCGAATCTTTCGGCTGTTCACCGGGTACATAGGGAACTACCCTGCGGACGTTCTGCTCCCATGAATTATTCATAATATCACTTCCTGTTAACCTAATTGAGTGAATTGTATCTTAGTATGGTCTTTGCTGATAATTACTGCACTGCTGTGTGGATGATTCCAGTTGTGGGTCGCGGAGAGCACGTATACCGTCGCCTCCGTATCTTTCCAGTAGTCGCTGTCTATCCATATATTGAGCGATTTATCATTTTCAAATGCCTGTCTCGCCTTTGGACTTACGACATCGACAGTCGTTTCACCATGCTCGAAGCTACTCAGTGTCAGCGTGTATATGGCCTGCGGAGCGAACTCACTTTCATATGCCTTTACAGTGTCAGCCGAAGTCTCAAAACGTGCCGAGCAGTGACCTGTTCCCTGCATCATACTCGGCATATAGTCAAATTCATACTCCCTGATGTCGCGCGGGAGCATCGCAGGGAAATCCTCAGACGAGTTCCTGTTATAAATCTCGATATACGAACGCTGAACGTTGTATTTCCACGGACTATATGAATGTATAAACGGCGGAAACAGCATTGTTAAAGCAACTACAGGCATCATCACAAACCATACTGCAAGGCTTATAACAAAGAAAAGCTTCTTCTTTGTTATAAGTACAAAAACTGCCATTGCAAGCCAGATAAGACATATTATAAGCCGTATGATGCCATTTCCAACCGCTATCACCATTCCAAGCATAAACAGAGTGGCAATCAAAGAAATAAAAGCGAATACTATAGTTATTATACAGTCAGCTTTACCAAGCTTTATCATTCAAAACGAACCTTGATAGCATTAGCGTGAGCGGTAAGGCCCTCACGTTCAGCAATGAGTACGATATCGTCCTTGGCATTGCGAAGAGCGTCTTCAGTGTAGTAGGTATAAGCCATACGCTTAGTGAAGCTTGAAACTCCGAGCGGGGAGAAGAAACGTGCAGTACCGCTTGTCGGGAGAACGTGGTTAGGACCTGCATAGTAGTCGCCGAGAGGCTCTGATGCGTAGTTTCCGAGGAACACTGAGCCTGCATTTTCAAGGCTTCCGAGGAGTTCAAACGGATTCTCCATGAGTACTTCAAGGTGCTCAGGAGCAATTTCATTTGCGAGCTCAACACACTTCTCACGGCTGTCAGCGATGATGATAGCGCCGTAGTCTTCAAGCGACTTCTCGATTATCTCCTTACGTGAGAGGTACTCCTTCTGACGGTTTATCTCAGCGATAGTAGCGTCAGCGAGCTTTTCGCTTGTAGTTACCATTATAGCCGATGCAAGAACATCGTGCTCAGCCTGTGACATGAGGTCAGCGGCTGCAAATTTAGGTTCAGCAGTATCGTCAGCGATAACGAGTATCTCACTCGGACCTGCTATCATGTCGATGTCAACGACACCGTAAAGGAGCTTCTTAGCAGTTGCGACGTAGATATTTCCGGGTCCGACGATTTTGTCGCACTTCGGAATCTCCTCAGTACCGTAAGCGAGAGCGGCGATAGCCTGTGCACCGCCTGACATGAATACTCTGTCAACTCCGCAGATAGCTGCTGCAACGAGGATATCCTTATTGGGAGTACCGTCCTTAAGGGGCGGAGTAACCATTACTATTTCCTTAACTCCTGCGATTTTAGCAGGGATAGCGTTCATAAGCACACTTGAAGGGTAAGCAGCCGTACCGCCGGGAACGTAAAGACCTACGCGTTCAAGTCCGCGAACCTTCTGACCCATGATACAGCCGTTTTCCTTGGCATTGATAAATCCCTGCTCTACCTGTCTGTTGTGGAAATCAGCGATATTCTCCTGTGCATTGAGAAGAGCGTCAACGAATTCCTGGTCAGCCTCTGTGAGCGCGTCATTGATGACCTCACGCGGAACTTCGTAATACTTCGGGAGGTTGCCGTCGAATTTGAGAGTGTAGTTCTTTACGGCAGTATCGCCGTTTTCTCTTACGTCCTCAATAATGGCGGATACAGTCTCAGTGACTTTTTTATTAGTCTCACCTGCACGCTTTGAAAGCTCTGCGAGGAAGTTTTTTTCATCTTTACCGTTAGCGTATATCTTCTTCATATTTATCCCTTCCTTTAACGTCGAATCAAAGATTCGCCTGTATCTTTTCTATGAGAGCCTCTATCTCAGTCTGACGGAGTTTCAGACTTACTGTGTTGACGATGAGTCGTGCAGAGATAGGAGCAACGTCCTCGATAACTTCAAGTCCGTTTTCCTTTAAAGTAGTACCTGTCTCGACGATGTCAACGATACCGTCAGCAAGTTCGAGCAAAGGAGCGAGTTCTACCGAACCCTCTATCTTGATAATTTCAGTGTCCATGCCCTTTTTCTCGAAGAAACTGCGGGCAACGTTGGGGTACTTTGTAGCGATAGTCTTGATACCGTAGCCGCTGTAGAAATCGTATCCTTTTTTGGTAGCAAGTGCGAATTTGCATCTGCCGAATCCGAGGTCAACAAGCTCAAAGAACTTGCCCTTCATCTCCATGATAGTGTCCTTTCCGACTACACCCATATCGCACACACCGTGCTCAACGTAGGTGATAACGTCGTTAGCCTTTGCGAGGACTACCTCAAGATTTGCGTCCGGAACAGGAAGTATAAGCTTTCTGCCCTTTTCACGGACTGCTGTACAGTCAAAGCCGAGCTTTTCGAGAAGTCCGACTGTATCCTTTTCAAGTCTGCCCTTAGTAAGAGCTATACGAATAGGCTTGCTCATTCTCTTCCCTCCATGTCTTCACCGTCGATAACAACGACCTTGGCAATTTTCTTTTCCTTTGCATACTCACGAACCGACTCAATGTCGTCGAAGAGAGCGTTCTCAACAACGAGACCCTGCTCACGGAGTTCCTTAGCCGCCTTTATAGCCGCAACCTCACAGCCTTCCTGAGCGAAAACAATAGCGTCTATCTTTGGCATTGCGGGGAACACACCGTTCTTCTCGATAACCTTTGAGATAGCATTTACATTTACTGCAAATCCGACAGCCGGAACATCGTATCCGAACTCGGAAATGAGCTTGTCATAGCGTCCGCCGGAAACGACCTCGTCGCCGTGACCCTGTAAATAACCCTTTATGATAAGACCTGTGTAGTAGTCAGTCTTATTTACAAGTCCGAGGTCAACAGTGATATTGCCCTCACTTCCGCATAGTTCAACTGTATCACGGTAAATCTCGCGGAGTTCATCAAGAATATGTTTAACATTCTCATCGGGGATAAGTTCCTCAGCCTTCTCGAATACCTCTTCGCCGCCGAAGAGTGCCGGAAGCTTCTTGAGAGCCGCAGTTACGGGGTTATTGCCGAAAGTATCGAGCATATCGTTGAGTGCAGGGAAGTTCTTGTTCTCGATGAGCTTGCGGATACGCTCCTTTTCCTTGTCTGTAGCTTCAAGACGTCCCACAAGTTCCTTGAACACACCGATATGACCTATTTCAAGTGAGAACTCCATACCGAAGGCTTTGAGGGAATCAACGGCAGTCGAAATAACTTCGAGGTCAGCCATTTTAAGCTGTGAGCCTATAAGCTCAATACCTGCCTGAACAATCTCATCGCTTCTGCCCTTCAGAGCAGGCTCAGTACGATAAACAGTCTGATTATAGCAAAGCTTGAGCGGAAGAACAGCGTCACGCAGACGAGTTGCCACAACTCTTGCGATAGGCATTGTCGAATCGGGACGCATAACAAGCAGTCTGCCCTTGCTGTCAGTGAGCTTGTAGAGATTCTCCTGTGGGAAATAGCGTGAATTGAGATTAAAAACGTCAAAGAATTCGAGACCGGGAGTTATCATCTCGCTGTAACCCCTGCTTCTGAAAATTTTGAAGAGGGTCTTCTCGATATTTCTTCTTACGATGCACTCGCCGAAGAGCAGGTCTTTAGTACCCTCAGGCGTAATTAAATCATAATATTTCATAATGTCCTCCATGTATGCGGTTAGTGGATCGCGCTCACTTTAGTCTGCTAACATGATAATATAGTAACATATTACCACTAAGAAGTCAAGTTAAAAGAAGCTCATCTGCGAAGATTCAGGCAGTTCGCCGAAAGCTCCTACGGTTTTCAACATATCAATTGTCGTTTTTGACGCACCGCTCTGCGACTGAAACTCCTCAATCGAGATGAATCCACCCTTCTGAGCGGCTTCATAGAGACCCTTTGCAGCATTCTCACCGACTCCCGACATTGCCGAAAACGGAATACGCAGCTTGCCGTCCTCGGGCAGGAAGTCCGTAGCGTGTGATTTGAAAAGGTCTATCGGCAGGAACTCGTACCCACGCGATAGCATTTCATTCGTGATGAGCAGGATATCGTACAGGTCATTCTCCTTTTTGGAACGGTCGTTACCCAGTTCCCGAAGCTCGTTTATTCTCGCACGAACAGCGTCAATTCCCTTGACAGCGAGGTCTGCATCAAAGTCTTCACCTCGAACCGAGAAGTAAGTTGAATAATACTCCAGCGGCATATGAAGCTTGAACCAGCCAAGCTTTATCGCGGCAATAACGTAAGCGGCGGCGTGAGCCTTCGGGAACATATACTTTATTTTAAGACAGCTCTCGATGTACCATTCAGGAACATCGTGACTGCGCAGCATTTCGATTATTTCCGGTGTAAACTGCTTAGGTGCCTTACCCTTACGTGTCCACTCCATTATCTGGAATGCCATTTTCGGCTCAACGCCCTTGTACAGGAGATAAGTCATGATACTGTCACGGGTACCGATAACCTCCGAAATCGTACAAATATCGTTGTCGATGAGGTCTTTCGCGTTACCAAGCCAAACGTCCGTACCGTGGGAAAGTCCGGAAATCTGTAAGAAGTCGCTGAACTTTGTAGGCTTTGCGTCGAGAAGCATCTGTATCGTGAAACCGGTACCCATCTCAGGGATACCGAGACTTCCGGTCTTGCAGTATATTTCCTCCGGTGTTACGCCGAGCACATCGCAGTTTGTACACATACGAATAACATCGGGGTCAGACGTCGGAACGTCCTTTATCTTGATACCGGTGAGGTCTTCGAGATGCTTGTAGAGAGTAGGTACAACGTGACCGAGTTCGTCAAGTTTAAGAATGGTATCGTGGAGTGAGTTGAAGTCGAAGTGGGTAGTAATAACCGCTGAATCGGGTGAATCAGCCGGATGCTGAACAGGTGTGAAGTCCTCGACTTCATAGTCTGACGGCACAACTACCATGCCTCCGGGGTGCTGACCTGTTGTACGCTTGATACCTGTACAGCCTGCCGCGAGACGCGTCAGTTCGGAGTTATTGAGAGTGATACCGTTCTCCTCACAGTATTTTTTTACGTAGCCGAAAGCTGTTTTTTCAGCGACAGCAGAGATAGTACCCGCCTTGAAAACGTTCGATTTACCGAACAGTTCCTCTGTGTAGCGGTGAGCCCAGAACTGATACTCTCCGGAGAAATTAAGGTCGATATCAGGCGCTTTATCGCCGTCGAAGCCGAGGAATGTCTCGAATGGTATATCATGTCCCTCACGGTGCATATCAGTGCCGCACTTAGGGCAGTTTTTCTGCGGAAGGTCGAAGCCTGAACCATAAACACCGTCAAGGAGAAATTCACTGTATTTGCACTCAGGATTCGGACATATGTAATGCGGCGGAAGAGGGTTTACCTCGGAGATTCCCGCCATTGAAGCCACGAATGATGAACCGACAGAACCACGCGAACCAACAAGATAACCGTGGTCAACGGAGTTCCACACAAGCTTCTGTGCGATGATGTACAGAACCGAGAATCCGTGCTTGATGATAGACGAAAGCTCACGGTCGAGACGCTTTTCAACGAGTTCGGGAAGCGGGTCGCCGTAGATTTCGTGAGCCTTGTCGTGTGTAATGCGGACAAGCTCCTCCTCAGCACCGTCGATAGTAGGAGTGAACGTGCCCTTCGGTATCGGACGGACAACCTCTATCATATCAGCAATAGCGTTAGTATTAGTTATAACAACTTCCTTAGCCTTGTCTTCGCCGAGATAAGCGAACTCCTTCATCATTTCATCAGTAGTACGCAGATATAGCGGAGCCTGATTTTCCGCGTCCTTGAATCCCATGCTTGTGAGGATTATCTTACGGTATATCGCGTCCTTGGGGTCGATGAAGTGGACATCGCAGGTCGCACAGACCGGTATTCCGAGCTTATCGCCGAGAGCGATAATACGGCGGTTGTAGTCCATGAGTTCCTCATCGTCTTTAGCAGTACCCTCGCGGACCATGAACTCGTTATTGGCGATAGGCTGAATCTCGAGGTAATCGTAGAACTTCGCCAGCTTTTCGATAGTTTCATCAGGTTTATAGTTGACCATCGCCTGAAACAGTTCACCCGCTTCACAGGCACTTCCGAATATCAGTCCCTCGCGGTACTGTTCAAGTACTGACTTAGGTATAAGCGGCTTTTTATAGAAGTATTCGAGGTTGCTGACCGAGACCAGTTTATAGAGATTTTTCAGTCCTGCCTGATTACGTACAAGGATTATCTGATGATAGGACCTGAGCTTTTTGGTGTCTATTTCGCAGACAAGCTCATTGAGTCTTTTGAGGTTGTCCCAGCCGCGCTGAGACTTGAGTCTGCCGACGAGTTCGATGTATATTTTCGCGAGCATGAGCGCGTCCTCATCGGCGCGGTGGTGCTCGAAAGTACCGAGTTTGAGGTTTTTAGCGACGAGATTGAGCTTATGGCGTCCCATTTCGGGAAGCATTGCCTGACACATTACAAGCGTATCAAGCTTGGTGTAAGGAAAATCAATGTTATTCCTCAGGCATATCTGATTAATCATCGTCGTATCGAAGTTTGCATTATGAGCCGCGAGAACAGGTCTGTCGCCGCAGAATTCCATGAATTTGCGCAGAGCCTCCGCTTCATCGGGAGCGTCCTTTACCATGTCATCGGTGATACCGGTGAGTTCGGTAATTTTCTCAGGGATATGCTTATGCGGATTAACAAAAGTCTCGAAGCTGTCTACATTCTGAAGGTTTCTTACCTTTATTGCCGCAATGCTCGTAAGGCGGTCATTCGAGAAGCTGAGTCCGGTAGTCTCGACGTCGAAAATGATGATTTCGTCATTGAAATTGCGGTCGACGTCCTCACTGAGGATAGGCTCACGGTCGATGTCATTAACGACATACGCCTCCATACCGTAGATTACCTTGAAGTCCTTAGGCATATTGTACATACAGTCAGGGAAAGCCTGTACACAGCCGTGGTCAGTGATAGCCATAGCCTGATGTCCCCAATCCGCGGCACGGTTTATGAGGGTAACGGGGTCAGTAACAGCGTCCATTGCTGACATATTCGTATGGCAGTGGAGTTCAACACGTTTCTCGGGGTAAACGTCTTTTTTCGGGATACGCTTAACCTTTATCACTGAATTCGGCATGATAGAGATATCATGCGCAAACTGGTCATAATCGACCTTACCTGCAACGAGGAGAGTCTGACCCTTTTTCATTCCTGCAAACTTCGCCATTTCCTCCTCATCTGAGGTCTTGGCAAAAAACTTCACCATAAGTGAACCGCTGTAATCGGTAATGCAGTAGGTTATGACTGTCTTGTCGTTGCGAAGCTCTTTTACTTCGGAAGCGAAAATGTCTCCTACTACGACCACCTTCTCGCCGAGTTTTCCTACAGCGTCGCAGATAGACTCCGGCTTTTCACGTATAGGTCTTCCCTTTATCAGCTCAGCAGATTCGGGGTCGAATTCCTTATTAGTCGATGTCAGGTCAACCGACTTGGTCGGCACATTAGCCATAGCCTCCTCACGGAGAAGCTCGTCCTTTGACTTCTCAGGCACGAGCTGAGCACTGTAGTCAGGCAGTGTTGCCTCTATCTCCTCCTGCATAGCATCGAACTTTTCTGCACTCACAGGTTCACCGCCGACGAGTTCAACATTTACCTGAACTCCGAACTGATTGTATATCATCTGCCTGAAAGTTCCTGCAAACCGGAATTTTTCAAGTATATCCCTGCCGCCGTGCATAAGCTCGATAGAAAGCTTGCCATCGGAAAGTTTAACGTCAGCACCGTCGAGGAAACCGTTTACAACGGAGATATCGCGCTTTAGAAGCTTTATTAGTTCACCGTAGCAGTCAAGTCCGAATACAGACTCATTATAGCGTGGGAAAAGTCTCACGCTTTCGACCCTTATTGCTTCGGCGACCTGCTTCTCGAACGAAAAAATATCGTCTGACGGAACGAGTGAACCGAAGTGCGCGAGGAACTTAAAATGCTTCATGTCCTCAGTGTAGGTAAGCTTGTAGATCTCGCCTGCCCTGACAGAATCAGGAAGTTCAGGACAATACTCCTTTAAGAATTCGGAAATGGCAATATTCATATCAGAGTCTCTCTACCTCAGCAAGAAGCTCGGAGACTATTTCCTCCTCTTTTATCTTTCTCTGTGTACCGTCTTTTTTAAAGATAACAGCACAGCCATCGCCGCCTGCGATACCGATATCAGCTTCACGCGCTTCTCCGGGACCGTTTACGATACAGCCCATAACTGCAACAGTAATGTCCTTGTCGAGGTCCTTGACAGCTTCCTCAACCTTTTTAGCAGTACCGATGAGGTCGATACGAGTTCTTCCGCAGGTAGGACATGAAACGAGTCTCACACCGCCGCGCTTGCCGATGCATTTGAGGATATCCTTAGCAGCCGCAATTTCCTTGACCGGTTCGTCAGTGAGTGATACACGGATAGTCTCGCCGATACCGTCGCAGAGGAGAGAACCTATGCCGATAGACGACTTGATAAGTCCCATACGCTCAGTACCTGCTTCTGTAACACCGAGGTGCAGCGGATAATTGCACTTCTCAGCAGCAAGTCTGTAAGCAGCTATCATACGGTTAACATCGGAGGACTTGATAGAGATAACAATGTCATCAAAGTCGAATTTTTCAAGCAAAGCCGCGTGACCCATTGCACTCTCAACGAGTGCTTCCGGTGTCGGAGACCCATATTTTGCGAGTATCTCCTTCTCAAGTGAACCTGAGTTGACACCTATACGTATAGGAAGATTTCTTGCACGGCACGCATCAACAACAGCCTTTACCCTGTCCATACCGCCGATATTGCCGGGATTTATACGAATCTTGTCAACTCCGGCAGCAGCGGCTTCAATAGCGAGTTTGTAATCGAAGTGAATGTCTGCAACAAGGGGGATATTCACCGCCTCCTTGATAGCAGGGATAAGCTTTACTGCGTCCATATTAGGTATAGCCGCACGTACTATCTCACAGCCGGCTTTTTCAAGCTCTACAGCCTGTCTGACACTTCCCTCGATATCGTCAGAGCGTGCATTGAGCATTGACTGTATGTATATGTGCTTGCCGTCGAGGACACAGTCCCCGACCTTAACAGGTTTAACGTTTCTCATAATTTTTCCTCCGTTTATATTACTTGTGAATCAGTCTGATGATGTCGTTATAGGTAGCAAATATCATTATGCCGAAAAGGAGCACCATTCCTGCGAGGTGAACGTAACCCTCGTGTTCAGGTTTTACCGGTTTGCGGCGAATAAGCTCTATAAAGCAGAAGAGCAGTCTGCCGCCGTCAAGGGCAGGTATCGGCAGAAGATTGAATATGCCGACATTTATGGTTATCATCGAAGTCATGTAAGCGAGCATGAAAATTGCGTCACTTGCCGAGCGAGCCTCACTTGTAGTCTCGCTTATCGAGGTAACTACTCCCACAGGACCCGATACGTCCTCTTTTTTAGCCTTACCTGTGAACATCTGCTTGAGTGAAAGCTCGATGATATGTCCCATTGACATGAACACCTTACCCGAGCACTTTGTAACGGTCAGCGGATTCTTCTCTTTTGTGACGAATCCGAAGTCCATACTTTCGCCGGTCTGCTCATTGTGGAAGGTAACATTTTCGAGCTTAACACGCTTACCGTCGCGCTTTACGACAACATCATGCACTTCTGACTGAGCAGACGAGAAGATGTAATCAACGTCGAGAAAGCTGTAGATAGTAACGTCGTCCATTTTTACTATGATATCGTTTGAGCGAAGACCTGTATTACAGCTTTGCGAATAATATGTTTTAGTACCGTCCTCGTTTTCTGTGCCGTAGAAACCCTTTACCTGATTAGTCGGGATAACCTCGAACATACTAACGAAGACTACTATCATTACAAAGCCGAGAACAAAGTTCATGAACGCTCCTGCAACGAGTATTAGCATACGCTTCCATAATTTGGCATTGCGGAAGCTTCGCGGGTCATCACCGGAAGCGTCTTCGCCTTCCATAGCACAGTAACCGCCGATAGGAAGCAGTCTCAGCGAGTAGAAAGTCTCTCCCTTGCGTTTCTTGATAAGCTTCGGACCCATTCCGACAGAAAATTCGAGTACCCTTACTCCGCTCAGCTTAGCGCAGATAAAATGTCCGAATTCATGTATAGTAACGATAAGTCCGAAAATGATAAGTGCAATAACAATACCCATGTGTATCCTTTCCTTCTTTCAGATTCAGCCGATGATATTTCTCACATACTCGCGAGCCTGCTTGTCAGCGGACATAACGTCCTCATAGCATTTTATCTCAGACTGAGGGAATTTATCAAGGACAGACGAAACTATCTCGCCTATCTGTATGAACTTTATCTCATCGTGAAGGAATGCGCGTACAGCCTCTTCATTAGCAGAATTTATGAGGCACGGATACGCACCTCCGCGTGTGATTCCCTCTATAGCCGCACTAAGGCACTTGAATGTGTCATAGTCAGGTTTAGCGAATGTGAGAGTGCCGTAATCGGTGAGTGAGAGACGTTTTGTCGGGCACTCATATCTGTCCGGATATGTCAGCGCGTACTGTATCGGAATCTTCATGTCCGGCACACCGAGCTGAGCTATGACAGCATAGTCGTCATACTCAACAGCTGAGTGGATAACGCTCTGACGGTGAACGACTATCTCTATCTGTTCGGGGGCGAGGTCGAAGAGCCACTTTGCCTCGATAAATTCAAGACCCTTGTTCATGAGTGTAGCGGAGTCGATAGTTATCTTGTTGCCCATGTCCCAGTTCGGGTGTTTTAGAGCGTCCGCCTTGGTGACATTTCTCAGCTGGTCATAGCTGTAGCCGAAGAAAGGGCCGCCCGAAGCTGTAAGTATTATACGGCTGAGCTGACTGCGTTTATTTCCCTGTAAGCACTGGAATATAGCCGAATGCTCACTGTCAACAGGATATATCTTAACTCCCTTTTCCTCTGCAAGAGCAGTTACAAGAGTACCGCCTGCAACGAGAGTCTCCTTGTTTGCGAGAGCAACGTCCTTGCCGGCATTTATAGCAGTAAGAGTCGGAAGAAGACCGACCATGCCGACTACCGAATTGAGAACGATGTCATTCTCTTCGAGAGCGGCGATTTTACAAAGTCCCTCCATACCGCAGAGTATCTCAACGTCCATGTCAGCGAGGGTAGTGTTCAACTCACTGTACTTCTCATCGTTGAAAATACACACATACTTCGGCTTGAACTTTCTCACCTGTTCCGAAAGCAGTCCTACACTGCTGTGAGCGGCGAGAGCCACAATATCGAATCCATGCTTCTCGCAGACTTCGAGTGACTGAGTGCCTATCGAGCCGGTCGAGCCGAGGATAGAAACCTTCTTGTTCATTATTATGTCTCCTTTTTGTCACGATTATGTAGATTCCATCTGCATGGGTCTCCAGCAGATAATGAGTCCGTAAAGCACAAAAGGGACTATCCGCATAAATACGTTTAGTCTCCTTTCGCAAATATTACTGCACTCCGAAGAGTGAGATAAATACATAATATGTGGGCAGAACGAAAAGAACACTGTCAAAGCGGTCCATAAGTCCGCCGTGACCGGGCATTATCTTTCCGTAGTCCTTGAAGCCTATCTGACGCTTTACCATAGAAGCCGACAGGTCGCCTATAGCTCCCACGACAGCACAGAATGAGCCTGTCACAAATGCAACAACAGCACGTTTGGGTGTAAAGCCATAGTATATTGAAAATGCCGCAGTATAGGCAATTGCAGTAGTGAGTATACCGCCGATGAAGCCCTCGATAGTTTTCTTCGGGCTTATCTCGGGGCAGAGTTTATGCTTGCCTATTGCAACACCTGTGAAGTAAGCACCTGTATCAGCTATCCAAGCGCCGCAGAGTCCCATAATGAGGAGGAACAGACCGTTTTTCGAGTCATAGCGTTCGATACGGACCATCGTAGTCATAGCCGACGGAACGAGTATCATACAAGCAAGAACGAAAAATACCTGCTCATAGCGGATAGACTTATGATTTCTGAGCCATGCCACGAATATCACAAATGCGCATACAAGAATAACTGCGAACGAGAGAATGTCAGGACTTACTTTCAGTCCCATAATATCTACCACCGACTCCGGAAGTGATTTATCAAACGGAGCGGCGTACTTGTTTTCAAGCGAAAATTTCTCCACCTGGTCGCGATAGAAACCGAACGAGTAAATAAGCGGCATAAGAACACCGCAAAGCTCTGCCGGAATAAGAACAGGCAGACATTTTTCAAGCTTTACAGCGCGAAGAAGCTCGAACAGCATTACAGCTATCATAGCCGCAACAGCTATCGGCAGGAATAGAGTGTCATGGAAATAGAGGACAACAGCAAGGAGCAAAGCACCGACTGCGCCTGAGATTATTCTCGTAAGCATTACACGCCTCCGAAACGGCGGTTTCTTCTGCCATATTCGATGAGAGCGTCATCGAGGTCATCGGGTGAGAAGTCGGGCCATAGAATATCGGTGAAGTAGTACTCCGCATAGGCGCACTGCCAAATAAGGAAGTTTGAGAGTCTCAGCTCACCGCTCGGACGGATAACGAGGTCAACGTCGGGATATCCGGCTGTATAGAGACCGTCAGCTACAGTCTGCTCAGTGATATCTTCGGGACTGAGTTCGCCCTTTTGAACCTTTTCCGCGATAAGACGTGCAGAATGAGCGAGTTCATCTCTGCCGCCGTAGTTAACAGCAAGGAACAGTATCATCTCATCGTAAACAGCGGTCTCAGCCTCAGTCTTCTCCATTTTCTCGCGGAGATAGTCGGGAAACATAGCCTTATCGCCGAGGAAGACCATACGTGTTTTTTCAGTGAGAAGTTCCTGAACATCGTCAAGGTAGTCACTGAAAAGCTTCATAATAGCGTCAACTTCCTCCTGCGGACGCTGCCAGTTTTCAGTTGAAAAGGCATAGAACGAGATATGTTTGATTCCGATGTCCTTACAGTGGCGGACTATCTTACGGAAAGTCTTAGCACCCTCACGGTGACCGAAGGGGCGCGGCAGACCGCGTTTTTTCGCCCATCTGCCATTGCCGTCCATGATAAAACCGACGTGCTGCGGAAGCACCTCAGGGAGCTGTTTTTCCGTGTCTTTCTTTTTAGTGAATATTGCCATGTTGCACCTTATACAGTCATTATTTCTTTTTCTTTGTCAGCTACAGCCTTATCAGCATCAGCACAGCACTTGTCTGTGATGTCCTGAACCTTCTTCTCAGCATCCTTGAGGTCATCCTCAGTTATCTCAGAGTTCTTCTGCATCTTCTTGAGCTTGTCGATAGCGTCGCGTCTTATAGAGCGGATAGCAACCTTTGAATCCTCACCGAGCTTCTTGATATCCTTGCAGAGTTCCTTACGGCGGTCCTCAGTGAGCTGAGGGAAAGCGAGGCGGATAACGTTTCCGTCGTTAGTGGGATTGATACCGATATCTGAAGCCTGAATAGCCTTCTCGATAGGCTTGAGCTGATTCTTCTCCCAAGGTGAGATAACGAGGATACGTCCCTCTGAAACAGAGATAGCAGCCATCTGATTGATAGGAGTAGGAGTTCCCCAGTAATCTACCTGAACCTTGTCAAGTACAGCGGGATTAGCTCTTCCTGCGCGGATAGCAGCAAACTCATTTGCGAGCGCATTAAGGCTCTTGTTCATTTTTTCTTTAGCGGTATTGATAGTTTCTTTCATGGTAAACAATCCTTTCAATAATCATAAATACAAACGGCTATTCTGTATAACGGCAGACTGCCGACTGAAGCCGTATAAGTTTATGTGAACGTGCAATGCGCGTCACTGCGGTCTGTTAACTGAATTATTATCCCTCGTATACGACAGTTCCTACATCAGCACCCATAACAGCGTCATAGATATTATCAGGACGGCTGAGGTCGAATACGAGCATCTTCATCTTGTTATCGCGGCACATTGCAGCAGCAGTGCTGTCCATAACACCGAGGTCGTCACCGATGACCTGTGAGAATGTAAGAGTGCTGTACTTCTTCGCATCATCAAACTTGTGGGGGTCTTTATCGTAAACACCGTCAACGAGAGTAGCCTTGAGGAAGATATCGGCATTTATCTCGACAGCACGGAGTGAAGCAGCAGTATCGGTTGAGAAGAATGGGTTACCTGTTCCGCAGCCGAAGATAACTACCCTGCCCTTTTCAAGGTGACGGACAGCTCTGTTGCGGATATAAGGTTCAGCGACCTGCTGCATGAGGATAGCAGTCTGAACGCGGCAGGTACAGCCGAGTGACTCAAGAACATCAGCGAGAGCGAGAGCATTCATAGCAGTAGCGAGCATACCGATGTGGTCTGCACGTGTACGGTCCATAGCACCGCTTGAACGTCCTCTCCAGTAGTTGCCGCCGCCAACAACAACAGCGACCTGAACACCTTCATCGACACATTTCTTGATACTCTTACAGATATCAGTGATAACATCGTAATTGAGACCAGTCTTCTTATCGCCTGCGAGAGCCTCGCCGCTGACTTTTAATAATATTCTTTTATACTTTGGTTCCATAAATAAAGCACCTCACAAAAAATTACTATTTTTATTTTACACTAAAAATGCCTTTCTGTAAAGTATATTTCAGGAAAAAAATCGGGTTTTAATATTTTTTAAATTTTTAATAATATCTTCTTATTCAACTCCGCCTGCCTGAAACGTGTTCTCTTGACTTTGTAACTGTAAAGTGATATACTGTAGTTAACAATATCCTTGACAATCTCAATAAACAATGAAAGGTGAGCATAACATGAAAATACTTGTTGTCGGACTCGGCCTTATCGGAGGCTCAGTCTGTAAGGCACTGAAAAAATATACCAACCACTTTGTAGTCGGATGTGACATCAACCACGATATTGAGTATGCCGCACTTCGTGATGTGGCTATAGACGAGGAATTTCGCGGTGACTACAGCGGTTTCGACCTTATAATAATGTCACTCTTTCCGGAAGGCACTGAAAACTATCTGCGCGAGAACATCTCAAAATTCGATAAGTCTACCCTCGTGACCGATGTCTGCGGTATAAAGGGAGCTTTCTCGGCACGAATGAAGTCGCTTGCAGAAGAAAACGGACTGCGATATGTCGGTATCCACCCTATGGCAGGAAAGGAATTCGGCGGCTACGCTAACTCTTCAGCAGACCTTTTCCAGCACGCAAATTTCATAGTTGCGGCATTTAAGGACAGCTCGGACAGCGATATACAGCTCCTGAAAAACCTTTCCTACGAACTCGGAGCAGGCAAGATAGTAGTGACATCGCCCGAAGGCCACGATAAAATGATAGCGTATACGTCCCAGCTTGCACACATCGTATCGAGTGCATATGTAAAGAGTCCGGAATTACAGCTTGAATGCGGATTCAGCGGCGGAAGCTTTCAGGATATGACACGAATCGCAACAATGAACGAAAAAATGTGGACAGACCTCTTCATGCAGAATCGCGATAATCTTATTTTTGAGCTTGACACCCTGATAGAAAATCTCAACAAGTACCGCTCGGCACTCGAGTCACACAACTCCGATGAAATGCTGACACTTATAGCCGAAGGCAGAAAACTCAAAGAAGACAACCTCCGTCACCGTGTAGGACAGCCTAATTAATTGCGGCATACGTATCATAACTATTAAATAACAAAAAGCACGGTTTTGTTAAGAATCTATCGGACGGCCAATGGTCGTCACTACATTTTGTTTTCCTGATTTTTAAAAGCTAAAGCCACTGCAATCGCAGTGGCTTTAATTTTATACAAACAGCATACTGATATTGTGGTCTTTCGCATAGCGCTCGGCTTTTTTGCGGTTGACCTGTTTAAGTACCTTTATAGTCATCTTGTGACCGCGTTTTATCTCGTTCATACTCAGACCGTCACGGTCGAACTCAATGATATTCACGTCATAGATGTTCTCACAGCCGCAGAAAGCGTCGTCGCGGATATCCTTGGTCTGTAGGCTCATTCGCACCTTAGTCAGCTTCTGACAGCCGTAAAATGCCCAGCTTCCGATAGTTTTGACCGTAGGAGGAATGTATACCTCCTCAAGTGAACGGCACCACGAAAATGCACTCTCGCCAATAGATGTAACAGACTCGGAAATAATGATTTTCTTCAAGCCGTAGCACTCAGAAAATGCGGCATTGCCGATGGACTCTACCATACTGGAGATGATCACTCTGTTGAGGTTGCGGCAAGCATAAAAACACAGCTCACTTATCTTTCGGATACCGCTTGGAATCACGAGTTTACGGATTGAACTGCATCTGCCGAACGCACCCTTGCCTATAGACTTGACAGAGTTAGGAAGGTCGAGAGCTTTGAGTCTCTGACACTTCAGGAAGGCATTTTCACCGATAGTTTCGAGGTTTTTGGAGAACTTGATCTCCTCAAGATTAACGCAGTGAGCGAAAGCAAATTTATCAATAGTTTTAACGCTGTCAGAAACAACTATTTTCTTGACAGTTTCATTTCCTCTGAAAGCGTATTTTCCGATAGTGGTAATGGAACTTGGTATACGGATAACTTCATTTGTGCCTATGTACTTGATAAGCAGAGTACCGTCCTTACCGAGTGCCATGTTGTTAACATCATCAATACGAGCGGTAGCATCGCGCTCGATATCGAGGTCTTTATAGAGTTCCGCGATACGTGAATCGCCCTCAGCGCCGGCTGCGGAAGAGTCAGACATTTTCGCAGTCTTAGGTGCCGTAACAGCACTGTCTCCACCTGTATCCTTAGCCATGAGGTCACGGAAGCTTTCAGGTTTAAACTCCTCTTTCAGGTGTTTACGCTGTTGCTGAGATTCTTCTTTTTTCAGTTTTTCAGCAGACTTTTCCTCTTTTTTCGGAGCGGATTTCTGCTCAGTAACAGGGACAGTCTTCTGCTTTGTAGGTCTTGATTTATCGAGGTTTTCCTTGATAGCTTCAGCCTTGACGTTAGGTTTAAGACGCTCAACGTCAGGACGCAAATCAGTCTCGTGAACTACCTCCTCCGCAAGAGCAGTCTTATTCTTTTTCGGAACCGGCTTCTCAGTCATAACAGGCTCAGAAGGCTTAGATTCCGGCTTTTTGACAATCTTCTCATGTACCGGAGCCGGACTTGGTTCCGGTTTCTTAGGAGTCTTTTCAGCCACCGGTGCAGGCTTCACTTCCGGTTTCTTTTCTACCTTTTCAGCCACCGATGCAGACTTTGCTTCCGGCTTCTTTTCTGCCTTTTCAGCCACCGGTGCAGGCTTCACTTCCGGCTTCTTTTCTGCCTTTTCAGCCACCGGCGCGGACTTTGCTTCCGGCTTCTTTTCAACCTTTTCAGCCACCGGCGCGGACTTTGCTTCCGGCTTCTTTTCTGCCTTTTC
>Ga0310695_10002516_pt1 | contig 38517 bp, 29 predicted proteins | sample RumenRJG_04DNA_FD_203882 | JGI IMG/M metagenome (GOLD analysis project Ga0310695, IMG submission 203882) | Bovine rumen microbial communities from Lethbridge, Alberta, Canada - RJG_04 (v2) (version 2) | ecosystem: Host-associated > Mammals > Digestive system > Stomach > Rumen | place: Canada...
AACAAAGGAATTGTCCAAAAAATTAAAAACTAGATTAAAAAATGAGAAAACTGCTAAAAGTTGAATTGAAGACAGAGTTTTAGGGCTATTGGTTGTGTAGAATGGAGAAAGTCTAGGTTTATAATTACTGCGGTTTTCAGAGAAGTTTACGTACCCCGGCAAGGATAACAGACTGAAAAATTTTAAAATTCGGATTTTTGGCATGCATTACATAATTTGCTCTCAGTTTCCCTAAAAAATCCAGAAATACCTGATTATTGGTGGCGGTATCAACCTCATCGATTATCAGAACAACCGGTTTGGGGTTCTCCCGACACCATTGGTTAAACACTTTGAAGATATCGCTGATTGTGGCTGCTTCTTTTTGTGCTGTGAGATAGTGCAGAAGCTCATAATATCTGTCCGGAACCGGAATATTCATGAGATCCCTTGAATCGCACAGTATTCGGGCCAGTCCCTTTGCAAATGAGTTCTCATCGGAAAAATCAGCACTGGTCATGGTCTGGAAATCAATACTTATTACGTCGTATTGCTCTGACAGTGACTTTTCCAAAGCATTCAGTGTAGTGGTTTTGCCGTACTGTCTGGCACGGTTTATAGAAAAATATTTTTCAGCGTCAACCAGTTTTTTGATGGCATCGGTTACAGAGGACAGATCTACCATATAGTGCTTTGAAGGTATACATACAGCATTTGTATTGAATTGCCTCATTTTTCGCCTCTGCTTTTATCCTGCCGGTAAGTTCACGTGTATTTTGCCAACTGTGATGTAATATTTCAACTTTGGTCATGAAGTCCTGTAAACTGCTTCTTTTTTCAGGTATTTTGACAGTTCCTGAAGTCAGCCCGGCATCCGGGGAATCCTCTCAGCGTCCCCGCACTTCTTTCCTGAGTTCCGGAGGACGGAGGGCTTTTTAAGGACTTCGGGGGTTGACTCCTTGCGGGAGCGAGGCCCCGGAGGATGAGTCCGCGAAGGACGGGCGGAATCCTCAGGGGAGGCGGGACGGCCGGTTCTCCTGATTGTATGCTTTTGTTTCATATCTCCTGGTGTCGAAAACATACCATTGTTAATGGGGCATGCCGCAGAAACTGCCAGACCTGCATGGGAACCGGAAGGAAAAAAGACGGCTGAAGTAAAAAGAAAATCAGGAAACGGAAGAAAATCAGGAAACAGAAAAAGGAAGGGACCTTTCACAGGCCCCGTGGATAGTGGAACGTCCCTGTTCCGGAAAACTGCCGGTGTCGCGTATTGCCTCCTGCAAATCCGCCCCGGAACATCCGTGTTCCTTCCACCGCACCGCTGATTCTATATGTTTTGAGGAACGGTTCAATGTGATGCATGTCCCGATTCTGCAATTATGTTACGCCGCAGGGACTGTTTACAATTTCGCAACCCCTTTGATTTCAAGGGTTTGTGATGAGATGATACCAAAATTTGCTGAAAACGTTTCCTACAGGATATCCGTATTTCATATGGCAAATATCTCACAAATCATCTGAAAATGTCTTACACTGTTTTCCGGATGTCTCCGGGGATTTGTCCGATTTCCGGGGACATAATCGGGAAAGCGTGCGGCGAATACTGTAAAATATTGTCTGTAACTGGTCTGAAAACATTAAGACCCGGGAATATTTCTTCCGGGGCTTTCTTTAGAAAACAAGGCGTGGTGGCATCATGTTACTTTTTGACAAGGTCGGCGCAACTATATCGGAGGGAATTTCCCTGGTGAGAGATCGGGAAATCCGGCTGGGCGTTACCGGACTGTCCCGGGGCGGCAAAACAGCGTTGATAACTTCCCTCGTAAACAACATTTCGGCCTTCGGTCTCAAGGGCTATGAAGAAAGGATGCCCCGTTTTCCGGAATACACCTCCATGGGTATTACCTACGGCGGGATTGCCAAAGCCCGGGATATGTCAGTTACCAGATTTCCCTACGGCTCCATCATGAAATCGCTGGAGCAGGATCCTCCCGTATGGCCGGAGTCCACGGACGGCATCAGCGAGATCCGGCTGGAAATCCGCTATAAAAACAGCCACTGGTATCTTCTGGGGGAGGAACAGCGGATATTCCTGGATATCTGGGATTATCCCGGAGAGTGGCTGATGGATCTCATGCTTTTGGACATGGAGTACGAGGATTTTTCGGACAAGTGCCTGGAAAGACTGCGGGTTTTGGACGGCGTGGTTCCCGGCGGTGATTTTTTTAAGGCGGCAGCGGCTTTGGACTGGCAGGGAGAGCTTAACGAGGATGTTCTGCACGATGCGGTCACGGCCTATACCTCCTGGCTTCGTAACTGCAAGGAACAGGGGTTTGCGCTTTTGATTCCGGGGCGTTTTCTGCTGCCCGGAGAACTCCGGGGAGCTCCGGCACTGGAGTTCATTCCCTGTCCGGTTCCCGGGGCCGGCCGGGACGCCGGAAGCTCCTCGCTGTATGCCGTCCTTAGGGAAAGGTACAACTACTACCGGGATCGCATCGTCCGCAAATTCTACAGGGAATGCTTTTCGAGGCTGGACCGGCAGATTGTGCTGGTGGACTGTCTCAAGGCACTCCGGGGCGGCCGGGAGACCTTTTACGACATCAATGATTCCTTTGACACGCTCCTGAAGCATTTCAGCTACGGCAGCAGCGATTTCTTTTCCAGACTGTTTTTTCCTAAAATCGACCGGGTGCTCTTTGCTGCCTCCAAGGCGGATCATATCACCAATGATCAGCATCAGAACCTGCTGTCGCTTCTGAAATCCATGGTGCTGGGAGCCATGCAGAGCGTTCGGGCTTCGGGGTCCCGGGCAGAGTTTGTTACGCTGTCTTCCATCAGGGCCACGGAATGCCGGCATTATAAAAAGGGCGATCTGGACACGGATATTCTGGTCACCGGATACGAGGATGACAAGCCGTATTTTCCCGGCAGCATTCCTGCAAAATGGACCCGGGCAGACATGGAATTTTTTCAGAAGAATTTTGATTTCAGATCGCTTAGGCCGCCCAGACTCGGGCCGGACAGGATTATTCCCGCCATGAATCTGGATGTGGTGCTGCACTATATTCTGGGGGACAAGCTATGAAGGAGGAAATGCGGGGGAGCTTTGTAATAGAGGACGAAAAGGAAACCCCGAAGGCTTTTGACGGGGATCTCCTGTCCCGGCTCAGGGGGGAAGTCACTCCGGAAAAAACGTCTTCCGACAACATTGCCTCCTTCGAGGTGGATGCCGCTCCGGAAGATCTGGAAGCCCGAACCGGAGCGGCTGATACCGCTTCCGTGGCCACTACCGTGGATCTGGGCATTGAGGAGGATCCGGTGCCGGAAAAGGCCAGATTCTGGACCAGTCCGGTGCTGTGGGGACTTCTCTTTGTATTCGGGTGGGGGGCTCTTGAAATCGTCAGTCTGATTGCCGACGCCTATGCCAAATCGCCGTATCTGGGATACGGAGCGGGGTTTTGTCTGGGGCTTCTCCTTCTGGTAACCCTGTGGCTTCTGTACCGGGAGCTGGGCACCGTTCTTTTGTTCAGGGAGGCGGATCGCCACCGGGAGGAGGTAAAGGAGGCCCGGAAATCAGGCAGCTTTAACGAGGCACTCAGACTATGCGAGGAAATGGCCCGGGCTTCCGGGATTCGAAAGGGACGGGCATTTCAGGGATTTGTTTCCCGGCTGGAAAGCCACTTTTCCGCCGACGAGGTGTTCCGGCTGTATGAAACCGACATTCTGGCGGATCAGGATCGCCGGGCCCGGGAGATTATTGTCAGGCGTTCCGCGGAAAACGGTGCGGTGGTGGCACTGAGTCCTCTGGCCTGGCTTGACATGATTTTCACCTTTGCCCGGTCCCTCCGTCTTATCAGGGAAGTGGCCGAGGTTTACGGTTTCAAGCCGGGCGTCTGGGGGCGGATGCAGCTCTACAGGAGAGTCGCCAGAAATCTGGTGTTTATCGGTCTGGCGGATCTGGCCACCGATGCGGTGGTGGACGCCGTGGGGGCCGGTGTTACCGGAAAGCTTTCGGCAGCCCTGGGACAGGGTGTGGCCGCGGCGATTTATTCCAGCCGCCTCGGGTATATGGCGGTAAAGGCAGTCAGACCGGTGCCGCTGACTCCGGAGGTGCTGACTCTGGGTTCGCTTCGCAAGGATCTCCTTAACGCCGGGGTGCTGTCCCGGCTCATTAAGCGGGGAAACGGCAAAGACTCATCCGGGGCATAGTTTCCAGAAGATCAGGCAAAGCTTGGATTCATGGTTAACTGTGTTTTCAGGAAAGACAGTTTAGAGAATGAGGATTATTTTGCGTTTCGCTCTGTTGTAAAGCAGTGTTGATCCAGCTTTAAAACATTTCATAGTGATTAACCTCTAAAGGTTAGAAAGTTAATATATGTGGTCTGACGAATAGACCTTTACTGATTATCCTTTTTACAAAAGACTCATCAGCTACTTTTAAGAACTTTCTAACTATATTCAAAGCACCATTGATATCAGCATTTAAAACTTTACCTGTTGATGATTTGAATAAGCCTCTGAAAGTCCTTTTTCCTTTATATTCCTCGTGCTTTTCAACTGATTCCAATGCCAGAGAATCACACTTGGAGGTGTAGGATTCCTCTTGCTCCGCCAGAGCTATTCCTGCAAGTTTGCACTTGTACCTAAGCATATTTATAAATTTACAGAATGGAATCGAAACAAAGTTCTGGTTGGTCTTTTTTCCTAACTGAATGGAGTCTTTCCATTGCTTGTTTCTTCCCGGAACCACTGTACCGATTTTGTGTTCCACACAAAAGTTTACAATGTGCCTTGAGGCTTTGTGCAAATAGTCTTTTATCTTTAAATCCCGCTTAAATCCGAGTTTAAAGATATTGAATCTGTTATAATTAAAGTCCTGTTTATCTCCGATTAAGGGTCTTTCAGATTTTAACTTTGAAACTTTTTTGTTATAGAACTGATTTATAGACTTTAATGGTCTTCCATTGATTATAAAGCAGTCATCTTCTGAAACACAGCTGCAGAAGTTATTCAGTCCTAAATCAATCCCCAGATACTGATTTTGATTTAAATCAGAATTTGATTCTTCTGTTTTATAAGAGATACAGACTTTGATTTTATTATATTTTGGTATAAACTTTATTGTTTTTAAAGTTCTCTAACTTGACCTTGTATTCATTAAAGATGTTATCAGGAATATGGATTTTTACTTCTTTGTTTATAACAATGAACGGTATTTGATTTTGATTGACTGATAATCAAAGTACAAAGCATTAGGACTTTCCTTGTACCTGGGAGGTTTAGGTTCTCCATTATATTTTTCAGGGTGTTCCTTAAAGTCTTAAATTGCCCTGAAGAACCCTGAAAAGTCCTGATATAAACGAATTACAATCATTTGAGCAAGTTTAGACTTACAGAGCTTTCTGTAATAGTTCAAATTCGGATCTTGAGTTCTTAAGGTTCTCTCTAAAGAAGTTAAGTTCAAAATAGTCTGATTTGCATTATACTGTTCTTTAATGAAGAATCTAGCCTGATTACGTAAGCATCGAGACTGTTCAAACTGGTCTTTAAACCAGCTTGTAGTGTTTATGTAGTAACAGATGCTTAAGATCATTCTAAATTCCTCATTTTGAAGCATTGTAAACTATTTATGGCCTGAGCAACTACCATGTACAACAGAGGCTTTCGTTTATGAACCAGCCATTTAAAAGTGATTCCTTTTGGTCGCGGATCACCTATATAACGGTTCTGGCACTTCTTACAGCTTTCGGTCCGGTGTGTACGGATGTTTATCTGCCCTGTGTTCCGGAAATCACCGTTTTTTTCAGAAGCGATCCTTCGGCGGTGCAGCTGACCCTGACTTCATGTTTTCTGGGCATTGCCTGCGGGCAGTTTTTCATAGGGCCGCTTTCCGATGCCGTCGGACGCCGGGGGCCGATTTTGATTTCGCTTTCCCTGTTTGCGGTTTCTTCGGTGCTCTGCGCTTTTGCCACAGGCATTCCCATGATGGTGGCCTGCCGTTTCATACAGGGAGTGGCCGGGGGCGGCGGTCTCGTGCTGGCCCGGGCCATGGCGGTGGATGTTTTTCGGGGCAGCGAGCTTACCCGTACCATGTCGGTGCTGATGGGCATTCATTCAATTGCTCCGGTGCTGGGGCCTCTGGTCGGATCCCTGATCATTCATTACTGTCCCTGGGAGTACATTTTCTTTGCCATGGGAGCCTGGGGAATTCTCCTGACGGCGCTGTCATTCTTCAAAACTCCGGAAACCTTCGTGCCGGAAAAGACCGGAGAGTCGACAGTTCATAAGATAGCGGGGAGCATGCTGGCTCCTCTGGGGGAATTTCGGAACCGGGATTTTATCATTCTGGTTTTTGCCAGCGGTCTTATGACTGCCGGCTTTTTCGGCTTTCTCTCCTCTTCTCCGTATCTTCTCCAGAATACCTACGGATTTACTCCGGGAGAATACGCGCTGTTTTTTTCGCTTAATTCCAGTCTGCTGGTACTGGCCTCGTTTGTTACCGGGTTTCTGACCCGGAAGTTTTCGGAAAGGGCAATAGTGAAAGCATCCCTGATGGCAATTCTGCTGCCGGCGCTGGAGATTTTTATTGTGGCTCTGACAGTACCCGCGAATCCGGCATGGTTCCTTACCGGAATCATGTGCTATACCTTTCTCAGCGTGCTGTTCAACACCGCTTCCTTTACCGTGATAATGAGTCTCAGAAAGGGAAAGCCCGGTGCCGCCAGCGGGATTTTCGGGGTGTTGGTGTATACCACGGGATCTTTGGCCATGCCTCTTATGGGAATTATGGGGGATACCTCCATGATCCCTTTCGGAATAGATATTCTGGTTACGGCATTGTGTGCGTTTCTGATTTTCATGCGGGTGCTGGGGAGAACCGGGCTCAAGACTCCGGAAAAATCCGAAAGTGCGGCGTAATGAAGCCTGTTCGGGGATTCCGCTGAAGGCAGGATGGCTGCCGTCAAATGGCAGTTTATGACAGCATGACAAAAAAAGGGGCCGCCGTGGCCCCTTTTCCGGTTTCAGTAACGGGAAATCAGAAGGTAAACCTGAGTCCTGCCATAAAGTCCAGGGAATCCAGGTCTATGTCATCAACATAGGTCTTGTTCCAGACCCTGCCCATGCTGGTGTAACGCATGTTAAGCTCTGCGGCCACATGCCTGTTAAAGTTGAAATTGACGCCGGCACCGACCTGCATGGCCAGATCATTCCGGTTATCGGAAATGTGTCTGTTCTGACTGTAAAGATCCGCATCATGCCAGACAATGCCCATACCGACTCCCGCGTATGGGGCGACGAGTCCGTCAAGAGTGTAGAAATCCACGTAGGTATTTATCAGGAGACCGCTGCTGGATACCTCCAGCCGGTCGTGATACACATTGCTGTAATCCCGGGAGTCGTAACGGTATGTGGATTTGGAATTAAAAAATCCTTCCACCTCAAAACGGCCTCCAATCACGCCGCTGGAAGTATAGGGAACATTTATGCCGACGTACGGATGGACAGTGAATACCGCATCGTCATCAAGGTTGCAGACACTGTAGTGATGGCACTCCGAATCGGCACTGGTGATGGCGGTTCCCAGCCGGGCCCCGAAATACGGCCTGAAATAGGTGTCATACCGGGATATCTGTTTTACGCTGTCATCGGCAGACGCCGTGGCCGGGAATGCGGAAACGGTCAGCGCGGCAACGGCAGCAGTCAGCGGGATAATCTTCTTTAGCATAGGAATTCCTTTATTATCTGGCAATCTTTGAATTAATGGGGACACGGATTCCATTATGGACAAAATATGCTGATATGAATGATTTTTATCATGAATCGGTTTAATTCTGTGAAGATACTCACGATCTCTGATTTCGGAAATCCGTAACCGGGAACATATGCTGGGGGGAAATGCGGTGATACGCCGTCCCGGGGCCCCGGGACGGCAGGGCTGTCTATTCAGGATAGAAGTTGGTGATAATAACCTCCTCTCCCATTCGTTTGGAGCCATTGCTGTTAATGAATCTTTTTACCTCGATTTCGTCAATAATGAAATCCTTGTAAAGCTCGTGAACCAAAGGAACATTGTGATTGCTCAGCATGGCCTTGACGCCCATTTCCGTAAGTTCCCGGAAAACACCGGCCAGTCTGCGGTGATCCTCCAGAGTAAAGCCGTCCCTGGTGTAGTCAGTAAAGCTGGCAGTGTCGCTGACCGGGACATAGGGGGAGTCCAGATATACGAAGTCCCCTGCGGAAACGTCATGGAGCGCCTCGGCAAAATCCATAAGCCGAATGTCGACATTGTTGTCCCGGAGGTAGGCACTGATGTTTCTCAGGTTTTCCTCGTCAATGGAAGATCCTTTTACCCGGTTGTTGTAGGGAACGTTGAAAAACCCCTTGCCGTTTACCCGGTAAAGGCCGTTGAAGCAGTGCTTGTTAACCCAGATCATCAGAGCCGCACACCGGGGATCCAGCTCGTTCGCCTGGATTTTGGCATTGTAGTCTTCGCGTACCGCAAGGTAGCGTTCCTTGTCGCAGGGTACGGCATCCAGCTCCTTGACCTCGGAGATCACCGCCTCGGCATTGTCCTTGAGCTGACGGTAGACATTGATGAGCTGCTCGTTGACGTCGCTGATTACCGCATGAGCGGGATGCATGTTAAAAAGGAGGGCGCCGCCGCCGATGAAGGGTTCGTAATATTTATTAAAGGTTTTCGGCATCCGAAGTCCCAGATCATGGAGGAGCTGGGTCTTTCCGCCGGCCCATTTTACAAAGGGCGATAGTTTATAGACCATGTAAAGATTCCGGTTAATATTCAGAATTCCCTGCCGAATACGAGTTTTCAGGAAGACAGGGAGAGTCAGAGAACAGTGGGCATTATAACTGTTTTGAGGCGGTTTTGGCACTTTGTATTGGATGCAGATTAACACAGGTGCTGTGACAGGATAAGAACTGAGGCAGTAATGCTGCCGGTGTTCCGATTCCCGATATTGGACAATGAACGGATGTCAATTTTAGGAAAGAATGTTTTATACAGAACTCGGGTTTGACAGAGAAGCTGTGTGTACCCTGAGAGAAGGAAAGCCAGTTATTCCGACGGTTATTTATGTTTCAGGGGCTCCGGGGATATTTTGGCAGACCTGATTGCAGATGGTGGTTCCGGGCCGCAGTGTCCTGATAGGTTTCTGAAAACTCCCGCGGTTCCGAATAATTTCAGGACGACGAAGACAGAGTCAGCTGATTACAAGACCGGAACTTAAAAAGTCAAAAACCGAAATCGCCGAAAGCAGCTTTTCGGAAGCCGCATGACGAGTTCGGTTTTCCCCAAATGACAGTGCCTGTCCGCTAAAGCACTCCCATGCTCTTTAACCGGCTCAGGGTTTCCTCAGCGCTGACGTGAACAATTCCCGTGCCGCCGGCCGCTTCCCACTCGCTGATGTTATTCTCCATGTCATCAATCAGTATGCAGCCCCGGCTCCGGCAGTACTGGGGCTTATCTTCCCGTTTTACGATATTGACGGTGATATCGGAATCCAGAAGGCGGTGCATCCAGCTGATCTTGTCCGCCCCCGCATCGATGATGCCTCTTTTTTCCTTGGGAATTCCGGTAAGAATTTCGCACTTTTTGCCATATCTGCCGCGGACTTCATGAAACATTTCCTCTGCTCCCGGCATGAATTTCAGCCGGTCATAAAAATGCTCAACCTCCCGGATTTTGCTCCACATGAGATCATCACGTTCCGCATCAAAAGGCTTGGCATTAACGGGCTGCGGAATGATGTTGCACAATTCGGTCACCCCCAGCCTGAAATCAGCCAGGACGCCGTCCATGTCAAAAAAGATTTTTTCCACCTGAAATTCAGCCATGAAATACTCCTCTGATTAATCGGCAGGCAAATGTATTCCGGGATGATGACCAAAGACTATGGCAATGACAGAAAAACAGACCTGCCCTCGCAAATTACTCTTCAATTGTAGTCCGAAACAGTCTGTGCCCCTTCTCGGCGAATTCAAAATATTGAAGAACCTCATGATCCGCAGCTTTTGAGAAAACTGTCCATATCTCATCTCATCTCATCTCATCTCATCTCATCTCATCTCATCCCATCTTATTCGTATATCACTTTATCGCCACCCCGTCCGGCGTTCGGCTGTCCTGCCGGCCTCATTTCATTACTGTTACCGAATTTTGTATAATACGGGCGTTTTTTGTTCTTTAACCTCTTTTGTTAACTCTTATCATGAAAGAAATAATTTCAGCCATTGCCGGCGGTTTCGACTGGTTTGACGATCTGGTCTGGGGACCGCCGCTTCTGATACTCCTTCTGGGAGTGGGGATTTTTCTGACGCTTTCACTCAGGGGACTTCAGGTTTCGCGCCTGCCTCTTGCTGCCAGAATGGTGTTTACTCCCCATAAGGAATCCGACGGCAAAAAGGGTGATCTCACCAGTTTCGCAGCTCTGTGCACCGCTCTTGCCGCCACCATCGGCACCGGCAACATTGTCGGGGTGGCCACAGCTGTCAGCATCGGCGGTCCGGGAGCATTGTTCTGGATGTTTGTGGCCGCCTTTTTCGGAATGGCCACCAAATATTCCGAATGTCTTTTGGCGGTGCATTTCCGGGAAACCGATTCCCGCGGCAAATACGTCGGCGGCCCCATGTTCTATATCCGGAACGGTATCGGAAAGAAATATCCCAGACTGGCTGCAGTGCTGGCCTTCCTGTTTGCGATATTCGGCATTATGGCCGGGTGTCTGGGCATCGGAACCTACGCCCAGATTAATTCCATCGTGGAAGCCGGGGCTCAGCTGGGGGTGGAAAGACTCTATAGCGCTATCGCCGTAACTCTGATTGTGGGCTGGATAATTTACGGCGGTCTGAAATACATCGCCAATACCTCCCGAACCGTGGTGCCGGTGATGGCCATGGTTTATATAATCTGCTGTCTGGTGGTGGTTTGTCTCAATATCACTGCGGTTCCTGACGCCATAATGCTGATTGTGAAGTCGGCCTTCACCACTACCTCCGCAGTGGGCGGCTTTGCAGGAGCCACCGTGCTTATGGCAATCCAGAAGGGTGTGGCCAGAGGCATCTTCTCCAACGAGGCCGGCCTTGGTTCCGCCCCGATAGCCGCAGCATCGGCCAAGACCGATTCCTCCGTGGAGCAGGGGCTGATTTCCATGACCGGAACCTTCCTGGATACCATGATTATCTGCATGCTCACCGGTCTTACCCTGGTGCTTACCGGTGCCTGGTCCTCCGAGGTAACCGGCGTGGCCATGACCACCCTGGCGTTTTCCCAGGCCCTGGGGGCCAGTGCCGGACTTTACATTATCAATATCAGTCTGCTTCTTTTTGCCATGACCACCATTATCGGCTGGAACTTCTATGCCTCAAGGTGCGTGATTTATCTTTTCGGAGCCAGGGCCATTACTCCCTTTAAGATTGTCTATATCCTGTTTGTGGCCTCCTATATTCTCATTGTGCTCTTTGTGGATATGGGGGATGCCACCCAGAAGACGGCCATAAATACGGTATGGACGCTTTCGGATATTGCCAACGGTCTTATGGCCTTCCCGAACCTGATTGCGCTTATCATGCTGAGAAAGGTTATCTGGAGTGATACCAGAGACTACTTTAACAACCTCAAGATGAAAAGGCAGAAGGAAGCTTTGGCTGCGAAGTAGCATTTTCCGGTTCTGACCTTCCCGAAAGACTGCGGACGGATTTCTGAAGGATCCCTCCGCAGTTTTTTTATGTCAGGACGCATTCTTTCGGCAAAATCCGGCCGGAAATCAAATCCCGGAAGGCTGAATGATGTCCGGAAGCCGCGGATTTCCTATAATCATGCGGGGAATCGGCCGGCTTTCTGCCGCCATTTCCGATCATGACAACCGGGGAAAGGAAATGGGATACCTTAAGTTTTTCCTGGCAGCGGCTTTTCTGCTCCTGCCGTATGCGGGCGGGCCGGAGCAGAAGGCTCCCGGCATTTCCGGAACCGGCGGGACGGGAGTCAGTTACCTGCTGGATCGGAAAACCGAACAGCGGATTTCGGATCTGGTTAAGGTGATGTCCCGGGACGAAAGAATTTCGCAGCTGATTATTCCGGCAGCCAGAACCTGGAAGGGCAGTCCGGTTACCGATCTGGATGCTGTTCCCGGGCTCCGGGAGATTCTTGGCAGGCATGGCTACGGCGGACTCATTTTTTATGCCGCCAATCTGAAGGACAATGAGCATGCCGCCGGGCTTCTTAAGGATCTTCAGAAAATGGGCCGGGAAAGAGCCGGATCCGCCGTGCATATTCCGTATTTTACGCTGCTGGATCAGGAGGGCGGACCGGTGACGCGGCTCCGCCACGGTACCAGAATGACCGGCAGCATGGCCATCGGCGCCACCTCTGCCGCGGCGGCAAATGCGGAACTTACCGGGAGGATTATCGGAGAGGAACTTTCCGCGCTGGGTTTTAACGTGAATCTGGCTCCGGTTATCGATGTGAATATGAACCCCGCGAATCCGGTAATCGGCGTCAGGTCGTTTTCAGACGACCCCGGAGTTGTTGCCGGTCTGGGAATCGCCTACGCCCGGGGCGTTTCCGCAGGCGGAGTGATCCCGGCCTTCAAGCATTATCCCGGACACGGCGACACCGTTACCGACAGTCATCGGGGCCTACCCCTGTCGTACAAAACCCGTACGGAGCTTATGAGATCGGATCTGATTCCCTTCCGGGAGGCGGTGCGGAACGGTGCTGACATGATTATGACCGCGCATATTGCCAGTCCCGGTGCGGACGAGCCGCAGGTTCTGGGGGACGGAATTGCCACGGGGTATTATCCCGCCGCCATGTCTCGGGTAATGATTGCGGATATTCTCCGCGGGGAACTTGGGTATGACGGCGTGGTGATTTCCGATGCTCTGGAAATGGAGGCCGTGCTCAATGCCGGGCTGGTGCCCGGAAAACCGGGCTCGGCGGAGTACCAGGCCAATATTGCCGCCATGATTCTGAATGCGGGGGCAGATATGCTCCTGCTTCCGGCCGATCTCAAAAACCCTGAGGTTGCAACCTTCTATGACGACTATATTGCGGGAATCTCCGACAGAATCGCGGCGGGGATTATCTCCGAGGAACGGCTTAACGAGAGCGTGATCCGGGTGCTCAGGCTGAAGGTGAAATACGGCATATTCGATATCCGGGATCCCTTTTCCGGAAAGACGCCTTTTCCGGAAGGAAGGCCCGGGGACAGATCGGGCGAAGCAGGATCCCGGGAGCATCAGGAGGCAGCCTGCGGCATTGCCGGAGAGGCGGTGACGCTGCTTAAAAACAATTCCCGGACGCTTCCGTTTTCCGCCGGTGTCGGCAGGGTGGCCCTCCTGGCTCCGGATCGGGAGACCCTGACAACGCTCAGTCATGCCGCGGAACGTCTCCGGGAGGAGGGATACCTGAATCCGGACACCGTGATTACTGCCGATTATTACCTGGATCCGGATCTTACGGGCGATGAACTTCATTATCCTCCCGAACTCCGGGAGCGGCTCTCCCGGGCCGACGCCGTTATCGGCTGCTCGGCTCTTAAGGACGGCAGAATTCCCGGGAGAAGCAGCGCCTCCTGGCAGGCTCTTTCCCGGGCTATTGCCGATACCCATGCCGGCGGCGGACGTTTTGCGCTCCTGAGCGGCAATCTTCCCTACGATGCGGCTCTATATCCGGAGGCGGACGCCATTGTGCTTTCATACCTGGGATCGGGGATGGGGATATTTCCGGATGCCGCGGAAGCGGACGGCCGGGAACGGACAGACGGTAACTGCAATGCAATTGCCGCCATGGAGCGGATTTTCGGGAAGGGGGTGTTCCGGGGAACGCTTCCGGTAAACATTCCGGAGATCCGGGAGCTTCCGGACGGGAGCCGGATCTACGGCACGGAGGTGCTTTACCGGCGGGGCTTCCGGGAGAAGGGAGAATCTTCACCGCAGGTGTCCGAATGAAGCGGGTCAGACATCCATAAAGGATGCCATTCCCCGGGCCGAGCCTTCAGTGCCGGATTCGGTTTCATCAGGGACGACGTCATTTTCTTTCGTGATTTGCTCCTCTTCGGCCCCGGAGATTTTTGCGGCTGCAGCGATGCAGAAATCCAGAAAACCGGCAAAGAGATCGGTAATGTCCTGACTTCCGAGTACCGATGCGGTCAGAACCTCGTAGGCAATCAGGACTCCGGTTTCGGGATCACGGGCGATTACCGGGGAATTTCCGCCGCCGGATACGCAGGGACCGATGCCGAAATCCAGAATATCCAGAACAAGAGGATAATCCACGGGATCCGGAAGCTCCGCAGCCACCACCGATGACATAATGATGAGTCCGTCGTCCTCCCGGTCGGAAATGGTAACAATAAATTCCCCGCCGACGGTAAGCTCGCAGATTCCCTGATCGTCAAAAATCAGTTCGCAGCCGAGCTTTTCTGAAAGGGCTTTGAATATTTCTTCATGATTGTTATTCAGCATGTCAGATCACCTGTATAAAAATATGCGGAGTTTTGGTGGAGGCATGGTTTCGCTGCCCCGTATTCTGTAAAAAATGCCCGAATGAAACCTGTACCGGCATTCCTTCCGGAAGCTTTATCTGAAGTCTTTCAGGGAAAATCGTAAAAATCCGGTTTGTCCGTATCTGAACAGAACTATCAGTCATTCAGAGGTTCCGTAATAATCAGTTAACGTGTTATCCGGCCGTTTTCCGCAGTTTTTGGTACGGCCTAATTATTCGGGAACTGAAACTGGTCTCTCAGGATCAGTGGCAGCCCCGGGAATCATAATCCGGGGGGGCTGGCAAGTAAAATATGAAAAATGAAAAACCGTCGGTCGGGCCACGCTTTTGCTATACCGGAATCATCTCTTCGTTTCCCGGAGCGCCTTCCGGGAGCTTTATGATCAGCTTATTGTCGTTAATGCCATTCTCCTGTTCTGACAGATGTATCCTTCTGGCATGCCTCAGTTCGGAATGGGTTATCGGGGAACCGATCTTGTTTTCCTCATATTTGCCTTCTTTCCAGAAATTGTCGTCAACGATATTTTTGATGCCTTCTCCCCTGAGGGTTTTGCCGTTGTAATCGGCAAACTGGAACATTACCGGAACCTGCTGTTCCTTGAAGAAGGAGATGCCGAGCTTGCTGGTCTGTCTGAAGGTGGCATAAATCATGACATTCTGAAACATCTGGTAAAGCCCCATCTTGTCCACGGTGTTGAACTTTGAATGATCCTTTTTGTACGCCTGATACTCCTCGTTGCTTGCCCAGTTCTTTCTTGACAGGAATTCAGCCTTCTTCTTTTCGTATTCCCGGGGATTATTTTCGCGGAGGGCAGCCAGCTCGGCGTACTGTTCAAGCTTGTCGGCCAGCTTCTGGATAATCTCGGGTGTTGCCTTTTTACGATAGCTGTAGTTAAGGTTCTTGATAATGAAGCTTCTGAGAGCTGCCTTGCTGTCCTTGCTGAAAGCAGCCTGCCAGCCGGTGTTTTTTCCTGCCTTTTCCGTCCCGCTGTTTTCCGGATGGAGCAGGCTGTGGATTTTCAGGGGAATATTGATTTTTTTAAGATTTTCCGGTCTTGCCAGAAAGGAGGTCCACTTTTCCAGCTGATCCTGCTGCACATAATCAGGATCGCCGGTGCCGGGTTTCAGTTCAAGACTTTTGCTGGCGATTTTATCCATCGTCTGGAAATACGAATCCATCATCAGGGTTGACGGCCTGATATTCGAACGGGTATTGTATTCGTCGATTTTGTTGAAGCGGATCATCCTGCCCTCTTTGGCGAGGCAGTCGTTAAGCCGGTGGAGCATTCCGGATCTGGCAATCAGATCCCGATTTTGCTTGAAGCCGTAGTCAGCGATCTCGATAATCTTCTTTTCGGGATTATCCCGGATAATCTGTCTGAAGCGGGACAGATTGTTCCGGAGAATGGAGTATTCCTTGGATTTTACCAGTTCTGCGATTTTGGTTTCCAGACTCGCGGCGGTTTTGGTGTGGGTGTTTTTTCCGAAAAGAGTGCCGAAGAAACCGAACTTTCTGGATACTGAAACCTTGCTGGAATCAGAACTCATTACCACGTCATAGGTCTTTTTGCCGATAATGATGCGTCCGGTTTTGAAAAACAGAGGGTTCTGTCCTTCTCTGTCCAGCTTTGCATCGGTCATTTTTACGGCAATGTCGCTGGCATCAAGGGATCCTATATCACCGATTTTGATATCTGTGTTGTACATTTCTGTATTCCTTCTGTTACGGGGACCAAACAGTTTTACTGAAAAATCAGTCGGCATTTGTGCTGGAGATTCTCTGTTCAGAATAACGATTTCGGGACGGCGGTGTTACACAATGCTGATGATTTTTTGATCTGTTTCTGATGAAAAATGGTTCCGCTGTCCGGATACTGCGTGTCCGTGTTTTTTCAATGCGACTGCGGTCTCAGGTTTTCTGTCCCCTTCCGAATCGTTTGTGCAGGTTTCTTCAGCCCTGTGCTAGAATTTTCGTGTTCTGCCGTCTTTTACTTTCGGAAAAATTCCGGGAGAACGCAATGTCCGTATATTTATTCAGAGTCCGGAGGCTCAGGATTTCATGAAGAAGCTCCTCTATCGCATTTATCTGGTTGTGGGGGTAATAGCCGTTGTTCTCGGGTACAACTTTTATACCTCATCGGTTACCCAGAAGAACTTTTCCCTGGATTATCTGACCGGCGAGGAGTATGCGAACAGCGTTCCAAAAAATGCCCGGACGGCGGGAGAAACATCCCGGAAAGCCCAGTCTCTCCGCTTCAGAAACGAGCATCTCCTCAAGGATCATTTCAGCCGGCACGGGATGGCCATGGGCTTTTCGTCCCCGAAGGATTATGAGACCGCGGCCCGGGAGGTGGTAAAAAACCCGGCAGCCCTTCATAAAATTCAGAAGAAGGACGGGGATGACGTTTACTTTCTGGAAGCCGGCAATGATTTTGTGGTAGTTTCCCGGGACGGCTATATCCGAACCTATTTCCGGCCCGATAACGGCAAAAAATATTTTGACAGGCAGTAGTCAAGCCCGGAGACATTCCGGAAAGAGAGCAGGAACTTCCGGAGCAGATGAGAGACGCAGTAAGGGGAGAGCGACATCCGGAATAATTTCGGGATTATCGGATGATTCCCGGACAGAGCGAAAACGTGAGGAGCTTTTTATGAAAATGCGGAAATTCGGACTGGCGATCCCGGGACTGGTGCTTCTGGCGGCATTCGGAATGATGATGCCGGCTCCCGCTGCGGCCAAAGGGGGCTTTCATGCGGTATACGGGGTTCACGCCGCAGCTTTCCGGATGGGCTACCGTTTCCTTAAAAAACGCATCGGAAAGACGGAGAACTACTGTGCTCCCGACAGCGAGGTTATCAGTTTTCGGGTGGTTACCGGCGGCGGCATGCGAGGCGGCTTTGACAGAACCGAAATTGAAAAGATCTCCCCCGAAAGAGCCCGGATCACCCGGGATGTCAGAGAATGGCACAGCGCCCCGCAGCACATAAGCGTTTATGAAGCCGATATCTCCTTTCTCAAAAAAATCGATGAGATTTTTCGGAAGAGGGTGGATTACCGTCTTGAAGACGCTCCCTACCCCGAATACCGGGTGCTGGATGCTCCGGATACCAGCTATTATTTCCGGTGTTCGGATCGCAAAACCTGGTCGGTAAGCACTGCCCGGGTTCTTCCCGGAAGCTTTTTAAGCGCCATGAAGGAGGTCAGAGCCCTGGTGGACGATGGAATAAAGTCCGGTACCGCAGTTCGGGACGAGGTGATCTGTTCCGAGGAGAATCACTGTCAGAAAGACGGAAAGTTCTGATTTCGTTTTCCCGGAAGCCTGTTAAAGGAGATTATTTATGGGAATGTTTCTCCGTTTTTTCCGCATTTTCAGAAAGCCCAGGCTGATCTTTTACCGTGAATCCTGGGGCGGCGGCATGACCGGAAGACACGGCACGCTGACGGTATCTGAAAACCCGGACGGGACGGAGATTATTTCCCGGGAGGAATTCCGGATGCCCCGGGAGCCCCCGGATCTTGCGGTTACGAGACTCCCTCCGGCTTCCGGCTGCCTCATGCGAATTCAGGAGATCTGTGACAGCAGGATCTCATGGCTTCTCAGATATTCTCCCCGGATTCCCTTTAAAATCCTGGATCGGGAAAACCGTTACTTTGTACTCCGGCGGGAGGACGGTTCGGAATGGTCCTGCGACAACAGGCACTTTCTGCCCCCGGGCTTCTTAAGTGCCGTTCAGGATATCCGGGATGTTATTGACCGTGCAGAGGCGGGCGGTTCTCCTTCTGAAGCTGATTCCACCTCGGATTCTCCCTCCGACTCCCCGGCAGATATCTCCTCGCATCACGGGAAAGAGTCTTTGGGCTAAAACCGGGAGAGTTCCGGATCCTGCTTACGTTTACTCAGGAACCGTTATACCTTTTCAAATGTCATTTTCTCAACAATCAGACACTCGTGCTTCTTGGTTTTGGGATTGTAGTTAATCCCCGCAATGATCATGCTTCTTCTGCTGTCAAGGTATTCCCGGTAATACTCCTGCCCCTTAATTTGCTTTATGGCCTCCTCCGCCGAAACCCCGTATTTGAATTCGATGAGAATCACGGCTCCCGAGGGATCCTGCAAGGGCTCGTAAACCAGATCCAGGCGACCCTTCCCGGACTGTTCCTCGCGTCTGGCCTTATACCTTTTAACGGTGGCCAGGCTGAGGCCGGACATCACGCAGTAGGTCAGGGATTCCTCGCTGTTACAGGAAAGAAGGGATATGTCATGGGAATTATGAATTTCCTGAATAATTGCGGCAGCCCGTTTGCCGTCCAAATCCAGAATGGCCTGATAAAGATTATGGGATCTCCTGACCAATGTCGTCAGTCCGTCATACCAGTCCTGAGCTTCGACAATTTCGTCAAGATTTTCTCTGATTTCCTCGTTGGGGACAAAAGCAGATTTCACAATCTTTCTTCTGCCGTTCGGAGCCTCGGTTTTCTGGTCAGTACAGGCAATATAGCCAAGACATGCCAGAAGGCTTAAAACGTCATCCTTCGAGCTGATGCCGGTCATGTCATTTTTAAAGCCGCCGCTCGTGAAATACACCGGATCCCCGTTCAGAAGTTTCAGGATATCCTCCTTAATCCCTCTGAAATTAAGGTTGATGAGCCTTATCACCTCTTCGGATGACCGGGTGCCGCTCCAGTAACTCCGGCATTTGTTTTTCATAACGGCGTTCACTACGGAATTAGGATTGTAGATATCGACCCCGTTAAGCTTATACCCCTCATACCATTCCCGGAGTTCGGCAGCGTCGAGACGGCAAAAGGGAAGTCTGACTATTTCCTGAACATCCTCCTCTGTGAACCCGAAAAACCTTTCCAGAGGCTCCGGATTCAGCATGGTGCATTCATCGAAGGTATTCAGCGATGATTCCGAATTATCCTTTATTATGGGAAGAATTCCGGTAAGGTAGGCAAAATAAAAGCATTTCTGGCCGTCAGCCGATTTGAAAAGATCTCTTAGCAGATCTATGAATTTCTTCAGAAGAGCCGTATCATCCCTGAATTCCCGATAGACCAGATCCCACTCATCCATGATCAGAACGAACCGGATGCCGTTCCTGTACAGAGTCTTAAAAGCAGTGTAGAGACTCAGACATGACACTATGTCATTTTCCAGGAGTGTTTTAAAGGATGCAACTTCGCACAGTTCCCTGATGGTCTGGTACTTTAAAAAATCCACAATGTCTTCAGCCACGCCGGAAGCGGAATTCTTATGGTCAGTCAGATAATCACGGTATCCGCCCAGGATTGAGTTCATATCCCAGTAAATCACATTGTATTTGTTAAGATGTTCCGGATAGCTTTCTTTTTCTGAAATTTTAAGGCCTATGAAAAGCCCGCTGCTGTCACAGCCTTTGGAATAGTAGGATACCAGCATATCGGCCGTAACGCTTTTCCCGAACCGCCGGGGACGCGTGAAGGCCAGAAATTTATCACTGTCTTCTATCCTTTTATTTATTTCATCAATAAAATCAGTCTTATCAACAAAAATTTTGTTATTTTTTTGCATTAACCAGGCCTGAGAAACTGTTGTCATTTCCTGGATTTAATATTGCGCCCATAAATATATAACTCCGGCATTGAGATTTTAAGTTTGCAGGCAGGTCCCAAAACACGGTGTAAAAATACTGTCTCAAAATGCCGGGTTCTGACCATGAACACAGCCGCTCCGGGGATCATATTTATGGAGCAGAGCCGGTTCCGGTCTCCTCAAACCGGAATTCCGGTAAAACCGGCTTTTTCGGGGCATGGCTGTTTATTTGAGATTCCCTGGCGTTTGCTGTGAGCCGTCAGTCGTTTTCCAGCACTCCGAAGTGCTCCTGGGACACCTTTACCCGTTCCTCTGCGGGAAGACTGCCGTGTTTTTTGATATAGGCCTGAATAAAGCGCAGCCTCGGCAGGAGACCGGCGGAATTTGCTGTCTGAATGGCCAGTCCCGGACGGGCGTTAAGCTCCAGGAGGAGCGGGCCCCGGATCCTGTCCAGCACAATGTCGGTGCCGATATATCCCAGTCCCGACATGTCATAGCAGCTGGAGGCCAGATTGAGCACCTGCTGCCAGAGGGGCACCCGGAGCTTGTAGAGGTCGGCTCCGGTATCGGGGTGAAGGTGCACGGGCTCGTTTTTCTGAACCGCCCGGATTGCCTTGCCGGAGCGAACGCAGATGCCCACGCCCACGGCACCCTGATGCAGGTTGGCCTTGCCGTCGGAGGCGGCGGTGGAAAGCCGCATCATGCACATCACGGGATAGCCGCAGAAGACAATTACCCGGATGTCGGGCACCCCCTCATAGCTGTAGTCCTTAAAAACGTCGTCGAAGTTTATGAGATCCTCGATGAGGGCGAAATCCTGCTTGCCGCCCAGAGAAAACAGTCCGGCCAGAATATTGGTGATATGACGTTCCACGTCCAGGGCGGAGAGCCCCTGGCCGTTGGGCTTGTAGTAGACGCCGTTTTCGGATCTGACGATTACCAGAATTCCCTTGCCGCCCGAGCCGTGGGTGGGCTTGATGCAGAAGCCGCTCCGGCCCTTCACGATTTCCGGGAAGTTCTTTACGTCATACTGATGCTTGATGGAGCCGATAAGCGCCGTGGTGGAGACGTGGTTCTTCATGGCCATCTCCTTGGTGAGGAGCTTGTTGTCCACCAGGGGATAGAGCTCCCTCCGGTTGTATCTCCCGATAAAGTTCACATTGCGCTGGTTCATTCCCATGATGCCCAGCCGGCTCAGCCTGAACGGGGAGCAGTATTTTTTAAAAGGCCAAAGGTTCATGAGGCCTCCTTTTTCACCGCTTTGGTTTCTCTTTTAAGCCGGTCGGCCTCCAGTTCTCCCTCCTTTACCGGATGGGCGATTTCCTCGGCCAGCGGGCGGAAGCGCTTGAGCTCGGTGAGGCGGTAGCCGGTGTAGTTACCCATGATGAGCACTCCGGAGAGAATTACCAGCATGAGTCCCAGGAAGTTGAAGGAGAGGTGCTGGATATTCGGGTTGGACATGGCAAGATAGGCCATTACCGCCACGAACATGGAGCCGCCGCCCTGGATGAGAACCTCCTTGTATCCTTCCTCTTCCCAGAGCACAGACATTCTTTCGATAGTCCAGGACAGAATGATCATCGGGAAGAAGGTGATTTTGATGCCGTCCGTGAGTCCCACCTTGTAGGTGATGAAGCTCAGGGTGCCGATAATGGCGATAACGGTAATAATGACCGTGGATATTCGGGCCACCAGAAGGAGGTTCAGGTAGGACAGCCAGGATCTGATGACAAGACCGATGCCGACGATGGTCAGGAATCCGATAAGCCCCACGGTGAGATTGGTCTGCAGGAAGGCGGTGGCGATCAGCACCGGCATAAAGGTTCCGGAGGTCTTGATGCCCACGATGATTCTCAGGAACACGACGATGAACACTCCGATGGGCAGGAGGAGAATGTTTTTAAACACTGCCTGTTCTTCCAGCGGCAGGGCATTCACCGACAGGTCGAATTTGTCCTGGCTGACCGCATCCCGGCTGTTCTGCCTCATGGCAAAGGCCTTCTTTTCGCTGACATTGTTCCGGATGATGGAGAATACCACCTGCGAATCCTCGCCGCCTGAGATCTCCAGAAGGGAATGGGCATTGGATTCCCAGATAAAGTAGGCTCCCTTCTTAGGTTCCTTTTCGGATTCCGGATCGATGATGCGGTAGGAGTTGTCGGGATCGAAAATCGCGATGTAGGGGATAAGGTGCTGATTCCGGCGGCCGTCCTCCAGTTTTACCACCCGGATGATCCGGGCCGGGATGTCATGCAGGTTCAGGATCTTTACAATCAGATCCTGCCTGGTGAATTTGGTAAGCAGCAGCCTGGCGTTTTCCTCCTGGGTCCGGATTTCCTGAAAGACCGCCTGGGTGAAGGACATGGGGTCGGAACTTCTGCTCCAGGCGGCGTTTCCGATCTGGTTTATGGCCGTGAGATAGGGCTCCTCCAGTACCACCTTGGCGACTTTGGGAACAGTGACCATGTTGTTTTTGGTGGAGTTGTCTGCCAGAATGCCGATGCGGTAGTACAGGATCTGGTGTCCGGTAACGGCCCTGTTGGACCATTCCGCCCTGGTGTGTCCGGCATGATCGTTGAAATAAAGGCCATAGTTCGGGCTGGCGGTGTTTTCGGAAACGATCTTGAAGCCGGGCTGGCTTTCGGGGATTGCCAGCGATACCTTTACCGGCACGGCATCCTCGTAGGGAGTATTGAAGCTGATTTTGGCTTCGATATCCCAGGCGATGTTTTTGGAGGAAGGGAACCATGGCACATCGAAGGTAACATGCTCGTAAATCATGAGTGAAATGCCCATTATGAAGAGCAGGGCCACTACGATGTAATAAACTCCGCGGCTAATCATATACTAAATACTGCCTCTTTATTCATGTTGAAAATCATGCGGAAAGACCGCGTTCCGGAGCTTTGGCAGGGGAACGCAGTCCCGAAGCTATTTTTTGTTGCTTCCGGAATCCGGAGCGTCCCCGTCCTCGGTATCATCCTTGGGATGGGCCAGAATCTGGGCCTGCTTTTCCGGAGCGGACTCGGGCTTCTTATTGTCTTTGCCGGAGGATTTCTTCTGCCGGTTTTTGGGCCCGGCATCCTTGTAGGCCTCCACCGACACTCCGCTGTCTATTTTCTTCTGCACGTTTTCCCGGGAGACGTCCACCACGGCGATATCCTGAATAAATTCCCGGCCTACCAGAAGCGGGAACTGCATCTTGTCGCGGTTTTTAAGGCTGAACTCGTTGACGCCGGTGTAGGATCCGATTTTTACGGTAAGTTTCACCACCGGACGTTCCTCCGGGGTGTCCGATGAGGCCTGAATGATGACGGCGGTTCGGACCCGGGGCGCGGAGAGGTGAATGACGCTGCCGTCGTCAAGGGGAATGTCGAATTTATACCAGACCTTGCCGTCCCGTTCGATTTTTTCGATATTGGTGGCATTGATCGAGGAAACACTGGCACCGGTGTCGATGCGTCCGGCAAAGGAGGCGTCGGCTTCGGCGATGTAGACCCACTCCTGATTCCCGAAGATCATCTTGCCGTTGTCAAGACGGGTGGCATCGCCGCTGACCTTTGCCGTGTCCCCGGTGCCGGACCTGGGAGCATGGCTCCGGTTCTGCCGTACCTCTCCGGAAAGCGTGTTGATTTCCTGGCGGAGACTCTGGTTTTCCTGCTCCAGTTTTTTGGAGACTGCGGTGCACACCTCCAGGGTTCTGGCGGATTTTTCGGCGTTTTCCTGCATGGCGGTTTTAAGCTCGTTCATGTTTCTGGAATCCTCCTCCCGGGCCCGGGACAGTTCGGATAAAAGTCTGGCGTTTTCGTCCACGGCGGTTTTCAGGTCGGCGTCGTTTCCGGATGTCCCCGGGGCTCTGGTGCTCTGGCAGCCCGAAACTGCAAAAAGCGCCAGCGGGATGATGCATGCGATTACTGACTTCAGCAGAGATAGTTTAAACTTCATACTAATTACCTTTTCTGGCAATAAAAATAGCTCTGGTCGGGGCCGGATAGCCCTCGACAGTTCTGGACGGATCCCGGGGATCCAGAAAATCCTCCAGAGATTCGAATTTCATAAGATCGGTTCTGTGCTGCTCCCGGGGAGTGGTTTTTTCCAGGCTGACCATGACAGCGGAGGCGAAACCGGCTCTTTTGAGCAGTACCTCAAGGTAATCCGGGGCCGGAATAAACCAGACGTTGGGCATCTTGGCATAGGTGTCCCGGGGAAGAAGAACCGTATGAGAGTCCCCCTCCGTCACCAGGGTTTCCAGAACCAGCTCGCCCCCGGGCTTCAGGAGATTCAGGAGCTGTATGAGGTGATCCGCCGGACTTCTCCGGTGATCCAGCACGCCCATGGAGAAGACGGTGTCAAAGGCCTCCAGCGGTGGCAGATCCTCGGTGATGAGAGGGAGCAGGTGAATCCTGTTGCGGAGATCGGAATCCGGAAGCAGATTCTTGAATACGGCGAACTGGGCGAGAAAGATCCCGGAGGGATCAATGCCGATAACGCTGCGGGCTCCGGCCCCCAGCATCCGCCACATATGGTAGCCGTTTCCGGTGCCCACGTCCAGCACCAGCCGATCCCGGAGCGGTGAGATATGAGGCAGCAGCCTTTCCCACTTCATCCAGCTTTCCCATTCCGTGGGAACCTGAACTCCGAAGATTTCGTAGGGGCCCTTTCGCCAGGGCATGAATTCCTGAAGGAGCTTCCGGATGCCGTCCCGTTCACCTTCCGAGACGTCTTCGGGGCCCTGAAAGGAGACTGTCCGGGAGTTAAGATCCGGCTTCACGGCCTTTTTGCCGTTGAAGCGTCTGAGTCTTCGGGTAAGATTCTGATATATTTTACCTTCGCCTGATTCCATAAATGATTCAATTTGGGCGGGAAGCACCCGCAGCCAGGGGGCCAGTTTTTCATCCGTGGCGATCAGCGCCAGAAAGTTATCCCAGGGAGCAAAGCAGTTCATGTTCAGTCCTTTACGGCAAGGATGGAGCCGAAATTGAAGCACTGGTACCAGAGCCCGGCATGACCGAAACCGGCTTCCCGGAGATCCTGGAGCCTTTTTTCGGGAGTTTCGGTGATCATGACGTTTTCCAGGGAGGCGCGTTTCTGGCTGATTTCCAGGTCCGAGTAGCCGTTGGCCTTTTTGAAATCAAGGTGCAGATCAGTCAGCGCTTCCATGATGCGGGGATCCCCGAAGGAGAACTTTTCGCTGAGCACGAGAACCCCGCCGGGAACCAGGGCCCGGGCAATTTTTTCAAGAAGGGGCTGCCGCTTTTCCGGGGATACAAACTGCAGCACAAAGTTCATGACCACCACCGAGGCCGGTTCCAGGCTGCAGGAGACGATGTCATCCTGAATAATTTCCACCGGTACCCGGTATCTGTAGGAGGAAATGATTTCCCGGGAGCGCCTGACCATGGCTTCGGAGCAGTCAATGCCGATAACCCGGGTGTTTTTCGGGGCGTTTCCGGCCAGCTCCATGGCACAGGCCCCGAGACTGGAGCCGAGATCATAAAGACAGGTGTTTTCCCGGGCGTATCTTCCGGTCAGCATTCCCACGGCACTGACGATGCTGGGGTAGCCGGGAACGGATCTTCTGATCATGTCGGGGAAAACGCTGGCCACGGTTTCGTCGAAGACAAAATCCCCCACCCGCTCCTGCTTGGTTGCAAAAATATTATCGCGCATATAAAACCTGACATGCCGTATCAATATCGAAATTATATCAAAAACCGCCGCCGGTGATGCAAAAGGCAGGGGAATGGAGCATAAATGGCGGCGAATTTTTGCGCTCCCCCGGAAATGCTATTTGTTGTGAACCTTTTTGAGGAAGGATATGAAGCGCAGATTCCAGCGGTGGCTGTCCAGAAGATCGTCCCGGCCCGCCCAGTAGGAGGTAAATTCCGCCAGCTGTCCCGGAGTATAGCTGCTGTCTGAGAGTCCGGCCAGTCTCGCGGTATCCGGAAAGGTACTGTCGGGATGCCAGCCGTCATTCATCCGGTAGGTGCGCCGATCCGTGACGAAGGACTGCTGATGGAGCGGCAGGATCATGGGGACGCCGTCCCACCAGTTTTCAAACTGCTGCCGTGCTCCCGGAGCCGGGCGGATCAGCCCCGCATTCACGAGCTCGCAGACAAAGAGGTTGAGATCTCCGGTCATGGGGACATATTCCCGGACGGTACCCCGTTCTCCGGTACCGGAAACGGTGAGAGCCGGGGTCAGTCTGTTGTAGTCAAGGACAATCCGGCCGTTCAGGCTCTGGGGCTTTATTCCGATGGCGTATAGTACCCGCGCCTCCAGGGAAAGAGGACTTGCGGCAAGCTTTTTCAGTTCGGCGATATTCATACTGTGACAGGCCTTTCCGGCAGAACAGATTCCCGGGGCCGAACCGGCGATTTTCGCGGGAAAAACGGGGGCCGTCGGGAGCAACAGAGAATATACGCAATATACCGCAGTACCGGAGATTTCAGATCATCCGGGACGAAATTTTTTGATACGGAATGAATTTGCCCGGAATATGACATAAACCGAACTGTAGCCCGAAAACCGTGTCTAATGTTAGAATAGGGACCACAAATCATGGCGCAGTCAGATGTTTGAGGATTGCGCCGTCCGGTGTCGTCATTGGCTGATTGTATGCAGGTGGGGCGCGTTGCCGGAAGAACAGTAAATCAGCGAGATACGGAATGAAAAGAAAAATTTATGCGGCAGCGGCGATATTGCTGGCGGGGCTTCTTGCGGGATGCTTCGGTAACGAGGAGGACCCGCCGGCAAAGCCCGAGATCAGCAGGGACGCACTTCCGGAGGGCCGGATGATTACCCCGAACAACCGTTGCGGGCAGGGGTTCAGCTGGTGCGAAAAGCAGCAGAAATGCGTTAAGCCCCTGGCTCTTCTCAAGGGGCGGGATCTTCATGACCTCAAAAAGATTTTCGAGCAGGAATGTGGCACTCTCAAATAACGGGACCGGCGATAATGAATTCCAAAGAATGCGGGGATCAGTCCTTTGACGATCGCGCCAGGGAGTTCCGGGAGCGTATTTACGGTTCCGACAAGGGCATGATACGCCTTGAGGTGCTCCGGCAGGATTTTCGGGAAATTCTCCGGAATATCCCGGAAGGAACGTCCCTGGACATCCTGGATGCCGGCGGCGGCTTCGGGGCGTTTTCCCGGGAACTGGCCTGTGCCGGGCATCGGGTAACGGTGGTTGACATTTCGGAAGAAATGCTGGAGATCGGGAGACGGGATACTGCGGATTACGACTTTTCGGAAAAGGGCGGTTCCATTTCCTTTCTGAATGGCGCGGTGCAGGATCTTCCGGAGCTGTTTCCCGGCAGAAAATTCGACATTGTCATCTGCCATGCCGTGCTGGAGTGGCTGGCGGCTCCCTTTGATGTCCTCCCGGCGCTCACCGGAATGGTGCGGGACGGGGGCTGGCTCTCCCTTCTGGTATATAACCGCACGGCTCTTCTCTTTAAGAGTCTTCTGGTGGGTAACTACCGTTATCTTGAAAACGGCATGCGTCCTCTGCGCCGCAAAGGCAAAATGAGAATGACGCCGCCTAATCCCCTGATTCCCGGAGATGTCCGGGAGGCTCTGACCGGGCTGGGTTTTCCGGATACCGTAATGAGCGGAGTCCGGGTTTTTCATGACTACATGGCCCGCTGTCATCTTGAGGAAATCCCGGCGGACGAAATCCTTTCCTGGGAGCTCAGAATGCGCCGGAATCCCGATTTCGTCAATCTGGGGAGGTATGTCCATATATTCGGGAGCCGGAAATCGGTATTCCCTTCCTGAACCCGGCTGCATCATCGGGGCATTCACCCCGTCCGATGTTCCCTCGTTCCTATCTCATTTCACGTCTCCCGTTTCATGTTTCCTGTTCCCTGTTTTCTTCGACTTTTCCGTTTTCCGAATACCTTTGTTTTTTTGTTTTGCCGCTCCGGGCCGGAATGTTTTCTGTATTCAGGACAACAATCATCTTGATGTGATATGTGCCGTATATCGGAGAGAATTTTTTTCAAAAGCTGTAACGGGTAATGGGGTAATTCGTTCTATGATTATCATACGTCATGGCTGATTAGTGGCAGACACCAGGAACCGACGATACGGATCAGAAATCCCGAAGAGGCCCGGACGTCTCGACAATGTGCGCCGTTCCGGCGGACGGAAACAGTTTTTCAGCGGATCTCAGGGGGTAAGAAATGACCGGAGTAAACAATGTAAATCACAATATCGGAGCCGGCGATGTCGGGAATCAGATTCCTGTCAATGTTCCGGCCGGCGGCAATAATGCCGGCGGTGTCGGCAATGCCGGAAATCAGGATGCCGAAGCACTCAGAATGGGCTTCGACGTATTCATGCGGAACGGAGAGATTCAGAGAAGCGAACACTCGGTAGCCTCCCTGACCATGAGCAGAAAGTTTGCCGCCATTGAAAGTCAGGTGGACAGAGCAGTGTCCGGACATGCGAACATGACTTTGGGAGATCTGACCCGTCTTCTTCTTGATCACTCGGAAACCGTGAAAACTGAGTCCGGACAGTACAAAACACTTTTCAGGAATGCCCGGGAGGCGGTGGCTCTGGATAACTTTATGCTGGACATGGTTAAAAAGCTGGTGGGAGCCTGCTGTTTCGGGGGGCAACCCAATCAGGTTTCTCCACTGAAAACGGAAATTGAAGAGGCTCTTGCCAGGATTATTAAAGGGGACTACCGGACTGCCGAAAGGAATGAGGTGATTGCCGGGCTTGCGGCCACAGTTGACAGAGTAAAGGCTCTGGTAAATTCCGAAAACGGTCCCCGGAAAAACGAGGCCCTGTCTCTCCTGGATGATATCCGTAACCGCTTTTCAGCCATGGTCGAAAACCGTTATACAGCGTCGCTCAGTCTTTCAAAAGCACTGAAGTCTCACGTCCCGGTAAGCTTTAACAGTCCGGAAAACATTCTCGGAATGGGGTGCCTTCTGAAAAAATGCCAGACCGATCTGGAAAAGGTGGTAACGCTGCCCAGAATTGATGTCGGAGAGCTTGCCAGGAAGGTAACCTCCGGTGAGCTCGGGGTCCGTGAGGCCATCAGCAATAACCCCTTAAGCAGCTTCTTTATGAAGGATTTTTCGGCAGCAAATCTTGAAAAATACCGGAAAGAGCTTCAGGACCTGGACCTGGGCAGCAACGAAATCGAAGCCAGAAAAAGCGGTTTAAGGCATCGAATTACCCGGGACTGGACCCGGAATTCGGAAATTAAGAAGGATATCCGGAATTTCACCGCCGACATACTGGAGCGCATAAAGGAGCTGAATCTCATAAAGGAGGATGCGGAGGGATTTCTTACCGAAACTGATTCCGAAAAGCTTTATGCCGGAGCCGGGCATTCTTACGAGGAGCGGATTTCTGCCGAGGTTGCCCGTCTTAAGCATGTTTATGACGCCATGGGCGGGGAACGGGGGGCCGCACTGGAAAGACTGGCCGGGGATACGGAGCTTTTTGCCCACGTCCTTAAAACCTTTGACTATGCGCCGAAACTCCTGGTAAAGTTTCTTGAGAATTCTGAAGCCGTGGATGCTCTTCTGGCTCTCAGAGGGGAAAATCCTTCCGATGACACCGTAAGACAGAGCATTAATTCTCTGGCGCAGTTTATTCACAGTCCGAACAGCGATTTTGACAGTACCATGTTAAGCTCCCTTCTGGCGGGGATTTCTCAGGAGGATCTTCCGGAATCGGCCCGGGTTATCATGCAAAACCTGCCGATCCGGTACGAGCTCACGAAGGATGCGCTTTCCTGCATCAACTATGTCGTTAACGGCAATGACCAAAACCGTTCGCCGCTCAATATCAGCATGAGAGATCTGGGGAAAGCCTACCGGCGGGTCTGCAATCCGGGCCCCGGCCTTATGAAGACCCTTAAGGACAATCACTGCGAGCAGGATCTTAAAACCGTTGAAAATATTATCATCAGGGCGGCCTATCACCAGTTTCTTTCCGATCATCCGTCGGCTCAGGACGAAACGAACGGATTCCGGCTGCCGTTTAAGGAGAATGTCCGGTTTCAGGCAGCCATGAATATATCCGATACCGACACGGACGGAAAAATTGACATTGCCAGATATGACGGTTTTGATCCCACGACGGTTAATATCAGAAATACCGAGATGACCACTTTTCTGAAGTGCTTCAATATCATGATGAGCCACAGCGACTTTATCGAGAGCTGCGGCAAGATTCCCGCGGTGCACCTGACGGAAAGATTCACGGAAACTCTCGGTCCCAGAATGAAGGAATTCTTTAAAGGCATCATCGATTTCTACAACACCAAAAAGGCTGAGGCTCGGGGGGACGAGGCGGTGCTTCGGGAGCTCAGGACGGCCATTGATCCCCAGGAATTTAACGAGTTCTATGCGTCATTCAGACGCTGCAATACCTCCCGGGAGCTCATGACGTTTTTTGAAAACAATACCCGGAAGTTTACGGAACTTTTTATCGCTTCAAACAAACTGACTCTCGACGGCATCAGGAATCACAACGAGACTGCTCTGAGAGAGAATCAGACTCTTATAAATAATCTCCATCTGGACGAGCTTGTTAAATTCAGCCGGACCTCCTCCTCGAAGGTAGGGGCGGAAATCAAAAATGTCACCGGCACCGAGGAGCTGCTTCAGGAGGTGGCAAAGATGCGGGGCAGCGCCGGGCTGGGATTCCTGGCGGCTTCCGTGGAGCATCTCTGCGCCAGAACGGTTATTGATATCATTCCCGCAGGACATACCTGTTTCGGTCTTGCCGCTGAAGATTTCCGGGATACCCGCAAGCTTAACAATATTGCCGCCGCTCTCAGAAATGTCCCTGAGAATCTCCGGGAAACCTCGGATTTCAAGCTGGCCTTCCTGACCTATGCCAAGCTGACGAAACTTGCTTCCGAAAACCCCGGTGCGGGAATCGTGTCCGAACAGGCGCTGATAAATGTCAGACTGAACAGGAGATTTGTTTCCGATCTTGTGAATATTGTGCAGAGCGTGCCTCAGGCGCGCGTCAATGGCGGGGATCCGCTCCTGGCATCGTTTGAGGTGATTGACAGGAACTCCCTCAGCGGGGATGCCCTGGTGGATTTTTGTCTCAATGACGCGAAGTTTACCGACCGGGATCGGAAGGAGGCGCTTAATAAGCTCACGCTGACTGCTGACATGTTTGCCCCGGAGAACAATATTTTTGTCAGCAACAAGGCCGAAGGAGAAAAGCTCAGAGCCAGAATTCAGAATGCGATAGACGGTGCCAGAGCGGCACTGAAGGCCGGAAACGCCGACGTGCATGCCGTTCTCAGGCGTCTTCAGGGTGAAATCTCAAAATGTCTGGCCCGGGACGGCACCCACAACATCACCAGCGCCCTGGTTTACCTGAGTCCGTATTTCGAGCAGGAGTTCGGAGGGGCTGAAATCCAGAATCATGAGGCATTTATCACCCGGAAATTCAATGCCATGTTTTCCTCCGGTAACACGGTAAGCAAACTGAGAAACTCTCTTGTCAGCACCTCCGCGGAGGTGGCCGGCGATATTTCCGGGATGATGAGCTCCTTCCGTGCCGGGAGCCGGAGCTCCGACGCCGCAGTCAGCGAGCTTATGAAGAACGAGTTTGTTTCCCTGCTGGCGGAGAAGGCGCTGCGCCGGGTGGCCTACGGAAATAACTTCCGGACCTATGCTGATTTCAAGTTTGAATTTTCCAAAAACCCCGACATTGCCGGAAAGGGCCGGGATGCCGTTATCAGGGAGGCCGTGAGCTATCTGAAGACGGAGCTGGCCGTTGATGATGTGGTGCTGGAGAAAATGATAAGGCAGCTCACGTCTTCGGATCTGTACAGTAATGACACCACCAGCAAGTCCAAATACGCCAAAAGGGCGGTGAGAAGCTTCGGAAGAGCACTCAGATCAACAAAGGTCATTTCCTCCATTGCTTCCGGATTTAAAACCGTGAAATCCTGGTTTACCGGATCTTCCGGAGATGCGAAGGTATACGAGGCAATTTCCGGCAAGGTGCTGACCAGTCTGGAGGAGGGACAGACACTTATCCATACCAAGGATAACAAGGTTTCCGTTGAGGCCGGAAAGAATTTCAAGGTGGGGAATCTTCAGGTGGGGGCCTCCGCCGGAATCACTCTGGGAGCCGGCTCAAACCTTGAAGTCGAGCGATCATCTGACCGGGAATACACTTTCCGGATGTCCGCTTCTCTCGGGGCCAGTCTGGGAATCGGAGGGAACCTCGGTACCATAACGGACCCTACTCTGGCCGCAAAGCTGGAATTCGGCGGGAATTATCAGCGGGGCTATTCCGTGACTCTCGGTGAAGATGATGCAGTGCAATTCCTTTCAAAAATCATGGCCAGCGATCTTAAGCAGACGGATTTTCAGAAGTCCCGGGAGATTCGCAGGGAGACCGTCAAAAATTTTGATTTTGACGCCTCCCTGGAAGGCGGCATCAAGGGTACCGCACAGATGCTTCAGGGCGAAGATGATTCCAGCATGTATGATCCCTTGCAGTTCAGTGCCAGTGCGGAATTCGGGTATTCCAAAGAGTGGTCGCATGAAGTAGCCACATCTTCACACAGGTTCAGTAAAAACGTCTCCATTACCGCATCTTTAGGCGTCGAAGCGAGCTTTTCTCTCAAAAACCAGCTTCTGGGCGGTGCCAATCCCGACAAGATGGGAGAAGAGGAAGGTGAAGAAGGCGAAGATGACGTCAGGGATGTCAGGAATCTGGGAGAGAAATCCCGGGACGAGATAGATCCGGAGCTCCTGAAATACAATGATGACAGCAAGAAGATTGGCTCGGTGGACAAGATTGTTCATCTTTTTACCAATCATAAGAAGGCTCTCAATGATCAGTTTTTCTCAAGCATGATTGTGGATCGTTTTTCTGCCAGAAAATACCTGCCGGTTGACAAGAATAACTGGAGGTGGATGGATGATGTTGAAAAGTATCAGCATGATCCCGGCCGTTTTGTGGCAGAAAGCGCGGTGAATTTCGCGAAGACGAACGTAACCGACAATGCGGTGAGTGACTTTGACGGCTTCCTGGAATATCTGGGCAGAAAGATTCCCGGTGTCAGTCAGGCACTGGAGTTCAAGGAGAAGATTTCCGAGCTGGTAACCTCCCTGGAAGGGCTGGTCAACAGGCTGGATACTCCGAATTTCCGGTTTGATCTGGGATTTAAGCTGGGGGATGATTCCAACGAGCTTCTGACGGTGAATGCGGGAGTCAGCTACCGGTGCGACACTACCACCTCCTACGAAACGAATCTGTTCCAGAACGAGCTCCGGTCCGTCGAGCAGACGACAAAAATCGAGCCGGAGGAAAAGGGAAGTGACAGCACAAAAAAGATGAATAATATCAGGTTCCTGTCAAAGACCATGAAGAAGCTCGGTTTTACCGGAAGGCAGACGGAAAAGGCCATCGCCCGGCTTAATGCCATTCAGAACGGCAACGAGGAGCTGGAGTCCATCGAGATTGTTCGCACGGGGAAGAAGTCCTCCCTGGCAAAAATCTCCAAAAAACTGCACCGGGAAGGCGGCAGCTTTGCGGAAAAGCTCGGTTCCCGGGTAGATTCCATGAAGGATGAGGATTTCACACCCCTTAAGATTGTATTCAATACCGTTAAGAAGATTGACAGCACTTCAGCCGGAATCAGTGCCGGAGGTGTTATCAGGGTCAGTCTGTCATCGGAGGAGACTCTTAACAGCAATAAGAGTTATGAGGTTGAATTTTAAGGATGGAGAATTCCCGGTCAGGACTGCATCATGAAGTGTTTCTGGCCGGCAAGGATTCGGGGGAGGAGATGATGACAGACTGTCTCAATGATATTTTTGCAAAGTGCGGCATGCCGCTCAGGCCTTTTGACCGGGAAACCGGAATTTCCGAGAATGATCTTAACGGTATTCATATAACGGCGGTTTACCTTAAGGATGAGAACAGTCTTCTGGTCAGAGGCGCAATCGCCGAGATAGAGGATCTGTACGATCCCCGTTTTAAAAGACTCCAGAAAAGCATTCTCGGACTGAATTCGCCGGACTTCCTTCCGGAGGGGGTCCGAATCGGAATCAGTCTTCAGGATCTTATGGTGGAGATTGAAGGCTTCATGGAGCTGGACTGCCATGATGACAATCAGGCGGCGCAGGCGGAAAAACTGATAAAGACGGTGATTTTTTACGGACTCGAAAGCCGGAGGAGAATTACGGAGAAATACGGTGAACTTGAGGACGGCCGGGGCTGATCGGTTCCTCCGACTCCTCAGGACTGTCCGGTGTGAAGTACCCGCCCGCCAAAAAAGAACCCGTTCCTTAGGAACGGGTTCTTGAGGGAATCAGGTCAGGAAGGCTTTTATCAGTTATTGTTCAGCCATTCCCGGAAAGCCTTTCTGGTAGCGGGGTCGGCACTGCTGTAAATTGATTTCATGCCGTCAAGCATCTGCTGATTCACCTTTTGGGTTTCTTCTGCCGCCTGGTTCAGCGCCTCGTTTTTGCGGGCGGTTTCAAGTGCGTTTTCGGAGGTCAGGGGAATGCCCTCCTGAGCCCTGAGACCGTTGCCTTCCGTATTCTTGAGATAGGTATTGCGGGCTTCGGCGGTGGATCTGATGGTGTCCGGGCAGTCGGTAAAGCCGCTGTCCCGGCAGTTTGTGAGCTTCTGATCGTTGCGGTTTTGCTTTACGGTGTTCTCGGGAGAAACGTAAAGAAGCCCCAGGGAATTCAGTTCGGTCAGAAAATCGCGATCCAGCTGAAAGCCCTTGTCGGACTGGAGAATAAAATACGAGGCTCTGTCCTTGGAGACGCTCTCTCCGTTGTTGGTAATGGTGATGGTCTGGTGATCCGCGAAGTCCTGGGCACTGCCGTAGTCGCGAATCCGGGGATAGGTAAAGGCAAAGGAGTCGTTTTCCTGCACATCGGGAATATTGATTACAATGGGATCGGAGGCCGTGGCGATGATCTGGTCTCCGCCGTGCTTGAAAAGCCCCTTGAAAAACACCACGATCTGATGCTGTCCCGGAGCGAGTTCAATCTCCCGGGGATCCGAGATCACCCCGCCGGTCTTCGCTCCGTCCACAATGATGATGCTGTAGTTTTTCGGAGCGGTGAATGTTGCGGCTTCGGCGGCCAGAGAAAGCCCCATTACGGTGCAGCCCGCTAAAATTGCTGAAATAATCTTCATGATGACATTTTCCGAGAAATGAGAATCCGTATCCGTTTCTCCAAAATACCGGCGACAGCGGGATTTTTCAGTCCGTGAGCCTGATGCTGTCCGTACCTTTTCCGGTACAGTGGAAAGTATATCAAAATTGCCGTCGATTTTTAAGAAATAAGGCGATTTTGTCCGTCACTTTTTAAGTTGCCGGCCTGCCCCGGACGGGACAGGCTGAAAATCAGATCCCGCTGATTCCGAAAGTGCGCCGGTATTTTCCCGGTTTTCGAGGCATGTCGGGTAAAACGGTTCCGGCACCGTGTTAGAATTGAGGTAAGCTCCCGTATTCATAACCCCGGTTTCGATTTCCGCCGCTCCGGAAAAGCGAAACCCGGGAATTCTGGAATTCCGATATGTTTCTGGAACGCATTGAAATCAAGAACTATCGCGGCATTGCAAGAATGTCCGTGACATTTAACAGAAAAACCGTGTTTATCGGGGAAAACGCCTGGGGCAAGACATCGTTGCTCCGGGGACTTGCCTCCCTTCTGGGGAACGGCGACGTCCCCTACGAGTTTACCGAGGATGATTTCCACAAGGATTATCAGGAATACCGTCAGGAGTACCGTAAGGGCGAGTCGACGCCCCGGGAGCGGCAGCTCAGCTTTGTGCTGACCTTTCGGGAGGGACATCTCGGCTCCGCCATGAACTCTCCGAAACTGACGCGCCTTAAACCCTGCTGGGTGCGGGGAAAGGATTCCTTCTGCCGGGTTTACTATTATGCCGGAGCGACCATGAACGCCAACGGCACCATTTTCACTGTCCACGGTTTTCTGGATCGGAACGGTGTCCTGATTCCCGGGAATACCATGAGACAGGTGCGCTGCCTGCTGTCCCTGAGTCCGGTATTCCGGATCCGGGACAGTCGCCAGGTTACCATGACCGAGGCTTCTGAAGAGACGCCTTTCCGGGAGTACGGCGATCCCGGCAGCATTGCTGCCAGCGAGGAAAAGCTGATGGAGCTTTTCCGGGCGGTAAGCAGCACGGACGGAGAGGTGATTCCGGTCCGGATCATCAAGGAGGGAATAGAGGCCGTGAGCAGCCTCTTTGACCACTACTTTTCTTTCATTCCTCCTCTGATGGGCAAGCGCATCGGCGTCCGGCACCGTACTCTGACCGACATTGTGGCCAGGCCGATATCCAGTGAATCCCTGGGGTCCCTGAAAAAGCTGATCCGGAATTCCAGTCCCCGGGAGGTGCGCATTCTTCTGGCATATGTGGCGGGATCCCTTCTGGACGCCGCCGGAGGCCGGAAGATTGACAGGCTGGCCAAGCCCATCGTGATTTTCGAGGATATCGAAAGCCGGCTGCATCCCACGGTGCTTTTCAATGTATGGAACATTCTGGATTTGCTTCCGATGCAGCAGATTATCACCACCAATTCCGGTGACATTCTTTCCACGGTCAGTCTTCAGGATATCAGGCGCTGCGCCCGCAAATCCGACATGACGGCCTGCTACCAGGTGGACGAAAGGAAGTTTACCAGTGACGATCTCCGGAAAATCGCCTTTCATGTCCGGCTGAACCGTCCCATGACGCTTTTTGCCAGGTCCTGGGTGTTCGTGGAGGGGGAAACCGAAATCTGGCTTCTCAATGAGTTTGCCTCCATTGTCGGGATTTCACTGCCGGCTGAGGGTGTGCGGCTGGTGGAATATGCCCAGTGTGGCGCGGCTCCTCTTATCAAGCTCGCCAATCATCTGGGGATTTTCTGGCATCTCGTGGCGGATGGCGATGAGGCCGGAATCAAGTATGCCGCCCAGGCCTCCCAGGGCGGCCATGACAATCAGGTGACTCTGCTGCCGTGCCGTGATATTGAGCATTTTCTTTATGAAAACGGCTTTGAGTCCGTTTACCGACAGGCCTCCCGGATTACGGGAAGAGGAGAGTCGGAAAGCAGAATTATCGAGACTGCTCTCAAAAAAATGACCAAGCCCGGCATGGCCCTGGCAATTGTGGACGAAGCCCGGAAGCGGGGCCGGAAGGCGGTTCCCCAGCTTCTGCAGAAGCTGTTTGCCCAGATAATCGCAAGGACGGTGTTCTGAACCGAAGCCGGGGGAAGAAGGTGATGCGATGACCCGGTGGTGAAAAAGTACGTCCGGTAAAAACGACAGCGGGGCCGGATATGTTCCGGCCCCTGATTTGGCGGCGCTTTTTATGTCATTTCCGGACCGTGATTTTCATAACCCCGGAGGTGCGGCGCTGTCAGCAGGCTGCCTTGATTTCCCGGAGCAGATTCTGAATCGCATAGGGATTTGCTGCCACGATATTGCCGTTCTGGGCATAGTCAGGCTTCCCGTCGAAATCGGTAACCACGCCGCCGGCCTCGCGCACCAGAAGATCCCCGGCGCAGAAATCCCACGGCTTGAGACAGAGCTCGAAATAGCCGTCCATGCGTCCGGCTGCCACGTAGGCCAGATCCAGACTGGCGGTACCGGCTCTCCGGATATCGGCGCAGCGGCTGAACACCCGGGCCAGAATTTTCTGGTAGCGATCGAGATGCTCCCGGTTCCGGTGCGGGAAGGCAGTGGCGAAAATGCCGGTATCCAGTCCTTTGATTCCGCTTACCCGGATTTTTCTGTTGTTAAGAATGGCTCCCTCGCCCTTGGTGGCGGTAAAAAGCTCGTTTCTGATGGGGTCGTATACTACGCCCACAGAGGTGATGCCCTTGATTTTAACGCCAATGGAGACTGCGACGTGGGGGATGCCCTTGCAGAAATTTGAGGTGCCGTCCAGGGGATCGATCACCCAGAGATAATCGGAATCCCCGCTGTTTTTGGAGTAGCCGCTTTCCTCGGCCAGAATGCCGTGTTCGGGATAGTAGCGGGAAATCACGCTCCTGATGGCGTTCTCGCACTCCCGGTCAACATTGGTTACCAGATCGTCCTTGGCTTTTTCCTGTACGGTGATGTGATCCCGATCCTCGAAGTTTCTGTTGATGATTTCCCCGGCGGCGCGGGCGGCTCTGACAGCAATATTTAAAAGTCCCTTCGGAGTGGCGGGGGTTTTCTTGGCGGCAAAGGAACCGCGGGTATCTTTGGACGTTGCTTCCATGATAGTAACTCGATGCTGATTAAAAACGGTTAAAGATCGGATGGACAGTTCCTGACCACCTCCGGAATTATACATGAATTATGTGATCCTGAGCAAATTATACTCAGGGCCTACGCATGATCAAAAATTAACCAATTTGTCTATAATCTTAACTTTTTTGTGACGAATGTGTCACATTTTATAAAAAATACTGGTGA